>Ga0209061_1000072_pt1 | contig 347084 bp, 314 predicted proteins | sample Coa_R1_10_FD_187157 | JGI IMG/M metagenome (GOLD analysis project Ga0209061, IMG submission 187157) | Surface soil microbial communities from Centralia Pennsylvania, which are recovering from an underground coalmine fire - Coalmine... | ecosystem: Environmental > Terrestrial > Soil >... | reverse complement strand
ATCACCACGAACTTTCACGTCTAGGTTCCCCGCTCTGCCGCCGCCATCCCGAGCCCGAGCTGGTCCGGCCGGTGCGGGTGCAGGCCGGCGCCTTCGCCCCGGCCTGCCCGCGCGCTGCTCGCAGAGAGGCTACTGCCGCCGGAGGGCCCCGCTTTTGCCGAAGGGTTTTACCCACTCGAGCAAAACGCCGCAGAGCGCTGGCGCTGGACCGATGGTAACGCGCTTCTGGCGCTACCCGCACCCCCCGCGCGCCACGCCCTCTTGGAGCTCTTCATCCCCCAAACCATGCCCGCCTGGCTCCAACCCACCACCCCCCTCACCCAGGCGGCTTAGGGCGGTATTCCGAGCAAAGCGCGAAGACCCCGCCGCGGCGTTGAGCACCCTCAACCCGGCGGCAGCGGGGCCTTCGCCACCAGCGCGGCAAGCGCCTTGCCCACGTCTTCGGTGCCGGCATTGCCGCCCATATCGCGCGTACGCGGACCACCCTCGGCGAGCAGCGTTTCAATCGCCTGCACGATGGCTGCGGCCGCAGCCGTCTCGCCCAAATGCTCCAGCATCATCGCCCCCGACCAGATCTGCCCGATCGGATTGCAGATCCGCTTGCCGGCAATATCCGGGGCAGACCCATGCACCGGCTCGAACATCGAGGGATAAATGCGCTCGGGGTTGAGATTGGCAGAGGGCGCGATGCCGATAGAGCCGGCAACAGCGGGACCCAAATCGGAAAGAATATCGCCGAAGAGGTTCGAACCCACGACCACGTCAAACCAATCGGGGTGTTGGACAAAATGGGCGGTCAGAATATCGATGTGGTACTGCGAAGTGCGCACATCGGGAAATTCAGCCGCAATCGCGGCAAACCGTTCGTCCCAAAAGGGCATGGTGAACACGATGCCGTTCGATTTGGTCGCCGAAGTGAGGTGCTTGCGCGGGCGCGAACGTGCCAAGCGAAACGCGTAGCGCAGTACGCGATCTACCCCATGACGGGTGAAAATGCTCTCTTGGCTGACCAGTTCCCGCTCCGTGCCCTCGAACATACGCCCGCCGACATTGGAGTATTCCCCTTCGGTGTTCTCGCGCACGACGTAAAAATCGATCTCCTCCGGGCTGCGGTCGGCAAGCGGCGAACGCACTCCGGGCAGAAGCCGGCAAGGACGGAGATTGATATATTGGTCAAATCGGCGACGGATCGGAATCAAAAGCCCCCAGAGGGAGATATGATCGGGAACCCCCGGCCAGCCCACCGCGCCGAGGAAGATCGCGTCCGCCTCGCGAAGCCGATCGAGCCCGTCGGGCGGCATCATGGTGCCGGTTTTCTGATAGCGCACGCAGGACCAATCATAGTGCTGATACTGCAAGGTGAACCCGAACCGCGCGGCAGCGGCATCCAGCACGCGCATGCCTTCGGGCACGGTTTCCTGGCCGATTCCATCCCCGGGAATCGTTGCGATGCGATAGGTTTTGCTCATGAATTCCTCTCTTCAAAAGGCCGAGGTTTAAGCGATGCCGGGCACACGTCAATGGCGGGCGAGGATCCCTGCAATCATTCGCCGACGGGCAGCTCGGCGAGAAAGCGGCTGCGGATTTCCAGCGCCACCCGCAGCGTTTCATCGAGCGGAGCGCGCTGCCAAGGACGGAGGCTGTGCTGCAAGGGGCGTGCATGCCCTGCCGCAAAGAAGCTTGCCACGAAGCGCCGCTGCCGGAGCCCTGCCAGTTCCGGTAAAGCGACGAAAACCGGCGCTGATGAGGCGCAGGCTTCGCTGAGCGCACGGCGGGCATCGGCAGTCACCACAATGGCATCGGCCAAAGCGATGAAGGCTTCGTAAGGGCTATCGGTCGGGTCGCCCCAGCGATGCAGCACATGCATGACGGAGCCAAGCCCCGCGGCCAGCGCCTCGGTTGCTTCCGCGCCCGTGGACCGAGAGGTGGCCGCCAGCACCGAGCCGCCGTAGCGGCGGGCGAGACCCGCGACATGCGCCGCCAGCCCATGCGCGAGCGCCGGGGGCATCTCTAGGCCAAATTGAGCCCCGCCGACCAAAAGCGCAATCAAGGGCCGCGGCAGATAGGCAAATCGCGGCCGCCAGACATAGGCCGCCGTTTGCAAGATCAGCGGGGAGAGACGATGCGGCTCCCCCAAGATGCCGATCACGTTCGGCCCTGCTTGCGGCCGATCGTGCCATCCCGCAACCAGCAGATCGGGATGCTGCGCGCCGAGCCCCGGCCGATGAAACAGGGCCACGTGCGCCCCGAAGCGCCGCTTCAGCCAAACCGCAGCAACCCCCGCACGAGGGCCGGCTCCGATGACGAGTTGCGGAGGCCTGAGCGGCTCCTCAAACATGCTTTGCGGAAACATGGCTCCCGACAGAAGGCCCGAACCCAGGCCGATCGGGACGAAACGCGCCAGCGCTGCCCGCCAGTTGCGGACGAGCGGAATACGCCGGAACGGCAGACAAAGCCGTTCCGCAATGCCGAGCGCCGGGTTTGCAATATCGGGATCCGGATCCTCCAGCACCCAGATTTCAGGGATTCCGAGTGTTTCGGCAAAGCCCGGCTCAATCCTTGTGGACGCATCCGCCATTTCCCATTACCTAGCGCGCATGGGCGCACTTGACGAGACCGCTGCGAATCAAATCAAGCCGGCACGGATTGTGCCCCGGAAAAGACAATACGCGGAGGCGTCAGCCAGATGAGCGAGACGGATCGGGACGCGGCATTAGCCACGGCGCGGATTCTTTTGGAAATTTCGGCCATTAATGTGCGGCCGGAGAAGCCGTTCATCCTGACTTCCGGCTGGGCTTCGCCGGTCTATATCGATTGCCGCAGGATTATTTATTTTCCACGTGCACGGGCGCGGATTTGCGAGCTTGCAGTAGAGAAGATCGGCCGCCACGTGGGCTATGAGAGCATCGACGTGGTGGCGGGGGGTGAAACCGCCGGCATTCCGTTCGCCGCCTGGATTGCCGATCGGATGTTGCTTCCGATGGCTTATGTGCGCAAGCAACCCAAGGGTTTCGGCCGCAATTCCTTGATCGAGGGGGATGTGCCGGAAAACAAACGCACGCTGCTTGTGGAAGATCTCACTACCGACGGCCAGTCTAAAGTGCGTTTTGCCACCGCCTTGCGCGCAGCCGGCGCCATTGTGAACCATGCATTCGTCGTATTTTTCTACGGTGTTTTTCCGGGAAGCCTAGAGATGCTGAGCCGCATGGGCGTGCAGTTGCATCACCTGTGCACGTGGTGGGATGTTCTGGAAGCTTGCCGGGAGAAGCCGGTTTTTGATCCCTCGCTTTTGCAAGAGGTCCGCCGTTTTCTGGAGGATCCGGTGGCGTGGTCGCGCGCGCACGGGGGAAAAGGCGAAGAAGAGAGCGAGCCGAAAGAAAAATAGCTTGCCGGGCAAGCCCCGGACTTGACATCGATCAATGAGCCCGCCGCGCAGAACGATGCAATGCGCACGGAGGAGCGCTCGTCATGCAAGCTGATCCTTACCTTGATACCGAGATCGCACGGCATGTCTGGGAGACACGGTACCGCTGGGAAGAAGGCGGCGAAGCCTCCATCGAGGCAACTTGGCAACGTGTGGCGCATGCCTTGGCAGAAGTGGAGCCGGCCGAGCGCGACAATTGGGAAGAGCGCTTTCTGAGTGTTCTGAAAGGATTTCAATTTCTGCCGGGCGGGCGCATTCAGGCGGGCGCCGGCACGGGGCGCGATGTTACCCTCTTCAATTGCTTTGTGATGGGGCTGATCGAAGACTCCATTCCGGGCATTTTTCGTTCCCTCCAAGAAGGGGCGTTAACCATGCAGCGCGGCGGCGGCGTGGGCTACGATTTTTCCACGATCCGTCCGCACGGCGCGCTGGCACGCAAAACCGGCGCCGTTGCCTCCGGCCCGGTTTCTTTCATGGAGGTCTGGGAGGCCATGTGTGCCACGATCCAGTCCACCGGGGCGCGTCGCGGCGCGATGATGGCTACGTTGCGCTGCGACCATCCCGATATTCTTGCCTTTATCGAGGCCAAGCGCCAGCCGGGCAAGCTCTCGCATTTTAACCTTTCCGTCCAGGTGACGGATGCTTTCATGCAGGCGATCGAAAAGGATGAGAACTGGCCGTTGGTGTTTCCTGCAAAACGGCTTGCCGGCGAAGGACCCACTCTGATCCGGGAATGGCCGGGCGAAGCAAACGCGGTGCCCTGCCGCATCTTGAAAGAGCTGCCTGCCCGAGCGTTGTGGGAGAGCTTGCTGCGGGCAACCTATGATACCGGCGAGCCGGGTGTGTTGTTTATCGACCGGATCAACCGGCTGAACAACCTCTGGTACGCCGAACGGATCTCAGCCACGAACCCTTGCGGGGAAGTGCCGCTCCCGCCCTATGGGGCATGCGATCTTGGCTCCATCAACCTGACACGGCTTGTCCGCAACCCGTTCACGCAAGAGGCTTCCTTCGACAAGGACGCGCTGGAAAAAATTACGGCTGTTGCCGTCCGCATGCTGGATAACGTGATTGATGTATCACGCTTTCCGCTTCCGCAACAACGCGATGCGGTCCATAAAGCGCGACGGATCGGGCTTGGCATTACCGGGCTTGGGGATGCTTTGGTCATGCTCGGGCTTCGTTACGGCAGCGATGCTTCGCTGGCATTTGCGGCCGATATCATGCGCACGATGTGTTATGCGGCCTATCGGCAATCCGTGGCGCTTGCCAAGGAAAAGGGAAGCTTTCCGAATTTTTCGCGCGAGCGCTATCTTGCCGGGCCGTTTATTCAAAAGCTTCCCGCGGATATCCGCGACGGCATTGCGCGATGGGGAATCCGTAACAGCCACCTGCTTTCTATCGCGCCGACTGGGACGATCAGTTTGCTTGCCGGAAACGTCTCCAGCGGCATCGAGCCGATTTTTGCAGCCGATTACGAGCGGGCCGTGTTGGATAAAAACGGCGTACCAAAACACTTTTTGCTCACCGACTATGCGGTGCGGCTCTGGCGGAAGATTACCGGCCAAAGCAAGGAAGTGCCGGAAGCTCTGGTGACGGCGGAGGAACTTCCCATTGCCGCACATCTTGATATGCAGGCCGTGCTGCAGACTTATGTGGACAATTCGATCTCCAAGACCGTTCAAGTCCCTCCCGAAACGAGTTTTGCGGAGTTTGCCCCCATCTATCGAGACGCTTATGAAAAGGGGCTGAAGGGATGCACGGCATTTCGGCCCGCGGCGATGCCGGCCGTGGTTCTCACGCCGCCGCAAACAACGAAGCTCTCTTGCGACATCACTGGAAGCTGTGAATAATGTAAACAACGAAAAAAAAGAAGAGAGGAGATGCCCCCATGGAGCCGCTTTTGAGTTCCCGACGCGAATTGTTGTTCGCCCCACTGCTGGCGGGCCTGCCGCTTCTTTTGGGCGCGGAAGCCGCGAAAGCGGATAAGATCAATCCGGATTGGACGATTGTGCGCTTGCCAAACGAGCTCAAATGGCAACCGGCGATCCCCGGTGCTCCGCCGCAAAGCGTGGAGACGGTGCCGCTGTTCGGCTCGACCAATGCGCCCGGCCTCTACTACGTGTTGATCAAATGGTATCCGGGCTATATGAGCGCACCGCACACCTATGTTACCGATCGCTTGTGCGTGGTGGTTTCCGGCACGTGGTGGGTAAACAGCGGTGCCGATTTTGAGCCGGAAAACACCGTTCCCGCACCGGCAGGTTCGTTCGTGCATCGCATTGCCGGTACGCCGCATTACGACGGCGTAAAGGCAGACGGCAAGGAGCCGGCCGTGATCGCACTTTGCGGCATGGGGCCTGTGGGGCTCAAATGGGTTGACCCCACCAAGCCAGGTTGGCGAAAGGTATAAGCGCCGATTCGCATGGAATGGGCTGAGGTTGGGGCGGGAGCCGTTTAATTTTTCCTTTATGGCAACCCCGCCCAATCCAGATAGAATTTTGATAAAGTTCCGGCGAAACTCAATCCTCGTTGCATGTCCCTATGCTTGAGGATGAAAGCCATGGCCGATTTCCTATTCATTCTACTCGGCGTGGGCGGCATTTTGCTGATGGCCCCCTATGCCTCTTTTTGCGCACGGATTTAAGCGATGCTTGATCTTGTCCTCGGCGGCATCGTTGCAGTGGCTCTCTTCGTCTATCTTCTATGGGCGTTGCTTCGCCCGGAAGATCTGATTTAAGGCTTTAAGGCAAGCACTCCCATGACAATCCGCGGTTGGGCAGAGATCCTATTGGTTCTTGTTGTGGCCGTGCTTCTGGCATGGCCTGTGGGCATACACATCGCCCGCGTTGCGGAAGGAAAACGCACTTTTCTGCACCCCTTGCTGGGGCCGATTGAGCGAACATTTTACACGCTTTCGGGAATCGATCCCGCGCAGGAAATGAGCTGGCAACAGTATACGTTCGCATTGCTCGCGCTGAATGCCATCCATTTCCTGATGCTCTACGCGATACTCAGATTGCAATTCTATCTCCCGCTCAATCCGGATCATCTTGCAGGAATGTCGCCGAGACTTGCTTTCAACACCGCGATGAGTTTTGTTACCAATACCAACTGGCAAGCCTATAGCGGCGAAACAACGCTTTCCCCCGGCAGCCAAATGTGGGGGCTAACCTCACACATGTTCGTCTCGGCAGGGACCGGCATCGCCGTGGCATTGGCCCTCTCACGCGCGTTCGCGCGCGGTGGCCTAAAAACTTTGGGCAATTTCTGGGCCGATCTGACACGCATTGCGCTTTACGTCTTGCTCCCGATTGCCGTGGTTGCGGCATTTGTGCTCGTTGCTCTTGGCGTACCGCAAACTCTTGCCACACACGCGGATGCAACAACCCTCGAAGGCCTCAAGCAAACGATTGCGATGGGGCCGGTTGCGTTTATGGAGGCAATCAAACAGCTCGGCACCAACGGCGGCGGGTACTTCAATGCCAACAGCGCGCATCCGTTCGAGAATCCTAACGCCTTTTCCTGTATTCTCGAAATTCTCTTGGTATTGCTCATCCCTTTTGCGCTCACGTTCACGTTCGGGAACATCGTCGGCGAGAAGCGACAGGGTTACGTGCTTTTGGCCGTGGCGGGAATATTCCTCCTTGCTGCTGTAGCCGTTGCCTACTCCTCCGAGGCGCAGGGCAACCCATTGCTGACGGCAATCGGCGTTGATGCAACACAGGGGAATATGGAGGGAAAGGAGATACGCTTCGGCATTCCGCTTTCGGTTTTGTTCAATGTGGTAACGACCGCGACATCTTGCGGAGCCGTGAACGCAATGCTGGATAGCTATATGCCGCTCGGCGGCATGGTATCGATGTTTCTTATGCAGCTTGGTGAAGTGGTTCCAGGCGGCGTGGGTTCCGGGCTTTACGGTTTGATCGTGTTCGCGGTGCTTGCGGTATTCTTGGCCGGGTTGATGGTCGGACGCACGCCCGAATATCTCGGCAAAAAAATTCAGGCAAAAGAAGTAAAACTTGCCGTGCTTGCGGTGCTGATCCTGCCGCTTTCCATACTGGGCGGGACGGCACTCTCGCTTGCTCTCCCGGAAGCACGGGCTTCCCTCGCGATCGCCGGGCCGCACGGACTTTCGGAAATGCTTTATGCCTTTACCTCGGCCACCGCCAACAACGGCAGTGCGTTTGCCGGTATTTCGGCCGATACGCCATGGCTGGATACCACGCTCGGTATCGCGATGTTGCTTGGTCGATACGCATTTCTTGTCCCTGTGCTCGCCATTGCGGGCGCACTTGGGGAAAAGGTAAAAGTTCCTGCGTCCACCGGGACGTTTCCAACCGACGGCTTGCTCTTTGTTGGGCTTCTGTGCGGGGTTGTTTTCATTGTCGGTGGACTTCAGTTCATGCCGGCACTTTCTCTTGGACCGCTCGCTGAACATTTTGCTCTCTTTGCCGGGAAGTCTTTCTAGATGGATTCTGGAAGAACGGAGTGCAGAACAGCGCCATGACCAGCCATCATTCCAAAGCCGAGAGAATTCCCCTGCTTGATCGCTCGCTTCTGTCTCGCGCATTGCAGGATGCGTTCCGCAAACTGGATCCCAGAGAACTGATTCGTAACCCGGTTATCTTTGTTACCGAAATCGTTTCTGCCTTGGTTACTTTGCTTGCCGTGCGCGATTTTGCAATCGGTAAACCGTCTCTTTTTTCTCTGTCCATCGCCGTTTTTCTCTGGCTTACGGTGCTGTTTGCGACCTTTGCCGAAGCGATTGCCGAGGGTCGAGGGCGAGCACGCGCCGAAACCCTGCGGCGAATGCGCACGGAAACGCTCGCGAAACTCCTGCCCAACCCTGCCGATCGGGCCGTTTTTAAGCCGGTACCGGCAAGCGAACTCAATGTCGGCGATCATGTTCTCGTCGAAGCCGGCGATATCATTCCTTCGGATGGCGAAGCGGTCGAGGGCATTGCCAGTGTGAACGAAGCCGCGATCACGGGCGAGTCTGCCCCTGTGATCCGCGAAGCAGGAGGGGATCGGAGCGCCGTGACGGGCGGCACCCTGGTTGTTTCCGATTGGCTTGTTATCCGCATTACCGCAGCGCGCGGTACGACATTTCTTGACCGCATGATCCGACTTGTCGAGGGAGCGGAACGGCGCAAGACGCCCAATGAAATCGCCCTTGATATTCTGTTGGCCGGTCTGACGCTGATCTTTCTCATCGCTGTGGTCACGTTGGTAAGCTTCGCGCACTATTCCGGTGCCACACTGAGTATACCGGTATTAGCGGCCTTGTTTGTCTGCCTGATCCCGACAACCATCGGCGGGCTGCTCTCGGCCATCGGCATCGCCGGGATGGATCGGCTGCTGCGCTTTAACGTGCTTGCGACTTCGGGACGGGCAGTCGAAGCGGCAGGCGATGTGGATACGCTGCTTCTCGACAAAACCGGCACCATTACGCTCGGCAATCGCATGGCAGCATCCATCGTTCCCGGGCCTGGCGTGGCGGAGCAAGAACTCGCGCAAGCTGCGGTGCTCGCGAGCCTTGGCGACGATACGCCGGAGGGCCGTTCTATTCTTGCTTTTGCACGCGGTCGCTACGGCATTGCCGCGGAAAAGCCCGAGGGGGCAAAAGTCGTCCCCTTTAGTGCCCAGACACGGCTCTCCGGGCTGGATCATGAAGGGCAGACATGGCGCAAGGGCGCGGTAGACTCGATCTGTCAATGGGCAGGCGTAGAGAACATGCCTCCCGTTTTGACGAATGCGGTCGAGCGGATTGCGCGTGCCGGCGGCACACCGCTTGCGGTAGCACGCGGACGGCAAATCATGGGTGTGATTGAGCTCAAGGACATTGTGAAACCCGGCATTCGCGAGCGCTTCGCGGCGCTCAGGCGGATGGGGATACGCACCGTTATGGTCACCGGCGATAATCGCCTGACGGCCGCTGCGATTGCCGGAGAGGCAGGAGTAGATGACTTCATCGCCGAAGCCACGCCACAAGACAAACTTAGCTATATTCGCCGTGTGCAATCCGAAGGGCGGCTTGTTGCCATGACGGGCGACGGCACCAATGATGCCCCCGCGCTGGCACAGGCCGATGTCGGCGTGGTAATGCAAACCGGCACCCAGGCGGCGCGCGAGGCGGGCAACATGGTGGATCTCGACAGCGATCCTACCAAGCTGATCGAAATTGTTGAAATAGGCAAACAATTGTTGATTACGCGCGGAGCACTCACGACGTTTTCCATTGCGAACGATGTTTCCAAATATTTTGCAATTCTTCCAGCAATTTTCGTTACCGCCTATCCCGAGCTTGAGGCGCTCAACGTCATGCGGCTGAACTCTCCGCAATCGGCGATACTTTCGGCGGTGATCTTCAATGCACTCATCATCGTTTTACTGGTGCCGCTTGCATTGCGCGGCGTGCGCTTTCGCCCCATCGGAGCTGCCGAGCTGCTCCGACGCAATCTGCTTCTCTACGGTGTTGGGGGCATCGTTGCGCCGTTTATCGGCATCAAACTGATCGATATGTTCATCACCGCGCTTGGGCTTTCCTAACAAGAGATTGGATGAGCTCCGTTTGGAAATGAGGGGGATACATCATGATTGGTACATTTCGCCCCGCGCTTATTCTGGTCGGGTTGCTTACGCTGCTCAGCGGCGTGTTGATGCCGCTTGCTTTCACCGGCCTTGCTAGCCTTGTTTTTCCTTTTCAAGCGCATGGAAGCTTGTTGAAAAAAGACGGCAAGATTTTTGGTTCCGTTTTGATCGGGCAAAATTTCACCGCCGCGCGCTATTTTCATCCGCGCCCCTCCGCCACCACCGAGCCCGATCCCAAAGACCCGAGCAAGACCATTTCCGTTCCTTATGCTGCCGATAATTCCGCAGGCTCCAATCTGGCACCGAGCGCGAAAGCTTTGATCGAGCGTGTAAAGAGCGATTTGCCCTCCATGGGGCCGCACCCGGCACCCGCCGACGCCGTGACCGCTTCCGGCTCCGGCCTTGACCCAGACATCTCTCGTGCTTATGCCGAACGGCAGGTCGCGAGGGTGGCGGCCGCCCGGCATTTGCCGGAAACGGCCGTGCGAGATTTGGTGAACCGCTTTGTTAAGACCCCGACGCTCGGATTCATCGGTGAGGAGCGGGTTAACGTGCTTATGCTGAATGATGCGTTGGATCAAATGCCAAAGCCGTAGCGATCCGCTATAATACGGCATGCCACGCGAGGATGATGAACACCGCCCGGACCCCGATGCCTTAATTCTTGCGGCCGCGCGCGAGGGCAAAGGTCGGCTTAAAGTGTTCCTCGGCATGGCGCCCGGGGTTGGTAAGACCTGGGAAATGCTTGCCGCAGCGCGCCGCAAATACGAAGCGGGCACGGATGTCGTGGTGGGGCTTGTGGAAACGCACGGCCGTAAGGAGACCGAGGCGCAGATTGGCGACTTGCCCGTGCTGCCGCGAAAGAAAATTCTTTACCGGGGACGGGAGTTCGAGGAATTCGATCTCGACGCCGCACTGGCCCGACACCCGCAGCTATTGTTGTTGGATGAGCTGGCTCACACCAACGTGCCCGGAAGCCGGCACGCCAAGCGTTGGGAAGATGTGGCCGAGCTCTTGGAAGCCGGGATCGATGTCTGGACCACGCTCAATATTCAGCATCTCGAAAGCCTGAACGACGCGATTGCGCGTATCACCGGAGTGAGGGTTGCCGAAACCATTCCCGATCGCGTGCTTTCGCTTGCCTCCGATATCGAACTTGTTGATCTTCCTCCGGCCGAGCTCCGTGCGCGGCTTGCCGAAGGGCGCGTTTATCCGCCGGAGACGGCGCGCCGGGCGTTGGAGGGATTTTTTCGCGAGGGCAATCTGGCAGCGCTGCGGGAGATGGCGTTGCGCCACGCTGCGCAACACGTGGACGCCGCCGTTGCCGATTATATGCGCGCGAAAGCGATCCCCGGGCCTTGGCCCGCTGGGGAACGCGTGCTTGCGCTCATCGGCCCCGATGCCACGGATGCCGAAGGGGTGATACGTTATGCGGCCAAGCTTGCGGATGTATTGAAAGCGCCCTGGATTGTTTTGCATGTCGAACGGCCGGGACGACTGGTCGATCTTCACGGACCTTTCGCGCTTGCCGAACAGCTCGGAGCGGAGATTGAAACCGTAACCGGCAACGACATCGTCGCACTCACGCTCGATGCTGCCCTGCGACGTAATGTCACCCAGATCGTCATTGGCCGGGGCCGGCCGCCACTCTGGCGCAGACTCACAGGGCGAACGCTGGCACAGGCTCTCGCGCGCCGGGCTGAGGCATTCACCGTGCATATCGTGGCTCGGCCCGTCGGTCCCGTGCGCTGGCTAGAGCGTCCTCCGCCTCTGCCAAGCGGTCCATGGCCGTGGCTTGCGAGTGCCGCGCTCGTTGCGCTGGTGATCTTCATCGGCATAATGATCCCCGCCATTCCGCACGAAGCAATGGGGATGTTGTTTCTCGCCGCGGTGGTTATCGGGGCGAGTATCTATGGCCTGCGGGTTGCCCTTTTCACGGCAGTGCTCGGTTTTCTCAGCTGGAATTTCTTCTTCATCCCGCCATTTTACTCGTTCGCCATCGGCGATGCGGGGCATATTGTTACCATTTGTGTGTTCTTGACCGTGGCCGCGATCACCGGAGGCATGGCAAGCCGGGTGCGCAATGAAGTCGCGGCGGCGCAAAACCGTGTGCAGAGCCTGCACCGGATCAGCGGTTTTCGTCGGGTACTCGACGCGGCACGCACAGAACACGAACTGCTTGCGGAACTCGCACGCCAGGGTGCCGGCATAGCCGGGAAAGCTGTGGTTCTCACCACGCAAGAAGGCGGTGAACTTACGCTCAGGGCTGCGGATCCCGCCGGCGCAGCTTTGGATGAAACCGCATGGGCTGCCGCGCGTTGGGCAGTTGCGCACAATGAGCCGGCGGGCAGCGGTACCTCGACGCTGCCTTCCGCTTCCTGGCGTTTTTTGCCGCTTTCCACCATGCAAGGGGTGCAGGGCGTACTCGGCGTTGCGGCAGGCGAAGGTGTAGCATTCACCGAGCCCCAGTTGCAGGCGCTCACAGCGCTTGCCGATATTGCTGCGGTCACGCTCGAGCGTTTGCGCCTGGCCCAAGAGGCTGCCCGAAGTGCGGCTCAATCGGAAACGCAACAGCTACGCACCGCTCTGCTTTCCTCGCTTTCGCATGATCTTCGCACGCCGTTGACCGCGATTCGCGGCGCGGCGGAAACTTTGCGCACCGCTTGGGACCGGCTCGATGCCGCCACGCGGGCGGATTTGCTGCAAAGTATCGAACAAGATACGGCGCGCATGCATCGCTTTTTGGCCAACATCACGGACATGATGCGCCTGGAGAGCGGGCAGATCGTACCCCGGCTTGCCCCCGTTCAGTTGAACGAAATCGTAGAGGCGGCCATTGCGCGGTTGGAAGGGGGGCTTTTGATTACCGTGAACATTCCGCCGGATGTGCCCAAGGTGTTGGCCGACCCCGTTTTGCTCGAACAGGTGTTGGTGAACGTACTCGACAATGCGTTGAAATATTCTCCCGCAAACAGCCTGGTTTCCGTGGCGGCTAGCCGAGACGGAAAAGAGGTGGCGATTCGCGTCAGCGATGAAGGCGTGGGCATTCCGCCCGAGGATTTGCCGCATATCTTTGATAGTTTCTATCGCGCCAGCCGCGGCGACCGCGTGCCACCGGGCACCGGGCTTGGGCTCGCTATCGCTCGCGGTTTTACGGAGGCTATGGGCGGGCGCATCAGCGCAATAAGCCCCCGTCCCGACGCTCTGCCGGGAGGCTTTCCCGGTACGGTGATCACCATTTCGCTGCCGGCAGCAGAGTGATTGGAGCGATGCGGATCCTGATCATCGACGATGAAAAACAAATTCATCGTTTTCTTCGCCCTGCGCTGGAAGCAGCGGGCTATACGATCGTTCAGGCGGAAAACGGTGCAGAGGGCTTGCGTTTGGCTGCCAATAACGCCCCGGATCTCGTGCTGTTGGATCTTGGCCTCCCGGATATCGACGGACAGGATGTGTTGCGCAAGCTCCGCAGCTTTTCCGATGTGCCGGTCATTATCCTCTCCGCCCGAGAGCAAGAGGCGGAAAAGATTGCAGCCCTCGATAACGGTGCCGATGATTATGTGGAAAAGCCTTTCGCGCTCGGGGAATTGTTAGCGCGGATGCGGGCCGCGTTGCGTCGCAAGGCATCCTCCGGCAAGGATGCGGAATCGGTTCGCATCGGCGATATCGAGGTGGATTTTCTCCTCGGCGAGGCGCGCCGCAACGGCGAAGTGCTGCCGCTTACGCGCCGCGAATTTTCTTTGCTTGCCTTGCTGGCACGCCATAGCGGCCGTGTGCTGACGCATCGCCAGTTACTGACGGCGCTTTGGGGCCCGGCCCATACGGAGGATATTGCCTATCTCCGGGTTTATGTCTGGCAATTGCGGCGCAAGCTTGGTCCCGAAGCAGAGAAAATTTTGGTCAATGAGCCGGGTGTAGGCTATCGCCTCAGAATCCCGGAAGAATAGCGGCCTTGGGCAAAGCTTTGGAAATTGCCGGAGGTCAATGAGAAGGCTTGCGCAGGCTTAGGATGTAAGCGGCCACGTTGTTGATCTCGGTGCGGGAGAGATGCAAATCGGGCATCCGGCTGGCCCAATGCGGCGCCTGGAGAAAGGCGCGCAACGATGAAGCAGTGGTCGTCGGTTTGTTCGCAATTGCGGCAAATGTCGGCACGGCATCGGTTGCCCGCATTTGTTCCGGGCCGACGAGATGACAATGGCTGCACCAACGCGTGGCGATTTGGTGCCCTGCGTCGATGCTGTTCGACTTTGGCTGAGCCTCGGCCGCTGCGGCGGCCAGGGTAAGGAATGCAAAAATGGCAAAACCGATATGGACTTTCATCGTGTGCATTCTCCTTCTGCCGGCGATCTTGTTACTTTACGGGGTTAATATCGGAATGTTATGAACATGCCTGTGGAAAATCAGCCTCTTGCGTATCCGTATTACAATAAATTGCGGAAACGTGTTCAAACCTCGACGAGCCCGCGGGCGAATTCCAGTGCATCAAAGGGGCGGAGATCCTCCGCCTTCTCGCCCACCCCAACCGCGTGAAGCGGCAAGCCGAAGCCTTCTGCCAAGGCAACCACCACCCCTCCCCGCGCGCTGCCATCCAACTTCGTCACAACAATCCCTGTGACGTCAACCATTTCTTTGAATACGCGCACCTGTTCAATGGCGTTTTGTCCGGTCGTGGCATCCAGCACCAGCAAAACGGAATGCGGCGCGGTGGCGTCTTGTTTGCGTAAAACCCGGATAATTTTCTGCAATTCCTCCATCAGCGCGCGCTTGTTGTGCAGTCGCCCGGCGGTGTCGATCAACAGCACATCGCGCCCTTCGGCCTTTGCTTTGCTGAGAGCATCGAAGGCAAGGCCGGCCGGATCGGCGCCCGGTGGTCCCGCGATCACCGGCGCGCCCACGCGTTCGCCCCAGATCTGCAATTGCTCGACGGCAGCCGCGCGAAACGTGTCTCCGGCCACCAGGATCGGCGAAAGACCCTGCTCTTTCCAAAAGAGCGCAAGCTTGCCGATGGTGGTCGTCTTGCCCGTGCCATTGACGCCCACCACAAGAATCACGTTCGGCTTGCGCGCGGGATCCAGCTCCAGAGGCCGAGCCACCGGCGCAAGGATGGCAGCGATGTCCTCGGCAAGCTGGGCGCGGACCTCCTCCTCGCTAACATCTTTGTTAAAGCGTGTTTTGCGGAAGTCGGCGATGATTTTTGCCGCGGCTGCAGGGCCGAGATCCGCCGCAATCAGCGCCTCTTCCAGCTCTTCTAAAGCCTTCTCGTCAAGCTTCCTGCGGGTTAGGACGCCGGCAATCCCGCTGGTAAGCTTTTGCTTGCTTCGTGCAAGCCCTTCTTTCAGCCGAGAGAAAAAACCGGAAGACGCCATCAGGATGCCTCTGCAATGAGCCCTTTTGCGTCCGCTCTGCTGACCAGAGCGCTCACCAGCGTCCCCGCTGCGCGCGGCGAGGAGAGAGAGACGGGGCAGAAATGTTCCGTGTGCCCGCGCTCCGGCGATTCCAGAAGAATCTCGACCCGCCGGCCGATATGTGCGGAGAAAAACCGTTTCCTTGCCGCCTCGCCCAGTTCGCGCAAAAGGGCGGCCCGTCGGTCGCGCTCGCTGGGCGGTACTTGCGGCATGCGCGCCGCCGGCGTGCCGGGGCGGGGGCTAAAAGGAAAGACGTGCAGATAAGGCAATTCCATCTGTTGCACGAACTCAAACGTTTCCCGAAACAATGCTTCGGTTTCGGTGGGGAAACCCGCAATCAGGTCGGCCCCGATGGCAATTCCCGGCCGCAGCAGGCGCGCGCGTGTAATGGCCTCCTTCGCCGTTGCCGTGCTGTGTCTGCGCTTCATGCGCTTGAGAATAAGATCGCTTCCGGCCTGAAGGGAGAGATGCACGTGCGGCATGAGCCTTGGCTCTTCGGCAATGACCCGCCAGAGGTCTTCATCAATCTCGGCAGGATCCAGCGAAGAGAGCCTGAGCCGCGGCAGCTCGGGCACCTCGGCCAAAAGGCGCCGCACCATTTGCCCAAGCCGCGGCTGGTCGGGCAAATCCAGCCCGTAGCTGGTGAGATCCACCCCCGTCAGCACCACCTCCTGAAAGCCGCGTGCCACAAGCAGCCGCGTTTGTTCGATGATGCGCGCAAGCGGGAGCGAACGGCTGGGCCCGCGTGCGAACGGAATAGTGCAAAAAGTGCAACGATGATCGCAGCCTTGTTGGATTTGCACAAAGGCACGCGCACGCCCGCCAAATTCGGTGATCAGTTGCGGCGGCTCTTCACGCAAAACCGTGAGATCGCGGCGCTCGACGGGGGGATCCGCGGCCCAAGTCTCGGCGCGCAATTTTTCGGCGTTGCCGACCACCCGGCTTACCCCGGGCAAAGCGCTCCACCGCGCCGGGTTAAGTTGCACGGCGCAACCGGTGGCAATGACTTGCGTCCCGGGGCGGGTGCGGACGATGCGACGAATGGCTTGACGCGCTTGCCGTTCCGCTTCGGCGGTGACCGCACACGTGTTCACGATCACCGTGTTCTCCAAGGCCGCAGCGTGGCTGCGGATCACCTCACTTTCATAAGCGTTCAGGCGGCAGCCGAAGGTGATGATCTCTGCGCTCATGACGGAAAGACGGAAAGATCCAGCTCGCCGACGAAAACGCGGGCAACCGGTCCGGTCATCAGCACGTGATTGTCGTCACGCCAGAAAATCTCAAGCTCTCCTCCGTCGAGCACAACCGTGACACGACGGTTTGCAAGCCCGCGCCGGTTGGCATTCACCATGGCAGCACAAGCCCCCGAGCCGCACGCCCGCGTGAGGCCCGCGCCCCGCTCCCATACCCTGAGCCGCACCCGGTCCGGGGCAAGGATTTGTGCAACCCCGATATTGGCCCGCTCGGGAAATAAAGGCGCGCGTTCCAATGCGGGGCCGAGGGTGGCCAGGGGAACGGACTCAGCATCGGGAACAAAAAACGTCGCATGCGGGTTTCCCATAGAACAGGCCGCCGGAGAGGATAACGACCCGAGCGCAAGCGGCAGCGAGAGGGTGTCCAGAGGTTCGGCGAGCGGCACGTCCGCCCAGCCAAGGCGCGGCTCACCCATGTCTACTTGAATGCGGCCGTCGTCGCGGCGTTCGGCCTCCAGGATGCCGGTTTGGGTTTCTATGCGAAATCTGGCCTGCCCGGTTTCGCGAAACAAAAGCTCTGCGACGCAGCGTGTTGCGTTCCCGCACGCCCCGGCGGGCGAACCATCGGCGTTCAGAATGGCCATTGCGGCATCCGCACCGGCGCGGGATGGGGGAGTGAGACGAATGACCTGGTCGCAGCCGACCCCGGTATGGCGCGCGGCAATGGCCTGCGCCTGGCCGGGTGTCAGGGCAAGCGGCTCGGCCCGCTCGTCGATAATGACGAAGTCGTTGCCAAGCCCGTGCATTTTCCAAAACCGTGCGCGCATGCCTCTCTCTTCTCGCGGCCCTTTGCCTTATATGGAGACAGATCGCCTTCTGGAAGGGCGGTTCTTGCAAGCCTCCTTCCCTGCCGCTATAAGCCGCGCCACATTGCGCGTCCGGGCCTCTGGGGCATGCCCGGCCGCATGGTAGCCCGGGGAGACTCGTGTTTCCCTTAAGTCAAGGGCCCGGGCGCAAAACACGGCAGATGAAAGGAGAACAAAATGCCCAAGCGCAAGACCAAGTCTTCGGTCAAGAAACGCTTTAAGATGACGGCCTCCGGCAAAGTCATGTCCCCGCCCGGGTATAAGCGTCACAACCTTATGGCGCGCACGCAGAAGGCCAAGCGCGCCAATCGCGGTTATCGGGTACTCGCCGCGCCGGATGCGCGGACGGTGCGGCAGTGGGCGCCCTACGGGTTGCGCTAAGCCGGGCAATCCATCACTCAGGCGATTAGGAGGCAGAGGAATGGCACGCGTGAAGCGGGGTGTGACGCAGCATGCCCGTCACAAAAAGGTTCTGAAGCAGGCCAAGGGCTATGTTGGCAGATCTTCCACCAATTACCGCATAGCCTTGGAGCGGCTCGAAAAGGCGCTGCGTTACGCGTATCGCGACCGGCGCAACAAAAAGCGCGATTTTCGGGCGCTGTGGATCCAGCGGATCAATGCGGCGGTGCGGGCGCATGGGTTAACCTATTCGAAATTCATCGCCGGGCTGAAAAAAGCAGGCATCACCATGGACCGGAAAATCCTTGCCGCGATGGCCTATGACGATGAGCAAAATTTCGCGGAAATTGTGAAAAAGGCGCGGGAAGCGCTGGGCTGAGGCTCGGGCAAGCTCGCCCACGCGAACACGATGCGTTATTTGCGAGATAAAACGGAGATATGACGCGATGGAGCGCCGCTTTGGCGCTCTTTCCGTGCAAGAGACGGCCATGACGGATGATCTTGTTGCACTCAGGCGCGAAACCGAGATGGCGCTTGCCGAAGCAGATGATTTGCGCGCACTGGAAGCGGTGCGTGTTCGGATGCTCGGCAAAGGCGGTAGGCTTACAAGCCTGCTGAAACAGTTGGGCACGCTGCCGGCGGAAGAGCGGCGAAAGCAAGGTGCGGCGCTGAACAGCCTGAAGGAGGAAATCTCGGCCTTAATCGAGGCACGCAAGCAGGTTCTCGAAGCGGCTGAACTGAATGCCAGGCTGGCGCAGGAGCGCTTTGATATCACCCTTCCGCCGCGGCCGCAGCCGCAGGGGTTCATTCATCCGATTACGCGCACCATTGAGGAAATGGTCGCCATCTTTGGGGCGATGGGCTTTGAGGTCGCGGAAGGCCCGGATATCGAGACGGATTGGCATAATTTTTCCGCTCTCAACATACCCGAGCATCACCCGGCACGCACCGAGCACGATACGTTCTATCTTCCGGGCAAGCGCGACGGCCGACCGCTTGTTCTGCGCACGCACACCTCGACCGTGCAAATCATCACCATGCTTTCGCGCAACCCGCCGTTTCGTATTATCGCGCCGGGGCGCGCTTATCGCGCGGATCATGATGCCACGCACAGCCCGATGTTCCATCAATGCGAAGGGCTTGTGATCGATCGCAACATTACGCTTGCGCATCTGAAGGGCTGTTTGGTTGATTTTCTGCGCGCATTTTTCTCTCTGCCCGAGCTTGCGGTGCGCTTCCGCGCGAGTTACTTCCCGTTCACCGAACCTTCTATGGAAGTCGATATCGGTTGGGATCGCGCCAGCGGCAAACTCGGCCAGGGCAGCGATTGGCTTGAAATTTTGGGCAGCGGAATGGTGCATCCGCGCGTGTTGGCCAATTGCGGGCTTGATCCACGGGAATGGCAAGGCTTTGCGTTCGGTATGGGAGTGGAGCGGCTTACCATGCTGAAGCACGGCATTACCGATCTGCGCAACTTCTTTGAAAGCGACATCCGCTGGTTGCGGCATTACGGGGCAAACCCTCTTAGCCCGGCCATTCTGCACGAGGGGATTTGAGGCGGTGAAATTCACGCTTTCCTGGCTTCGCACGCATTTGGAGACAGAGGCTTCGCTTGCGCAGATTGCGGAGACCCTGAACGCCATCGGGATTGAAGTTGAAAGCGTTGCAGACCCGGCGGCCGCGCTTGCACCGTTTCGGATTGCGTATGTGCGCGAGGCAAAGCCGCATCCCAACGCCGATCGGCTGAAAGTCTGTGAGGTGGATCTGGGAGAGGGCGCGCCTATCTCCGTTGTTTGCGGCGCCCCCAATGCAAGAACCGGTATGAAAGCGGTGTTTGCGCCGCCCGGAAGCGTTATCCCCGGCACGGGGATGATGCTGAAAATCGGCGATATTCGCGGTGTGAAAAGCGCGGGGATGCTGCTTTCCGCCTATGAATTGGGCTTGGGCGACGATCACAGCGGCATTGTGGCGCTCCCCGATGACGCGCCGGTCGGCATGGCCTATGCGCAATGGGCCGGGCTGGATGACCCCGTTATGGAAGTGGCGGTCACCCCAAACCGGGGCGATGCTTTGGGTGTGCGCGGCATTGCGCGCGATTTGGCGGCGGCCGGGCTTGGGCATTTGCGCGAATGGAACGCAGAACCGGTGGCTTCGCGGTTTCCAAGCCCCGTTCGCTGGCGGATTGAATGGCCAGAAGCCTGTCCCTTTGTGCTGGGGCGCGCGATTCGCGGGGTGCGCAATCATGCAAGCCCCAAATGGCTGGCCGATCGGCTGCGCGCGGTGGGCCTGCGCCCGATCAACGCCCTTGTGGATATCACCAACTTTTTCACGATCGATCTCGGCCGGCCGCTGCATGTTTTCGACATTTCCAAATTGTCCGGAAACCTGCTGACCATGCGCCAGGGGCGCGGCGAAACGTTTCGGGCGCTGAACGGGCGTGATATCCTTGCAACCGAGGAAGATTGCGTCATTGCCGATGCGGCCGGCGCGCAATCGTTAGCCGGCATCATTGGCGGTGAAACCACGGGGTGCGATGAGAACACCACCGAGGTCTTCATCGAATGCGCGTTGTTCGACCCCGTCCGCATCGCTTTGACCGGCAGGCGGCTGCAAATCGCTTCCGATGCCCGCCAGCGATTTGAGCGTGGGGTCGATCCGGCTCTGATGGAACCTGCGTTAGAAGCGGCAACGCATATGGTGCTGGAGTTGTGCGGCGGCGAGCCGAGCACGGTGGTTGCCGCCGGCGAGCTTCCCGATTGGCGGCGATGTGCGCGCTTGCGCTTTGCCCGGATCCGCGAATTCGGCGGCGCCGAGGTTGCCTCCGAGGAGACGGTTGCGATTTTGCAGCGGCTGGGTTTTGCCGTTGAGGAACAAACAGCTGACGAGGTGCGGGTTCAGGTGCCTTCTTGGCGCCATGACGTTGCCGCCCCTATCGTGCTTGATCAGGCTCCGGGGCTCCCTCCCGCCAAAGCCGAACAAGCCGCAAGCGGGGTTGCGGAGATCGAGGCCGAGTGTGACTTGATCGAAGAAGTCTTGCGCATTCGCGGGCTCGACAAAGTGCCGGCCCGTTCGCTGCCGCCGTTGGCGCCGGTGCCCGCCGCCACACTTTCTCCAACCCAAGCGCGAACGGCGCTGGCACGCCGCGTTCTGGCCGCCCGCGGCCTTGTGGAATGCGTCACCTTCAGCTTTATCGCGCAAAACGTTGCGGCCTTGTTCGGCGCAACCCCTGCCTCTCTCTCGCTCTGCAACCCGATTGCCGCCGATCTCGACATCATGCGGCCAAGCCCGCTGCCAAGCCTTGCCTTGGCGGCCAGTCGCAATGCCGCGCGCGGATTTCCGGACGGCGCCCTTTTCGAAGTGGGGCCCGGCTTTTTGAACGATTCGCCTGAGGGGCAACTCCTGATTGCCGCCGGGCTTCGCACCGGCGCAACCCCGCGCAACTGGCGCGAACCGGCCCGTCCTGTCGAGGCCCTGGACGCCAAGGCCGACGCGCTTGCTTTGTTGGCAGTGCTTGGAGTTGCAAGCGAGTCTTTGAAAGCAAGCCCCGATGCGCCGGAGTTCTATCATCCCGGCCGTTCCGGCCTGCTGCGCTTGGGCCCAAAGATGGTTTTGGCCCGTTTCGGCGAGCTGCACCCCATGATTGTCGAACGGCTTGATCTGCCGCGCCCGGCCGTTGCCTTTGAAGTCTTCTTAGAGGCGCTTCCGGCCCCCAAACGCGGCGCCAAGATCCAGCCGGATTTATCGCCGTTCCAACCTGTGCGGCGGGATTTCGCCTTTGTCGTGGATGAAGCGGTGCCTGCGGAAACCGTCTTGCGCGCGGCACGCGAGGCGGAAGGGGGAGTGATCACAAGCGTGGTGCTGTTTGACCTCTACGCCGGCGAGCAGCTTCCCGCCGGGAAAAAGTCACTGGCAATTGAAGTGACCTTCCAGCCCCGTGAACGCACATTCACGGATGCAGAAATCGAAAGCTTCTCCGAGAAAGTGATCAATGCCGTCATCAAGGCCAGCGGCGGCCGGCTGCGCGGCTGAACGGCGCCGGCCCGAGACGGCTGACAGCGGCCCGGTTTTCACCTATCTCTGCCGCATCCGCTCGCTTCCGAGAGGGAATATGAGCCAAGCAGTATGACCGAGACCCCCATCGAACGCATCCGCAACTTTGCCATCATCGCGCATATCGACCACGGCAAATCGACCCTGGCGGATCGGCTGATCCAGGCCACGGGAGCGCTGCCCCTACGCGAGATGACCGAGCAGGTGCTGGACAGTATGGAGCTCGAGCGTGAGCGCGGCATCACGATTAAGGCGCAAACAGTCAGGCTGACCTATCGGGCAAAAGATAACCAGACCTATGAGCTGAACCTGATGGATACGCCGGGCCACGTGGATTTTGCCTATGAGGTCAGCCGCAGCCTTGCGGCCTGCGAAGGCTCGCTTTTGGTGGCGGACGCCAGCCAAGGGGTAGAGGCGCAAACGCTGGCCAACGCCTATCAGGCGATCGAGGCGGGGCACGAGATCGTGCCCGTTTTGAACAAAATCGACCTTCCCGCCGCAGACCCCGAACGCGTGCGCCGGCAAATCGAAGAGGTGATCGGCCTTGATGCCAGCGACGCGCTGCTGATCAGCGCCAAGACCGGGCAAGGGATCGACGATGTCCTGGAAGCGCTAGTTCACCGCCTGCCGCCGCCGCGCGGGGATTCCGCCGCACCGCTCAAGGCCCTGATCGTGGATAGCTGGTACGATCCTTATCTGGGTGTGATCGCCCTGGTGCGCGTGAAAGACGGGCGGCTTAAGCGCGGGCAACGCGTGCGCATGATGTCCACCGGGGCGGTGCACACGGTGGAACAGGTCGGCGTGTTTACGCCGAAGATGCAACCCGTGGATGACCTTGGCCCGGGCGAAATCGGCTACATCACCGCGGCCATCAAGACGGTTGCGGACTGCCGCGTGGGCGATACCATTACGGACGACCGTAACCCGGCCTCCGAACCTTTGCCCGGGTTCAAACCCTCGGTGCCGGTTGTCTGGTGCGGGCTTTATCCCGTAGATGCCGACGATTTCGAAAAATTGCGCGATAGTCTTGCCAAGCTGCGGCTGAATGATGCGAGTTTCCATTTTGAACCGGAAACGTCATCGGCGCTCGGCTTCGGTTTTCGCTGCGGATTCTTGGGCCTCTTGCATTTGGAAATTATCCAGGAACGCCTGCGGCGCGAATTCGACCTTGATTTGATTGCCACCGCTCCTTCCGTGGTCTATCGGATTTATCGGACCAACGGCCAAGTGCAAGAGCTGCACAACCCGGCCGATATGCCTGACGGCAGCGTTATCGACCATATTGAAGAGCCTTGGATCAAGGCCACGATCATGGTGCCGGATGACTACCTTGGTGCAGTCCTTCAGCTCTGCAACGAACGGCGCGGACAGCAGGTGGATCTCACCTATGTCGGGAACCGCGCCATGGTGGTCTACCGCCTGCCGTTGAATGAAGTGGTCTTCGATTTTTATGACAAGTTGAAATCCGTTTCGCGCGGCTATGCGAGCTTTGACTACCAACTCGACGGCTATTCCGAAAGCGATCTGGTTCGCGTAAGCATTTTGGTAAACGGCGAACCCGTGGACGCGCTCTCCTTCATTACGCATCGCAGTGCGGCGGAAAACCGGGGGCGCGCAATTTGCCAGAAGCTCAAAGACTTGATTCCCAGGCAGTTGTTTAAAATCCCCATTCAAGCGGCAATCGGCGGCAAGGTTATTGCGCGTGAAACCATCAGCGCCTTGGCGAAGGATGTGACCGCGAAATGCTATGGCGGCGATATTACGCGCAAGCGAAAGCTGCTGGAAAAGCAAAAAGCCGGTAAAAAGCGCATGCGCCAATTCGGCAAAGTGGAAATTCCGCAATCTGCCTTTCTTGCCGCGCTGAAGGTGTAGAAAGTAAAGCCGTACTTACTTAATTTGTGTGTTCCGGCCAAACTTTGCCGAGATGGGCCCGAACTCCAAATCTATAGGCTTCAAAATAGGGCGGTGGGATAGCGCACCCCGACAAAATAAAGCCCCTCGGCAGGAGCAGTGGGGCCGGCGACGCGCCGATCTCGCGCGGCCAAAATTCGCGCAACTTCGGCAACCTTTAACTTTCCCTCTCCCACCAATTTCAGCGTGCCTACCATGTTGCGCACCTGATGGTGCAAAAAGCTCCGCGCTTCGGCGAAAATTTCGATACGCTCGCCGAAGCGTCGGACATCCAACCGATCAAGCGTGCGCAGCGGATTTTTCGCTTGGCATTCGGCGGCCCGAAAGGAGGAAAAGTCGTGCCGGCCGACCAGGAGTTTGGCCGCCTTGTCCATTGCCGCCGCATCCAGCATCTGCCGCACATGCCACACGCGGCCGGAAAGAAGCGCGGGCGGCGCCTGCCGGTTGAGAATAACGTAACGATAAGCCCGCGCGAGGGCCGAAAATCGTGCGTTCCAACCCTCCGGCGCAAGCACCGCCGCAAGCACGGCAACAGGGTGAGGCTTCAAATGATAATTCAGCGCCGTACGAAGCTTTTCGGGAGGAAAATCGGCGGGCAGTGAAAGCTGTACCACCTGACCTTCGGCATGCACGCCGGCATCCGTTCGTCCGGCAACGATGGTGCTGACCGGCCTGCCGGCGCAAAGACGCTCTGCTGCCTGCTCCAAGGCCTCCTGCACGGAAAGCCCGTCTTTCTGACGCTGCCAGCCGACAAAAGGCGTGCCATCGTATTCCAGAAGCAACGCAAATGTGGGCATCAGTGCAAGCGCGTGCCTTTGGGAACCGGATGGCCGCGCAGAAAATCGGCAGCCGTAAGGGCCTTGCCGCCGGCGAGCTGAACCCGCTCCAGCCGCAAAGCACCCCGGCCGCAGGCAACGGTGAGCCGATCGTCCAACGTCACGCCCGGCGGGCCTGAGCCTTCGGCCAAGGACACCGCGAGGATCTTCAAAGGCTTATCCATCAGCGTGGTGAACGTCCCGGGCCAAGGGTTCAACGCGCGGACCCGCCGATCAATCTCTTCCGCACTTGCCGTCCAATCAATTCGCCCATCTTCCCGCGTGAGTTTTTTCGCGTAGGTCACACCCGTTTGCGGCTGCGGCACCGGCTTGGGGTTTTCCGCGAGAGCGCGCAAAATCAACCGAGCACCGAGCTCGGCCAATTGATCATGAAGCTCGGCCGCCGTGGTGCGAGGCCCGATCGGCACCGCCTCTGCCAACAAAACGGGGCCGGTATCAAGCCCGGCTTCCATTTGCATAATGGAAACGCCGGTTTCGGTATCTCCGGCAAGGATCGCCGCTTGGATCGGCGCGGCCCCGCGCCAACGCGGCAAGAGGCTTGCATGAATATTGAGGCAACCGCGCGCCGGGGCGGAGAGGATCGCAGGGGGAAGCAAAAGCCCGTAGGCGGCCACCACGGCGACGTCGAGCCCGAGCGCTGCAAACGCCGCCGCCGTTTCCGCCGTCAGGCGCTCGGGGGTTTCCACCCGCAAGCCGAGCCTAAGCGCCGCTTCGTGCACGGCCGATCGCTGCACGGCAAACCCGCGCCCGGCCTTTCGCGGAGGCTGGGTGTAAACACAACGAATGTCATGCCCGGCCGTATAGAGTGCCCGAAGTGCCGGCACCGCGAATGGTGCGGTGCCAAAAAATGCTAGGCGCAACCGATCCTCGGGCATCAGCGGCTCTGTTTCTGCCGCTGTTCCTTCGCCAGCCTGCGAAGAATGATGTTGCGCTTGAGCGGTGAGAGGTAATCGATAAACAGGATCCCGTTCAGATGATCGATCTCATGCTGCAAGCAAGCCGACAAAAGCCCTTCGGCCTCGATTTCCTGGCTTCTGCCGTCTAGGTCGAAGAACCGCACCTTCACCCGCGCGGGACGGGTCACTTCGGCATATTGATTGGGCAGCGAGAGGCATCCCTCTTCGCGTGTCACCATCTCGGTGCTTGTCGCCACAACTTCGGGATTGATCAGGACAATCGGGGAAGGTTTTTCCTCGGGTTTCAAATCCACAACCGCCACACGCAGCCCGACCCCGACCTGCGGCGCGGCAAGCCCGATGCCTGGGGCTTGATACATTGTGGCAAACATCCGCGGAACCAGGGCGCGGACGGTTTCATAATCCTCATTGCGTACGGCCCGTGCCGGGCGCTTCAAAATCGGCGCCGGCGCCAGAACAATCGAGAGCGTTGGAACATCCAGCATAAGCGGGATGTAGCGGCGCGCGGGCGCTTCTGCAACGTCTTCCGCTCTCTTCCGCAATGTCCCCTTGTAACAGGAGCGATGCAACCCAAAATCCAAGTTGCCTGGGCGCCGAAGGGGCCCCGGCGGTAAGCTTCGCTCATGGAGAGGAGGCAACAGTGAGTGCTCGGATGTTCGCATCGCCTTTATTTTTGGGTTTCGATCATCTGGAACAGATGATCGAACGCGCAGCCAAAAACGCGGCTGACGGATACCCGCCTTATAATATTGAACAGATCGGCTCCACGGGGCTGCGCATCACCCTGGCGGTGGCTGGTTTTGATATGGACGATCTGCAAATCGTTCAGGAAGACAATCAGCTGATCATTCGCGGCAAGCAAGCCGAGGATGCGCCGGGGCGCGTGTTTCTGCATCGTGGGATCGCCGCGCGGCAATTTCAGCGCACCTTTGTGTTAGCAGAGGGCATCGAGGTTAAGAATGCCTGGCTCGATAACGGGCTGTTACACATCGATTTGGTTCGCCCGCAACCGGAAAGCCGCGTGCGCACGATCGAAATCCGGAAAAACGCCGGCAATGGGATTAAGTAGCGCACGGGTTAAAGGGGCTTTCCTTCTCAATGCTTTCAACCAAAAGCACGCTCGGGTCCCCGCCAAGGGGCTCGGCCGAGGAGAATAAGATGCAGACGAACTCTTCTAACCCCAATGGTCCTCAACTCGGTTCCAACGAGGTGGTATTTGATATTCGCCAGATTTCGCCGAGCCAATTTGCTCAGCTGGGCGTGGAACACGTGGCCTATGTGCGCGAAATCTCGGTGAACGGGATGCCCGCTTATGCCATTCATGCCGCGGACGGACGGCCGCTCGGAATTGCCGGGGGGCTTGCGGCGGCGATTGCGGCCATTCGCGAGCACGACATGCTGCCCACTCTCGTGCACTAAGTGCGTTAGCGGGCCGGGGGATGATCGGCGGAGCAGTCCGGCAAATTTGTCCGCACCGGGGTCCAGGTTTGGCTTTCTCCGAAAATCGGCAAGCCGACATAGCCCCTGAGCTTTAGGGTGCCGTCCGCACCCGCGGTGATGGTTGCGTGGTAGGTCTTGCCGTTGCGCGGATTGTAAATATACCCGCCGCTCCAGCGGCGACCCCCCTCCGGCTTGAACCCGTAAAGAAGGGGTAGCCCGCAGATCGGCCTTTCCCTCTGCGCAAAATCGGTGTTGTGAACGTCGCGCTTGGGCTTGCCTTCACTGGTCAGCGGCTCCTTCAGCCAAACAATTTTGCCGCAAAGCTCCCCTCCGCACTCGGTGATGGCAACGGCCGCATCGCCCGAAGCCACCAGCCAAACCCCGACGGGAGTTGCCGTGCCCTGCCCAAACGCAAGCCCCGCGGACATCAATGCCCCGACAAGGCTTGCGCCGGCCGCCCGTCCTTGGCGCTGAACCCCTAAGAACTGCCTGCAATGCTCTATCAATACTTCCCCCTTCGCTTTATCTTCGCAGGCAACTGAGATAGCAAAAGCACCCCGATTGCCGAGCCATTGAAATGACCGTTCGCACCCGTTTTGCCCCAAGCCCCACCGGCATGCTGCATATCGGCAGCGCCCGCACCGCGCTCTTCAACTATCTTTTTGCCCGCCATCACAATGGGCAATTCTTGCTTCGGATTGAAGACACCGACCGCGCGCGCAGCACGCCGGAGGCCATCCAGGTGATTTTGGAAGGGCTGGCCTGGCTCGAGCTCAATCCCGATGAACCCCCGATTTATCAATCATCACGCGTCGCCCGCCATGTGGAAGTCGCTCAGCAATTGCTGGCGACAGGCCATGCCTATCGTTGCTACTGTACGGCGGAAGAATTGCAGGCAATGCGGGAGCGCGCTTTGGCGGAAGGCCGGCCGCCGCGTTACGATGGGCGCTGGCGTGACCGCGACCCGAGCGAAGCCCCGCCCGGCGTGGCCCCGGCCATTCGTCTCAAGGCGCCCCGCACCGGCGAGACCGTAGTGCATGATTTGGTGCAGGGGGAGGTGCGGGTTGCCAACGCCGAGCTGGATGACATGATTCTGCTCAGAAGCGACGGCACGCCTACCTACCTTCACGCCGTTGTGGTGGACGACCATGACATGGGTATTACCCATGTTATTCGGGGCGATGATCACCTCACCAATACCTTTCGCCAGGTGCAGATTTATCAGGCCCTGGGGTGGACACCGCCCGAGTTTGCGCATCTTCCGCTCATTCACGGCCCGGATGGAACCAAGCTCTCCAAGCGCCATGGCGCGGTCAGCGTGTTGGAATTTCGCGCCCAGGGTTTCCTGCCCGAGGCGCTTTGCAATTATTTGCTCAGATTGGGGTGGGGCCACGGCGATCTGGAGGTGATCAGCCGTGAGGAAGCCATTCGGCTGTTCGATCTGAGCGGGGTGGGCCGGGCTGCAGCGCGCATGGATTACGCCAAGCTTCTGCACCTGAACGGGGTCTGGCTTCGCCGTGCCGATGATGCGCGGCTGGTGGCGGAAGTGGTTGCGCGGCTTACAGGTCTGCCCGGTCTGGTGTTGGATGACGCCGCGAAGGCGCGCATACGCGCGTTGATGCCGGCTTTGAAGGAACGCGCCAAGACCTTGAACGAACTTGCCGAAAGCGCGGCTTTTCTCGCCCGCCGCCTGCCCTTGCCGCTCGATGCCAAAGCGAAAGCCCTGCTGGACGCCGAGGCACGGGCGATGCTTGCCGACCTTGCAAAAGTGCTGGAAGAGACCGATTTCAACCCAGCGGCGCTGAAAGCGGCCCTGCATCACTACGCCGTCGGACGCGGGAAAAAGCTTGGCGAAATTGCGCAGCCGTTGCGCGCGGCGCTGACCGGCAGCACGGTAAGCCCACCCATTGATGAAACACTTGCCGCACTCGGCCGCGAAGAAGCTCTTGCCCGCATCCGTGCTGTCGCGGCATGAAGGAAAGACGTTCCACGCACCGAAAATCGGAGAGGGCCGTGTCCTCGAGTCTGCGATTCGTTCTTCTTGCCGCGCTTTTATCGCTTGTGTCTGCTTGTGCCACACCCGGAGGCGGCATCGGCCGTGATCGCACTTTGCGGCCGGTGAGTATACAGGCCGCGATTGTTGAGGGGTCCGCGTGCCTTGCGGCGATGCCCTCCGCCGCCACCGAGCCCCTGTTTCGTGACCTCCGCTTCGTCTCTCAAGACGGGGCAAGCATTCTCTCAGGCTGTTTGATAAACCCCGGCCAGCGTGAATTCCGAAGTGCTTATGTAGAGTTTCAGTTCTTTGACAAGGACGGCCATTTGGTGGATTCCGTGAGCAAACGCGTCGGTACTTTGCCTGCCTATAATACGCCGCCGGCCGGCGCGCAGGGCCTGCCGCGTTGGATGGAAAGCTTCCTGGTTCCAAGCGTGCCGCAAGCCGCCCGGGCTCAGATCATTGTCCATGCCCTGGTTTGCGCGCCCGGCGATAAGGACTGCGCGGAGCTTGTGCGCGTGGCCACCCTCGAGCGCTCGCCTACCTCGTGAACACCCGGCCGCGACAGCATCTCTTGGCGATCGAGGGGATGACGGTCTCCGAAGTCGTTGCGCTTCTCGATCTCGCCGAAAACTACGCGCTGCTGAACCGCTCGGGCAAAACCCAGCGCGATCTTTTGCGGGGATATACCTTAATCAACTTGTTCTTCGAGGCCTCGACCCGCACCCGTACCAGCTTCGAGCTTGCCGGCAAACGTTTGGGCGCCGATGTGCTGAGTATGTCGGTGGCGACTTCCAGCATCAATAAGGGAGAGACATTGCTGGATACGGCCGCCACCCTTAATGCCATGCATTGCGATTTGTTGGTGGTGCGCCATAGCCTTTCCGGCGCGGCGAACCTGCTTGCGCAGAAGGTGGAGGCATCGGTCATCAACGCTGGAGACGGCACGCACGAACACCCCACCCAAGCTTTGTTGGATGCCCTGACGATCCTCAGACACAAAGGGCGCATCGCCGGGCTCACCGTGGCGATTTGCGGGGATATTGCGCATTCCCGCGTGGCCCGATCCAACATCCACTTGCTGACCATGCTGGATGCCACCGTCCATTTGGTAGGGCCCCCGACATTGATCCCTTCGGAGGCGGAATCCCTCGGCTGGAGAAACGGGCAAAACGCGCCGCGGGTTGCAGTGTTCCACGATATGGCCCAAGGGCTGGCCGGGGCGGATGTGGTGATGATGTTGCGGATGCAGATCGAGCGCATGCAAAGGAACCTTGTGCCGAGCGCGCGCGAATACTTCCGCTTCTGGGGGCTGGATAAAGAGAAACTCCGCTACGCACGCCCTGACGCACTGGTGATGCACCCGGGGCCGATGAACCGCGGCGTGGAAATCGACAGCGGCGTCGCAGACGACCCGCAGCGCAGCGTTATTAAAGAGCAGGTCGAAATGGGCGTTGCCGTACGCATGGCGGTGCTGGACACGTTGGCCCGCGCTTCCGTCCGCCATGCCCGCTGATCTGCTGTTCACCGGGGCGCGGCTTCTGGACCCGTCGAGCGGGCTCGACCAGCCGGGCGAGCTTTTGGTGCGCGACGGGCTGATCCTCGATCGCGGCCAGAGCCTCGGCCGCCCGGAAGGGGCGGAAGTTGTGGAATGCCACGGCGCGGTGCTCTGCCCCGGTCTTGTGGATATGCGCGCGGCATTGGGAGAGCCCGGGTTCGAATATCGGGAAACGATCGATTCGGCAGCTTCAGCCGCGGTCGCCGGCGGCATTACCACGCTCGCCGCCCTGCCCGATACCAAGCCCGCAATCGACGATCCGGCTTTGGTGCACTTTTTGCACCGGCAAGCGGAAGCAACCGGGCGACTGACCATTCTTCCTTACGGCGCTCTAACGCGCGGCTGCCGCGGCGAAGAGCTGGCCGAAATCGGTTTGCTGCACGAAGCGGGCGCGGTGCTGTTTTCCGACGGCGCTCGGGCGGTTGCCTCCGCGCGGTTGATGCGCATTGCGCTCTCTTACGCCCGCGCGTTCGGCGCGCGCGTGGTGGAGCATCCGGAAGAGCCGACGCTTGCGGAAGGCGGGCATGCCACCGAAGGCGAACTTGCCACCCGTCTCGGACTGGAAGGCATCCCCGCCTGTGCCGAGACAATCATGGTGGCGCGCGACATTCGCTTGGCGAAACTCACCGGCGGCGCGGTCCATTTCGCCCATATTTCCACCGCCGAGGCGCTTGACCTGATACGCGCCGCCAAAGCGGAGGGCCTCCGCGTGAGCTGCGATACCGCGCCCCCTTATTTCGCGTTCACGGAAGAAGCGATCGGCGACTTTCGCACTTACGCCAAATTTTCTCCCCCGCTGCGCTGCGAGGCCGATCGCGCCGCCGTGGCCGCCGCTTTGGCCGATGGGACAATCGATGCCATCGTCTCCGACCATCAGCCCCGCGATGCCGACGACAAACGCCTCCCCTTTGCTCAGGCTGCGCCCGGCGGGGCGGGGCTCGCCACGTTGCTCTCGGCGAGCCTGATCGAAGTGCACAAAGGCACACTTCCGCTGGCGAAAGCGATTGCTCTTCTTACCGTGCAGCCGGCGCGTTTGCTGGGTTCGGAGGCGGGCACGCTGAGCCCGGGAAAGCCCGCCGATCTTTGCCTGTTTGACCCCGAACAACCCTGGCTCGTCGAGGCGGGGGCATTGCCCGGAAAGGCGCAAAACACGCCCTTCGACGGCCAAGTTTTGAAAGGCAAGGTGCTGGGCACCTGGAAAAGAGGCCGCCGCGTATATCCATGAGTGCAGGGGTTTTCCCGCTCGCAGCCACCTTTGTCGGCGGCTATCTGCTTGGTGCGATCCCGTTCGGGTTGCTGCTGACCTTTGCTGCGGGGGTAGGAGACGTCCGACGCATCGGCTCGGGCAATATCGGGGCCACCAACGTGTTGCGCACCGGGCGGAAGGATCTTGCGCTGGCCACATTGTTGCTTGACGGAGGCAAAGGGGCGGCGGCGGTTTTGCTTGCCAGAGCTTGGGGGGGGCAAGCCGCGGGCCTGATCGCCGGCGCCGGGGCAGTGCTCGGCCATCTTTTTCCGCTCTGGCTTCGCTTTCGCGGTGGAAAGGGCGTGGCCACCGGGCTCGGCGTGCTGCTCGCTTCGGCCTTCTGGGCGGGACTGGCTGCCTGCGCCGTCTGGCTTGCAACCGCAAAGCTCACACGGATTTCTTCCGTCGCTGCGCTCGCTGCCTTTGCCGCCGCACCGCTGTTGGTTTGGGGAATGACTAACGGGCAGCATGCCGTGCTCGCGCTTTTTATTTCCGTCGTCGTTTATTTTCGCCATAAGGAGAACATCCGTAGGTTATTGGACGGCACGGAACCGTACATCAACACGCGAAAATGACGCCCAAAGAACGCCTTTCCAGAATACGCTTAGCCCGCACCGAAGGCGTGGGGCCGATGACCTATCGGCGGCTTTTGCATCGCTATAGCAGCGCCGAAGAATCCCTGATCGCCCTGCCGGAACTTGCGCGGGCCGGCGGGCGCTCTGCCCCTCCTCGTGTGCCGTCGATGGCCGAAATTGCGCGGGAAGAGGAAGCCCTGCAGAAAATGGGTGGAAAGTTTCTGCTGTTGGGTGAGGCCCCCTACCCGCCTCTTTTGGCCCTGCTGGACGATGCTCCGCCCGTTGTGGCGGTTCTTGGCACCGCGGAAACACTGAGCAAGCGAGCGGTTGCCCTTGTCGGCGCGCGCAACGCTTCGGCCAATGGCCAGCGCATTGCCGAACACTTGGGGGAAGAATTGGCAGAGGCGGGGTTCGTGGTTGTCTCCGGCATGGCGCGTGGAATTGACGCCGCCGCCCACCGTGGCGCCATGCGTGCCCATAACGGCCGCGGCTGCACCGTCGCGGTTGTTGCCGGGGGACTTGACGTGCCCTACCCCCATGAGCATGTTGCGTTGCAGCAGGCGATTGCCGAGCACGGCGCGGTCGTGAGTGAAATGCCCCTCGGCACCGCGCCGCAAGCGCGCCATTTCCCTCGGCGCAACCGGATTATCGCCGGGCTCGTACTTGGTGTCGTGGTAGTGGAGGCGGCTTTACGTTCGGGCAGCCTGGTGACAGTTCGAATTGCCCAAAACGCAGGACGAGAAATTTTCGCCGTGCCCGGTTCACCGCTTGATCCGCGCGCGCGGGGAACCAATGATCTGATCCGTCAGGGCGCGCATTTAACGGAGAGCATCAGCGATGTTCTCGAAAACCTTCCCGACCACCCTGCTCGCGAAGGGCTCAGCCGCTTGCCGCTCTTTGCACGGGAAGCCGCGCTCGGTTCGGACGAAATTCTGGAGGACTCTCCTGAGGACAGAGATCATGCCGATCGGGATGCAGGCGGAGATGTCAACGCCGCGACATTGGCGGAACTTCGGACTCAGATACCAGATCTGCTCGATAGGGCGCCGATTGCGGTTGACGAACTGGTACGTCGCTGCCACTTCCCAGCCGCTGCTGTGATGGCGGTCCTGCTGGAACTGGAGCTTGCAGGACGCATCGAGACCTTGCCAGGCAACCGCGTCGCATTGCTTGGGACAAGCCCGTAACGGCTTCTTTTTTTAGGACATCATGCCAGACGTCGTCGTTGTCGAATCCCCCGCAAAAGCCAAAACCATCAACAAATATCTGGGCAGTGATTATACCGTGCTTGCCAGCTTGGGCCATGTTCGCGACCTGCCGGCCCGTGACGGCAGCGTACGGCCCGAGCAGGATTTCGCGATGGACTGGGAGGCCGATGCGCGCGGCGAGGCACAGATCGCGGCGATTGCTAAGGCGTTAAAGCAAGCCCGCCGGCTTTATCTTGCCACCGACCCGGACCGCGAAGGCGAGGCGATTTCCTGGCACGTGCGCAATATGCTGGCAGAGCGAAAAGCTTTGGCCGGGGTGGATGTCCGCCGCATTACCTTCAATGAGATTACTCGGAACGCCGTAAAAGCGGCACTTGCCAACCCCCGAGACTTGGACCAGCCGCTGATTGAAGCCTATCTCGCCCGCCGCGCGTTGGATTATCTCGTCGGATTCACTCTTTCGCCGGTGTTATGGCGAAAGTTGCCCGGCAGCCGGAGCGCCGGGCGGGTGCAATCGGTTGCGCTTCGACTGATTTGTGAACGCGAAGCCGAGATCGAGGCGTTTTCGCCACGCGAGTATTGGACGGTGGAGGCCGTTTTCGCCACCGCCACGGGCGCTACGTTTACCGCAAAGCTCTCGGCGCTCAACGGCAAGAAGCTTGATCAATTCGATCTGGCGACCGAAGCGGAGGCGCTTGAGGCGAAGCGTGCGGTCGAAGCCGGGGTGTTTCGGGTTATCTCCGTTGAGCGCAAACGGATCAAACGCAACCCGCCCCCGCCGTTCACCACTTCGACCCTGCAGCAGGAGGCGGCACGTAAGCTTGGATTTAGCGCGCAACTCACCATGCGCTTGGCACAGCAACTTTATGAGGGGGTGGATATCGGCGGGGATACGGTCGGCCTCATCACCTATATGCGAACCGACGGGGTGCAGATGGCCGGTGAGGCGCTTGCCGCCATCCGCAGCCATATCCGCTCGGCCTTCGGGACGGATTACCTGCCCCCGAGCCCGCGCCAATATGTCAGCCCCGCCAAAAATGCCCAAGAAGCCCATGAGGCCATCCGGCCGACCGAGGTGGCACGCCGCCCCGAGGACGTCGCCGCGGATCTTTCCGAGCAGCAGCGCAAGCTCTACGAGCTTATTTGGAAGCGCGCAGTAGCTTCGCAAATGGCTTCAGCCGAACTTGACCAAGTCATCGTTGAGATTGGCGACGATCACGGCACGCGGCTGCGTGCCAGCGGCTCCAGCATCGCTTTTGACGGCTTCCTGAAACTCTATCGCGAAGATCTGGACGATGCGCCGGAAGCCGAGCCCGGCGCGGCCGAGGAAGGGCGCCTTTTGCCGCCGATGGCGAAAGGGGATCCGCTCGAGCGGCGTTCGGTGACCGCTTCGCAACACTTTACGCAGCCGCCACCGCGCTACAGCGAAGCTTCTTTGGTAAAGAAGCTGGAGGAGCTCGGCATCGGGCGTCCCTCAACCTATGCTACGATCCTTTCCACATTGCAGGAGCGCAAATATGTCCGCCTGGAAAAACGGCGGTTTGTGCCCGAAGAGCGTGGGCGCCTCGTCACCGCGTTTTTGGTGAGTTTTTTCAACCGCTACGTCGACACCGGCTTTACCGCGTCGTTGGAAGAACGGCTGGACGATATTTCCGGCGGCCGCGCCGCATGGCGCGATGTGATGCGGGCCTTCTGGGAAGATTTCTCTCGCGCGGTGGAACAAACGAAGGACCTGAAGATCAGCGATGTGATCGCTGCGCTGGATGCCGAACTCGGCCCGCATTTCTTTCCGCCGCGTCCGGATGGGTCCGATCCCCGCGCATGCCCTGCCTGCGGTACCGGCCGACTGGGCTTAAAGCTCGGCCGCTACGGCAGTTTCATCGGGTGCTCGAACTATCCCGAGTGCCAATACACGCGCAAACTCGCGATCGAAAACGGAGACGTTGAAAGCCAGGCGCTAAAGGATGGCGTGCGCGTGTTGGGGCGCCATCCCGAAACGGGTAAAGAAATTACCGTCCGGCGCGGACCTTACGGTCTTTACATTCAGTGTGGAGAGACCCCGCGGGAGTCCGCTTCCGCAGGTAGAGGCAAACAAAATTCCGCAAAGCCGCGGCGGGTTGCACTCCCGCGCGGAATGGACGGCGAGCAAATCACCCTGGAACAAGCGCTTGGACTGCTTTCACTGCCGCGCCAGATCGGTCGGCACCCCGAAACCGGGGAAATGATCGAGGCAGGGCTTGGTCGCTTCGGCCCCTATGTGCGGATGGGCGCCGTTTTTGCTTCACTGAGCCCGGATGACGACGTGCTTTCCATCGGGCTGAACCGCGCGGTCGATGCGCTTGGCAAAAAGCTTGCCGGCGTGCGCAACCTGGGAGCGCATCCTACCGACGGCAAGCCCGTTTTGCTCCGCAAGGGGCGCTTCGGCCCCTATATTCAGCATGGCCAGACCACGGCGAATTTGCCGCGCGACCGCGATGTCGATGCCGTAAGTTTGGAAGAGGCAGTCTCTCTGCTTGCGGCGAAAGGCAAGGCGCGCGCGAAGACGGAAGCCAAGAAAGGGCGGGCGAAGACGAAAACAAAGGCGGCCGCCGCCGTTCCTGCCGCACCCACACCCAAGCGGACAGAAGCGGCGGAAAGGGCAACGAAGCCGGCACGCAAGAAGCCGGCACGGGCCGCCTCGAAAACAGCGGGCAAACGCCGCCGCGGGATGAAAGCGAGCGATGAAGCCGCCGCTGCGAAGCCGCGCCGCGCAGCCGGTTAACTTGGCAGAAAGTACCATGCGCGCAACAACCCCCGCAGCGATACCAAGCCGGGAGGCGCTGCGGCGCTTTCTCCAAGAGGCGCAAGGCCGTTTGAGCAAGCGCGATATCGCGCGGGCTTTCGGCTTACGTGGACAGCAGCGGCGTGAACTGCGCCTGCTCTTGCAAGAGCTTGCCGCGGAGGGGGTTGTGGTACCGGCGGGACGTAGAAGGTTCCATGCCGGCGGGCGCCTGCCCGAGACCATGGTTGTCCAAATCACCGGCACGGATGCCGAAGGCGATGCTCTCGCACGGCCTCTCACCTGGCGTGAGTCGGCGCCGCCCCCGCTGATCGTTATGGCCGCCGAACCCCGCGGGCGCCCGGCTCTTGCCCCCGGCGAGCAGGTTGTTGCTCGGCTGCGCCCGCTCGGCCGAGGCCGCTACGAAGGCCGCACCTTGCGGAGGCTAACCGAGGCGCCGGGCCGTTTTGTCGGGCTTTTCTACACCCCTGCCGATACCCGTCACCACGCCGTTGCCGGTCGGATTCGCCCCAGTGAGCGCCGTGCTCGGGCAGAGTGGGAAGTGCCTCTGGGGGACGCTGCAGAAGCCCAAGACGGAGAGGTAGTGCTGGCGACCCCGCTGCCGCAGCGCGACTTCGGGCGCAAGCCTGCGCGCGTGCTTGCGCGCTTGGGCCGGTTGGAAGACCCCGGCACGTTCAGCCTGATCAGCCTCTATGAACAACATCTACCCCAAGGCTTTGCACCGGAGGCCTTAGCCGAAGCGGCAAAAGCGTCAGCCGTTTCGGCGACGGGACGAGAGGATCTGCGTGCCCTGCCGCTGGTCACCATCGACGGTGCAGACGCCAGGGACTTCGATGACGCGGTCTTCGCCGAGCCGAACGGCGCCGGCTGGCGGATTGTCGTGGCGATTGCCGATGTCGCCCATTACGTCCGCCCCGGTTCGGCGCTCGATCGTGCGGCCCGCGAGCGCGGCAATTCGGTCTATTTTCCGGACCGGGTTGTCCCCATGCTGCCGGAACGGCTTTCCAATCATTGGTGTAGCCTGCGCCCGGGGGAAGACCGGGGCTGTTTGTTTGTCGAAATTGCGATCGATGCAAAGGGCCGCAAGCAAAGCCATCGCTTCGGGCGCGGGATTATGCGCAGTGCGGCGCGCCTGACCTACGAAGAGGTTGAAGAGGCGGCAGCCCGCGGCGGAGATCATTGGCTGCCGGACGGTCTGCTCAAGCATCTCTATGGCGCCTACCAAGCGCTTGCGAAGGCGCGGCAAGCCCGCGGGACATTGGATCTCGATCTCCCCGAGCAAACGGTGGTGCTGGATCAAGCGGGCAAAGTCCAGGAGATCAAGCTGCGGCAAAGGCTCGATTCCCACCGGCTGATCGAGGAATTCATGATTCTGGCCAATGTTGCCGCGGCAGAGGAGTTGACGCGCCGGCAGATGCCCGGAATCTACCGCGTGCACGCGCCGCCTTCGCCTGAAAAATTGAGAGGGTTACGCGAACTGCTCCGTAATTTTGACATCGCTTTGCCGCCGGGCAATCGCATCCTGCCGGCGCATCTGCAGGCGGCGTTGGAGATCGTCGCCGGCCGACCGGAGGCGCCTTTGGTCAATGAAATGGTGCTGCGCGCACAGTCGCAAGCGGAGTACGCGTGCGAAAATATCGGTCATTTCGGCCTCGCGCTGTCCGCCTATACACATTTCACAAGCCCGATCCGGCGCTACGCCGATTTGTTAGTGCATCGCGCCCTTATTACGGCGTTGAAGCTGGGTGAAGGCGGGCTTGCGATCGAAGACGCGGCATCCCTGGCCGCGGCCGCCGCGCACATTACCGCTACTGAGCGGCGTGCCGCCATCGCCGAGCGCGATGCTCTTGATCGGTACATTGCCGCTTACATGGCAGAGCGGATCGGCATGCATTTCAACGCACGCATTTCCGGCGTGACTCGTTTCGGACTTTTCGTCACATTAGAGAATGGTGCAAGCGGCATTGTGCCGCTCTCTCTCCTGCCGGATGATTTTTGGAGCTACAACGAAACCGCCCAAACTCTTTCTGGGCGAAGGAGCGGGCGTGTGTTCCGCCTTGCCGAAACGGTTGAGGTTCGGCTTGCGGAAGCTTACCCGCTCACGGGCGGGCTTCGCTTCCACCTTTTGGAGGAAGCGCGCTCCAAGCCATCGGATCGCCGCCGACGGGGCAAGCGTTAAGACCTTCGGTGCACGGCTGCAAAACAAGGCTTATCCCCGAACCGGGCTTCTCGCCCAGCGTTCTGCCTATGCGCTGCTTGGCCTGCTGATCCTTGTTCTTAGCCGTTCGCCGGCGCGAAGTCAGCACGAAGAGGCGCCGTTTGCCGCATCGCTTGCCGCAGATGTCTTCGCAACGGCGCTGGCATTTTTGGCCCCGCGCACGCTGGAGCCCGCCTCTGTTCCGCAAATGACGGCATGGGGGTTACAGGGCCTGACCGCGATCGATCCTGAAGTGACGATCGGCTTTGCGCCGGGCTCCGTGCGCCTGTCTGGAAGAGGACGTGTGGTTGCTATGGAAACCCCGGCCCGAGAAGACAGCCGCGCATGGGCCGAGTTGGCTGCAGCGGTGGCAGCAAGAGCAGCGGAAATTTCGGCCCCGGTTCGCAGCGCCGGCACTGCCGGCGTGATTCGCAGCTTTTTCGATGAGCTCTTCAATCACCTTGACCCTTATTCGCGCTATCTTCCCCCGCGACAGGCCGAAGCAGACCGCGCGCAGCGCGTCGGGCTGGCAGATGTCGGCTTAAGCGTATCGCTTCAGGACAAATACGTGGTTGTCGAGGATGTTACCCCGGAAGGGCCCGCCGCTTCCGCGGGGATTCGTGCAGGAGATCGGGTTCTGGCCATCGACGGCGCGCCGCTGAGGGTGCAGGATCCTGCCGCCATTGCCGAGCTTATGGCAGGCCCGGAGAATACGATCGTTGCAGTTACCATCCGGTCTCGCCAAGGGCGCATCCGCACCTTCCATCTGCGCAGAACCGGGCATGCCGCCCAAACGGTGTTCGCGGCACGCAAGGCGGATTTGCTGATCTTGCGGGTCAGCGGCTTTGCCCACGCCACGGGGGCCGATCTTGCCCGCAGCCTTCTGGAATTCCTGGACACGCCGCACCCGCCGCAGGGGTTGATTCTTGATTTGCGCGGAAATCGCGGCGGGTTGCTGCACCAAGCTGTCGACGCAGCGGGATTGTTCCTTGGACAGCGGTTGGTTGCGGTCACTTCCGGGCGCGATCCTTCGGCAAACCGGATTTTGGAATCGGAATCCGCGGATCTCTCCAATGGCTTGCCGATCGTTGTCGTCGTAGACGGCCGATCGGCCAGCGCCGCCGAGATTTTGGCAGCGGCTTTGGCCGATGACGGTCGGGCGGTGGTGGTGGGCAGCACGACGCTCGGCAAGGGTTTGATCCAGACGGTCACCACTCTGCCCGACGGCGGCGAACTTTTCGTCACATGGAGCCGTGTTCTGGCGCCGCTGGGCTGGCCTATTCAAGGGCTGGGAGTGATGCCGCAAGTCTGCACCAGTCTCGGCGCCGAAGTTTTGGCGCGCGAACGCGCCATGCTGTTAGAAGGAACCGCGCCGATGGCGGCGGCACTCAAGCGCCATCACGCGGCACGCGCGCCCTTGCCCGCCGCGGAGATTTTGGATATCCGAAATGCCTGTCCGGCCGCTGAAGGGACGGATGCGGATCTGGAGACTGCGCGTTTTTTGATAGACCATCCCTCCGCTTACGCGGCCGCTTTGTTGGTTGCAGGGGATGCAGAACCGCCATAACTGGGGTAATGAAGGCCAACGGAATGTGTTTCCGTCTTAAAACACATTCAGCAGCCGAGAAGGGGTTTCAGCAATGGCAAAAGCAAACACCGTTCAGATTAAACTCGTATCCTCCGCCGATACCGGCTATTTTTACGTCACCAAAAAGAACACGCGCAACCACACCGGCAAGCTCGAGCTGAAGAAGTATGATCCGGTCGTGCGCAAGCATGTCGTTTTTCGTGAAGCCAAAATAAAATAACCGGCTTTCGGCCCCGGCTTGACGGAAGGGAAGCGGGCGCGGAAAATCCCTCCAAACTCGGGAGGAAAGCATCCATGAACATCAGCGTGCAAAACAGACGGCCTGCCGGAATGAGTGAAGCCGAATGGCAGACGCGTTGCGATTTGGCCGCGCTTTATCGGCTTGTGGCCCACTTTCGCATGACGGATTTGATTTTTACGCATATCAGCGCGCGTGTCCCGGGGCCGGAACACCATTTCCTGATCAACCAATACGGCCTGCTCTTTCACGAAATGCGTGCTTCCGATTTGGTGAAAATCGATATGGAGGGGCGCGTCGTGGACCAATCGGGCCAACAGAGCAGGCTCGTGAATGCCGCCGGATTCACCATCCATTCGGCGGTGCATGCCGCGCGTCCCGAGATCAACTGCGTCGTGCATACCCATACCGCCGCGGGCATTGCGGTTTCAGCGCAGAAGCACGGCCTGTTGCCGATCAGCCAACATGCGATGATGTTTTACGGTCACCTCGCCTACCATGATTACGAGGGGATCGCGCTTGATCTCTCCGAACGTGAGCGCTTGGTAAGGGATCTCGGCCCGCATCAAGCGATGATTTTGCGCAACCACGGGCTTCTGGTGGCGGGGCGCAGTATCCCGGAAGCCTTCGTGCTGATCTACTATTTGGAGCGGGCTTGTCAGGCACAGATCCAAGCCATGGCCGGAGGTGCGGAGCTCATCTTTCCTCCTGAAGAAGTCTGTCGGCATACGGCGGCTCAGTTCCAAGCCCAGCGCGACAAAGAGGTGGAATATTTGGCTTGGAACGCGGCGCTGCGGCTTATCGAGAACGATCAGCCGGATTATCGCTCCTAATTCCACCAAGCGGGGTTGGCGTTTTCGCCCGCATAAAGAGCGCGCTCAAGAGATCGCGAGCTGGCTGTTGCGAAGGTCGGTGACCAGCATATGGCCGGGCGCGTGCGTGATGCAGAAGGGCACGGCGGAGGCGGCAACTACGGCCTGAGGCGTGACGCCGCAAGCCCAAAACACCGGAAGCTCATCCGGGTGGATATCGACCGGATCGCCGTAGTCCGGCCGCGTGAGGTCGGCAATGCCGATCTGTTCCGGCAAGCCGATGTGTACCGGCGCACCATGCACCGTGGGGAAACGCCCCGTGATCAATGTTGCCCGGATCGCCTCCGCCGGGCGCAACGGGCGCATGGATACGACCATCGGGCCATGAAACGGCCCGGCGGGTTGGGTTGGAATGTTGGTGCGATACATCGGCACGTTGCGCCCCTGTTCGATATGACGCAGCCGAATGCCGTCAGCGATGAGGGCTTCCTCGAAAGAGAACGAGCAGCCGAGCAGGAAAGCCACCAGATCTCCGCGCCAATGGCCAAGAATATCGGCCGGTTCGGCGATGAGTTCTCCATCCCGCCATATGCGATAACGGGGAAGGTCGGTGCGGATATCGAGATCCTCCCCCAGGCTCGGAACGTGCGGCTCACCCGGTTCGGAAACGGCAAGCAGCGGGCAGGGCTTCGGGTTTTGCTGGCAAAAGCGCAGAAAATCGAAAGCCCAATCGCGCGGCAGAACAACAAGATTGGCTTGCACATAACCCGGTGCGCGGCCGGCGGTCGGTCCGGTATGGCGGCCGGCGCGGATAAGCATTCGCACCGCCTGCCCGGTTTCCTGCGTTTTTGGAATCTGCTCCATGGTGGGCCCCTCCCCGAAAATCTAATGGCGAAAGTGGCGCATGCCTGTGAAGACCATTGCCACCCCGGCTTTGTCCGCTGCGGCAATCACCTCGGCGTCGCGGATTGATCCGCCGGGTTGGATGACCGCGGTCGCGCCCGCAGCGATTGCCGCCTCCAGACCATCGGCGAACGGAAAAAACGCATCCGATGCCACTACCGAGCCTTGCGTGAGCGGCGCCGTTTGCCCTGCTGCCCGCGCGGCTTGCTCGGCTTTCCAGGCGGCGATCCGGGCGCTATCCACGCGGCTCATCTGCCCCGCCCCGATCCCCACCGTTGCCCGGCCCTTGGCATAGACGATCGCATTGGATTTCACGTGCTTGCAAACACGGAACGCAAAGATGAGATCCTGGAGTTCCGCTTCGGTGGGTGCGCGCTTGGTGACCACCTGCAACATTTGCCGATCGATGCGGCCGTTGTCGCGCGTCTGAACAAGAAAGCCGCCGGAGAGAGAACGAAACGCGATACCGGGCTGGGCGGGATCCGGCACACTTCCGGCGAGCAGCAAACGCAGGTTTTTCTTGCGCCAAAGCACGGCTTGCGCTTCCGGCGTAGCATCAGGCGCGATGATCACCTCGGTGAAAATTTCGGCGATCTTTTCGGCCGTTGCACCATCTAAGGGGCGGTTTACCGCAACGACGCCGCCGAAGGCGGAAACCGGGTCGCAGCGCAACGCCAGATCCCAGGCATCCGCCAGGGTTTGCGCGCTCGCCACCCCGCACGGGTTGGCATGTTTGACGATGACCACGCTGGGCTCTTCAAACTCGGCGACGCATTCGTAGGCAGCATCGGTATCGTTCAGGTTGTTGTAGGAAACCTCTTTGCCCTGCACTTGACGTGCCGTGGCCACCCCGGCGCGCACCGAGCCTTCGGTGACGTAAAAACCGGCGTGCTGATGCGGGTTTTCGCCATAACGAAGGTTTTGGCGGCGCCTGCCCACCAGCACGAAACGCTCCGGCAATTCAGAGGGAGGCATCATCCAAGCGGCGATGGCTGCATCATAGCCTGCGGTATGGGCAAAGGCGTCTTCCGCAAGCCGCCTTCGCGTTGCAAGCGAAGTTCCTCCCGAGGCCGATAGTTCCTCGATCAACGCCGGATACTGCCGAGGATCGGTAACGACGGCAACGAAAGCGTGGTTTTTGGCAGCGGCGCGAATCAGCGCCGGCCCGCCGATGTCGATGTTTTCGATGCAGGTCTCGAATGGAGCGCCCGAGGCAACCGTTTCGGAGAAAGGATAAAGATTGACGACCACCAAATCGATGGGCGCGATTCCGTGCGCCTTGATTTGGGCAAGATGCTCGGCGCTGTCGCGGCGGAAGAGAATGCCGCCATGAATCTGCGGCACCAGGGTCTTAACCCGCCCGTCCAAAATTTCGGGAAAGCCGGTGTGGGCAGAAACCTCTTTGACGGCAATGCCGGCTTTGCGGAGCGCCTCCGCGGAGCCGCCGGTAGAGAGGATTTCGATGTCCTTGCGCACCAGAGCAGCAGCAAGTTCGACAAGACCCGTTTTGTCGGAAACCGAGATCAGAGCACGTCGAATCGGAACAAAATCAGTCATGACGCCGGCACACTTTCCTTAACCAACCTTGGTAATCGCCCACTTCACGATTTGCGGCCCGTCGGCGGCAGCCGTCAGAACAATTTGTTCCGTCCGATGCGGTTCCGCCCCGCCGAGATAAACGCTTTCTTCCAAGCTCATGCGTGCCCCCTCGGCGCGCAAACGCCAGCCGCCGCCATGCGGCAGGCGCAAGAGCACGGCGCCCGCATCCTGTTGAAAGCTTGCATTCACGTTGGGATGCAAATGAAAACGCACGACAAAAGGCTGCGGGGTTTCCGCCTCCACGGAATCCTCGCCGCGGATATCTTCGCCGCTTTCGGCCATATAAAGGCGGCGGCGATGCAACGCGCCGAACGGCTTCAGCCACCCGTCATGGCTGACTTCCAGCCAATGAGCTCCGTTCGCTTCCTGATGCTCGACGATCACCTTCTCCGGTTTTCGTCCAAGCCCGTCGGGCCGAAGCTCGGCGGAATTCGTATCCGCGATCACCAAAGTGGAATGGGCTGCGGTCGCACGGGCCGCATCTTGCCATTCCGGCCCCGCGGCCGGCGCGGCACCGCAATTCACGATGACGCGATCCCGCCCCACCGAAAGCTCGAAGGAGAGCGTGCCGGCGTGAGCAAAGCGATCGAACCCCGGCACCGGCGGCGCGCCGCAATCGACGATCATCACCGTGCGCCGGCCTTGCAGCCTCTGAAAACCGCCCCCGGCAAAGCCGGGGGAAGCGGCTCGGCTGCCGCGTCCGGCTTGACTGAGAACCAGATCGATCAGCGCCGGATTACCCTCTTTGCTGCCGTTGAAAAGCGCCAATCCCCCGTCGGCATGGCGCATCGCGCGCAACACGGATGTCGATTTCTCGATTGCGCCCAAGAGCGCGGCCGGAAGCTGGACCTGCGCGCCCTGCAACAAAGCGCGAATTTCCACAAGTTCCTGGAGGGCAGCAAGTTGCGCGGCCGGGCTGCGCTCGGCATGGCTGCCATCGGGAAGAATTTGCTCGCTAATAACTTGCGGCAGAAAACGGAGCGCCCGCGTAAGAAAGAAGGCGTGCTCAGGCAGGGCAACCGCGGCAGCGATCAATCCCTTCAGTGCAACCAGCGCACGCCGGTCTAGCGCTTCGGGCGGTAAGAGCGCGGCCAGAATACGGGCATCGGCAATCAGCCGCCCCATCAGGCGTTGGCGGAACGCATCATCGGCCGAAGCGGCGAAGAAGTCATAATGGCCCAGCCAAGCGGCAATACGTGCGCCGATCACCTCGGGCAGATTCGCGATCGGATCCTGCGAGGCGGATGTGATCCAATCCGTCACCAAAGCGCGGGCGCGTAATCGCGCTGCGTCGCTGCCGAGCGCGCGCAAATCCCGAAGCCAGGTGAAGCCGTGGGCTTCTGCATGAAGGAGAGGCGAGCCCCCGGAGATGATCCAAAGGCCGGGTTGAAGCGGCCTCACCCCGCCTGCGTAGGCAAACTCGCCTTTAAGCAGCCGTACCCCTGCGGCCGGATCACCGGGCCAGGGATCGCGCACCGGCAAGGCCGGCGCGGCCGGCGCACGAGAAAGCCGAAAGCTCGGTAAACGCGCCATTGCCAGGCGTGCATCCTTGAGCCAGCGCCTGGGGTCCAGACCGTTCATGATCATCGGCCGCTTGCCCGTACACGTACAGGTGCAGCGGCGCGCCAACCGGCCGGCGCGCGAAAGCCCGGGAAGAAAAGGAAAGCAAGAACGCGCACGTTCCGGAGATTGGGCAAGACAAGCATGCCCGTTTCTAAGCAACGCTGCCCGCTTCGCACAAGCTCCGCTTTTAGAGGCGAATCAGGCGGGCGGCAAAAAAGCCGTCCATGCCTCCGTATTCCGCCCACATCGCCGGGGAAGTCCGCAACAACCCCTCTTGTGTGATCGCTTCGGGAAGCGCGGGAAGCTCGCTTGGCATGAAAGGCGCGAGGCGGAAGGGCAGATCCCGAAGCGCTGCCTTGACCCGTTCGATTCCCTCCTCCGGCTGCAGGGAGCAAACGGCGTAGATCAGCCGGCCGCCTGGGCGCAAAAGTCGCGCGGACGCGGCCAGCAGGCGATCCTGTTCAGCGGCGAGAAACTTTAGATGTTGCTTGCGCGCCCGATGCAAAATGTCCGGATGCCGCCGGATGGTTCCCGTCGCGCTGCAAGGGGCATCCAACAAGACCGCATCAAACGGCGCCGGCGCTTGGTAATGGACGGCATCGGCAAGAACGAGCTCCGCGCTCAGGCGAAGGCGGGCAAGGTTGGCCTGAAGGCGTTGCAACCGCTCCGGATTGCGCTCGATTGCGGTCACCTTTGCGCCTGCGGCGGCGAGCTGGGCCGTTTTGCCGCCCGGCGCGGCGCAGACATCCGCTACGCGCTCACCCGGATGCGGCGCCAGCAACAGCGCCGGCAGGGCGGCAGCGGCGTCTTGTACCCAAAACCGTCCTGCCGAGAAACCGGCAAGCTCCGTCACGGCGGTGCCGGGAGGTAACCGCACGCTCCCGGTGGGCAAGCGGACGCTTCCGGCCGGAGCTTCTGCTTCGGGCGCGAGCGTCAGATCGAGCGGGGCTTCCGCTTGATGCGCAGCGGCGATTGCAGATGCCTCGTTTCCCCAGGATTGCCAGAGCCATGCCGGGGTATCGAGTCTGATGGTATCCAAATCTTCTAAAATTTGCGGACCGCGTTGGGCAATGCGCCGGAGCACGGCGTTGACGAGGCCGGTGAAAGCGGAAAACCCCAGAGCGCGCGCAAGGGCGACGGCGGTTGCCACCGCGGCATGAGCGGGCGTGTGAAGAAACAGAAGGCCGGCGGCTCCCAACCGAAGAATGTGTCGCACGGCAAGCGGGGGTTGTCTCCGCAAATGGGACTCTAGCACGGCATCCAGACTGCCCAGCCGGCGCAACGTGGTTGCCGCCAGCCGGTGAGCGGCGGCGCGGTCTCGGCTCGGCATCTCCGGCAAAGCATCCAGGGCTTCATCAAGCGGCCGCTTGCGGTCGAGCACGGCGGAAAGCAAAGCGAAAGCGCCTTCACGAGTGGGATCGTTCATGCCTCTGAGGTGAGCGTTTCCACCGCAAGCGGCAAGCCTTTTATGGATAACGGATCGGGAGGTCCACAAACCGAGGCTGAGCCCCTCCGTAATTTTGCGTACGCAATCAGGCGGATAGTCTCGTCATCAGCGGCCGGCTAAGTGAGTCTCCGTCAAGACCAAGAAAAGCGGAGCCATTCAAATGTCGTATGCATCCATTGCGCCGAACCTCCCGCCTCCTGCTTCCGGACGCCTTGCCGCTCTTGGCGCTTTTGCCTTTCCGGTCTCCTTAACCGATTGTCCGCATCGTGTTTTGTGCGTCCGTCGGAATGCCGAGGTCTATGCGCAAGCCAGCCCTGCGCTTTACTTCTATCAAGTCACTTCCGGCGCTGTTCGCTGCAGCAGATTGATGAGCGACGGTCGCCGCCAGATCGGCGAGTTTGCGCTGCCGGGCGAATGGCTCGGATGGGATGGTTCCGAGACATATTTCTATTCGGCGGAAGCGATTACCGATACAACTTTAATCGAGTATCGGCGAAAGGATATTTACGTGCGTGCGCAGGCCAATGCAAAACTGACGCAGAATGTGAATGATATTTTGCTGCGCAGGCTGACGGCAACACAGGAGCGTATTGTGCTGCTCGGTCGCAAGACCGCGCTGGAGCGCGTGGCAAGCTTTTTGCAGGATATTTCCGAGCGCCTTGGCAAGGGAGCATCCGATAAGTTTGCCCTTCCCATGTCGCGTGCCGATATCGGCGATTACTTGGGATTGACGTTGGAAACCGTCAGCCGAACCCTGACTCACCTGCAGCGCGAAAAAGTGATTCGCCTTGAAGATGCGCACCATGTCCGCATTCTTGACCCGCTGGCCCTTTCGGAGCTGACAGGGGAAGCTATCAGCGCGGCTGCAGCCTAAAAACGCGGTATCCTCTTAAGGGGTTTACTTCCCGCAGGGGGGTTACTTCCCGTTCGCGCCGGCTTGTGCCTGCGTGATACCATCGGCTCTGGCGGCGGTTCGGTTACCGCCTATATCTAGCTCAGTTTGAAATCGAAGAAGAGCGAGTTAAGCGATGGATCGAACAGGCCCGGTAGCGCACGCAAAAAAACGCCCCGAGACAAAGCTTCCCGCTTTGGTCCCGGAGTTGGTTTTGGAAGCGATACCAAAGCGGCTTGAAATTCGCTCCTGGCAGGATGTCGACCGCGCATTGCACGCTTTGCAAGGGCGGCTCACGCGCGGCCTTTCTCCGATAGCGCTCTCGCTTGCATATCTTGACTGGGCCATGCATCTCGCGAATGCGCCGGCGAGACAGAGCATGCTGAGGGTACTCGCGCTGAAACAGTTTGCGCGATCCGTCGCTGCAGCTTTCGGACAGGAGGAAATAGCGCCTGCTCCAAATGATTCTTGCTTTGCGGATCCCGCCTGGCAAACGCAACCGTTTCGATTTTTTTACCAAAGCTTTCTTTTGGCCGAGGAATGGTGGCGAGCAGCCGTGGAAAAGCAAGACGGGGTCGCGAAGGAAAACCAGAGGATTGTAGAGTTTTCCACGCGTCAGATTGTAGATGTTTTCTCTCCATCAAACGTTCCTTGGCTGAATCCTGAAGTGATTCAGACGACAATACGCAGCGGCGGATTGAACCTTCTCATCGGAACAGCCAACTTTCTCGAAGATTGGCACACCTTTATTACCGGCCAGCCGCAGGTACAACGAAGTGAATTCGCGGTGGGCAAGAACCTTGCCATCACTCCGGGAAAGGTGGTTGCCCGGACACGGTTGATGGAGCTTATTCAATACAGTCCGGCGACAAAGGAAGTAAGGCCGGAGCCGGTTTTGATTGTTCCGGCATGGATCATGAAATATTATATTCTCGATCTTTCGCCGCATAACTCTTTGATCCGCTATCTCGTGGAGCAGGGTTTCACCGTGTTTGCCATCTCCTGGCGTAACCCCGGACCCGAGCTTGCCGACGTTTCCATGGAGGATTATCGATTGGAAGGCGTAATGGCGGCGCTCGATGCCGTCCAATCAATCACCAAGCAAAGCCGGATACATGCCTGCGGTTATTGCTTGGGGGGAACGTTATTGTCCATTGCTGCTGCCGCGATGTGTCGTGATGGAGACGACCGTCTGGCAAGCGTAACTTTGCTGGCCGCACAGACCGACTTCACCGAAGCGGGAGAATTGCAGATCTTCATTACCGAAGATCAAGTTGCGTTTCTTTCGGATCTCATGCAGTGGCAAGGTTATTTGGAGAGTGGCCAGATGGCGGGGGCCTTCCAGCTTTTGCGTTCCAATGATTTAATTTGGTCGCGTTCGATCCGGAATTATATGCTCGGGCAACGCGATCATCCGAATGACTTGATGTTCTGGAATGCCGACGGCACCCGCATGCCGGCGCGGATGCATACCGAATACCTGACCCGGCTATATCTGAACAACGATCTCGCCGAAGGCCGATTCCCCGCCGGAGGAAAGCCGGTTTCCCTTAATGATATGAAATTGCCGCTTTTCGTCGTGGGCACGGAGACCGACCATGTCGCACCGTGGCGTTCCGTCTACAAAATCCACTTGCTCAATGACAGCGAGATCACCTTTGTCCTGACTTCCGGCGGACATAACGCGGGCATTGTCAGCGAACCCGGCCATCCGAAGCGGCATTACCGCATCTTAACCCGGCCGGCCGAAGGCCACTACATCAGCCCCGATGAGTGGTTCAACCGTGCTGAATTGCACGAGGGCTCCTGGTGGCCGGAATGGACCGCCTGGCTGCAGGCGCGATCCGGCGCACCCATCTCTCCGCCGTCTTTGGGCAATGATGCCTATCCGCCGCTTTGCGATGCACCAGGTACCTACGTATTGGAGCACTAAGAAACCATGGCGATCATTCGCGTGCAAAATGGCGACAGCTGGATCGAAAATGTCCCGTTCGACGAAATTTTTGTTGGTCAGCAAGCTTCCATAACCCGTAAGGTAACAGATGAAGATATTCAGCTATTCGCGGTGATCTCGGGAGATATTAATCCCGCCCATTTAGATCCGAGTTTTGCCGAAACCGACGCTTTCCACCGAGTGGTGGCGCATGGAATGCTGGGGGCCTCGCTGATCTCCACTGTCCTCGGCACGAAATTGCCCGGCCCCGGCACTATCTACGTTAGCCAGGATTTGCATTTCTTGAAGCCGGTAACCATCGGCGATACCATCACCGCAACCGTGACGGCGCGCGAAAAGCGCCCCGAAAAACATCATGTGCGTTTTGATTGCCGGGTGGTTAACCAAGACGGCGATGTGGTGATTTCCGGGTCGGCCGATGTCGTCGCGCCCACCGAAAAAGTGCGGAGACCGAAGGTCGAGCTTCCCGAAGTACGATTAAGCCGCCACGAACGGTTACGGGCACTCCTCACGCGGACGGCTTCGCTTCCGCCGATGCCGACTGCGGTTGTCTATCCCTGCGAAGCCGTTGCTCTGGGCGCAGTGGTCGATGCCGCGCAGCTTGGCCTGATTGCGCCGATTTTGATCGGGCCGGAAGAAAAAATACGCGCCGTGGCTGCGGAAAACCAGTTGGACATCTCTTCGTTTCGTCTGATCCCCGCCCCTGATGCCCGTTCGGCAGCACAAACGGGCGTGGCTTTGGCGCGAACCAGAGAAGCCAGGCTGTTGATGAAAGGCTCCTTGCATACCGATGAGCTAATGCATGCGGTGGTCGAGGAAAACAGCGGCCTAAGAACCGATCGACGCATCAGCCATGTCTATATTATGGATGTTCCGGGTTATCCGCGCCCGCTTCTCGTGACCGATGCCGCAATCAATATCGCGCCCGATTTGTTGGCAAAGCGCGACATCGTGCAAAATGCCATCGATCTCGCGCATGTCATGGGCATAGAATCGCCCCGCGTGGCGTTACTCTCTGCGGTAGAAACGATTAATCCGAACATCCGCTCTACCATCGATGCCGCCGCACTGTGCAAAATGGCGGATCGCGGGCAAATCACGGGCGGTCTGTTGGATGGCCCCTTGGCTTTCGACAACGCCGTCAGCGTGGAAGCCGCGAAAGAAAAAGGAATTGTTTCGCCTGTCGCCGGACGTGCCGATATCCTGGTCGTTCCGGACCTGGAAGCCGGCAATATGCTGGCCAAGGAACTGACTTTCCTGGCCGGCGCCGATGCCGCGGGCGTGGTCTTGGGCGCACGCGTGCCGATTATTCTGACAAGCCGCGCCGACGCCGAACGCACGCGCGTCGCCTCCGTCGCGGTTGCAGTGTTGTTGGCAGAAGCGGGCTTAGGACAAAAGTCGGTTCAGCCGCCGTCTCATTGAGGCCGACCCCATGCCGCGCACGATCCTAGTCATTAATGCCGGATCTTCCTCGACGAAATTTGCCCTTTATTCGCTTGCTTCGGAGCGACGGCTTACGAGGGTGCTGTACGGCGAAATCGAAGGTATCGGAACCGCGCCGAGACTTTGGGCAAAGGGCGTAGATGGAAGTACGCTAGTCGACCGGGAATTTGTGCAAGGAGCGTCGCTAACGCATGAGGATCTTTTCACGGCGCTTTTGGAATTTCTTGCCGCCGAGCATGGGGAAGAATCGCTCGTTGCGGTGGGCCATCGCGTCGTGCATGGAGGGCGGCGGTTTCTGCAACCGGTTGTCGTTGATTTGCAAATTGTTTCCGAGTTGGAAAAACTCACGCCGCTTGCCCCGTTGCACGAGCCGCACAACCTTGCCCCCATACGCGCCTTTTCAGCGCTCCGTCCGAATTTGCCTCAGGTCGCCTGCTTCGATACCGCATTTCATCGCACGCTTTCGGATACGGCGGCGCGCTTTGCTCTGCCGAGAGAATTCGAGGCCGAAGGGATCCGGCGCTATGGCTTCCATGGCCTTTCTTATGAATGGATCAGCCGTCGGCTCCGCACGCTGGACCCCGAACTCGCCGAAGGCCGCGTGATCGTGGCGCACCTCGGCAACGGCGCAAGCCTGTGTGCCATGCGGGCCGGGCAAAGTCTGGACACCTCCATGGGATTTACTGCCCTTGACGGGCTGATGATGGGCACGCGCTGCGGCAGCATCGATCCCGGCGTGATTTTATACCTTTTGCAGCAACGCAAGATGTCGCCGAACGAGGTTTCCGACCTGCTCTATCATCGTTCCGGACTTTTGGGGGTTTCGGGTATTTCCTCGGATATGCGCACCTTGCTGGCGAGCAACAACCCCAACGCCCAAGCCGCGATAGAGCTCTTTGTATTCCGGATCCTTCGCGAGGCTGGAGCGCTGGCCGGCACACTCGGCGGGCTGGATGGCTTTGTCTTCACGGCGGGAATTGGCGAGCACGCCGCCCCGATCCGTGCGCGGGTGGCTGCGGGCCTTAGATGGCTCGGCGCGCGTCTTGACGAGGCATTGAACAATGCGGCCTCACCCCCGGCCCGGATCAGCACTGCGGATAGCCGCGTTGCGCTCTGGGTGATCCCGACCGACGAAGAGGCGATGATTGCCGAGCACACGCTTGCTTTGATTGGAGGACGAGAAAGTGCGGGCAGTTGAGGTATATCAATTCCTTCAAGTGCTTGCTGTGCTTTTTCTGATTTTAGTGCAACCCATGGCTTTCTTCGGCTTTGTGCTGCAGTCCTCCCGACGCTGAGGAGAAACGATCGATGAACGAACAGAAACCGCTTTTCCCGCAGCCGATGCGGCTTGCGGAGCTTTTCAGCCCATCCCAGGACTGGTTCACCAAATACGGTCAAGCCTCGGAACGGCTGCTGCAAGGCATGGTGAATATCGCGTTTGAGCAGTCGGAGCTTGGCCGCTGCTTGATGGACGATGCGTTGACCGAACTCCGCCTGTTCGGCAACAGCAAGCGACCGGACGAAATTATGAAGGCGGAATTGGACATCATGCGGCGGCGTGCCGAGCACATCGTCAGCAGCATGCGAAAAATTACCGATGAAATCCGGCAATGCTGCTTCGAGACAGGCGAGCTTGCCCTCTCCGGGTTTCAGCAGATGCAAGCGGGAATGGGGCAAACACAACCGGAGACGCAGCCCATCGCCAAACAGGCGTCCGCCACAACCCAGGCGCCCGCAAAAACCGGGGGCGGGAGCAAGTAATCTCGGCGGGGAGGGTTCATCATCCCAAGGCATTGCCGCCCCCCTGAGGCTGCAATGTCCCCTCCGACGCCTCCGGGACGGCAAACCCCGCCTTTTGCCCGTCTCACAAGGGGTTTCCCTGGCTCTCAATGACTAAGACGAACGATTCCAGCAATTTGATTCGTTGGAATCTCCGTACCCATGGACTAACTTGCATCGCAGCCGTCTGATTCAGGAGTTCGGTTGCCCAGCCGGCATGGAGAGGTTGCGATGACCACGACGACATTCCGAAATTTTGTTCCCGCGCACGCGCAAATGTCGGTCCCGCTGGCAGACGCGGGCTGGCGTAATGCCGGGCTTGCCCTACTTTCGGTGCGGTTTATCCAAGGTTTTATCTACTGGGGCGGGGGATCGCGCCGGTTCATCTACGCCCCTTCCAAGCTCGATGCCTGGGGCGGGCACAATTGGATGGCCCACAAGCTGCACACCGCTATGCCCGGGGCCCTCCTCGGCTTTGAGAAGCTGATCGGCTTTCTGCTCCATCACTTTGTTTTGCTCTACACGGCGGTGATCCTGTTTTCCGCGGTCGAGCTCTTCGTCGGCTTGTTTCTGATCCTGGGGCTCTTTACACGCGCTTCGGCAGCAATCTCCATGGGTCTCTCCGTGGTGCTCATGCTGATGTTCGGCTGGCAGGGTGCCACCTGTATCGATGAATGGACCATGGCCGCCGCAAACCTTGCCATGGGCACCACATTGTTTTTGGGCGGCTGCGGCGCCTATGCTTTGGATAACCTTCGGCTGCAGCGCAATCCCGCGCTTGCCGACAAACTTTCCTTCCGCTTTCTCTCCGGAAGCCTGCCGTTGCCGCTGGAGCCCACGCGCCTGCGCAATCTTGCACTGGGGCTGTTTGCCTTCGTCGTGGTGTTTGATGTGGGCACCTACAGTTACTATCGCGGCTCGGTCTTCACGCCTTTCCATGAAGGGCCGACTCACCCCTCGCGGCACCATATCGCGCTTTCCAATGGGGTGCTGAATGCCGACGGCAGCGTGCGCTTCCACGCTTACCTGAATGCCGGCACGCCGGAGGCGCCTTCGCATATCGTAGATGCGGTGCTGATGGATCCTGCTTCGGGCCGTGTCGTGGAGCACTGGGATGTCAAGGCGCTGAGCACGCTTCCCCGCAAAATGATCGAGAACGACTTCGATTACCAGCAGTTCAAGCCGGGGCCCTTCGGCCTTGTTGCGGGTGTGGGCGCGATGGCGACGATCACGCTTCCGGCTGTGGGGCAACCCGAGCTTTCGGCGCCAAACTATGTGCTGAAGCTGACAACCGTGAACAATCACGTCTTTACGATTGAGCTTCCTGCACCGCAGCAAAAATAAGAGAGAATTGGGCCGCAGTGCCCGTCTCTTCGAGACAGAGGAGAAATGTGCCGCCCGCCTCGCTTTTAAGAACCGCCTTCTTGCGGCACGCGATGGCCGGGCGGCATCATTTTTGATGAAGATCTGCTAAGCTGCGGCAGCGCGCTGATAGCAAGGTGGCCTCTCGGCACTTGGGGCCGATTGAATTTCCAAATACAGTTAGCGCCTTCCGCGATAGGAACAACGCTCAAGACGGCGCTCCTATCTCGAGGCCTAAAAATCCATCCAGCTTGGCGGCCACCGTGTTGCTCTTTCTTGGCGGCCAGCTTGCTGCCGTTTGCTCTTCGCCACAAGCAACGGACTTCCACAGGCTGACGGGGCGTTAAGAAAAGGCTAGGATGACCATAAAAGAAAAGGAGAACGGCATGCCCACCAGCATTGTTTCCCCGCGCCTGCTGCTGATCGGCGGAGGCGTTGCCCGCGAAATCGCATCGGTGATGAAGAAGTTCGCGCTGGCCCGCCCGCTGATCGTCACCGACCCGTTTATGGTTTCCTCGGGACTTGTCCGACGGGCGCTGGATGCGTTGGAAGAAGCCGGTATCCCCTTCACCGTCTTCAGCGATACCGTGCCGGAGCCGATTGATACGGTGGTGGAAACGGGGGTAAAGCTGCTGCAAGCGGAGAAATTTGACTGCCTTATCGGCTTCGGCGGCGGATCTCCCATCGATACCGCCAAAGCGATGGCCATTTTGTTTGCCGGCGGCGGGCAGATGCGGGACTACAAAGTGCCTGCCCAAGTTGACTTCCCTGCCCTTCCCATTATTGCCATTCCCACCACGGCGGGAACCGGAAGCGAAACCACGCGTTTTACGGTGATCACCGATACCAAACACGATGAAAAAATGCTCATTGCCGGCCTTGCCGCTTTGCCGCTTGCCGCGCTCGTGGATTACGAGCTGAGCTTCACCGTTCCGCCCCGCACTACGGCCGATACGGGTATTGACGCGCTAACGCACGCGTTGGAAGCCTATGTCTCGCGTCGCGCCAATCCCTATTCCGATGCGCAAGCCCTTGCGGCGCTGCGCCTGATCGGCGCCAATCTCCGCACCGCCTATCGGGAGCCGAAGAACGCGCATGCCCGCGAAGCCATGATGCTCGGGGCGACACTTGCCGGCCTTGCGTTCGGCAACAGCTCGGTTGCCTTGGTGCACGGCATGTCGCGGCCGATCGGCGCGCATTTCCACGTGCCCCATGGGCTCTCCAATGCGATGCTGCTCCCCACGATCACGCGCTATAGCCTTCCCGCTGCGGTTGCCCGCTATGCGGAGGCCGCCCGAGCGGTCGGTTTCGCCGCTGCAGGAGATCCGGATGAGGTCGCCGCCGACAAGCTGGCCGAAGGGCTTGCTCAGCTCAACCGCGAGCTTGCCGTGCCAAGCCCTGCCGAATATGGCATCGACCCTCGCGTTTGGGAGGAGCGCCTGCCGCTGATGGCCGAACAGGCGCTGGCTTCGGGCAGCCCGGCCAACAACCCCAGAGTGCCCGATGCGGCGGAAATCATCACACTCTACCGCATGGTTTGGGCTTCGAGTCGGAATCAAAGCTAACGGGAGGAACCGGCATGCGCCTTGGTGTCTTGGGGTTGGGCCGCATGGGAAGCGCAATCGCCGCGCGGCTTCTGGAGCGCGGGCATACGGTATGGGTCTGGAACCGCACGGCGGAAAAAGCCGCTCCGTTGCAAGGGGCCGGCGCCAAGCAGGCGGAAACCCCCGCGGAGCTTGCGCAGGAGGCGGAAGCGGTGCTTTCCATTCTTTTTGACGCGGCGGCCCTGGATCAGGTCTATCGCGGCCCGAACGGCGTCTTAAGCGGCCCACTTGCCGGTAAGCTTGTGATCGAGATGAGCACCGTGCGGCCGATGGTGAGCAAAGCGCTGGCCGCAGACGTGGCAAAAGCCGGCGGAAGCTTTGTCGAGTGTCCGGTTTCCGGCACAACGGGGCCCGCGCGGAACGGCACGCTGCTTGGGCTTGCAGGCGGCGAGGCCGCTGATCTGGCGCGCGCGCTGCCAATTCTTCAAGAGCTCTGTCGTCGGGTGGAGCACATGGGGCCGGTCGGTGCCGGGGCCGCCATGAAGCTCGCCGTAAACTTACCGCTCTTGGTCTTCTATCAGGCATTCAGCGAGGCGAACACTTTCGTTCACCATCTGGGGGTGGATCCTCTGCGGCTGGTAGGGATTTTTGCCGATACTTCGGGCGGGGCCAACGTGCTGAAGGTGCGCGGCGAAAAAATTGCTGCAGCGCTGCAAGGCCATTCGTCGGGGCCGGCGAATTTCTCGGTCGGTGCCGCCTGCAAGGACCTGGAAACCATGCTTGAGGAAGCGGCTGCCCTCGGCTTTCAATTGCCGCTGGTGCGCGCCACGCTTGATGTTTTCACCCGGGCCAAAACGGAAGGCTGGAAGGAACGCGACAGCTCCGAACTCACCGGTTATTGGGTGCAGCATGGCCTGGGTTAAAATTTTTGATGTGTCGACGCAGCAGGTTTGTGCGATGCAAAATCAACAACATGCAAAGCAAGCTTGTTCCTAGGTCCTAGCTGAAAGAACAGAAGAGTGGCATAACTCGGCACGGATTTCGGTTATCTTTGAGATTCGCAATTTGTAAAAAAACCGAACGGGGGAAACTCGCCGCCAGAGCCCGAAGCGTCTGATAACAAAAAGCCGCAAACAAGGAGCACGCGCGCCGTGCAAGCCACCGATATTCGCAATCCCGACTATTTTCACAAGGTTGTCGACTGCCAATGGGCCTGCCCCGCCCACACCCCGGTCCCCGAATACATCCGCTTGATCGCCGTACAACGGTACGCGGACGCATACATGGTGAATTGGCATTCCAACGTTTTCCCGGGGATTTTGGGGCGTACCTGCGATCGTCCGTGCGAGCCCGCCTGCCGGCGCGGCCGCGTGGAGGAAGCTCCCGTGGCCATCTGCCGGCTGAAGCGCGTCGCCGCCGATTACAAGGGTGATATCCGGGCCCGGCTGCCCTCTCCGCCAGCCGAGGAAAACGGGAAATGCATCGCATTCGTTGGCGCAGGCCCGGCATCGTTGACGGCCGCACGCGATCTGCGCCTGGCCGGCTACCGTTGCATTGTTTTTGAAGCGGATACTCGCGCGGGCGGAATGATCCGAAGCCAAATTCCCCGCTTCCGCCTGCCGGAGACGGTTATCGACGAGGAAATCGGCTATATCTTGGATTTCGGGGTAGAGCTTCGGCTCGGCCGACGGATTGAAAGCATGCGGGCCCTGCTCGATGAGGGATATGATGCGGTTTTCGTCGGCTGCGGGGCGCCGCGCGGGCGCGATCTCGACATCCCCGGGCGCCGGGAGGCTTCTGCAAATATTCATATCGGTATTGATTGGCTCGCCAGCGTCGCGTTCGGCCATGTGAACCGCATCGGCAAGCGGGTGATCGTGCTCGGCGGCGGCAATACCGCGATGGATTGCTGCCGCTCCGCCCGCCGTTTGGGCGGCGAGGATGTGCGCGTGGTGGTGCGCAGCGGGTTCGAAGAAATGAAGGCTTCGCCCTGGGAGAAAGAAGACGCCATGGCAGAGGGCGTCACGATCCTCAATTATTTAACACCAAAAGCCTTTAGCCATACCAACGGGCAGCTGACCGGCGTCTGGTTTGAGAAAGTTGCGGCACGCTATGATGCCAACGGCAATCGCGAACTGGTTGCGACAGGCGAGCCCCCGGTGCACATGCCGTGCGATGATGTTTTGATCGCGATCGGCCAGGAAAACGCTTTCCCCTGGATCGAGCGCGATATCGGCATTGCGTTCGACCGAAAAGGGCTTCCGGTTGTTAACCCGAAAACCATGCAATCAACCCATCCGCGCGTGTTTTTTGGCGGAGACGCGGCATTCGGCCCCAAAAACATCATTTGGGCGGTCGCGCATGGGCATGAAGCCGCGGTTTCGATCGATCTTCTCTGCCGCGGGCTCGACCTCGATCAACGTCCTCCGCCGAAAGTTTCACTGACAAGCCAGAAGATGGGCATCCATGAGTGGAGCTACGACAACTTTATTTCTAACGACCGCCGTTATCATGTTCCGCATAGGGAAATAACCGAAGCGTTAACCGATATCGGCGTGGAAGTAGAGCTCGGCTACGACGAAAAGCTTGCTTTTGCCGAAGCCGAACGCTGCCTGAATTGTGATGTTCAGACGGTATTCACCGACCCGCTTTGCATTGAATGTGACGCTTGCGTAGACATCTGCCCAATGGACTGCATTACGTTCACGCAAAACGGTGAAGAGGCCGATCTGCGAAAGCGGTTGAATGCCCCGGCGCCCAATTGGTCGCAATCGCTTTATGTATCGGGAGCGTTGCGCACCGGCCGGATTATGGTCAAGGATGAAGACCTCTGCCTGCATTGCGGATTGTGCGCCGAACGTTGCCCGACCGGCGCATGGGATATGCAGCGCTTTCTGCTCAATGTGGCACAAGTGGAGCACGCATGCCGAAGCCCCTCGTTCGCGTAAACGAATTCGTCGTAAAATTCGCAAACATCAACGGATCCGGCTCCGCAAGCGCAAACCGTCTCTTCGCACGGGCCATTTTGCGCATGGGGGTAGCCGCGACGCCGCGGAACATATTTCCCTCCAACATCCAAGGTCTGCCGACTTGGTATGAAGTGCGGGTTTCGGAATCCGGCCATCTCGGTGCTCGGGGCGGGGTGGATCTGATGGTGGCCATGAACCCGCAAACCTGGGATAAGGATGTCGCCTCCATCGAGCCGGGGGGGTACCTTTTCTATGACTCCACCCGGCCAATCCCGGCGCAAAAATTCCGCGATGATATTACCGTAATCGGCATGCCGCTGACGGCACTATGTAACCAGGAATATTCGGATACGCGCGAGCGACTGTTGTTCAAGAACATCATGTATGTCGGCGCGCTTTCGGCTTTGCTCGATATCGACGTGACAGAACTTGAAAAGCTTATCTCGGAGCAGTTCAAGAGCAAGGAGCAGCTGATTACAGCGAATGTTCACGCCCTTCATCTTGGCCGGGATTACGCGCACAAGCGTTGGTCCTGCCCGATCGGGCTACGGGTGCGTCGCGCCGAAACCGTCGGCAACCGGATCTTCATCGACGGGAATTCCGCGGCGGCATTGGGCGCAGTCTATGCAGGCGCAACGGTTGCCGCGTGGTATCCCATAACGCCTTCGACCTCGCTTGCCGAGGCATTCGAGCGCTACTGCAAGCGGTTTCGCGTCGATAAAGAAAAAGGCAAGAATCGTTTCGCCATTGTTCAAGCGGAAGACGAACTTGCCGCCATCGGCATGGTGATCGGAGCGGGGTGGAACGGAGCGCGCGCGTTTACCGCAACCTCCGGTCCCGGCATTTCGTTGATGCAAGAATTTCTCGGCCTCGCGTATTTCGCGGAAATCCCCGCCGTGATCTTCGATGTGCAAAGAGGCGGGCCTTCCACCGGCATGCCCACGCGTACCCAGCAGGCGGATATTTTGGCCTGCGCTTACGCCTCGCACGGCGATACCAAACATATTTTGCTGTTCCCGGAAGATCCGGCGGAATGTTTTGCGTTCGCCGCTGATGCATTCGATCTCGCCGAAAGGTTGCAAACTCCTGTCTTTGTCATGCTTGATCTCGATATCGGCATGAACGAGCGCCTAACCGAACCGTTCCAATGGCCGGAGAACCGACGTTACGATCGCGGCAAGGTGCTGCATTTTGAGGATTTGGACGCCGGCAAGGAGTTCGCCCGGTATCTGGACGTTGACGGAGACGGCATCCCCTGGCGGACGTATCCCGGCACCCACCCGAAATATGGCGCCTTCTTCACCCGCGGCACCACCAAGGACGCGTTTGCGCGCTACACGGAAGAGGGTGCGCCCTACGTCGAAAACATGGAACGGTTGCTGCGCAAGTTTGAAACGGCTAAGACTCTTGTGCCCAAGCCCGTGCTCCATCGCGCTTCCCAGGAAAGCCGGTTCGGCGCGCTCTATTACGGCTCTACCAGCCCGGCGATGGAGGAAGCCGCCGAGATGCTCGCCGCTCAGGGTATCACGCTTGATCGTATGCGCATTCGGGCGTTTCCGTTCGACGACTCCGTGAAAAGCTTCATCGACGAGCATGAGTTCGTTTTTGTCATCGAACAGAATCGTGACGCGCAAATGCGAAGCTTGCTTCTCATTGAGTGCGATGCCGATCCCCGCAAACTGATCCGTGTCCTGCATTACGACGGCACGCCGATCACGGCCCGTTTTATTGCCGAGACGATCGCCGAGAAGATTACCTTTTCCCGCGTCGTTCCGCTTCGGAAAGCACTGCCATGACATTTCTGCCAAAACCGAAACTGCACCATCCCGAACTCCCTCGCAACGCTCTTGGCCTGACACGAAGAGATTACGAAGGCGCGGTCTCAACCTTATGCGCCGGTTGCGGGCATGATTCCATCAGTGCGGCAATTATCCGAGCATGTTACGAATTGGCGCTGCCTCCGCATCGCATTGCAAAACTTTCCGGCATAGGCTGTTCGTCCAAAACGCCGACATACTTTCTGGGGCAATCCCATGGCTTCAACTCCGTTCACGGCAGAATGCCCTCGGTGCTCACCGGCGCTTATCTGGCCAACCGAGATCTGATTTACGTCGGGGTTTCCGGTGACGGGGATTCCGCATCCATCGGGCTCGGCCAGTTCGCGCACGCCATACGCCGCGGCGTCAATATGGTTTATATCGTTGAGAACAACGGGGTGTACGGCCTTACCAAGGGGCAATTCTCGGCAACTTCGGATTTGGGTGCCAAAAGCAAAAAAGGCATGACCAACCGCGACCAGCCGATCGATTTGACAGGATTGGCGCTGGAACTCGGGGCTAGCTTCGTGGCGCGCAGTTTTTCCGGCGACAAGAACCAACTCGTGGCATTGCTGAAAGCCGCTCTCTTACATCCGGGCGCCGCCTTTATCGATTGTATCTCCCCATGCGTTGCCTTCAACAACCATCCCGGATCGACGAAAAGTTACGACTACGTACGCGCGCATAATGAAGCAGTAAACCGGGTCGAGGTAATTTTGCCCAGAGAACCGATTACGGTGGAATATGCTCCCGGAGAAACGGTGGCGGTGACCCAGCATGACGGCACCGTCTTGCAGCTCCGCAAGCTTGCTGCCGATTACGATATTCGGGACCGAGCGGCAGCGCTGGCATTTCTGGCTGCGCGGCGAAATGCCGGAGAGATCGTCACCGGCTTGCTCTACGTGGATCCCGAGGCCGAGGACCTTCACACGCATTTGCAAACCGTCGAGGCTCCCTTGAACGAACTGGAAGAAGATGTGCTTTGCCCCGGGGCGAAGGCATTGGAAGCTCTCAACCAGTCATTGCGCTGAAGGTAGACACCTCAACTGTTTCTTGCGTAGAGTTCCCGTTACTCGGTTGAAGCACCAACGAACGATTAGCTGATTTCCAAGTTTTCCCACTTCCCTCGAAACCTATGGGCTGGCGGGTTGCGTGTTGCTGCCCCCTCATGGGACTTGGCGGCTCAGGATAGAACGATCTGGTAACATTCGCAGTCTGCCTTCTATGGCAGCAGCCTCCTCGCTCGGCGCCCAGGCAGTTTGCCAACTCCCCTCAAAAGCCAAGATAGCGCGGTTTTCCTCGGCCTACCCGCGTGGTTGTTCGGGCGAACCGGGCAAAAGGCCAAGCAACCGTCGCCACATCTCACTGAGCGCAAGTTCTTGCCAAATCTGCCTCTTTAGGGCAGCTAGCTCTTGCTCGGCAGCGCTTGGCCGATTGCGGGAAGCGAACAAGAAAAGCAGTGCGGCAAGAGCGAGATCCGCAGCGAGCACGATTGCCGCTGCAATTGCGGGGCTGAAGGGGGGTACAAGAGCGAAGAATGCGGCAAGATGCGCAAAAATCGCCGCGGCAAAAAGAAATACGGCCGCCGTTAAACCGTAGGCGAGGCGCTGTAGGGCCTTCCGACGAGCGCGCTGCAGACGCAGTCGTTCGATTCGCAAGACCAAAAGCAGCAGCGCCAGCTCCCGCGCCATCAGCGCCAAACACGCCCGATAAGAAAGCCGAGCCCCGCCGCAACGGCCAACGCAGCCACGGGGTGGGCGCGCACCTGTTGCAGAATGGCTTCAACATCGCTTTTCACGACATTTCCCGCCGCTTCTGCCGCCGTCCGGGCGGTATCGGCCGCGCGCGCCAGCTGCGGCTCAACCCGCTCGCTCAGCAGCCGTTCGAGATGGCGGCGGAGCTCGGCGATTTCGTCGCGCACACCCGCGGTTTCCGGGGTTCCGGTATTGGACATGGCGTCTGCTCCTCTTTGATAGGGTTTCCGTGCAGGCCGATACGTGCTGGATTACAGACTGATCTCTCTCAGACTCCAACGCGAAATCTTTTCCTGTGATACGCATGCTCCCGTCAATGACGCGCGTCTGCAATCTTATTGCTCGGGTGATCTGGGTCGACCCCTTCCGTGCATGGGGCGGGGGCACCGCCAAACTGATCGCTTTGGCGCTGATAGCCATCTTGTTGCCTGGGGCGGAAGCTGCCGGGCGTGACTTCTCGATCGTGGTCCGTTCCGGGCCGTTCCTTCCTGTTCTGCAAGAGGTTTTTCTGGCCCCCTTCACGCAAGCAACCGGGATTGCGGTGGACACCCTGCTCTGGCGCGGCGGGGCGGAGCGTCTCGCGGCGGAAGCCGGCGGGGGCGGAAATTGGGACCTGGTGCTGGTGAATCCCGAGGAGTTGACGGTCGGCTGCACTCGCGGATGGCTGCAGAAACTGAACTTTGCGGCGATCGGAGGGCATGAGCATTACTTGCCGCAAGCCGTAAGCGAGTGCGGTGTGGGCGCGTATATGCAAAGCATTGTGTTGAGTTGGGATCGCAGCAAGCTCCAGGGAAGCCCCACTTGGGCAGATTTTTGGGATATTGCGAAATACCCTGGCAAACGCGGGCTTCGCGCAGACGTGGTGGGCAATTTGGAAATTGCGTTGCTTGCCGATGGGGTGCCTTTGAATGACGTCTACTCGGTGCTCCGTACCGAAGACGGCGTGCGCCGCGCGTTTCGGAAGCTTGACCAGCTCCGGCCTTACATTGTGTGGTGGCACGATGACCCGCAGGCCGTCGAGATCCTTCGTTCCGGAGAGGTCTTGATGAGCAGCGCACCGAATAATCAAGTGGCGCTCGCAGATGGGGAGGGTGGGAAGCATTTCGGCGTGCAGTGGGCAGGGAGCCTATTTTGGGTGCAAAGCTGGGCCATCATGGCAGGCAGCCCAAATGTGGCTTTGGCGCTACGGTTCCTGCAGTTTTTCGGCGACCCGGCACGACAAGCGCAATTGCCGAAGCTTCTTGCCGTGGGCGGGCTTGTGAAAGGCGCAAATGACCGGTTGCCCCCCGCAGAACAGGCAATTTCGCCGAGTTCTGCCTCTAATTTACGCGATGCTTTGGGGATAGATCCGACATTTTGGCGAGAGAATTTGCCGCGTCTTCGGCAACGTTTTGAGGCTTGGCTCAAGCACTAGGCACGCGGATCGGCAGGCAGAAACGCGCACGGGAAGGTTCATGTGGGGCGAAGCAAAGGCAAAGGACGCGCAAGCTCATGTGAAAGTCGCCGAGCCCGATCCCGGCACCGTTCGATTGGTTTTTTCAGGGCGGCTTGACGCTGTCGGCGTGGGCAAAATCTGGCTCCCCACAGTGGCTGCCGCTGAGCGCGCGCACGAACGGAAGCTGGAGCTCGACCTGAGCGCCGTCGAAGTCTGCGACACCGCCGGAGCCACGCTGTTGGCGGCAGCCGAAGCAGCATATGGCAAGGCCGCCGAGGTGCTGGGCGCCTCTTCGGAAACTTGGGAGTTTTTGAAGCGCGTACGCGGGGTTCTGCCTCCACCCGGCGCGTCCCCCCTCGTAAGAGGAAGAAAAAAGCCGGAAGAAAAAGGGTTTGCGCGAGCTGCGGCTGCTGCCGTTTTGGGAGTTGCCTTTCTGGGTGAGGTGGCCACCGCCCTAATCAACCTGCATCGGCGGCTGCGCATGCTCCGTCCCGGCGATCTTCTGAGGCTCGCCGACACGGCAGGCGTCCAAGCCCTTCCCCTTACGATCTTGGTCGGATTTCTGCTCGGCGTGATCCTGGCGTTTCAGGGTTCCCTCCCCATGCGTCAATTCGGGGCCGAACTCTTTGTGGCCGACCTCGTCACGGTCGCGGTTTTGCGAGAGCTCGGCGCCGTGTTGGCAGCGGTGATTCTGGCTGGACGCACCGGCTCCGCGTTTGCGGCCGAAGTCGGTACCATGAAAATTAACCAAGAGCTCGATGCGTTGGTTACCATGGGCCTCGATGCGGCCACCTTTCTAGTTTTGCCCCGGTTAATTGCGGTGATTATCGTTATGCCGGCAATCACACTCGTGCTCGACGTCTCGGCACTGATCGGAATGCTTGTCGCAATGCGGGGTTTCGGGTTCCCATTTACTGCCATCATCAACGAGGCTTTGCGCTTTGCTAGCGTGCGCGATTTGCTTGGAGGGTTGTTCAAAGGAAGCTGCTTTGGCCTAGCGATTGCGGCGATTGGCTGCCAGTCCGGCCTTACCGTGGGCAAAGGGCCGCGGGCGGTGGGAGAAGCCGCCACGCGCGCGGTGGTTGGTGGGATTGTCGCAATCCTCGTGCTTGACGGTATTTTCGCTCTCATCTTCTACCAGCTGGGCATATGACCAATTCAGTCGTGGTCAGAGCAACCAACCTTGGCCAGAGTTTCGGCGAAACAGTGATATTCAAGGGCGTGAGCTTGGAGGTTCATCGCGGCGAGATCTTTGTGATCTTGGGCGGCTCCGGCTCGGGGAAATCGACCCTTTTGCGACAATTGATCGGGTTGCTTCCCCCCACGGAAGGGGAAATCGAGGTCTTGGGCTGGGCAATACCGCGTGAACGGGCGCGTGTGCTTTCATCGATTGGCGTGTTATTTCAATCGGGTGCGCTCTTTGGATCGATGACCCTACTTGAGAACGTCATGCTGCCCTTGGAAATGCACACCGACCTTCCCCCATCGGCACGGGCCCAGTTGGCCTCGGTAAAACTCGGGCTGGTTGGTCTTAAGGAAGCCGCGAGCTTGCTGCCTTCGGAGGTTTCCGGCGGAATGGCCAAGCGCGCCGCGATCGCGCGGGCTCTCGCACTCGATCCGCCGCTTTTGTTTCTTGACGAACCATCGGCTGGCCTCGACCCAATCACCTCCGCAGAGTTGGACCAGCTCATTTTGAACCTTCGCCGCGATCTCGGCCTTACTTTTGTGGTCGTCACCCACGAGCTTGCCTCAATCCTTGCGATTGGAGACCGCTGCCTCATGCTGGACGGCAAAGCCCACGGTGTGATCGCAGAGGGGAATCCGAAGGAGCTTCAAGCGCACAGCGACCATCCCGTTGTCCGCGCGTTCTTTCATCGCGAGGTGAGATGACCGAGGAACAGCGGCACTTCTTCAGAGTAGGGCTGCTTTTACTTGGCGGGATTCTGGGCCTCATCGGTTTGATTTTATTTTTTTCGGGAACCCGGTTTGGCCGACAGGCTTTGGCAGAGAGTTATTTTTCCGAATCGGTACAAGGGCTCGAGGTTGGAGCGCGCGTCAGCTACCGCGGCGTCGCCATCGGGCGTGTGACCCAAATCGGATTGGCGCGGGCCGAATACGGGCTCAAACGTCCGTTTGATTTGCAAGAGCCGGCTTCGCGCCTGGTGGTTGTGCGCTACAGCATCAATATCACCCGGGTTGGTGGGCAACCCGACCCCGAGAATGCCGTAAAGCTTGGGCTCAGGGCACGCCTCGCCTCCCAAGGTTTAACCGGGTTGACCTATATCGAACTTGATTTTTACGATCCTCAGCAGTTTCCTCCGCATTCGGTCCCGTGGAAACCCAAAAGTTATTATATTCCCTCGGTGCCTAGCACGATTGCCCAAGTGCAAGATGCTATCCAGACGTTTCTCGGAAACCTGGCCGAGGTGGATATCGTGGGGCTTTCGAAGGAACTCGAAGAGGTGCTCGGAGATATCCGGGTAACACTCGAGAAAGGAGACTTGCATACGACACTCCTACAAGCTTCGGAAACCTTAAAAACAGTGCAGACCGAGCTGCAGCGAGCGGATTTGCCCACGTTAAGCAAGGAGCTTCAGGCAAGCGCGGAGTCGGTAAGGGGATTTGCGCAAGGGCCGCAAACAAAGGTGATTCTTGCGAAAACAGCGGAAGCCACCTCCCGCCTTTCCGTAGCCGTAGAGCGCCTTCCCGGCTTGATTGCAGCGCTTTCACGCGCCGCGCAACGTGCCGATGCCTCGGCAGCAGACCTCGAGCAGGAATTGGCCCCGACTCTTCGGGATATTCGCGCTGCAGCCGAAAACTTGCGTGATACTTCCGAAATGCTGCGCCAAAGTCCGGGTCAAGTCTTGTTCGGCGCCCCACCCCCTCGAAGGCCCAGCCAACCCTGATGCTCCGTCGGTTCGTGCTCCTTGCGCCGCTTGCGCTTGCTTGCTGTGGAAGCTTGATCCCCGAAAGACCTTACCTCGCTCGGCGACAATGGCCGCTTCGCCTGGAAGGATCCGAACCGGATGCGCCGGCGCGCGCCGGCCCGGTTTTGCTGGTGCGAACCGTAGTACCCGCTCCGGGCCTTTCGGGTCGCGGGTTGATGATCGTGCATAAAGACGGAAGCATAGAGCAAAGTCTCTATGAACAATGGCTCGTACCTCCGGCGGAAGGGCTTGAGAATGGCTTGCGCAGACAGCTTCAGGCAAGCGGGCTTTTCGGTGCGGTGGTCGCCCCCGGCAGCAGGCTCCCGGCAGATTTTATCCTCGAAAGCGAGCTCGACGCCTTTTGGGTCGATACGCGCGACAACCGCGCCCATGTCAGTCTCGGAGTCGTTCTCTTTAGGGCCAACGAAAATCGCCCCATTGTCTTGCAGCAAGACTTTACCCGCACCGAGCCCGTGCATGGAACGGATGCCCCGGCGATGGTGAAAGCTCTGCAAGATGCTGCGGCGGGGGTGATACAGGACGTACGCAACGCCTTGGCCGCCGCCGGCGTGTAGAACGCGCGAAGCCTTACATCATCGCGAGCGCCGCCTCTACCCGGCGGACCGCCTGCAACGGCCAAGCCGCCCGGCCGACCACGCGGTTCCCGACGTAAGCGAGCCATTCGGCCCCTTCGGGAGCCGGAGGCCTCAGCTCGATAATCCGTGCCTCCCGGTCCAGCGCCACAGCGAGGTAACGGCGCCAGTCCGCATAAAGTGGGCCCATGATTCGAACGACGCGAGCAATTGGCTTGCCCCCTTCATCACAGCCGATCCACTCAACAGTGCAAGTCCCGCCTGCCTGCTCAGCAGTTCGCCCGCGCTTCCAGTGCAAACGCGACGGCTGCATCGGCTCTGCGCCCTCCCCTTGCCATCGTTTACGCGCTCTTCGCGAGAATTTCGTCGGCGATATTTCGCGGCACCGGGTCATAGTGGTGGAATTGCATGGTAAACGACGCGCGTCCTTTGGTCATGCTCCGCAGATCCGAAATATAGCCGAACATCTCTTTCAACGGAACATGCGCCCGCACAATCACCGTCGAGCCAGCGCTTTCCTGGCTCTGGATCATGCCGCGTCTGCGGTTCAGATCCCCGACCACATCTCCGACGTGATCCTGCGGCACGGTGATTTCCACATCCATGATCGGCTCCAGAATGATCGGGCCGGCTTTCTTCATGCCCTCCCGGAAGCATGCCTTGGCCGCGATCTCGAAAGCCAGGGCGCTTGAGTCGACATCGTGGTATTTGCCATCGATCAGCGAAGCCTTGAAATCCACCGTCGGGAAGCCGGCCAAAACCCCGGTTTCGGCTTGGCTGCGAATGCCTTTTTCGACAGCCGGGATGTACTCCTTGGGAACCGCTCCGCCGACGACAAGATTTTCAAACACCACGCCGCCGTTTCGCTCTAACGGCTCGAAGGTAATTTTCACCTCCGCAAATTGGCCGGCGCCGCCCGTTTGTTTCTTGTGGGTATAGGTTTCCGTATGCGTTCGGGTAATCGTCTCTCGATAGGCGACCTGCGGAGCACCGATATTTGCTTCGACACCGTATTCCCGCTTGAGGCGGTCGATAATAATTTCCAGGTGCAGCTCTCCCATTCCGGAGAGAATGATCTGGCCCGTCTCCTGATCCGTGCGCAGGCGTAGCGAGGGATCTTCCGCTGCCAGCTTCTGCAGCCCGATAGACATTTTCTCGATCGCTTCTTTCGTCTTCGGCTCGACCGAAATATCGATCACCGGCACCGGGAATGCCATGCGCTCGAGCACCACCGGATCCTCGGGCGAGGCCAGAGTATCGCCGGTTGCGGTATCTTTCAGGCCGACAAAAGCGGCAATGTCGCCTGCCGAGACCTCCTTGATCTCCGCCCGTTTGTCGGCGTGCATCTGGAACATTCGTCCGATGCGCTCCTTGTGCCCCTTGGTCGTGTTGAGGACCGTATCGCCGGAGTGCAGCGTGCCGGCATAAACGCGGACGAATGTCAGAGTGCCGTATTTGTCGTTGATGATCTTAAAGGCAAGGCCGACAAACGGCGCGTTAGGATCGGCTTTGATGCGGCGCCGTTCCGAGGCTTCGTCCTCGCCCTCGGCTGCCGCAACTTTAATCCCCGGCACGTCGACCGGCGAAGGGAGATAATCCACCACCGCATCCAAAAGCGGTTGCACACCCTTATTCTTGAAGGCGCTCCCGCAGAGCACGGGGCGGAATGCCCCGCTCAAGGTCCCGGCCTTGATGCAGCGTTTGAGCGTGGCGACCGACACGTCCCCTTTCTCGAAATACTCCTCCATCGCGGCATCATCGACGGAAAGCGCCGTATCCAACAAATTCTGCCGGTATTCCTTGGCTTGCTCCTTCAATTCCTCGGGGATTTCGATGTCGTGGTACTTGGCGCCCAGTTCGCCGCCTTCCCAGACGATGCCCTTCATTTCCACCAAGTCCACCACGCCTCGGAAGGAATCCTCGATACCGATCGGCAATTGCAGCGGCAGCGGCACGATATCAAGCTTTTCGCGAAGCGAATTGCAGGCGCGGAAAAAATCGGCCCCGACGCGGTCCAGTTTGTTGATGAAAATAATGCGCGGCACGTTATAGCGGTCGGCAAGCCGCCAATTGGTTTCCGACTGCGGCTGCACGCCGGCTACACCCTCGATAATGAAGACCGCGCCGTCCAAAACCCGAAGGCTGCGGTTGACCTCGATATTGAAATCGATATGCCCCGGAGTGTCGATAATATTGATACGATGGTTCTTCCACTCGCAGGTCACCGCGGCCGAGGTGATGGTGATGCCCCTTTCGCGTTCCTGCTCCATATAATCGGTGGTAGTGGTGCCTTCATGCACCTCGCCGATCTTATACGAAACACCCGTATAATAAAGAATACGCTCGGTGGTGGTCGTTTTGCCGGCATCGATATGCGCGGTAATGCCGATATTACGAATCCGTTCTAAAGGCGTACGAGACACGGAATAAACCTCCATCACACATCAGGCGTAGGCGGCTTCGCGCCTTACGGCGTTCCAGCGAATTTCACGTCCAGCAAAGCAGCGGAAGAACCACGGCCAACCAGTTCCGCCGGCATATGCTTCGGTTTCCGCTCAATTACAAGTGTTGATATTATGATATCTTCTTTGATTATTTTCGCATGGCTTTCGATCGCTTCAGCATCGGTGCTGCGTCATGATATTGCTCCGGGCCCGGGCAGACCTAAGTTCGCTTGCCGAGAGCAAGGCCTGCCGGCGCTAGCGAAGCGGCGAGATCAACCCCGCCCCTCAAAAAACTCTTTGACCTTGGCAAAAAAGCCCTCGCTTTCCGGGCTACCCTTGGCATGCGCTTCCTCCTCCGCCTCGAATTCCTCCAAGAGTTCGCGCTGCTTTCGGGTCAGATGTCGCGGGGTTTCGACCGCAACCTGAATATACATATCACCCCGGGCGGTGCTGCGAAGCACCGAGAAGCCTTTCCCGCGAATGCGGAATTGATCGCCGCTTTGGGTTCCCGGCGGAATTTTGATGGTCGCGCGGCTGCCGTCGATCACCGGCACCTCCACTTCGCCCCCGAGCGCGGCCAGCGTCATGCGCACCGGCAGGCGGAGGAACAGATTCGCCCCGTCGCGTTGAAAGAGAGGATGCGGGCGGATATGGACATGCACGTAAAGGTCGCCGGGAGGTGCGCCGTTGCTTCCCGCCTCGCCCTCCCCCGCCAGGCGGATGCGCGTGCCGTCCTCGACCCCGGCGGGGATCGTGACTTGCAGCGTGCGCTCGCGCGGCACCGTGCCGGTGCCGTGGCAAATGCGGCAAGGGTTGCGGATCACTCGGCCTGAACCACCGCAGTTCGGGCAAGTGCGTTCGATCAAAAAGAATCCTTGTTGGGCGCGAATTTTGCCCATACCGCCGCAGGTTGTGCAGGTATCGGCGCCGCGACTGGCATCCTCGGAGCCGGATCCGTGGCAGGCTTCACAGACGACACGAGTCGGCACCCGCAATTGCACCTTTTTCCCGCTAAACGCTTCTTCCAGGTCAATCTCAACGCTTTGTCGGATATCGGCGCCGGGCCGTGGGCCGCGGCCACCGCGGCGTGTTCCACCCATGAACTCGCCGAACATCTGATCGAAAATATCGCCCAGCCCCCCGGCACCAAAGTCAAATCCAGCCGGCCCCGCGCCCGCGCCGTGCTCAAAGGCGGCATGGCCGTAACGGTCATAGGCCGCGCGCTTTTGCTCGTCTTTCAGAACGTCGTAAGCCTCGTTGATTTCTTTGAACTTGGCTTCGGCCGATTTGTCACCCGGATTGCGGTCCGGATGATATTGCATCGCCAATTTGCGATAGGCGCGTTTGATCTCTTCTACGCTGGCGTTTCGAGAAACACCGAGTGTTGCGTAATAATCGTTTTTCGCCATTTCAATTCTCTTGGGCCGCCGGGTGGGAAGCAGCCAATATCAAAACCCCTCCCTCCGCGCCGCAGCGGAACGCGCCCTTTTTCTGCCGATTTTGGACGCGTTTCCGCATGCGTCGGTTTTCTCCTTGCGATTAGGCGGACTTCTTTTTCTTGTTTTCGTCCACCTCCTCGAATTCGGCGTCCACCACTTTATCGCCGGCCGCCGCGCCGCCTGCCGCGGAGCTCTGCGCGCCGGGTTCCGCCTGCTGAGCGCGATACATGGCTTCGCCGATCCGCATCGCAACTTGGCTTAACCGATCGGTTGCCTGTTTGAGCGTGGCGAGGTCGTTGCCTTCCATCGCCGAGCGCACAGCGCTCATGGCCGCTTCCGCCTCGCTCTTATCGGCCGCCGCGATCTTGTCTTCGTTCTCCTTCAGATTCTTCTCAACCTGATGGAGCAATGCATCGGCGTGGTTCTTCGCCTCGACGAATTCACGCCGCTTGCGATCGGCCTCCGCGTTCGCCTCGGCCTCCTTGATCATGCGCTGGATCTCGGCTTCCGTCAGTCCGCCCGAGGCCTGGATACGGATCTGCTGTTCTTTGCCGGTGGCCTTGTCTTTCGCCGAGACCGAGACGATGCCGTTCGCGTCGATGTCGAACGTCACTTCAATCTGCGGCACGCCACGCGGGGCCGGCGGAATGCCGACAAGGTCGAACTGGCCAAGCAGTTTGTTGTCGGCCGCCATTTCGCGTTCGCCCTGATAGACCTTGATGGTGACCGCGGTCTGGCCATCCTCGGCGGTGGAGAAGATTTGGGATTTTCGCGTCGGGATGGTGGTATTGCGCTCAATGAGCCGCGTGAAGACACCGCCCAAGGTCTCGATGCCGAGCGAAAGCGGCGTCACGTCGAGCAGCAAGACATCCTTCACTTCGCCCGTGAGTACGGCAGCCTGAATCGCCGCACCAACCGCCACCACTTCGTCCGGGTTGACGTTGCGGGCCGGCTCTCGGCCGAAGAACTGCTTTACCGTCTCAATCACCTTGGGCATGCGCGTCATGCCGCCGACCAGGATCACTTCCGAAATCTCGGCAGGGGTGACGCCGGCGTCCTTCAGTGCCGCGCGGCAGGGGTCCAAAGTCTTCTGGATCAGGTCGTCCACCAGGCTCTCCAGCTTGGCGCGGGTCAGCTTCATGACCAGATGCTTGGGCCCGGTTGCATCCGCGGTAATGAAGGGCAGGTTGATCTCCGTCTCCTTCGCGGAAGAGAGCTCGATCTTGGCCTTTTCCGCCGCCTCTTTTAAGCGCTGCAGGGCGAGCTTGTCGCGCCGGAGGTCGATGCCCTGTTCGCGCTGGAACTCGCTGGCGAGATAGTCGATGATGCGCTTGTCGAAGTCCTCGCCGCCGAGGAAGGTATCGCCGTTGGTAGACTTGACCTCAAAAACCCCGTCGCCGATTTCGAGAATGGAAATATCGAAGGTACCGCCGCCGAGGTCGTAAACGGCGATGGTGCCGCTCTTTTTCTTATCGAGCCCATAGGCAAGGGCGGCTGCGGTCGGTTCGTTGATAATCCGCAGCACTTCCAAGCCGGCAATGCGGCCCGCATCCTTGGTTGCCTGGCGCTGCGCGTCGTTGAAGTAGGCGGGCACGGTAATCACCGCCTGGGTAACCGGCTGGCCGAGATACGCCTCCGCCGTTTCCTTCATCTTGGTGAGGATAAACGCGCTGATTTGGCTTGGCGAATAGCGCTGGCCGCGCATCTCCACCCAGGCATCACCGTTATCGGCGCGAACAATATTATAGGGCACCAGCGCCTTTTCGCGCTGCACGATGGGGTCATCGAACCGGCGCCCCATGAGGCGTTTGACCGCGTAAATCGTGTTGGTGGGGTTGGTCACCGCCTGCCGCTTCGCGGCCTGGCCCACCAGGCGCTCGCCGCTGTCGGTGATGGCGACCATGCTTGGCGTGGTTCGCGAACCCTCGCTGTTTTCTATCACCCGAACTTCCTTGCCTTCCATAATGGCAACGCAGGAGTTCGTGGTGCCAAGATCAATGCCGACGACTTTGCTCATAAGACTTGCTCCTTAGCAGCGGGCGAAAGCGGCCCGAGGCACCGCCCGCGCCCCCAAATGGAATGAACTGCTACCGATGTATTGAGGGTGACCCTTTTGGGCAAGGGTCTTCGACACGAATTCCAGCCCTTTCTTTCATGCGGTCGTGTTGAGGCGCGCGGCCTCGTTCGGCTGCGGCAACTCCGGCGCTGGGGCTTTTGCCACCACCACCATGGCCGGACGCAACAAACGCCCATGCAAGGTCCATGCACGAGTCCAGGCCTGCAGCACGGTACCGGGGGGATGCTCGTCGGTTTCCTGCTCGCTCATCGCCTCATGCCGGTTGGGATCGAAGAGAGCGCCGGTGGGGTCTTCGGCAAGGATGCCGTTGCGCTCCAAAATAGAGAGAAGATTGCGCTCGATTCCGGCTAATCCTTCGCGCACCCGCGCGAGAATGGGCGGCTCACCCGGCTCGGGCGGCGGCAGGCTCGTGATCGCGCGGCGCAGGTTTTCTGCCGCTTCCACCACATCCGCAGCGAATTTCTGTATCGCAAAAAGGCGAGTGTCCTCCACTTCCCGCTTGGTGCGGGCGCGGACATTGGCAAGCTCGGCCTCGGCCCGCATCCACCGGTCCTTGAGCTCGTCGCGCTCGAGTTCGAGCGAACGAATGCGCTCGGTGGCTGCCGCCATCAGCTCGTCGGGCGTTTGCGGCTCGGCCGCCTCCGTTTTCGGTGCGGACTCGGGATTCGGCGTAGGTTTGGGATCGTTTTCGGGGGCTGTTTGCATTGGTCTCAACTATTCTTGTGCGTTCGAAGATCTCGTCTTATTGCCAGTCCTGGCAGGAATTAGGTGGGGCAAGCGCTGGGAGCAAGAAGCTGAATGATTTCTCCCCCTGGACAAGAATTGGGGAGATACCCCAAAATCTCCAAGCCGCCCGCCTGGCGGAACCGGTAGACGCAGCGGACTTAAAATCCGTGGGGCTTCGGCCTTTGGGGGTTCGACTCCCCCGGCGGGCATACCACACACGCCGCTTGAGCGTTCTGAACCTCTCCAAATCTATTACAAATTTGCAATACAGATATGCTATATTTCCGCGTGCTGCGGCGCTCCCGGTGCTGTTGATGAACCGGCAACGCCGCAGTCCGTGGTATCGAGGCTATTTCGGTACAGGAATGGGCTTGACCAGGTTGGGCTCCATCGCATCAGGCGGAGCGGTGCAGTTTTCGCAGTTAATTCCCGGAAGGTTCTCCGCATAGTGGATTTCGGGCAGCTTTTGGATCCGCGCACCCGGCGTGGGTTTGCCTTCCTGAACCGCGGTAAGGCTCAACTCAGGAAGCAAATCGCCGTTCAAGGAGGTATCAATAAAGAGCGGGGGCACTTTCCCTTCCGGGAAGGTGTTGCAACCGCCGACAAAACGATCCCCGGTGCAGAGTTTCACATCCGTATACGGAACCCACGGAAGGGGATATTCGATATTGTGCTGCGTTGGTTTCAACTGCCCGGTCAGTACCTCCATCATCACCTTGAAGGCATACGGCCCGACCGCGGGCCCGGCGCTGGAGGAAAGCCCGCGAAGCCCCTTCGCCTGGAGTTTCGGATCCGCAATCATGAGACGGTAGCCGTTGTTGGATTGCCCGGCGATCGTCACCAGCCGATCCGGTCGATTCTTCATGACCGCCTGCAGCGATCCATAGGTACCGTCCACCGTCCAGATTGCGTCGAGATTGGGATGCGCCGCAAGAATTTTGGATACGCCCTCTTGCGAGGTTGCGTCATTCCAGTTGCCGTAGAACTCGCCGACGATTTTGATCCCCGGATAACGGCTAAAGATGTGTAATGCTTGCGCGTCGTAGGTCTTGGTGACGGCGGTTCCGGCAACCCCGTGATTGATAACAAGCTCGCCTTTGCCGCCCAATTGGTTCACCATCCATTGCGCGGAATTGGCGCCATAACGCGCGGTAATATTGCTGACGTTATAAGCGCAAGGTTCGGTAACCGTGCTGTCATAGGTAAAGACCAAGACATGCTGCGCACAGGCTTGGCGGATCACCCGGTTAAGTGCCGTCGGTGAAAGCGGATAGATCAGGATCGCATTCGCCCCGGCAGCCACCATGCTTTGGATATCGGAAATCTGGCGCTGCACATCGGTGCCGGAAATGATCGTTTTGAATTCGACTTCCTTATCATACGGCGGAGTTGCTGCGAGCGCTTTGATTCCGTTCGCCGCGGCTGCCTGCCAAATGTTGCCGCTATAGCTCATATCCAGGAACACCTTGTAATGTGGTTCCTCTGCCGCGCTTTGCTGCACGGCGCCGGCGAGAAGCACCGCGGCTGCGCCTGCAAGCAGCATTTTTTGTTTTGTTCCGAATAACATATGCGTCTCCTTTCCTCTGTTGTGCAGGTTAGTATCGTTTTTTTGCGGGTGCAGTCTGCAAAAGCAGCGCAATAACAATGATCGCGCCTTCGATGATATCTCGCAGCCCCTGCGAAAGGCTGAGCACTGTGATAATCGTTTCCAAAACGCTGAGAAACAGCGCGCCCGCAAAGGTTCCGAGGTAAAGTCCCCGCCCGCCGGTCACCCGCGCGCCCCCGATGACCACCGCAGCAATGGTCGGCATCAGAAACGGGTCGCCCATATCCAGCGTCGCCGCGGAAGCATAACCGGCCAGCAGCACCCCCGCGATTCCCGCGCAAAGGCCGCTGATGCCGTAAACAGCAACCGTCAGCGGGTGGATCGGCAGCCCAACGATCCGCGCCGCCTTCGCGTTAGAACCGATGGCATAGAGCCTGCGCCCTTCAACGCTGCCGTTTTGAAACGCCATCGCCGCAAGCGCGAAAGCCGCCAAAAGCAAAACCGGCAAAGGCAAGCCGAAGAAATGCCCGCTCATCAGCTTTTGCAACGCCGGCGCCACGGGCCGTTGTGCGGCGCCGGCCGTGAAACCCAAGCCGATCCCGAAGAAAATCGAGCCGCTGGCCAGAGTCATAATGAACGGAGGGATCCCGGCCAGAGCAATACCAAGGCCGTTGAACACCCCGATCGCGGCGCAACTTGCAAGAGTGGCCGGAACCGCCCAGCCCAATGCGGCATCCGCGCCGTTGGTGAGGCCCGAAATCATCATCCCCGCAAGCCCCATCACCACGCCGATGGAAAGGTCGATGCCGCCGAGAAGAATGGCAAGGCCCTGCCCAAACGACGCGATAACAAGAAAGATCGCCGTGACCAAAATGGCTTCAATTTGCTGGGCAAGCGCGGAGCCCGGGCTGATCAGTTTGATAACAGCTACCAAGAAAGCGGTAGATGCGAAGACAATAAGCGGAATGCCCAGCCCCTCCGGCAAACGCTGGCGCAAGGAGATCGCGCTCATTTCGCTACCTGACGCCGCAGCGAGCCGGCAAGCGAAGAGACAATGTTGCCGAACAATAGCGCGAAGATCATAACGATTCCATTGAAAATATTCGTGTAAAACTCCGCAACGCCGAGCGCAAACAACATCTTTTGCAACACCATGAGAATCCCCGCCCCGACAAGGCTGCCGAATACGCCGCCCTTTCCGCCGCTGAGCGAAGTGCCGCCGATTGCTACCGCCGCATACATAAAAAGCAACAAGGCGCTGCTCACGCGGGGATCTCCCGTGCCCGTCTCCGCGCTTAACATGTAGCCGGCGAAGGCGTAACAAAGTCCGGCAAGCATGAAGGCCACCAGCCGGGTGCGTCGGAGGTCAATCCCGGAAAGGCGCGCAGCCTGGGCATCGGCTCCGGTTGCGTAAATTGCCACTCCGAGCGATGTGCGCTTGAAGACGAACCAGGCTGCCGCAAAACCCCCGAGAATAAGCAATGCAACCGGGATCACGCCTGCCAGATCTCCAGTGAGGCCGGTTGCGATTTTATCGGAAACCTCCCCACCCGGAGCGGGTAGAATCAGCAATGCCACGCCTTCGCACGCAATCATGGTGCCGATGGTGGCAGCCAGGGACTGCAGTTGAAAGAACGCGACAAGCACACCGTTCACCGTCCCAACCAGCAAGCCGATCGCGAGCACAAGCGCCAAGCTACCCAGCGCACCAAACCCGCTCGCCCCGCTTGTGGTTGCAACCAGCACATTGGCAATAGCAATCACGCCCACACCGGAGAGGTCGAATTCGCCCGCAAGAATCACAAGCGTGAGACCAGCGGAACCGATCGCAAGCACCACAGCATCGTTGAGCACGTTGGTGATGCCGAATATGCTCAGCGCGCTGGGCGTCCGCGCGGCATAAACGGCATACATGACAAGGCAGACAACGGTGGCGAACGGCGCCCCGCCGCCAAGCGCACGCCCGATTTTCATCGCAATTTTCATCGCGCGATCACCGAGTTTTCCGCAAAAGGCTCCGGCTGAGCACTTTGCGGTAAGGAGTGACCGGACGCGATGGCCAGGATCCGCTCCTGGCTCAATGCAGCACGCGACAGTTCGCCGGCAATGCGATTGCGGTAGATCACCAAGCACCGGTCACACAGGTGCACAAGTTCATCGAGCTCGGTGGAATAGAACAACACCGCGCCCCCTTCTTCGGCAAAGCGTCGGATCAGGCGATAGATGCTTTGCTTGGCGCCGACATCGACACCGCGGGTCGGGTCAAACAGCAAAAGGCAACGCGCTCCTGCAATCAGCGCCCGCGCGAGAACGGCCTTCTGCTGGTTGCCGCCCGATAAGGCTTCGATATTTTGCGGCAAATAACGCTCGGCCAGTTCAACGATCGGGATAACTTCTTCCACGCGAGCCCGCTCGGCGCGGCGGTTGATAAAACGCAGACGGTGACACTCCCCGATGATCGGAAGCGAAATGTTCGCAAGCGCGGTGAGATCTTTGAAAATTCCCTCCTCTTTCCGATCTTCGGGAACCAGCACCACCCCGGCGCGGCGGGCGGCACGCGGTGAGCGAAATATCTGGCGTCGGCCCGCCACCTCGATACTGCCGTCTCGCAGCGGCAAAAGCCCCGCCAACGCCCTGAAAAGGCTTGATTGCCCTTGCCCTTCCAAACCCGCAACACCGAGAATTTCCCCCCGCGCGAGGGTAAAATCCACATCCGCGATGCCTTCCGCCGAGAGGTTCTTCACGGAAAGCGCCGGCGGTCCGGGTTGGACTGTAGAGGAGGCAACCGGAAAAGCCTCGACCAGGGAACGGCCCGCCATGCTGCTGAAAATCTCGGCATCGCTTAGCACGGCAACAGCCGAGTCCAGCACTTTCCGGCCGTTGCGCAGCACTACGCAGCGATGGCAGATGCGACGAATTTCATCCAGTTTGTGGCTGATATAAAGCACGGACGTGCCACCATCGAGCGCACGGGAAATAAGCGCAAAGAGCCATTCGCGATCGGAAAGGGCGGAGGTCGGCTCATCGAGCAGCAAAACCCGCGGTGCACGCATCATCGCCCGCACAATCTCGATCCGCTGGCGCACACCGAGCGAGAGCTCGCCGACCAGAGCTCCGGGATGGACATCGGCAACGCCGTAGGTATGCAGAATACGCGCGGCCTCTTCTTCCAAGCGACGCAGCCGGACAAGTCCGAAGCGGCTGCCGGCGGGATGCGGAAGAGACAGATTCACCGCAACGGAGAGCGTCGGCACCAAGCTCAATTCCTGAAACGCGGTCGCAACGCCGTGGGTGCGTGCGTCAGTGATGTTACGTGGACGGTAGGCCGTACCGCCGATCCACATCTCGCCTGAATCCGGCACGACGACACCGCTGAGCACCTTTACCAGCGTAGATTTGCCGGCACCGTTCTCGCCCAACAACCCGCAAACTTCGCCGGCGCGAAGCGTGAAGGAAACATCCTCCAGCGCCACGGTTGCGCCGTAGCGTTTGCCGACGGCACGCACCTCAAGAGCAGGCTCAGAGGCTCTCATGCACCGATGCTCAGTTCTGCCGTTTTCAAATCATGACATCGCCGCCGTTAGGATTAAGCGATGCGCCTAGATAATAAGACCCCTCATCGGAAGCGAGCAGCACGGCAGTTGGGGCAATTTCATCCACAGTCCCGGCTCGGCCGATCGGTAATTCGGCAAGCTTGTTCTCCCGCCAGCCCTCGGGAATGTTGCGGAATAATTCGGTATCGATCGGTCCCGGACAGATCGCGTTTACGGTGATGCCGCTGCGCGCCACTTCATAAGCGAGCGAACGCGTAAACCCGAGCACGCCTGCCTTGGCTGCGGCGTAATGGGCCATCTCCGCAGCCCCCTTATGCGCAAGTTGGGAGCTGATATTGATAATGCGGCCCCACTTGCGCTGCAGCATCCCTGGCAATACCGCGCGCGTGCACAAGAAAACGCTCCGCAGATTTACGCGGATCATTTCATCCCACATTTCGGTTGGCATATCGACGAGGCGGGAAGTTGTATCGATACCGGCATTGTTTACGAGGATGTCGATCTGCCCGAGTGCCGCTTCTGTCGCAGCGACGGCAGACTTTACCGCGGCTTCGTCACTCACATTAGCAACAACGGAAAACGATCTCGCGCCAAGATCGGCAATCTCCCTGGCCACCTTCTCGGCCAACTCAGGACGCAAATCCAAAACCGCAACCTCGGCTCCCTCACCCGCGAAGGCGAGTGCGATCGCCCGTCCTATCCCCCGCCCGCCGCCTGTGACAAGCGCCTTCTTCCCGATGAGCCTATCCATTTGATGTTCCCCCTAAGTTGCAAACTGGCCCGGCTGTCTTTTGCCCTGCAAGAATCCGCTCGGCCTCGCGCTGGAATTCTGCAAACGTGTCGGAAGCATGGTCCATGCTAGCAACGTCACGGTGGCGGAAGCAGTGCACCATGTGCCCACCGCCCAGATTATCGGGCGGCGGCATTTCTTGGCGGCAGCGCGCGATTGCCAGTGGGCAGCGCGAAGCCAGAAAACAGCCTTGCGGCAAATTGATCGGGCTCGGAATTTCGCCTTCCAGACGAATACTGCTTTCTAGCGAAAAGTGTGGATGCGGAAGCAGCACGGCCGATAGAAGTCCTGCGCTGTAGGGATGGCGTGGCGCGGCAAAAACTTCGCCCACATCCCCTTGTTCGACAATCATACCAAGATACACCACCGCAACCCGATGGCTGATAAAGCGAACAGTGCTGAGATCGTGCGAGATAAACAGATACGCAGTGCCGAGCTCGGCCTGGATCTTCATAAGAAGCGCAATGATTTCGGCGCGCGCGGTGGGATCCAGTGCGGACGTGGGCTCATCGAGCACGACAAGCTCGGGAGACGTGATCATTGCGCGGGCAATAGCAACGCGCTGTTGTTGTCCCGCGCTCAACTCGGCCGGATAGAGTTCAAGCATCTCACGGCTGAGCCCGACCCGTTCGATTGCCTCAGCCACCAGCGCACGCCGTTCGGAAGGAGGAACTTTCAAGGCCAAAAGTGGTTCTTCGATTGAGCGCCCGATGCGCATGCGCGGATCGAGCGATTCCCCGGGTTCCTGAAAAACAAGCTGGATTTTGCCGAGCAAATGGCGCGGCCAGCGCGCACGCGGCTTGGAAATATCTTCCCCCTTAAACCGAATGCGCCCTGCCGATAACTCGGTGAGTCCCACAATGCAGCGACCCACCGTTGTTTTGCCGGAGCCCGATTCGCCCACCAGCCCCAAGGTTTCGCCGGCGCCCACAGAAAACGTCACCCCATTGATAGCCTGCACGTAACGGCGCGACCCGCTGATCGGAAATCTCTTGTAAAGGTCCTCTACTTCCAAAATCGGACTCATTCTCGTTCCAGCGGGAAATGGCAACGCACGAAATGGCCAGAGATCCGTTCAGCCAGCAGCGGCTTGGTAGTTTGACAAATTTTACGCGCTCGCGGACAACGGTCGGTATAAGCACAGCCGATCTCCGTATCGACGTTAGCACGTACCGATGCATCCGGGGGCGTCCATGCCCGGCGGAGTTGCGGGTTGTGCAGGAATGCCGCCAACAGCAGCATTGTGTAAGGATGGCGGGGCGCCAAAAAGAAACTTTCGCGCGGCGCAATTTCCATGATTTCGCCCCGATAAATCACAGCAACTCGATCGCAGAAATGCGCGGTTATGCCAATATCACGGGTGATAAACAGCATAGCACTGCTTTGCTTGCGCACGAGATGGCGAAGAAGTTCCAGAATCTGCGCCTGAACGGTCACGTCAAGGCCGCTTGTCGCGTCGTCCGAAATGATGAAGCGCGGCGAACACATGAGCGCAATGGCGATGACAACGCGCTGAGCCATACCACCCGACAGCTCATGAGGATAGGCCCGCATGCGTCGTTCGGGATCCGGGATCTGAACTGCCTGCAGCATTTCTAGCGCCATGGCACGGGCAGAATGCCTGTCCTTGTCAAGGTGCACCTGGGCAATGGACGCGAGTTGCACGCCGACAGGCACCAAAGGATTCAGTTCGCCCCGCGGGTTCGGAACCACCATCGAGATATCGCGGCCGCGAATGCGCTGAAGCTCGCCCTCGGATAGACGAAGCAGATCGACGCCATCGAATTGTACCACACCGGCGGTAATACGCCCCGGTGCAGGCGGCAGATTAAGGATCGCGCGGGCTAAGGTCGTTTTGCCGGCCCCTGACTCACCAACAAGCCCAAGAATTTCACCCGGACGAATGGAAATATCCAAGTCTCGGATTGCTACTTTCGGCTTGCCACGCAGTACTGGGAATTCCACTCTCAAACGTTCGACCAAGAGCGCGACAGCCGCCGAGTTCTGAGGAGGGAGTCCAATTGATTGCGCGAAAGCAGGCATCGGGCGTTTCAATGACTGATGCGTGGATCGATTGCAAAGTAGATCAGATCAACCACAAGATACACGAACAATGAGAAGATGGCCGAAAACAACACAAATCCCAGTACCGGATAAAAATCGGAATTCAAGACGCCTTGCACGGCGTATTGGCCAGCGCCGCCCCAGCTAAATACGATCTCAACAAGCACCGCCCCGCCAATCAAAAATCCGTAAAGCACGCTGATAATCGTCACCACGGAAGGCAAAGCGTTACGGAGCGCGTGCCGCACCACTAACCGGCGCGGCATGCCGCATAACACTTCGTAACGACTAAAGTCGGATTGCAGCATTTTCTCCATGGATGACTGCGTCATTTTTAGAATTGGCCCCGCATTAATTAGCCCCAAGGTGAGAGCAGGTAAAACGAGATGCCCGGCGGCCGACCGGAATGCTTGCCAGTCCCCGGCGAGGAGCGCGTCCACGGTAAGCACTCCGGTTACCGGAGGCGGCGGCACGATTGTAAGGTCGATGCGCCCGAGCGGAGCTGGCACCCATTGTAGGGTGGTATAGAAAATAAAAATAAGCACCAAAGCAAGCCAAAAATCCGGCAGCGATCCTGCGCCTAGGCCGTAGAAATTCGCAATTCCAGCAAGCCAACCCCTTTCGTTGAAAGCTGAAGCAAGACCGAGCGGAACACCGATCAAAACGGCGAGCAACAGGCCGAGTGATACAAGTTCGAGGGTGGCGGGAAAACGCTGAATCAAATCCTCAAGAACTGGACGCGTTGTTTGCCACGATGTGCCGAGATCTCCGTGAGCCAAATTCTTCAAATAAATCCAAAACTGCACAGGCAATGAATGATCCAGACCGAGTTTTCTGTGCAACGATGCAATGGCATCCGGCGTTGCCGTTGGCCCAAGCATCAACACTGCCGGGTCGCCTGGGATCGATTTCACCAAAAGGAAGCTTACTAAAACGATGCCGAGAAGCTGCGGGACAATGAACAGCAGCCGGCGCCCTATATAGAGAATTATCCTCACGGCGCTTCCCCGGCAGTAAGTACCCCTTCCGGGCCGGACATAGCAGCCGGCGGCGCACGCCGCCGAGCGATTTCAAGATCACGGACAAGTGCGCGGCGTTTTATCGGATCGGCAAATACCTCGATGCTGAGCCCAACTAAAGAGAACCCAAACACCGTTACCGCAAGCGCAAGACCAGGGAACACCGACGGCCACCACTGCCCCGTCACCATATTTTGAAAGCCCATCGCGATCATGCTGCCCCACTCTGGGGTCGGCGCGCGCACGCCGGCGCCGACAAAACTTAAGCCTGCGGTAAGAAGAATTGCCCAGCCGACATTGATCGAAAGCTGTGCCAGCACCGGGGTCATGGCGTTCGGGATTATGTGGCGCAAAATCGTCTTAAAATCCGAAAGGCCTGCGACCAGAGAGGCTTCAACATAGCGCATCTCGCGGATCGCCATTACTTGCGCACGCATCAAGCGCAGATAGATCGGCGCATTAACGAAGGCAATGGCCAGCACGACCGTCTCGATGCTTTGGCCGAAGCTCGCCACCAAAGCGATTGCGAAAACGAATACCGGGAAAGCCTGCAGCACATCGGCCGCGCGCATCACAGCGTAGGAAAGATGCACGCGAACGCCGCGTCCCGCACTGAAATAGCCGACAAAAGCACCGATAAATGAGCCAACCAATGCGGAAAGTAGCGTGCCGGTAACCGCAATTGTAAGGTCGATACGAGGGGCATAGATTGTGCGGGTAAAGATATCCATGCCTACCGCATCCGTGCCAAACCAGTGTGCCCTGCTCGGCGCTTGCAGGAAGTGGCTCGAATCAGCCGTAACCGGTGAATAGGCTGAAAAAAGCGGCGCCATGAGCCCGGCCAGGATTGCGACAAGGACAATGGCGTAGCCCAATAAGAAGCGCGGTCGAACTTGAGCAATCCGGACAACAAGTTTCAGAAAGTCAAGAATCTTCGGCACCTAACGCCCCTCCTCCTTAGGGGCAGAAGCCTCAGCAAAGATGAGGACATACCTGCCAGCCGAACAAGTGTCTACAAAAAACACGAGCAAAGTCACGCTCGCCTAAAATCCTGAAACCGAAGATTATTTGAGGTATAATAAGTAAAGCCCTTCAAATTTGTCTTGCGCGCAAGCGCATATTTTGGATACGCAATAAAGCCCCACGGCGCCTCCTCCATAATAATCTTTTGAACCTCGTCGTAAATTGTCTTCCGAAGACTATCGTCCAAGGTCTCCAACCCTTGTTCAATCATCTGATTGACCTTTGGGTTGTAATAGTTGCTGTAGTCCACATAACTCTTGCTGTGGAAATAAAGAAACATCGAATAACCCGGGTCCGGAGTCCACGGTGAATCGAGATAGAAGATGATCGGTTTCTGACGCTTGGTAACATTCTCGTAAAATACACCTGCCGGCAGTTTCTCAAGCTCGATATCAACACCGATCTGCCGAAGCGCGGTCTGATAGAGAAGGGCGATGGGTTCTTGGGTCGGGTCTCCCGCGTTATAGCTCAAAGTCGTCTTAAAACCGTTCGGATAACCGGCTTGTGCCAACAGCCTCTTTGCCTGTTCAAGGTTATAGCCATAACGATAGTAACTCGAGTTTGCCATCGGGTAGATGTACGGCATCGGTGCCTTTTCGGGATCAGCCAGACCGTAATAGATCGTACGGATGATCTCTTCCTGCGGCAGGGCGTAGTTCATCGCCTGGCGGACCAGAACGTTATCGAAGGGTTTGATCTTTGCGTTCAGCTCCAACCAGATAATGTAAGATGCGTTCACCGCATCAAACGTCACGTTCGGATTGCCGCGAAGCGTCATGTATTCCCGCGGCTGTAGAAACTGCGCGATGTCTACTGCCCCCCCTTGCAGCAACGAAAGCCGCGCCGCGGAAGTGGGCACCTCGCGCATGATTACCGTTTTCATATACGGTTTGGCATCCCAATAATCATCGCGCGCCTGAAATACCGCCATCTGCCCACGGATAATTTGTTGCAGCCGATACGGGCCAAAGCCCGCGCTCTCGTTTTGTAAGAACTTTACTCCCCAAGGATCGTCCGTACCGCCGACTTCTTTGATTTTTTTGCTGTCATAGATCGGATTAGCAAGATTGCATTGCTGTTTCAGAAGAATCGGATTTGGCTTTTCAAGATTAAACGAAACTACCATCGGCCCTTCGATCTTCACCTGGTCCGGGTGCTTCAAACCAAGAACGGACGTTTGAAAAATACCCTGGCCTTTGAGATTGAACTTTCGATCCCAAGTCCATTTCACATCTTCAGCCGAAAACAGATTGCCCCAGTTGCTGCGCACGCCCTCGCGAAGCTTAAATGTTGCTTTCCGACCATCGTTGGAGATTTCCCAATCGGTCGCGAGCCTTCCACGCAAAGCGAGGCCGTATTTTTTATCGGGATGTACGGCGGTATCTTCGCGCAAAACTTCCGGATTTTGTGGATCAGGGATTTTCTCGTACGCGAGCATGTATTCATAAAGTGCGCCCAGGGTATCGATGGAGCCAAGGCTGACGTCAAATTCAATATCCAGCCCTTGCGGCGTCGCCGGAGCAGCAATTACCAACGTATTCGACGGCGTTTGTGCAAAAGTTTCTCGCGAACCGATCGTATCAGGCAGAATTGTTGCCGCCCCGGCCGCTGCTACTCCCTTTAAAAACCGGCGTCGACCGGCATACCCGGGTTTGCCCCTATCGTCGCTCATCGGACAACTCTCCTTCTTATGGTGGTCTGGCCGCGTTGATTACCGGAGGTTGTGGTCAGACCATTATCGCCGTAGCCATAGCCTGAGAGCGTGGTTCCGGTCAATAGTAAGTAAGTATTGACGAGCGCCGAAATTTTAAGGCATATCTCGAAGGAACATGCAACGCTCTTCGGTGACGGCTCGGCGCCACTGTGGGCCGCGCCAAGCGCCAGGATAGAGAAAATGGTCAGGCCACAGCAGGGGGAAGCAAGCCAAAGCTTGCGAGCACCTATCTCACAATCTACGGTCAGCCGTATTCAGGCGATGATTCTCAACGGGGCGTTCGGGCGCGGTCAACGCCTGCCTTCCGAACGACAACTCGCCCAGCAGCTTTCGGTAAGCCGCGCATCGCTGAGGGAAGCGCTTTCCATTCTCGCCACCCTCGGCATTGTGCGGATCGAGCCACATCGCGGCGCGTTTGTGGTCGAAGAAGCCTCGGCCAACAATGCGAGCCCAGAAAAGGCGAGGCAAACAGCGGCGCTGGTCCCGGCGCCCATCTGGCGTTTCGCAAGCCGTTACACTTTGCAGGAAGTTTATCAGTTCCGGCTTTTGAACGAAAGCTATGCTGCCCGCCTGGCAACCATGGCTGCCACCGATGACGAAGTGGCGGAATTGCAAAGGATCGTTCAAGAGCACAAAGAAGCAACACGGCAGCTTGATTTTGTCGCTTCTTCACAGGCCGATTTCGAGCTCCATCACCGTATTATGAAACTTTCCAAGAACCGCATTTTTGCGGATCTCCACGAGACCTACCGCGCGATTTTCTTGGAAAGCCAGCGTGTGCCGGTTGCTCGCCACGAGCGGGTATGGGAAACTGTGGACGAGCACGAAAAACTCGTTCAAGCAATCACCCAGCATGATCCGGACGGGGCTGAATACTATATGCGCCTCCACATCACGCGCGCGGCAGGACGTGTCGGCATCGCACTGAGCGACACACCCCCGCCTGCTGTGGAAACACCCCGGAGCGCGATGCTCGGGCACGCGACGTCGGCTGTTACGCTTGCGGAAAAGCGAGTGTAGAGATGAAGCGCGTTGTTCTCATCACCACCGGTGGAACGATTGCTTCACGCTTTGATCCCACCCACGGATGGGTCAGCGCCAGCGCCAGCGGGAACGAACTCTTGCAAACCTTGCACGAGCGGCCGTCGGAGCTCTCCATTGAAGTGGATGAGTTCTGTAACCTCGGCAGTTTCAACTTCGACCTGGACATCGCCTTTCGTCTCGCCCAGCGGATCGCAGAGCATCTGGCAAGGCCGGAGGTGGCCGGCGCCGTGGTGACGCATGGTACCGACACTATGGAAGAAAGCGCGTTTCTGGCCGACCTTGTGGTGCCTTCGGAAAAGCCGGTGGTGTTCACGGGGGCGCAGCGCTATGCGGAAGAGCCGGACACCGACGGGCCGCGCAATCTCGGCGATGCCATTCGGCTTGCGGCTTCGGGGCTCGAGGGGCTCGGCGCCGTCATCCTCTTCGACCAAGAATTTCACGCCGCGCGCGACGCAACCAAGACACACGCTTACCGCGTCGGCGCCTTTAGTTCGATGGGCCACGGGATGCTGGGCGAGATCGACGGCGAACGCATTGTGCTGCACCGCCGCCCCGTGCGGCGCAGCACCATCCGAACCCAGCGCATCGAGCCCTTTGTGGATCTCATCAAATTGGTCGTGGGATCGGATGCGCGTTTCCTTCGCGCGGCAATACAAAGCGGAGCCAAGGGCCTTGTGCTCGAGGCGTTCGGCCGCGGCAACGCAACGCTCTCGGTTCTTCAAGGCGTACGGGAGGCTATTGCCGCGGGACTGCCGGTGGTCATCACCACACGCTGCCCACAGGGGCGCGTGGAGCCGATTTACGGGAATGGCGGCGGCAAGGATCTCGCAGCGGCCGGCGCGATCTTCGCCGGCGATCTCACCGGAGTGAAAGCCCGGGTGCTGCTCTCAGTGCTGCTCGGCGCCGGAGCTTCACACGCTATGATCGCCGAGCACATAGCCAAACTTGGCGGGTAAATAATAAGGATTGGGTCAGAAGACAGGAGTGAACAATGCCTAAAGAAATTCTCTGCGGATTCGGCGTCGATGTGGATGCGGTCGCAGGCTGGCTCGGCTCATACGGCGGAGAAGACAGCCCCGACGACATCTCGCGCGGCATGTTTGCGGGCGAAGTCGGCTCGCTGCGGCTTCTGAAACTCTTCGATCGGTTCGGGATCAAGACAACCTGGTTTATCCCCGGCCACTCGATCGAGACCTTTCCCGAGCAAATGGCTGCCGTGGCCGCTGCGGGGCATGAGATCGGCATTCACGGCTACAGCCATGAGAACCCGATCGCGATGACCCCGGAACAGGAAGAGGAAGTTCTGGACAAGTGCATCGAGCTTGTCACCAAGCTTGCCGGGCGGCGGCCGACCGGCTATGTGGCGCCTTGGTGGGAATTCTCGCGGGTAACCAACGAGTTGCTGCTGAAAAAAGGCATCAAATACGACCACTCGCTGATGCACCACGACTTTCAGCCCTATTACGTCCGCGTGGGCGATAGTTGGACCAAAATCGACTATTCCAAGAAGCCAAGCGAATGGATGGTACCGTTGAAGCGCGGCACGGAAACCGATTTGATCGAAATTCCGGCAAGCTGGCATCTGGATGATTTGCCGCCGATGATGTTTATCAAGAAAGCGCCCAACAGCCACGGTTTCGTAAGCCCCTACGACATCGAGGCAATGTGGCGCGATCAATTCGACTGGGTCTATCGCGAATATGACTATGCCGTCTTCCCGATGACCATCCACCCCGATGTCTCGGGCCGTCCGCACGTGCTGATGATGCTGGAGCGTCTTTATCACCATATGATCCGTCATCCCGGTGTGAAGTTTGTGACCATGAACGAAATGGCGGACGATTTCGCGCGGCGTTTCCCTCGCAAAAAGAGCTAAGCACGGCGTTTTCCGATGTGCGCATTGTGTGGCGTCTTGGGCGGATCGGACCATTGGACAGAGGTGGCCTCTCCTCCTGGTGTCGGTTCGCCCGCCACCAGTGCGGCAGCACGACGCGGCGATCGGGTGCGGCGGGTGCAGGCGGCAAATCGCATTCTCTCGTTTTATCGTCTGCACTTGGCGGATTGGCAGGGCACGACCTACATTCTCTCCACGGCGACAGGAAAAAGCGAGCTTGTGGATAATCTCTCCCACCTCTGGTCGGTGGCGGAACAGCTGACCGGCCGGCTTTGTGACCCGCTGGATCCCGCGCTTTTGAATTGGCTTGAAAGCGGGGCATGAGCCAGCAAGTCCCACAATTCACACCGGTAAACCTGATTACGGGTTTTCTCGGGTCCGGAAAGACAACCCTGCTCAACCGCCTGCTCGCTGATCCCCACCTTGCCGATACCGCCGTGCTCATCAACGAATTTGGCGAAGTGGGCCTGGATCATCATCTCCTGGAACGAATCGACGAGCACACGGTCTTGCTGCAATCGGGTTGTCTTTGCTGCACCATCCGCGGCGAACTTGCCGAAGCGATCAGGGATTTGCATTCAAGACGGGAACGTGGCGCCGTGCCCCCCTTCCGCAGGCTCGCCATCGAAAGCACGGGGCTTGCAGATCCGTTCCCGGTCTTGACAACCATCCATGCGGAGCCGGTGATCAAGCATCACTTCCGCATGAGCAACGTGATCACCACGATCGATGCCGTCAACGGCGCCCGGCACCTTGAGCGCTACAGCGAAAGCGTGAAGCAATTGGCGGCGGCGGATCGGGTGGTGCTGACCAAAACCGATATCGCCGATCCTGCGGAAGCGGCTCGTCTGGCGGAGCGTATTCGTGCCATCAACCCGACCGCCCTGCTGCTACGCGCGGCTGAAGATGCTCTCAATGCCGAGCTGCTCTTGGCCGGAGATGCCTACGATCTTGCCGGCAAAAGCAAAGCCGCGCAAATCTGGTTTGCCGCGGAGCTACGGGAAGCGGAGGAAGACCATTGCCACAGTGCTCATGGGGCCTCCGATCCCAACCGGCACGGGAAGGATATTGAAGCCTTTGCCCTCACCTTCGATACGCAGCTGGACTGGATTTCTTTCGGCGTCTGGCTGACGATGCTGCTCAATCGGCACGGTGAGAAAATCCTGCGTGTGAAGGGCATTTTGCAGATCGCGGGTCAGGAAACTCCGGTTGCGGTGCATGGCGTGCAGCATTTGGTGCATCCGCCCGTGCATCTGAGGTCCTGGCCCGATGCGGATCGGCGATCGCGCCTGGTCTTCATCGTGCAAGGGCTGAACCGTCGCGAGATCGAGCGTTCGCTGGCAACCTTTCTCGGCGTTCGCGCCCGCCGGGCGGAACCGGTAGCCTAAGACAACGCTTAAGCTACCGGCGACGAAACTTAAAGCCGGCCGGAGCTCGGCCGGTGGAGAAACTCCCCCTGGCCATCGCGGCCAAGCCATCGATCCCCATCCACGATCAAGTCTCCGCGCAGAAAGACTTTCTTCACGCGCCCGGTCACCTCACGCCCTTCGAACAGGCTGTAATCCACGCGACTGTGATGCTCGGCTGCGCGGATTGTCCAACGTTCGTTCGGGTCGAACAGCACGAGATCCGCATCCGAACCCACTGCAATCGTGCCCTTGCGTGGGAAAAGACCGAAGAGTTTGGCCGGTGTCGTCGCCGTAATGTCCACAAAGCGGTTGAGCGAGAGACGCCCCTTGGCAACGCCGCCGTCATAGACAAGCGGCAGACGCGTTTCGATTCCCGGCGCACCGTTCGGGATTTTGCTGAAATCTTCACGTCCAAGCTGCTTTGAGTATTTGAGCCCGTAAGGCTGTTCGTTGAAGCAGAACGGGCAGTGATCCGTCGAGATCACCTGCAAATCGTTGGTTTTCAGCCCGCGCCAAAGCGCATGCTGATGATGCGCATCGCGAAGCGGTGGGGTCATGACGAACTTCGCTCCTTCAAATTCGGGGCGGTCGTACTCTTTGTCCGTCAAAAAAAGGTAATGCGGGCAGGTCTCGGCGTGCACGAGAATGCCCCGATCGCGCGCCTCGGTCACCGCCGCCAACGCCTCGGCTGCAGAGAGATGCACGATATAGAGCGGTGTATCCGCAAGCTCCGCAAGCCGGATCGCGCGATGCGTTGCCTCGCCCTCCATCAGGGACGGCCGGGTGAGCATATGGTATTTCGGCGAGGTATGGCCTGCCGCCACCGCTTCCTGCACCAAGACCTGGATCACCGCGCCGTTTTCGGCATGCACGCAGATCATGGCGCCGTTTGCCCCGGCGACGCGCATGGCTTGAAAGAGCGCTCCGTCATCGACCATCAAAACGCCCGGATACGCCATGAACAATTTGAAACTGCTCACCCCTTCCCGTTCGATGAGGATTTTCATATCGGCCAAGGTTTGCGCATTGACGTCCAACAAAATCATATGCGCGCCGACATCGACCGCAGCAGACGCCCGGCGCCGATGCCAATCCTCAAGGCCTTTGAGCGGGCTTTCGCCCTTGCTCTGGTTGCAAAAGTCCACGATGGTTGTGGTGCCGCCGAATGCCGCGGCCTTTGTGCCGGTTGCGAAGGTATCCACGGTTCTCGAGGGGCCGAATTCCCAATCAAGATGCGTGTGGACGTCCACCCCGCCCGGTAGCACCAAAAGCCCGGCGGCATCATGGACCGCCACCTCCGCTCCGACGCTGAGATCGCGCCCAATCGTATGGATGCGACCATCTTTGATCAGGATATCGGCCCGGTAGTCATCGACGGCCGTTACAATACGCCCGTTTTTGATCAGGGTTGTTGGCATATCCGCTGATCCCCCCCCCTTGTTCGGTCCGCAAAGCCACAAGCGCTAATTTTGTCTCCTCTGCGAGGTTCCGTCCATAGTTTTTCTTCACTCCTGTCTAATGGTTGCACTCCAGAAGAACCAGTTTGCGCCTGCAGTTTTCCCCTTGGTTTGCGTAGGCAACTTCTTGACTTGCCGAAAAATTTGCCGTACTCATTTGCAAAGCACGTGATGAGCTTGCAGGGCTTTTGGTTCTTTGCCGTCGGAGTTTTTTCTTTCTTTACTTGGCGGAAATTATCAAGCTTATGCCGGCAGGCGCAAAAACTGGTTTAGGGAAATGGAATGACCATGAACGCAAAAACCGAAACAAATAGCAAGGGAACAACGCGGCGCAACGTGATGAAGGCCGCCGCCGCAGGCACCGGGCTCGCACTCGGTTCCGGCGTTGTGCAGGGGTTTCCGACGATCTGGGCGCAGAACCTCAAGAATATCAAACTTATTCAGGTGGGCGGCTCGTATTCGGCAATCATTGACATTGCCAAGCAGGCGACCAAGGACCTGGGTTTTCAGGTGGAGATGCAAACCGCCGACGAGGTATCATTGCTCAACCGCTTGATTAATGAGCCTCGGACTATCGATATCGCCGATATCGAGTATTATTTTCAGAACTACTTGATCGGCCGCAACATCATTCAACCAATCCCGCTCAGCAAATACAAATGGTGGGATAAAACGGTTCCGATCTTTACCAAAGGCGAGTACCCCGACGGCCGCAAAGTCTCCCGGCAGGGTACCCTTCCCTACAAAGTGCAGTATCTGGAATCCCGTGACGCCAAAACATTCGCAAAGCAACCGACAGATCTTTTGAGCGGCGTGCCCACCGTGTTTAATGCCGATACGCTCGGCATCCGTCCCGATCTCATTCACCGCCCGATTGAGCATTGGTATGAACTGCTCAACCCCGAGTTCAAGGGGCGGACGGCTATTGTCGATGTCCCCTCGATCGGCATTATGGATGCCGCCATGGCGATCGAATCGCGTGGTGACCTCAAATACGGCGATAAAGGAAATATGACCCGGGAGGAAATTGACAAAACCATCGCCATCCTCACTGCGGCGAAGAAGGCGGGGCAGTTCCGCGCCTTTTGGAGCACGTTTGATGAATCCGTGAACCTGATGGCCTCGGGGGAAGTAGTCATTCAGTCCATGTGGTCGCCCGCGGTGACGGCAGTGAAATCGCGCGGGATAAGCTGCTACTACGTGCCCCTGAAGGAGGGTTATCGTGCTTGGGCCAGCTGCATCGCGCCGATGGCGCATCTCAGCGGACTTAAGCTCGATGCCGCTTTTGAATATATCAATTGGTATAACTCCGGCTGGCAGGGGGCCTTTATCGCGCGACAGGGTTACTACAGCTCGGTACCGGAAACCGCCAGGAAATTCCTCACCGATGATGAGTGGGGCTACTGGTACGAAGGCAAACCGGCGCAACACGATATCAAAGACCCCTATGGCAATCTCATGGAAAAAGCCGGCCGCGTGCGCGATGGCGGCAGCTTCTGGCAGCGCATGGGCAACGTGGCCTGCTGGAACACATTGATGGACGAAGACCGCTATATGGTGCGGCGCTGGAACGAATTCGTATCTGCCTGAGCATAACGTGAATCAAAGTTTAGACACGGCGGCACCCGACGCAATGTCTGGTTGGCGTCGGCTCGCCAAACTTCAGCCACAAATTATATCATGGCTAGAGGTCGGGCCGCTGGCATTGATTCTACTGCTGTTCTTCGGCGTGCCGATGCTGATCGTGCTGGTGGTCAGCTTTTTCGATTATGGACGCGTGCAGATGATCCCGGCGTTCATTTTCGACAATTATATCGAACTTTTCACCTCAAGCCTAACCCTACGATTGTATCTCTCAACACTTAAATACGTGGTAATCGTCTGGGCCGTTACGCTGGTGATCGGCTTTACGGTTGCGTATTTTCTCGTCTTTCACGTAAGAAGTCTGCTTTGGCAGATTGGGCTGTTTTTGCTCTGCACGGTGCCGTTCTGGACCTCGAATATCATTCGGATGATCTCTTGGATTCCGTTTCTGGGGCGGCACGGGGTGTTTAATCAGGCGCTGATGGCAGTTGGCCTTATTCACCAGCCCCTATCATTCTTACTGTTCTCGGATTTTGCCGTCATCGTCGCTTATGTGCACCTTAATACACTTTTTATGATCGTGCCGATTTTCAACTCTATGGCGCGCATTGATCCGAGCCTCTTGGAGGCCGCTTCAGACGCAGGTGCAGGGCGGTTACGCGTTGTGCGCGAAATCGTTCTCCCACTGTCGAAAACCGGAATTGCGCTTGGCTCGATTTTTGTTATCACCCTGGTGATGGGAGACTTCTTTGTTGTGAAAGTCATGAGCGGAGGGCAGAGTTCGACCGTCGTTTCCGCCTTATCCACCGAGATCGCAAGCCTGCAATACCCGCCGGCTGCCGCAAGTTCCGTTATCCTTGTGGTCATTGTGGCGCTTATCGTCTCTGCAATTCTTCGTCTTGTCGATGTGCGTAAAGAATTGACCGGCTAAAGAACACGAAACATGGCAAGCCTCCGACACGGTCCGCGCCCTTGGACATTTTATGCATTAGCGATATTCTTCGCATTGTTCGTGCTGTTTCTTTATGGCCCGATGATTGTTATCTATGTGCTTTCATTTCAGGGACCGAACGGCGGCATGACATTCCCGATAAACGGCTTTTCGCTACACTGGTTCAAAGCGCTTATTGAACAGGAACGTACCGGGGATATTGCCGGCGCGTTCCGCCGTTCGCTGGTGTTGGCGTGCGTTGTCGGCGCACTGACGGTTTTGTTGTCGGTCATGGCGGGACTCGGCTTTCGCCGGCGTTTTCGCGGCGCAAGTTTCGTGTTTTACATGGCGATCGCGAGCCTTATTATGCCCGGGCTCTTCGTGAGCCTGGGCATCGGTATTGGCTTTCAAATGCTTGGTATCGCCCCTGCTTGGTACACTTCGGCGCTCGGCGCGCAACTGACCTGGACACTGCCGTACGGTCTGCTCATTATGTTTGCCGTGCTCGGCCGGTTCAACCGCGCATACGAGGAAGCGGCAACCGATCTCGGTGCCAGCAATTGGCAGCGGCTGACACAGGTGACGCTGCCAATCGTACTGCCGGGAATCATTGGCGTGGCACTTTTCGGGTTTACACTCTCTTATGACGAATTTCCACGCACCCTGCTCGCTGCCGGCAGCACGAACACGCTGCCGCTCGAAATTTGGGCGATGACCACCAACGTCACTTCCCCCGCCCTGTACGCCGTTGGCACGGTGACGACGATCGTCTCCTTTATCGTCATTGCCGCGGCGTTAACCGCAATTGCTCTGATCGAACGCCGCCGGTTGCGTCGAATCAGCGCCGCCGAACGGACAATCGGAGAAGACTAAATGAATGCGGAGAGAAAGACAGGCGAAATCGAGCTTGTCAACCTCACGAAGCGCTTTGGCGAAACCGTCGCCGTCGCCGGAGTCAACCTGACTATTCCGCACGGGAGCTACTGCTGCCTGTTGGGGCCCAGTGGTTGCGGGAAAACCACCATATTGCGTATGATCGCAGGGCACGAGACGCCCACTTCCGGAGATATCCGGATTGGCGGCAGTTCCGTTGTGGGTCAGCCGCCTGTGCGCCGCGGCACGGCCATGATGTTTCAAAGCTATGCGCTTTTTCCGCATTTGAGCGTTTTGGACAATGTCGCTTTTCCCCTGAAAATGCGCGGTCTTGATCGCGATAGGCGGCATGCAGCGGCACGCGAGATACTCAGCAAAGTTGGATTGGAGCGCTTTGCCGAACGCTTGCCGGCACAACTGTCGGGTGGCCAGCAACAGCGCGTTGCACTCGCGCGTTCCTTGATTACCAATCCTCGCGTGCTTTTGCTGGATGAGCCGCTTTCTGCACTGGACGAATATCTCCGTCTGCGCATGCGCGGAGAACTGCGGCGCATCCAGCGCGAGTTCGGCATCACGTTCATCCACGTGACGCACACGCAGCTGGAAGCGATCGCAGTCGCGGATATGCTTGTGGTGATGGATCAAGGCCGAATTGAGCAGGCGAGCGGCCCGCGTGAGATTTTCGACCAGCCGCGAAGCCCCTATGTGGCACGGTTCATCGGTGGTCAAAACGTCTTGGGGGGCATCGTCGAAAGCGTTGCCGATGACATCACGCTGCTCAAAGGCGACCAAGGCGCGCGTTTCGCCATCCGCACGAATGGAAGTCGGCCCGCGCTCGGCTCTCGCCTTTATTTCGCCATCCGCCGCGACCGTGTCAGTCTCTCGCGTGCCGTCAAAATTGAAACTTCGAGCACAATACCGAATTTTGTCCGCGGTACGGTGCATGCCATAGAATATCAAGGATCTTACGTCAAAGTGACGGTCGATGTTCCGGGGTTGGAGGAGTTTGTCGCGAACGTCTCCGATGGCGCCTATTTCGTTGATCCGTTGGAAATCGGCCAGCCCGTCCTCGCGAACTGGAAAATGGAAGACGTGCATCGGCTTGAGGAAGATGAGCAAGCCTCAACGGCGCAACCGCGCCTGGAAACGGCGTTGAGCTGACACGCTGCACAGGGCACGGGTAGCGCATCGGTCGCGGGACTTGCGCGCTTGAAACCGCTCAGGTTGCCTTTCCGCCGCTCACAGGCTTTTTAAGTTTTCGTGAGCATACGGGCGGCGATCGAAAGTGCAGCCGGCACCCGCTTTCGGGAGTCGCCCTGTGGCCGTGGAAAACGCTCCCATGGCCACAGGGTGCTCTCCCTTTAATGGGGTAATGAAGCTCCTGCCGGTTCGGCCGTCGGCGCCGAAATCGGTTCGGGCGGCTCCTCCCATTCAATCGGCTCGGGCTTTCGCACTAAGGCTTGCGCAATCACTTCATCCACGTGCGAAACGGGGACAAGCTTCAGGTGCTTCTTCACGTTGTCCGGGATCTCCGTCAGATCCTTCTCGTTTTCTTTCGGGATAAAGACGGTGGTAATCCCGGCCCGAAGCGCGGCGAGCAATTTCTCCTTCAGCCCCCCGATCGGCAAAACCCGCCCGCGTAAAGTGATCTCCCCGGTCATTGCGATATCGCGCCGCACCGGAATGCCGGTCAGCACGCTGACAATGCTGGTTGCCATGGCAATGCCCGCCGACGGCCCATCCTTGGGGGTAGCGCCCTCCGGCACGTGGACATGGATATCACGCTTCTCAAACAGCGTCGGTTTGATGCCGAAGCTGATCGCCCGGCTGCGCACATAACTCAGCGCCGCCTGAACGCTTTCCTGCATGACATCCCCGAGCTTGCCGGTTTGCTTCACGTTCCCTTTGCCCGGAAGCAGCACGCTTTCGATGGTGAGGATCTCACCGCCCACCTCCGTCCAGGCAAGGCCGCTCACCACGCCGACCATGTCTTCCGCCTCGGTTTCGCCAAAACGGAACCGTCGCACGCCGGCGTATTTCTCCAAATTCTTGCGGGTGAAGACGACTTTTTTCGCCTTCTTCGTGACAATCTCCTTTACCGCCTTGCGTGCGAGATTGGCAATCTCTCGTTCCAGATTGCGCACACCGGCTTCACGCGTGTAGTAGCGAATGAGGTCGCGCAACGCATCTTCGCTGATCGACCATTCATCTGGCTTCAGGTTATGCGCCTCCGTTTGCTTCGGAATCAGGTGGCGCTTGGCAATTTCAACCTTTTCATCCTCCGTATAGCCGGGGATACGGATGATCTCCATCCTGTCCATCAACGGCTGCGGCATACGCAAGGTATTCGCAGTCGTCACGAACATAACTTCGGAAAGATCGTAATCCACCTCCAGATAGTGGTCGTTGAAGGTGGAGTTTTGCTCGGGATCCAAGACTTCCAAAAGCGCCGAGGAAGGATCTCCGCGCCAATCCGCACCCAGCTTGTCGATCTCGTCCAGCAAAAATAGAGGGTTAGAGGTTTTCGCCTTCTTCATCCCCTGAATGATCTTGCCCGGCAACGAACCGATATAGGTCCGCCGATGCCCGCGGATCTCGGCCTCATCCCGCACGCCGCCGAGCGACATCCGAACGAAATTTCGGCCAGTGGCGCGCGCAATCGATTTTCCGAGCGAGGTCTTGCCCACCCCGGGCGCGCCGACCAAACACAAGATCGGGCCCCGGATTTTCTCGCTGCGCGACTGCACGGCAAGATATTCCAAAATCCGCTCTTTGACCTTTTCCAAGCCGTAGTGATCCGCATTCAGAACTTTTTCCGCTTCCGCAATGTCGTTGCGGATCTTGCTGCGTTTCTTCCAGGGAATGCCGAGCAGCCAGTCGAGATAATTGCGCACCACCGTGGCTTCGGCACTCATCGGGCTCATGGTGCGAAGCTTCTTGAGCTCGGACAGTGCTTTTTCACGCGCTTCCTTGGAAAGACGGGTTTTTTTGATGCGCTCTTCAAGCTCGGCAATCTCGTCCTTTCCGTCTTCGCTTTCGCCGAGCTCTTTCTGAATCGCCTTCAGTTGCTCATTTAAATAATATTCGCGCTGCGTCTTCTCCATTTGCCGCTTGACGCGGTTGCGAATACGCTTTTCCACCTGCAGCACGCCGATTTCGGCCTCCATATGGCCGAATACGCGCTCCAGCCGCTCGGCGACATTGGTGGTTTCCAAAAGCTCCTGCTTCTCGGCAATCTTTAAAGTCAGATGGCTGGAAACCGTATCCGCAAGCTTACTGGGGTCTTCGATCTGATTGATCGAAACCATCACCTCCGGCGCGATTTTCTTGTTGAGCTTGATGTATTGCTCAAACTGCGAGATTACCGTGCGGCTGAGCGCTTCCAGCTCGCGCGGCTCGCCGAACTCTTCGGCCAGGTGCTCGACAAACGCCTCGAAAAACGCCTCGGTTTCCTTGAAACCCACAATTCGGGCGCGCTGGCTGCCTTCCACCAAAACCTTCACGGTGCCGTCGGGCAGCTTCAGAAGCTGCAGGATTTTGGAAATCGTTCCGACTCGGTAAATATCATCCTTGGAAGGGTCGTCTTGCGCTGCGTCCTTCTGCGCCACCAAAAGGATCTGCTTTTCTTCCTTCATCACCGCTTCCAGGGCACGCACGGATTTCTCACGCCCTACAAAAAGCGGCACAATCATGTGCGGGAACACAACAATATCCCGCAACGGCAATACCGGAAGAACCTCGGCCCGGACAGGGCCGGATCCTTGCTGCTCCGGAAGACCCTTTTCAGGCCGATCAGGTTCAGACATGAAACCCTCCTATTCGCTCAATCTCCGCGCTCCTCGCGCCGAGAACACACGCCGGCGGGTACAGCGTTCGCTCTGATAAAGTCTCTGCCTCGTGATGAGCCTCTCGGCTTGCTCTTCGGCGTCACGCTCGCGCTGGCACCCTAAGCCGCATATCGGAAGTAATCTTCCTTTCCACAAGACCCGTTTGCCAACTCTTGCCAATCCGGCAGAAGGCCCGGTTTTTCCGGCCGGAAAAGGATCTAGGCCGTGCCCTCCGCGCGCTCTTTGCCATAGAGTAAAAGCGGGGGAGACCGGCCCTCGGCAACCTCGCGGTTGATCACCACTTCCTCGACGCCATCAAGGCTTGGCAATTCGAACATGGTATCCAGCAGGATGGATTCCATAATCGAGCGCAATCCGCGTGCGCCGGTTTTGCGTGCAATGGCCCGATGCGCAATCGCCTTCAACGCATCATCGGTGAAGGAGATTTTAACCCCCTCCATCTCAAACAGCCGCGCAAACTGCTTCACCAGAGCGTTCTTAGGTTTGGTCAGGATGTCTACCAAAGCAGGTTCGTCCAGGTCATCGAGCGTTGCGACCACCGGCAGGCGGCCGACGAATTCCGGGATCAAGCCAAAGCGCAGCAAATCTTCGGGCTCAACTTCGCGCAAAATTTCGCCGGTACGCCGCTCATCCGGTCCACGCACTTCGGCGCCAAAACCGATGCTGGAGCCTTTGCTGCGGGCGGAGATGATTTTTTCCAGCCCGGAGAAAGCACCACCGCAGATAAAAAGGATATTCGTGGTATCCACTTGGAGAAATTCCTGCTGCGGATGCTTGCGTCCGCCCTGCGGCGGCACAGAGGCGATCGTGCCTTCCATAATCTTCAGCAAAGCCTGCTGTACACCTTCCCCGGAAACATCGCGGGTGATGGAGGGGTTGTCCGACTTGCGGCTGATCTTGTCCACTTCATCGATATAGACGATGCCGCGCTGCGCCCGTTCGACATTGTAGTCCGCCGCCTGCAGAAGCTTCAGGATGATATTCTCCACATCCTCGCCGACATAGCCCGCCTCCGTCAGCGTCGTTGCGTCTGCCATAGTAAACGGCACGTCGAGAATGCGCGCCAGCGTCTGCGCCAGCAAGGTCTTGCCCGATCCCGTCGGACCGATCAGCAGAATGTTGGATTTCGCGATTTCGACGTCGTTGTTTTTCTGGCCGTGGGCAAGCCGTTTGTAATGGTTGTGGACCGCAACCGACAGCACCCGTTTTGCCTGGTCTTGCCCGATGACGTAATCTTCCAGCACCTTATAGATTTCCCGCGGTGTAGGCACGCCGTCACGGGATTTCACGAGGTGCGTTTTGTGTTCCTCGCGAATGATATCCATGCACAGCTCAACGCATTCATCACAGATGAACACCGTTGGGCCGGCGATCAGCTTTCGCACCTCATGCTGAGATTTGCCGCAGAACGAGCAGTAAAGGGTATTTTTGGTGTCGCCGGTCTTGGTCATGGTCATACCTGCCTCCCTGAAGGGGGGGCGCATGTAAAAAATCTATCCACCCTTACCGTCTGAAACAAGGACTTCCACTCCTTTTTGCCTTGCCAGCCAGAGCCGTGGGCGAAATCGGCAGGCCTTCCAGGCCTTCGCGGAGCAGCGCTGCTGAGGCGACGCGCAAGGTCGACCCTACCGTCTCAGCTCCGCGTCGCCTCGGCAGCGGCAACCGGGCGGCTTTCCACCACCTGATCCACCAATCCGAAGTCGCGCGCCTCTTCGGCCGACATATAGGTGTCGCGTTCCAGCTTGCGTTCAATCGCCTCGAAAGGCTGCCCCGTATGGCGCACATAAATTTCGTTCAAACGGCGCCGAAGGGTCAGGATCTCGCGGGCTTGGATTTCGATGTCGGTCGCCTGTCCCTGCGCCCCGCCGGAGGGCTGATGTACCATGATGCGCGCATTCGGCAGCGCAAACCGCTTCCCCTTCGTGCCGGCGCACAAGAGCAGGCTTCCCATGGAAGCCGCTTGGCCGATGCAGACGGTGCTTACCGGGCTGCGGATATATTGCATCGTGTCATAGACGGCGAGACCCGAGGAGACCACCCCGCCGGGGCTGTTGATGTAGAAAGCGATATCCTTGGTGGGATTCTCGCTTTCCAGGAAGAGAAGCTGGGCGCAGAGAAGCGCGCTCACCTGGTCGAAAATAGGCCCCGTGAGGAAAATAATCCGCTCCTTGAGCAGGCGGGAATAGATATCAAATGCACGCTCCCCTCTCGCGGTTTGTTCAACCACCATCGGCACCAACGTATTGCCGTAGACTTCAACCGGATCACGCTCCCTGAACATACCGAATTCCCTAATTTGGACGCCCAAACGCAGCTTGCCCGCGCCTCGGCGCCCATCATGCCACAAATCCGTCTTTTTAGATAGGAGCTTGCAAGCGCGGTTCAAACCGTCTCACGCTCGAGCGATTCTCGAAGCTCTTCCGCAGAGACGTCCTGCTCGGCGGGCTTGACCAACTCCAAGATGAAGTCGATCACCTTGTCCTCATAGAGCGGCCCCCGCAAGGCTTCAAGCATTTCCGGGTTTTTCCGGAATAACTCCAGCACCTTGCCTTCCTGTCCAGGATACCGGCTTGCCTCGGCCCATGCGAGCCGACCCATTTCATCTTTGCTCACGGTGATATTGTTGGCGCGGCCGACCTCCGCCAGCAACAAGCCCAGCCGAACCCGGCGCTCGGCAATCGCCCGGTAGGATTCGCGCAACGCCGCCTCGTCTTTGTTGCGGTCCTCCTCATCTAGCCGCCCCGCGGCACGATCGGCTTCGACGCGCGCCCAGATCTGGGCAAACTCCGCCTCCACCAGCGTTTCCGGAACCGGATAATCCGCCCGAGCCGCCAAGGCATCCAGCAGGTCGCGCTTCAGGCGGAGCCGCGACATTTGGTCGTATTCCCGCTGAATCTGCCGGCGAATCGCCTCCCGAAGCTCAGCGAGGTTCTCAAAGCCGAATTCTTGCGCAAACGCGTCATCCATTGTCGGCAAAATCGGCTCGCGCAGAGCCTTGACCGTGACCTCAAATGACACGGTTTTGCCGGCCGCCTCTTTCAGCGGGTAATCCTCCGGCAGCGTCACCGTGATGGTCCGCGTATCCCCCTCGCCGAGCCCTTCCAGCTGTTCGGCAAAGCCGGGAATCGGAAAGTCTTCGGATGGCCCCACCTCGACGTTGACATCGCTTCCCTTGAGCGCCTCCAAAGGCACGCCGTCCACAGAGCCGGTAAAATCGATCGTCAGCACATCTCCCGCCCGGGAAAGCCGCGGCTCGGCGGGGCGTTCCAGTTTGCGCTGGCGACGGGCAAACGTCGCCAAGGCTTTTTCCACGGCTTCCTCAGTAGGGGTGGATTTGAACCGGGTGAGAGAAATCGTGGAGAAATCGGGAAGAGGAATTTCCGGAAGTACTTCCAGGGCTAGTGAAAAGGTCACATCCTGATCCGGCTCGGCGCCCTGAAGCTCGATCTTGGGCTGCACGGCGGGGCGCAGACCGTGGCTGGAGATGACCTCGCGCGTGGCCTCATCCACGCTCTCCTGGAGCACCTCGGCAGCAACGGCGGTGCCGAAACGCTGCCGGATTAACGAAAGCGGCACCTTGCCCGGGCGGAAACCCGGGAGTTGCATGGTCTTGCCCAGTTCAGCGATACGCGCAGCACGTTTGCTTTCCAGTTCCGCCGCGGGAAGAACGACGGTAAAAGCGCGCTTAAGCCCCTCCGAGAGCGTCTCGATTACCTGCATCGGGTTAGGAAGTCCTCATTTTTATGTCCAGATTCGGAGCTAGTGCGGGCGGAGGGACTTGAACCCCCACGGCTTGCGCCACCAGAACCTAAATCTGGCGTGTCTGCCAATTCCACCACGCCCGCGTGCGGGCGGTGAGAATTGGGGGGCTTTAGCGCATGCCCACGCAGGCAGCAAGCCACTTTGCTCCCCTTGCGCGGGTGCGGCGGAATTGACGTCATCGGGGCAAAACGCTATCTCGCTTTTTGCGAGCTGGGGCGGCGTAGCTCAGCGGTAGAGCAGGGGAATCATAATCCCTTGGTCGGTGGTTCAAATCCGCCCGCCGCTACCACTTTTTCCGTGGGTTGTTCGGAATATCTCAGCCTAGCGTTCCGGCTGTGATGCCGCTGCATCCAGCATCAGGGCCGAGTGCGCATAGGCGCCGCCAGCGCGCATTTCGGCCGCAACCCAGATGGCTTCCATCAACTCCTGCTTGGTGGCACCGCTCCGCAACGCCGCCTTGGTATGGCCCCGGATGCAGTATGGGCATTGCGTTACATGGGCAACCGCCACGGCAATGATCTGTTTCATTTTCGCCGAAAGCGCGCCGTCGGCGAAGGCTGCCTTGCTAAAGGCCTCAAATGCCGCCAATTGGGCAGGCGCAAGCGCCTGACGTTGTTCCCGCATCTCGCGTGTGGCTTGTGGATAGAGGGTTTCCGTCATCTCGCTCTCCTTTCATTCTCACCCGAAGGCCGCGATACAGACCTAAAAATAACACATGGGTCCTGTGTGCCGGGTGGGTTCACAAAGATATAATTCATATATATCATTAATACTACGGTGTCCGGACGAAAAAGCCGGTGTGCTTTGAGCCTCGGCAGGCCGCCAAGCGCGTAACGAATGGAGCATTGCAATGACCTATGTGGTAACCGAAGCGTGCATCAAGTGCAAATATATGGACTGCGTCGAAGTTTGTCCGGTGGACTGCTTTTACGCGGGCGACAACATGCTGGTCATCCACCCCGACGAGTGTATCGACTGCGGGGTCTGCGAGCCGGAATGCCCAGCTGAGGCGATTGTGCCCGATAGCGACCCTGCTGCCGCCTCTTGGCTTGAGCTGAACCGTACTTACGCCAATCAATGGCCAAATCTCACCCGCAAAGGAACTCCTCCTGCAGATGCCGATGAATGGAAGGATGTTCCCAACAAGTTCGCACGCTTCTTCTCCCCCGAACCCCATCGCGAGGAAGCCACCTCCCTTGCGGAAGGCAAAGCAGGCGCCAATCGGTAGCGAAAGGAAACCCATGCCAAACCGTTCGATGCAACGTTATGTGGAGATCGCGCGAGAACCCCCGGCGGAAAGGGAAGTCCGCGAACGCCTGAAAGACTTTCAGGAAATTGCTGATCGCTTCACGGAAGCGGAAGCCCGGCGGCAAGCCTCGCGCTGCGAACAATGCGGTGTGCCGTATTGTCAACATTTCTGTCCGTTGCATAACAACATCCCCGATTGGCTGAAGCTCACCGCGGAAGGACGGTTTGAAGAGGCTTATGAACTTGCCCAAAGCACCAATAATCTGCCGGAAATTTGTGGCAGAATTTGCCCGCAAGATCGTCTCTGCGAAGCGAAATGGGCCTGCACGCTGGAGCAAGCGGGCCACGGCACAGTAACCATTGGCGCTGTGGAGCAATTTCTCGGCGATATCGCTTGGGAGAAAGGGTGGGTGAAACCGCGCCGGCCCAGGGAAGAGCGAAGCGAGCATGTTGCCATTGTCGGTGCCGGCCCTGCAGGGATGGCCGCTGCGGAAGAACTGCGCGCAAAAGGGTATCAGGTGAGTTTGTTCGATCGACAGCATGAACCCGGCGGGTTGCTGCGTTATGGCATTCCCGGCTTCAAGCTTGAAAAAGACGTTATCAAACGCCGTACCGATCTGATTTTACAAGCCGGCGTGCGTTTTATCGGCGGCTTTGAACTCGGGCGCACAGCCGCGCTCGCCGATCTCCAAAAAGAATATGCCGCCGTCCTCTTGGCGCTTGGAGCCTATCGCCCGAAACGGCTTCATCTTGCCGGTGCAGAAAAGACGACCGTGATTGATGGGCTTTCATATTTGCTCGCCAGCATGGATGAGCCGGAAGTCATGCTCCCCTCCGGGGCAGCGGCGAAAGATGCGAAAACGCATGCACGGGGGCATCATGTGGCGGTGATCGGCGGCGGCGATACGGCAATGGACTGTCTTCGCACGGCGCTGCGACAAGGAGCCGCAAGCGTAACCTGCATTTATCGGCGTGGGGAATGGGATCGGCCCGGATCTCGGCGTGAGCTGGAAAAAGCGGAAAAGGAAGGGGTGAAATTTCTCTGGAACGCGGAAACGCGCGCCGTTCAGTGCCAAAGCATTTCGATGATCGAAGGAGATGTGCGAAGCTGCGTGGGCGGATCGATGGCAACCCTTTTCATTGACCAATACGCTCACGCCGGCCGAGAGGCGCGCAGATTGAGCATCGAGGCGGATTTTCTAATCGCGGCGATCGGCAGTGAACCGGCTTTGCCGGACGAATACGGCGCCCCGGGGCTCGCAACCAATCACAAAGGCGCGCTGATTGTTGAATCTCAGATGGGAGCGACCAATATTCCTGGCGTGTTCGCAGCCGGAGACCTTGCCCGCGGGCCATCGCTTGCCGTTTGGGCAATTCGTGATGGCCGCACGGCGGCAAGCGGCATCCACCGATTTCTCACGATGCTTGCAAACCGCGATTACTCCTTGGCCAAGGCATGAAGCTGCTTTCGCGCAGAGGAGAATGCGATGACTATCCATTCGATTCCAGCCGACCACATTAAGCTGAAGCGTGTCTATGATCGCGTTTCGCCGGAAGATGGAGTGCGCGTGCTGGTCGATCGGCTCTGGCCGCGTGGTCTTAAGAAAGCGGATACCGTGATCGATCGATGGATGAAAGACATTGCCCCGAGCACGGAGCTTCGCCAATGGTTCGGCCATGATCCACAACGCTGGCCCGAGTTTCGCCGGCGTTATACCGAAGAGTTGCACCGGCATGCAGACCTTTTGGAAGAATTGCGCAGCTTGGCACGCGAGCGTCCGCTGACCCTACTCTTCAGCGCACATGACGAAGCCCACAACAATGCGGTGGTGATCAAGGAGGTACTGCTCCACCGATAGAAAGATCCGGCGCCCCATCAGAGGCCTTGATTTCCGCAACAGCATAATATAAGATATACACAGTATAATTCTTCAAATCATGCCGCCAAGCAGTAAAGGGAGGTTCGCCATGCCGACAAAACTTGTTCGCATGCTTGTCATCGTCGGAATTGCCAGCGTAGGAGAATTTGCCCTTAAGGCGCAGCCGGGACAAGCCGCTAACCCGTCTACGACGATGTATACGGCTGAGCTTCAGCCCCTCAATAGCAATGTCACAGGGCTTGAAACGAGGGGCGAGGCGCGATTTGTTGTTCAAGGGGATAAGCTCACAATCACCATCGATGCGGAAGGGCTCCCTCCCAACATGATGCATTTGCAGCATTTCCACGGCTTCAAAGACGGCCGGGACGCCGTTTGTCCGACCAAAGCCGCGGATACAGATCATGACGGGATCATCGATCTTATCGAAACCGAGCCGTTCTCCGGAACCACCATGGTTCCTTTCCATGACGACCCGGCGAATATGCAAATTCCGAGCGAAACCTATCCAAAAGCTTCCGCAACAGGGACCTATCATTATCAAAAAACCGTCTCGCTCAGCGCTTTGCAAGCGTCTTTTTCCAAAGCATTCGGCGGCCAAAAAATTGATTTAGAGCGAAGGGTCGTTTATATCCATGGCGTGCCTTCAGCCACAAAGCTGCCCGCATCGGTTGCATCGCTTGGAACGATCCCGGCACAAATTACGTTGCCGATCGCCTGCGGCAAGATCAAACGGATATCTCAATAACGCCAAGCCACGCGCAAACATTTGTTAAGAAGCGCGGGCAATGTTTTACAGAGTTCGCTCCGCGAGCGCCTGTTTGATGAGGGCGATCGCTTTTCCGGGATTGAGTCCCTTCGGACACGTCTCTGTACAATTCAAAATGGTGTGGCACCGGTAGAGGCGGAATGGATCCTGCAACGCATCAAGGCGCTTTCCCGTCGCTTCGTCACGGCTTTCGGCGATCCACCGATACGCATTGAGCAAGACAGCAGGGCCGAGGAAACGGTCGCCACACCACCACCAACTCGGACATGCCCCCGTGCAGCAGAAGCATAGAATACACTCCCAGTAACCGTCGATCCTGGCCCGCTCTTCCGGAGATTGCAGCCGTTCTCGATCGGGCGGTGGGGGCGTTTCCGTTTGGAGCCACGGCTCGATCAACCGGTACTGGGCAATGACCGGCGCGAGATCCACAACAAGGTCCTTGATCACCGGCATATGGTTCAAAGGATAGATACGGATCTCGCCTTTCATGTCTGCGATCGGTGTCGTACATGCGAGATGGTTGGCTCCGTTGATATTCATGCCACAAGATCCGCATACGCCTTCGCGACAAGAGCGACGAAACGTCAGGGTAGAATCGATTTCATTTTTAATATAGATCAGCGCATCCAAAACCATCGGCCCGCAGTGGTCGAGATCCACGGGAAAAACATCGATCTGGGGGTTGCCGCCCTTATCAGGGTCCCAGCGATAGACACGAAAATGCTTCACGTGCGATGCGCCGGAGGGCAAGGGCCAGACTTTCCCTGGTTCGATCTTTGAGTTTTCCGGCAATGTGAACTGCACCATTGTTCCGCTGCGCCTCGGCCAATCAAATTCCGTGGGCTCGCCAAATCCAGGCAGGTGGATCGCTGGCAGGAAAAGAGTGCTCGGACGCTATCTCCACTACGTCTTGAGCAGACCCCGCGGAACGCTGGCTCAATTGAGCGCCTGGTGCCATAGCGGTTTGGCCAAGGGCATCAACCGCCGCGCTGGAATGCGAGGCCGGTTTCCGATGCTTTGGAGCAAGATCCGGTGATAAAGCGGGCGGAGTTGGGGTAGGCATGGAAACCTCCTTTGCTGGGCGGAATAGCTGATCTCCGCAAACGTCTCGGTGGGCGCATTGCCAAACGGGAAACCCGGTTTCATTTTACATTTATATTGGGTGCGTGATTGGGACCGCAACGTTCTTCGTTGTAAAATTCACTGAGGGTACCATGAACCAAAGACTTGACTACCGAAAAATAGCGCCGGACGGCGTTTCCGCGTTCCGCCACTTTCAGGCCTATGTCGACCAGTGTGGGCTTGAGCATTCGCTGTTGGAGTTGGTCAAGATACGGGCCTCTCAAATCAACGGATGCGCTTTCTGCCTTGACATGCACACCAAGAGTGCGCGCGCCGCGGGCGAAAGCGAGCATCGGCTTTACACGCTCTCCGCGTGGCGTGATACGCCGTTCTTCAGTGCACGAGAGCGGGCAGCGCTGGCTTGGGCCGAGGCTGTTACCACCATCGCAAACGGCCCGATCGACGATTCGCTCTATGAAGACGTGCGCCGGTATTTCAGCGAAAAGGAGATCGTGGATCTCACTTTCGCAGTCATTGCCATTAACGGCTGGAACAGGCTTGCGATCTCGTGCCGCATTCCACCCGGGAACTATCAACGCATACAAGCGGCTGAATTGCACGGGAAAGCTACGCCGTAGCGGCCTGAAAGCATCATAAATGCCTTTTGTTGTGCTCTCCGTGATAGTCTGGACAAAGCGCTACCATTGAAGGTAGGTCGTAAGAATAACCCTTCCTTGCCGTTGAAATATATCCCGGGCTACACGGTGGACTCCTCTGCACTGCCTTCGGGGTGATAAAGGGCCGCCCAGAGCGCCAAGCTCGCAACAGTGAGGCCGATCCAAAGAATCAACCAGAACAACACCAATGTCGGAACAGCAACCACGTATTCGGCAAGCATCAGAAAAGCAAGAACAAGAGCAAGCACAATGTTCGTAGCACTTTGCCAGCCGGAATAATCGCTGCGACGTGCGAGAACCGCCAGAACTATGATCACCAGTGCGGCAACGATAAATCGCCACGGGGTGGTTACCGCTGAGGAAAGCGCGAAAATCGATACGTAGGCGAGCCAAAGGCCAACCAGGGTATTGAGCACGTTTGCGATCATGATCGCCTCCGATGTGGGTGCGTACGTTCCAGAAACCGCCATGTGACTGGCGGTATTCCGAGAAAACCAAGAGCGAAAACAACGACGATAGCCTTCCAAGGGCCGGCAAGCGGTGTTGTTGACACAATGACCGCAACAAGAACGCATAGGAATGCATAACACGCAAAGCCGGCAAGCATGATGGATTGTCGCTGCGCGAGTCGCCCGACCCCATAGAGTAAGCCATAGCAACCGGCTAGGAAGGCAATTCCGCCAAGCAGCAGCGCGGTTTCGAGAAGATCGAACTTCATCACTCCGCAACCGCCATCGCATGCACCGGCAGACGTCGCCCTATCGTCAGGAGGTCATAAGCCAACACGACGTAACCTGCGGCGAAAATGAGACCAAACGCGAAACGGGCGTACATGCCGTCCAGAAACCAAAAATTTTCCTGACCAGCGATAAAAGCTTCGAGGGTGGAACCGCCTTGCGCACGCTCGATAAACGCTTGCGCAAAGCCGGAAATCAGCAAAGCGCCCACCATTCCGACGAGCCCCACATTGAGGGCGGCGAAGGCCCAGCGCCAGGTGATTCCGTCCAAAAACGCGCTGCCACGCACCTTCTGGAGAACAAGATAGCAAACGGAAATTACGCCGCAGGCATAAGCCCCCCAGAATGCGAAATGGCCGTGCGAGACAGTCCATTGCGTGCCGTGCGAGTAGAGATTGACTTGGGGAAGCGTCATCATGAATCCCCAGACGCCGGCGCCGATAAAATTCCCGAACGCTTCCGCGAGCATCCAGTAAAAGGCGGGCCGATTGGTGGTTTTCATGTGATGGGTCCCGGCATCGTAGATAGCGTGGATCACCATGCCAAGCAGCGGCAGCGGTTCGAACGCCGAGAAGAATCCACCCACCGCCAGCCAGTACTGGGGCGTTCCGATCCAGAAATAATGATGGCCAAGGCCGAGAATCCCGGTGCCGAGCACCAGGGCAACTTCAATATAAAGCCACGCTTCGACGATCCGCCTCGAAGTGCCGAGCAAGTTCATCAAGGCCCAGGCCATAATGCAGCCGATCAGCACTTCCCAGGTCGCCTCAACCCACATATGAACGAGCCACCACCACCAGAAAAGATCAACCGACATATTCCGTGCGGCCGGAAAAGCATCCAGATAAAGCACAATGAGCGGAATCAAATCGACGATGAGTACACCGACAATGCCGGTGATTTTGCGGGCACGAATCGCGGTTCCGATCACGTTGTAGGCAAAAACCAACATCACAACGACGATGCCGACCGCTGCCCAGCGTGGAGCCTCTACATATTTTCGCCCCTGATTAACCAGCCACATGCCCACTTCGTTGCTCGGGCCATACTGGATAAAGACGAAAACAAGCGTCACCACCGCGATTGCGGCGCAGAGCACATAAAAGAGCACTTCGGCCGCTTTAATCCCGACCGGTTCGATACCGAACTCTTCCGGAAGATACCAATATACAGCGCCGATGAACCCGAAGAGCAGCCAAATAACGAGTGTATCAATATGGAGGGTTTTAGAAATATTAAAGTGGAGAAGACCGAACAAAAAATCTGGATTTATATAGTAATAGGCGGACATAAGGCCGGCAACAACCATTGCGCCGAAAATGACAATGGCGGCGGCCAGGTACTTGAGAGCAAGTTGTTGCGAGCGATACATCGTTCTCTCCTATTGATTCACCGAAATCTGGCCGAAATTTGCCGGAAATCCATTGGTATCGACGGCCGCCATCCATTTAAGATAGGCAACGATTGCCGTGGCCTCCTCGCGTGAAAGATGAAGATTCGGCATGGTTCTTCCCCATGTGCGATACTTCACGGGGTCCATAAGAAAGCGCGTCATCGCCTCGGCACGCGTTTCCGCCCCGGTTATGCCTTTCCAGCCTTCCCAAGCTGGATCAAGCCATGCCTTAGTGAGATCCGGCCCGTAATATGCCCCGTTGCCGAAGAAAGTGTGGCAGTCCATACATGCGCGGCTCTGAATAACGAGTTTGCCTTTATCAATCAGCGCTTCCGCTTCCGCGGGCGTATACTCGTGCTGAAACAAAAGTTCTTTCTCGCCTATGGTCGGAACATCGATGCCGCGAGAACTCTCGAGTTTGTAGCCGATCTTCTGATTGATTACGGTATAGGGAGGCACGTGCGAACCGCCAACCGTAATCGCGGCAAGACTATCCACGGTAAGCATAATGAGAACAATCAGCATCACGAGGACAATGCTGATGGCGCCGGCACGCCAGAATTGCGGATCTTCGATTTGCGACACTTTTGCCATGTATCCTCCGCAGTAAAGCGAGCAGGCCGTCATACACGTTCGCTCTTGGGTTGGCGCGAATCGCGCATACCCGGCTTCTCACGCTTAAGACATAAATTTTGTATATGTTACCTCCATCGCCGGTGTTGATCTAGATCAAAATAATAATCTTATTACTCGGCGGGGGCGGAGCGGCGGAGGATCAGGCTGTTCTTTTCCGCTGGGCGGCCTTGAGCGCAAAGGTGGTTGAAATCGCGAGCAGAAGCGATGTTGCCGCAAGCACAAACACGGCCAACGGGGCGTTGTGATCCAGAAGCGCCCCGAGCAGAAAGGGCGCAAGCGCGGAGCCAAGGTCAAGCCCCGAGTAGACGAAGCCGAAGACCTTGCCGGTTGCGCCCGGAGGCGAGGCACTCCGCGCCAGCATATCCCGCGAGGGGATAGTCACCCCCACCGCCAGCCCCGCAATGGCCATCGTCGCCCCGAGCCCGATGTGAGAAAGCGGCAGGGCGCCAACCGCCAAGAGAAGCGCCGCCGCCAAGGCAAGCCCCGTCGCTGCCACGCGCTCATGGTGCACGGTGGCATCCGCAATGAAGCCGCCGATAAGAATGCCCGCTGCAGAGCCCGCCAAATAGCCTGTCAAGACCGCGTCCGCAGCGGCAATGTCCATGCCGAAAAGGGCATGCAGCGTTGCGGGAAGGAAAGTCTGCACGCCCACCAAGGCAATGGAAAGCAGGGCAAAATAGAGGAAGCACAAGATGACCGTCGGGGCGATCAAGATCGAAAACGCCTGCTGAAAGTCCGTTTTCGCCTCCGCCGGGCGGATAAAGCTTGGATGATTGTGCAGCAACACGCGCCCGGCGCCGAAGACAAAGACCGCCATCAGAAGCCCGCCAAGCCCCACGACCAGAAGCGCCGCACGCCAACCGAGCCATGCGGCCAAGGCAACGCAGGTCATCGGTGCGAGCGCCCAGCCTACATTTCCGCCGAATGTGTGCACGCCGTAAGCGCGCGCGAGATAGCGCTTGCTCACAGTGCCGGAGAGCAGCGCGTAGTCTGCCGGGTGAAAGACGCTGTTGCCCGCCCCTGCCAGAATGGCTAGGGGAAACAAAAGAGCAAAGTGCGGCGCGAAGCCGACAAGCCCGATATCTGCCGAGATCACGCCGAGCCCACCGGCCAGAACCGGCAGCGCGCCTACGCGATCCACGAGAAACCCCGCCGCTGTCTGGCTGAGCCCGGAGGTTGCGTAAAACACCGTCATCAACAGGCCGAGCTCGGCGTAACTGACCCCGAACGCGTTCTTGAGAAGCGGAAAGAGCGAGGGAAGCACGAGCTGTAGGAAATGATCCGCGGTGTGCGCCGTGGAAACCAGTGCCGTGATGGCGATATCCCGCCCTGCCCCTGCGCCTACTCTGCTCGGCAGAGACGACAACGCCTTTCCGTGGTCCATGAACTTCGCCATAGGTCGATCACTCCAGGTTCCCGGGAACGGATTTTTCTCTGCATATACGGGGACGTCAAACGGTGGTATAAAGAGCGATATACGGTACAGCTTAGGGGGCTACCATTTGAGTGCCGGAAAGAACCGACGCGTGTTTTCCACCCTTGTCCTCCGCCATGTGGCGTTTGAAGACCTTGGCGCATTTGCCCCGATTCTGGAACAACGCGGGGGTGTACGGGTTTTGGATGTCGGGGTGGATGATCTCGAAGGGGAAGATGCAGAAGCGCCCGAGCTTGTGATCGTGCTCGGCGGGCCGATCGGCGTCTATGAGGAAGCGCGCTATCCGTTTCTGACGCAGGAGATCGAATGGATCGCAGGGCGGATTGCGGCCGATCGCCCGCTTCTTGGCATTTGTCTAGGCGCGCAGCTGATCGCCAAGGCCGCCGGGGCGCGCGTTTACCCAAGCGGGGTTAAAGAGATCGGATTTGCGCCGCTTACGCTGACTGAAACGGGGCGCGGTTCCTGCCTTGCCCCCTTTGCTGAAGATCCGATCACCCTGCATTGGCATGGGGATACGTTTGATTTGCCGCATGGCGCCGTCTTGCTTGCATCCACAGAATCTTGCCGAAACCAGGGTTTTATGCTCGGCCCGAAGGTGATCGGCTTTCAGTTCCACCCGGAAGCAGGCGGCAAAGGGTTCGAGCGATGGCTCATTGGCCATGCGGTAGAACTCTCGCTGGCGGGGGTCGATATTGTGCAGTTGCGAAGCGATGCCGTACGTCTTTGGCCGGCCCTTGCCCGCAAGGCTGAAGCGGTTCTCCGGCTTTGGCTGGAGGGACTTGGCTGGTGAAAGAGCATCGCGCCGTGAGAAAACGAAAAAACCTCGGGAGATCCGGTCATGACTGATGTTTTCGGCGAAGCAGCAATTCTGCGCGAAACGGTTGCCCAAATCGGGGCCATTCTGGGGCCTGAGGCCGAGCACATTCGGGTCGAGCGCGTGGTTATCGGGCTGTTCTTTACGGGGGTAAAGCTTGAGAGCGGGGTTGGCGGCATGTGCGCCACGCCGCTTCGCATGATCCCGGAAGCGGTATGTTGCCCGAGCTCGGCGGCGACGATGCCGTTTCCCGGAAAGCTGCGTGGGCGGCACGCGTTTGATGTGCTGAAAGAGACCGAGGCCCCGAGCCCGATCCGCCGCGCGGTAGGGATTGCCACGATGAACGCGCTCGCCGAGATGTGCTGGAACCGGCGGCCCTTGCCGGATGTGGAGCTGAAAGTCGGGGTTGACGCTTTCGATACCGCTGCCATCGCCCCCGGAGAGAACGTCGTTGTTGTCGGCGCGTTTGTTCCGTTTCTGCGCGCTTTGAAGCGCATGGGCCAACCGTATACCGTACTGGAAATCGATCCCCGCACGCTCAAGCCCGACGAGCTCAACCACTTCCGTCCGGCGGAACAAGCGCCTGCCGTGGTGCCTTCGGCCGATGTGGTTTTCATCACCGGCACCACCATGCTGAACAATACCCTCGAAGGGCTCCTCGGTCTTTGCAAGCCCGAGGCCCGCGTGGTGGTTGTGGGCCCCACGGTTAGCCTGTTGCCCGATGCTTATCTTCGGCGCGGCGTCAACATCCTGGGCGGCGTGCGAGTCACCGATCCCGAGGCGTTGCTCGATATGCTGGCCGAAGGCGGCTCCGGTTACCACTTTTTCGGGAGAGCGGCTGAAAAAGTTGTGTTGATCGGCAAGAACGCAAAATCCGCCCGCTTGGCTGCCTAGGGGCCTCCTTGACCCGAACCGCGCGGCCCGCCCTCGGCCCGAACCCGGCATGGTACAGATCGTTTCGGTGCCTGCTTGGCAGGATTTGCGGCATCGCATAAGCTTGTATTAATGCCTGAACGTAAGGGGTTCTCTCGCTATGTCCGCATCGACCGCCGCTTCCCGGGTAGAGCCGCGCATGCGCCCGCCGTTTCGGGCCGACCATGTCGGCAGCCTGCTCCGCCCGAAGCCGCTGGTCGAAGCCCGTGCGCGCTGGAGGCGTGGCGAAATCACGCGGGAAGCGCTGCGTGCCGTTGAAGACGCCTGCATCATCGAAGCAATCCGAAAGCAAGAGGAGATCGGGCTGCGCGCCGTCACCGACGGCGAATACCGTCGCGCGTATTGGCATTACGACTTTGTTTCCGGCCTGGATGGCGTGGAACTTTACGAGCCCGAGCAGAAAGTGCAATTCAAGGGCGCCACTTTGCCGCATGCGATCCGCGTGACCGGGCGGATTGCCTGGAACAAGCCCGTGATGATCGACGATTTTCGCTTCGTTGCGAAACACGCGAAAGAGGCGGTAGCCAAGCAGACCATTCCTTCCCCATCGGTGGTGCATTTTCGCGGCGGCAGGCAGGCAATCGACAAACGCATCTATCCCGAGCTCGAGCTCTTTTTTGCCGATCTCGGGCGCGCCTATCATGACGCGGTCGCGGCTTTCGCTGAGGCCGGGTGCCGTTATTTGCAACTGGATGAAGTAAACATCGCCTATCTTTGCGATCCCGAGCAAATCGCGGCCTTAAAGGCGCGTGGCGAGCATGTGGAGGGCTTGCTTGGCATATACGCGGATATGATCAACCAAGCCATAACCGGGCGGAGCGAAGAGATGGTGATTTCCATCCATCTTTGCCGCGGCAATTTCCGCTCTACCTGGATTGCCTCCGGCGGTTATGAGCCGGTAGCCGAAGTGCTGTTTAATCAGATCAACGCGGATGCGTACTTTCTGGAATACGATACCGAGCGCGCCGGCGGCTTCGAACCCTTACGCTTCGTCCCACGCGGGAAGAAAATTGTCGTGTTAGGGTTGGTGACAACCAAAACCGGCATACTCGAGAGCAAAGACGAGCTCAAGCGCCGGATCGAGCAGGCCGCGAAATATCTGCCGCTGGAGCAGCTTGCGCTGAGCCCTCAGTGCGGGTTTGCCTCAACCGAGGAAGGCAATCTTCTCACCGAGGACGAGCAATGGCGGAAGCTTGCGCTTTGCGTGGAAGTCGCCCGCGAGGTCTGGGGTGGGGTGTGAGAGCATCCATGCGCAGTGCCCCCCTTGGGATAGGCCGCCTCCGGGGGGCCGCCGTCAGCCGAAAGATTGACGGACTAGGTGGCGCCGCATAACGTCCGGCCGGCATAAGCTTTCGGCGTAAGCAAATGACAGGGAGGCCCGGAATGGTTCGGTGGACATGGTTGATTTTGCTTTTGGCGATGCTTGGCCTGATCGATAGCCGAGGATGGGCAGCCGACGTTGCCCCAAGCGAGATTCGAATCGGACATCTGCACGCAAGCACCGGGCCCTATGCCAGCATTTCCATGCCGGTTTATCTCGGGCTGAAACTTTGGATCGACCAGGTCAACGCCCAAGGCGGGGCGATGGTTAAGCCGTTCGGCAAAAAAATCCCGCTGCGGCTGATTTCTTATGACGACCAAAGCAATCCGGGCACCGAGGCCACCCTGGTGAACCAGCTGATTACCCAGGATAAGGTTGATATTTTAATTTGCGACTCCGGTTCGGTGCTTACCGCGGTTTGCGTGCCGATCGCCCGGGAGCACAAGATGTTTCTTTTCGACCCCACCGGCACCGGGGCAGCATTTTTTAGCAAAGATAATCCCTACATTGCGTTGCTTGCAGATCCTGTATCCACTGTCTGGCCGCGCTACCTTTGGGAATTTCTGAAAACCGACGTGGCGGCCGCCGGGCTGAAACGGGTTGCGATTCTTTACTCAACCAACGATTTTACCGGCACGCAAGCCAATGCCGTCCGCAATGCCCTGAAGGAAAAAGGTTCACCGGCGCAGATTGTGTTTGATCAAGGTGTGCCGACAAGCACATCGAACTATACGGTGTTGATCAACAACATTGCTGCCACGAACCCCGATGTTGTTTTGGAGCTCGGCTATGTTGGCAATGATATCGCGTTTCTTCGAAACCTTCAGGATTCCGGCGTAAAATTTCCCATGGTTTTTACGCTGTACCCCGGGATCGAAACCCCGACATTGCTCAAAAATGTCGGAGCCGCGGCTTTGGACGGGGTGTTTTCATACGTCACTGCGCTGGCGATGTCGTATCAGCCTGAAGTGGGCATGACCGAGCAGCAGTTTCATGCCGCCTGGGAAAAGGCGTATGCCCATTCGGGCGTGGAGTACGGCTGGAACGCTTTGGCCGGCTATCTCACGGGTTTGGTTGTCGGAGAAGCGCTGGCGCGCACCGAGAGCATGGCTCAGCTTGATTTGCGCAAGGCCGTCTTTTCTCTTTCCGGCAAGCTGAAGACGCTGATCGGCACGTTTCAGCTGAATGACGAAGGTGCGCAAATCGGAGAACTGACGCCGATCGGACAGCTTGCTGCGGACTCAAAAGGCGGCGTTCATTTTGTGGTGGTTTACCCGCACGACGTCGCCACGGGTCAGCCTCGGTTCAATGCACGATAGCTTGTGGCACACGTTTGCCCGTTAGCGGAAGACCGGCCCGATGATAGTTCACGCAGTTTTGGCGGGCCTGGTATTCGGCTGTTATTTCACGCTGGTGGGCATAGGGCTTAATCTGATTTTCGGCGTTATGCGCATTGTAAATCTGGCGCATGGCGATTTCTTGATGCTCGGAGCATTTGCGGCGTTCTGGCTGTATACCTTGCTGCATTGGCATCCGCTGTTTTCCGCATTGGCAATTGTCATAGGCTTCGGCTTTGTGGGCCTTGCACTTTATTATCTTTTCGTTCCAAGATTGCAAGCGGCCCGCGATGCGGAGATGCTCTCCATTATTCTTTTCTTTGGGGTACAACAGTTCATCGAGGCGTTGGCCAGCATTGCCTTCGGCAGTTCGGAACGCTCGTTGCCCGGGGCCATTCTCGGGCACGGGCCTGTGCGATTGTTTGGTCAGGCCATGCCTGCGGCCTGGATCTTCTCCGGGGCAATCAGTTTGCTGACTGTGGCGCTGGTGTACGTCTATCTCTACCGGATGCGCATCGGCATCCTTACGCGGGCGGTGATGGTCAATCGGGAGGAGGCACTGGCGGCAGGCATCAACGTGGACCGCATTTCCGCGATTGCCTTTGGCATCGGGCTCGGACTTGCCGGTCTTTCCGGGGTCTTCGCTCCGTTCATGTTGGGCAGCGTCACACCTGCGATCGGCGGTGATATCAATCTTTCCGCATTCGCGGTGACCGTTCTTGGCACGCTCGGCAACCCGTTGGGCACCGCCGTGGGAGGTGTAATCTTCGGAATTTCCATGATGCTGATGCAAACGTACTTGAGCTCCTGGGCGAATTTGCTTCCCAACCTCTTGTTGATTGGGGTGCTGCTGATCCGGCCGACGGGGCTCTTTGGGCGAGAAATGCGCCGTGCCTAATTATGTCAGGGACTTTATTTTTGTTCTTCTGCCGCTCTTGGTGCTGCTTGGCGTGCTTCCCTTTTTCTACAGAAATGAATTGCTACTGTTCAACTTTACGATTTATTTCGCTCTCGCACAAGGATTGAATGTGATTTACGGATTCACAGGGTATTTGCCGTTCGGGTATGTGGGCTTTTTCGGCGTGGGCGCCTACGGGTTTGCTTTGGCGATTATCCACCTGACCACATCTCCCGCACTTGCTCTGGCGATTGCCGGTCTTGCTGCTTTGGTTCTCGGGGTTATCCTGATCCCCTTGCTGCGGTTGTCCGGAGCTTATTTTGCAATCGCCAACCTTGCAGCGGCGCAAGCGGTCTATCACATCGTCTCCAACCCCGATTTGCAGGACATCACAAAAGGTCCGTACGGCGTATCCTTGGCCAATGTGTTCGCGCCGAGGCTCAGCTATTATAGCGCTTTGGCAATCACTGCGCTCGCTTCGGTGGTGGTGATCTGGTTTCGTAATTCCCGGTTCGGTCTTGCTCTACAAGCCATCCGCGATGATTCGCTCAGCGCTGCCATGGCCGGCATTCCTGTGGTGCGGCAGCGGACAATCGCATGGCTTCTTTCCGCACTGATTGCGGGCCTGACGGGCGGGGTTTTCGCGTGGCATATCTCCGTATTTTACCCCGAGACGGCTTTCGACATTTCGATCAGCATTTTCGCTTTGGTCTTCGCTCTCTTCGGAGGTGCAACGACCTTGCTTGGCCCTGTGATTGGCGTTCTGCTTCTCTACGGTCTTTATAATCTTATCGGCATTACAATCCCGCAATATTTTCAGCTGATCTATGGGATCCTTATCGTGGTTTTGGTGTTGTTTTTGCCGCAAGGCATCGTTTCTCTCGTTTCCCGGCGAGGCATTCGTGTCCCATAAGGATGCGCTTTTACGCGTTGAACAGGTGGTCATGCGGTTTGGCGGCTTTCGCGCATTGGATGGGGTAAGCTTCCGCGTTGCCGCCGGAGAGGCACTGGGTCTTCTCGGACCAAACGGGTCCGGCAAGACGACATGTATCAATGTTATTTCCGGGGTCTATCCGCCGAGTGCGGGAAGAGTGTTTTTTGCGGACCGGGACATTACGGGAAAGGCGCCGAATCTTTTGGCACGAATGGGAATCAACCGCACATTCCAGTCCCCCCGCCCGTTTCTCTCCTTGACCGTGCGGGAAAATGTGGAGCTCGCGGCGGCTTATGGCGGACGCGGTTCGTTACCCATGGGGATTGAGGACATTTTGGATTTCCTTGAGCTTAGGGAGTTTGCAGAAAAGCCGGCGGAAGGCCTGAACAGCGCACAGCAAAAACGGCTGGATCTCGCCCGCGCATTAGCGACCAATCCCCGTCTTGTGTTGATTGATGAAATTGCCGCGGGACTTAATCCCCTCGAGCTTCGGAAAATGGCGCAATGCTTGCGCGCGCTCGCGTCAAGAGGCATTGCGCTTTTGGTGGTGGAGCATCTTTTGAGCTTTCTTGAAGAGGTAACCGATCGTGTTATTGTCTTGAATGCCGGCAGGGAGATTTTTGAGGGTTCGCTGCGTGCAGCGCGACACGATCAAGAGGTTATTCGCGTTTTTCTAGGAACCGCCGCGCATGCAGGCTGAGGGCTTGGTTGCAGAAGAGATTGAAGCGGGCTACGGCAAAGTCCAGGTGCTGTGGGGGATTTCCGCATCCGTCGCGAGCGGCGAATCGGTCGTGCTTTTAGGCGCAAACGGCGCCGGCAAGACCACCCTCCTGAGAGTATTGATCGGCCTTTTACCCGCCCGGCAGGGACGCATCTGGTTGAACGGCGAAGAGATCACCCATGCCCGCCCCGACCGGCGCGTGCGCAGCGGGCTTGCGTATATGTCGGAGCTCGGCGTCTTCGGGGGTCTGACGATTGAGGAAAATCTGCTGATCGGGGGCCAGTTCTTGCCCGCCGCAAGGCTTCGTCGAAGCATGGGGAAACTTTACGAGATTTTTCCGGTGCTTGCGGAAAGGCGGCGGGCGCTTGCCAGCAGTCTCTCGGGCGGTGAACGCAAGATGCTCGGAATTGCCAAAGCTCTTGCCGCAGAGCCAAGGGTCTTGATGATGGACGAGCCTTCTGCCGGGCTTTCGCCTTTGTTTGTGAGCGAAGTGGTCCATACCCTAAAGCAATTACGAGAAGGCGCGCTGGCCATGCTGATCGCCGAACAGAACATCGCGTTTCTTGATCTCGCCGATCGTGTCTATACGCTTGAAGGCGGGCGCGTGCGGTTTGAGGGAACGGTCGCTGCCATGCACGCCGACAACGCGCTGCATCGCTCTTACTTCGGCCTGAGCTGAACTGTGAGAAACCAAGCCATGGGCCCAAAAGAGAATCGCAACCGGGAAAGAAGAGACGCATATCGCTTCTTCCACACGATCACGACGCGCTGGAAGGACAATGATGTCTACGGGCACGTGAACAACGTGGTTTATTACTCCTATTTCGATACGGCGGTGAATTACTACCTTGTGTCGCGCAAGGTCTTGGATATTGCGCGCGCAGAGGTCGTTGGTATTGTCGCGGAAACGGGCTGCCGATTTTACGCCTCGATCTCGTTTCCAGACCGGGTAGATGTCGGGGTCCGGGCCGCGCGGATCGGGCGGAGTTCCGTGCGCTACGAGATTGGTGTATTTCGGAATGACGAGGATATCGCTTCTGCGGAAGGTTACTTCGTGCATGTCTATGTGGACCGTGTCGGAATGCGGCCAGTTCCGATTCCGGAACCGGTGCGGCGGGTGCTGCAGGAAATCGCCGTAGAAAACTAGAGGAGGAACGCCATGGATCTGGGGCTGAAAGGCAAAAAAGCCATCATTTGCGCGGCAAGCAAAGGGCTCGGCCGCGCGTGCGCACTGGCGTTGGCGCGCGAAGGTGTGGACGTGGTGATCACCGCGCGGAACGCGGATGTGCTCCACCGCACGGCGGAAGAAATACGGGCGGAAACAGGCGCCACCGTCATCCCCGTGGTCGGCGACATCACCACGGAAGAGGGTCGTACCGCCGCATTGGCGGCATGTCCCAACCCGGATATTTTGGTTAACAACGCAGGCGGCCCGCCGCCCGGAGATTTTCGCAATTGGAGCCAGGAAGACTGGATCCGCGCACTGAATGCCAATATGCTCACGGCGATCTTTATGATTCGCGCGGTGATCGACGGTATGTGCGCGCGACGCTTTGGAAGAATTGTGAACATCACGTCGGCGGCGGTGAAATCGCCGATTGCGGTACTCGGCCTCAGCAATGGGGCGCGCACCGGCCTTACCGGATTTGTTGCCGGCCTTGCTCGGGAAGTTGCGCAGTACAACGTGACGATCAACAACCTTCTTCCGGGACCGTTTATGACCGATCGGCTACGGGCAACCGCCGTTGCCGAGGCCGCCAAACACGGCCGAAGCGTGGAGGAAGAACTGAACCTGCGCGCGCAATCCAACCCGACGCGAAGGGTGGGAGACCCCGCTGAGTTCGGCGCTGCCTGCGCATTCCTCTGCGCAGCGTCCTCGGGGTTTATTGTCGGACAAAATCTTCTTTTGGACGGCGGAGCTTTCAATTCCACGTTTTAGGGAAATGATGAAGGCCGCACCTGTGACGCTTTCCGGCCGACCAAGGTGATTCGACCGTGCATAACGGCAAACTCGAGATGCGGAATGGGTCGGGTTTTGTCGCGTTTAGGAAAGCGCTGCAAAGTTGATTTTCCGGGCAAGGGAAATCACACGTTGAGCTTCGCTCCAGAGGCCGATTGCGGCGAATTCGGAATCCTTAATCCAGGCAAGTGTTGTGATGTCCGAGGCCGGCACCGGTTCTCCGCCGTCCCAGAGCGTCGCAAAATCAAGAATAGTGTAGTGGTATTCAATGCGACCGGAAGCATCTCGATGGATGGTATCGACGTAAGTCGTGAAAACAAGCTTTCCGACTTTCAACCCGGTTTCTTCAAAAAGCTCCCGGCGGGCCGCTTCTTCTGCGGTTTCGCCAAGCTTCTGAGCCCCACCCGGAAGGCTCCATGCTCCTTGGGAAGGCGGATGGCCACGGCGAACGAGTAACACGGAATTCGGTTTCAGCACCACAACGCCAACACCGACCAGCGGGTGCTTCGGGTAACGGCGGCAGTCAGCCGTTTCGCTCATTTGCCGACGGTCGTGCCGTTGCCGGGCGGTTCAGCCGCCGCAGGCGCCCGAGCCGAGGATGCAGTGGCGGGCCCATTCACCGGCTTCAGATCATTCAAAGTCGGGGCTAATGCCCGCTCCTTCCACGAGCCGATCTGATAGGCCCAGCCCTCGAGAGTCTGTTTAAGCTTCTCTGCCTCCTGCTTTGCCTTACCGCTCCCGCTGACGCTGAAGGTTACCCAAAGCGCGTCCTTCTCGGCTTTGTTGGTTTTTACGGTGACGACAAGCCCGTCATCGGTGGTAAAGACCGCGCTCGCAAGAGGCCCTCCCGGCTCGTCCTTTGCGGGCTTCACGTCGGTAAATGAGACAAATTCAAGCGCACGCGCAACCTGATCAAGCGCGTTCGAATCGAGAGGAGGATGATCCGCCGGCACCTTCAGCTCAAAACGATCACCGTTGCGCACCAATTCAAGCTTCTCGTTTCCGCGTTCGATATCGATTTTTGCAATCTTGGCATGGTCAATACTGATGATGTCATGATTCATCCAGTTTGATGCGTCCGAGTCCGCATCCAACTTTCCTTCCGCGAGCCAGGATTGCTGATCATCGGGTTTGCGAACGTAAATCTCGTCCGGTAAATTCGGCTGCGGAGAAGCATGCTTGTTTCCAACAATTAGTTCCGCCAGTACTTTGCCCCCGCCATCAAAGACCTTAAGCAGGGTTGATCCGCTTGCAGGCTTGCTTGGGTCTTCAACGCCGAGACGGTCGTAAAATGCGGGGTCGGTTGTGCGCAGCTCCACCAACCGAAGGGAAGCAAGCCCGGCAAGCAATGCGTGCGTTTTGCCCGACAACGCCGGGTAGTTGCTGCGCTCGGCAATCAGCCATTGGTTGTCTTTCCGCAACAACGTCACCTTGCTACCCTGGCGAATGATTTCTATTCGTTCCGCTCCATTGAGCTTGGCGGCAAGATCGGGGAACGCCAGTTGGCCAGCCCTCAAGCTGGCGCTTTCCTTGGTAACATTGTGATTTTGGACAATCCAGCCCAAAGCAAATACTACAACGGCGACTATCAGCAGGATAACAGTTGTACGGGGCTTCATCGGGTTTCGCTCTTTGGAAGATTTTGGCCGGGGCCCGCATGCGCATACGCCCGACGGCGTGAGCGCAGCACACCCAGGATGATAGCCAAGACCGTAAGCGCAGCAGGAACAGCGACTATATCAAGCAGACGCAGTTTGAAATCCAAGGCGTCGATGTCGTGTTTCAGTTGGAATTCCACGTCACGAAGCTGGCGCCGTGTTTGTAAAATGTCTTTTTCCGCGGCATCGATAGCAGCTTGTTGCTCCGGGGTCAGCACCGCCGTCCCTGCACCGCTTCCGCTGCTGCCTTGCCGGAGCTGCGAGAGCTTCTTTTCGATCTCTTCAAGATGCGTTTGCAGAGCCTGCTCCGTTTGACGGAACTTGAGCTCGGCCTTGCGCTGCATTTCATCGACCAACGTAAAGGGATGCGTTGTCACGCCCCTTCCGCGCAACCCCAAGAGGATGTCTCCCCCGGCGAGGGACCCAATGAGGTTCGCCACGAATGCGCCGTTTCCGCTGAATGGCGTTGCCTGCTCCTGGCCGAAGAAATTATCCACATGAACCCAAAACCGGTCTGCTAGGATGTCCGCATCGGCAACCACGACGAGATTTGCCGCCCCTTCGGTATGGGAACGATAAGGAGGCAGGTTGGCAGGAGGCTTGGACGCGGGATCTTCCTTTCCTGTTGCCGTTGCCACTTGCGGCGGGCCGGAAAACGCCGATTTCAACACACCATGAATGCGCGCCGCGATCACGCGGGAATGGCCGTCAATTTTAAATCCTGCCAGAATCTGCGCAGGGTCCGGCGAGATCCGCAGTTTTTCGACGGAGATAAGCCCCGACTGCGGACTGCTTTGCAAAAGCGGTGTGAAGACGATGTCGGACTTCGGGTTTTTCTCGATGAACCCCGGATCGGCCACGGTGACCTGCGCCAAATCGCCGGTAGCCGGATCTGACCGGTTGATGCCGTTGCGGATATTGAACCAAGGCACGTACTCCACAACCGAAACCCGATCGGTCGGATTGCTCCGCACCTCCCAGGCACCATTCAAATCGCCGACAACCTGATTAGGATCATAGACAATGCCCCATGCATCGAACAATTTGTGAAGATCGGAACTGACATCCAACTGGGGCATGCCGTTTGGGCCGGGAAGCGAGGATTGGGTGGTGTTATAGGGATCCACCATCACCATGAGCCTTCCCCCGCGCATCACAAATTGATCGATCGCGTATAAAGTATGATCGGGCAAATGTTGCGGTTGCACGACAAGAAGCACCTGGATATCGGGGTCGATCATCCAAGTATCGAGCGGCACAGTACGCACGGTAAAGCTTTGCCGAAGGAGAATGGTGGAAATCCAGGGCCGTCCGCCCTCTCCGCGCATCATCATCATGCGCGGATCGCCTTGCAGAGGCAACGATGTCATCAAGCCGACAACCGGGCGCTTCGGGTTCGAGAGCTCATAAACAACCCGGCTGAGATCGTACTCGAGAAACGGCTCCCGCTCGGCCTGGAAGAACGGGATAATCCGCGTATCGTCCAGTAGGTTTGTGCCGACAAGACCAAAATACACCTGCTCGCCGGCTTGATCGATCGGCACGCCCTGCAAGCCTGCTGCAAGGGCGCGGTCTTCCACATCGCTGAAGGGCTCCGGGTTGTAAAACTCCAGCCGTATCTTACCGTGCGAAAGCCGCGCATATTCTTGCAGCATCTGCCGCACGCGATCCGCATAAGCGCCGTAGCTTGGAATCCTTGCACCGATATCCCGAGAATAAAATAGGCGAAGCGTGATGGAGTCTTTTAATTGAGAGAGCAGCTGCTTCGTGCCGGGGGAAAGAGTATAGATATGGCCTTGCGTCAAATCTAGCCGGGCATTTGCCAAAAACGGGTCGGCGATCATATTGATGCCAAAAAGAATAACGGCTACGGCAATAACGCCAAGCAGGGAAAAGCTGAAACGTCGCATATTCTAAGCCGCCTTCCGATGCTCGAGAATCACCGTATTGACGAATAGCCAAAAGCCGATGAACGAGGCGAGAAATAGGAGATCCCGCGCTTCAATGAGCCCGCGCGTGAAGTTTTCAAAATGCGCGACCAAGCTGAGCCCTCGCGCAAGCCCCACCAAGTTAGGAGCATTCCGCCCGAGGAAGTCCGTCACCAGCGGATAAGAGCTTGCGGCAAAGACGAAACAGACCGCAACCCCCAAGACAAAGGCGATAACCTGGTTTTTGGTCAACGCAGAAAAAGCCGCCCCCACCGAGAGGAAAGCACCCGCGATCAATACGGCGCCAATGTATCCCGCCAAAATCATGCCGTTATCGGGGCTACCCAAAACATTTACGGTGATGACGAAGGGAAAGGTGAGCACCAAGGCAAGAGTGCAGAAAACCCATGCGGCAAGGAACTTTCCAACCACTGCCTGGGTTTGACTGATCGGCAAAGTCAACAGCAGCTCAATAGTGCCGAGTCTTCTCTCCTCCGCCCAAAGCCGCATCGTGATCGCCGGCACAAGCAACACGAAAACCCATGGCAAAAACTGAAAGAAGGAGAGCAAATCCGCCTGATTGCGATCGAAAAAATCGCCGAGGCTGAAAGTCAGCGTGCCTTGCAAAAGCAAAAAAATGACAATGAAAACCCACGCCACCGGTGTGGCAAAATAGGCATTCAATTCGCGCTTTGCGATAATCAGCGTGTTGCGCATTTCACGCCGCCTTTGCTTGGGGGGCCGTCATCGCCCGGAATACCTCTTCCAATTTGCCGGAGGGGTGCTGTCGTGCCAGCTCTTGCGGCGTGGCATCGGCCACAATTCGTCCGCTGGCGATGATAATGGCACGGCTGCAAACGGCATCGACCTCTTCCAAAATATGGGTGCTGATGATGATCGCTTTGCTCGGCGCCATGCGCGCGATGAGCGTGCGCACTTCATGCTTCTGGTTCGGGTCAAGCCCGTCGGTCGGCTCATCAAGCACCAGAACCTGCGGATCATGCAAAAGCGCCTGCGCAAGGCCGACTCGGCGCCGGAACCCTTTGGAGAGGATTTCCACGGTTTGGTAGGCAACCTCATCGAGCGCGGTCAAATGGATGGCGTTATCCACGCGGGCTGCAGCTTCCGCGCCGGAATAGCCGCGAATCGCCGCGATAAACCGCAGGAACCCGATCACCGTCATTTCCGGGTAAAGCGGGGCGCCTTCCGGCAAAAAGCCGAGCATGCGGCGCGCCGCAATCGCATCCTGTTGCACATCATAGCCGCAAATGCGCGCCGTGCCGGCCGTTGGCGTGACAAAGCCCGCAATCATGCGCATGGTGGTGGTCTTGCCGGCCCCGTTCGGGCCGAGGAAACCCAGCACCTCACCTTGCCCCACGCGGAAACTGACATGATCAACCGCAACGCGCGTGCCGAATCGCTTGGTCAGCCCATCAATTTCGATTAGTGCGGCCAAGTTCGTCCCTCCTGAAGTTGTGGGCGGGAATAGCCGATTTTCCGAGCAAGGCAAGAGGGTGCGGAAAAAGGCCCAAAGCACATCGCGATTGACACACCGGCAAACCTGTGCCGAGCAATGTGCTCTATCTGAGTCCGCCAGAGAAAGGGAGGAGTTTCATGCACCCGAGCTTGCCACATCAGGCCGCCGCGTCCTACCAAACCTTGCCGCTTGGCCCGTTGCCGGATACACGCTACCCGGATCCGCGGATTGAGGTTTTGGACAAGCGTTTCCGCTACAAGCAAGGCAATGCGGCCATCGAGCGCATCGCCAACGGCTTCCGCTGGGCGGAGGGGCCTGTCTACGTGCGCGCCGGCCGGTATTTCCTCTGGAGTGATATCCCGAACAACCGCATGATGCGCTGGCTGGAAGAAGACGGCCATGTCAGCGTTTTCCGCGCCCCAAGCAACCACAGCAACGGCAACACGCTAGACCGCCAAGGACGCCTGATCACCTGCGAGCATAGTGGCCGACGTGTGACACGCACCGAACATGACGGCACGATCACCGTGCTGATGAGCAGCCATGCCGGCAAGCCGCTCAACGGGCCGAACGATGTCGTGGTGGCCTCCGACGGCGCAATCTGGTTTACCGATCCGGGCTACGGCATTGATGGGTTCTATGAAGGCTATAAGGCCGAAGCGGAGCTTCCGCGCAATGTCTATCGGCTCGACCCCGCGACCGGGCAAGCAAGCGTCGTCGCCGATGATTTTGTCCGCCCGAACGGGATTGCCTTCTCCCCGGACGAGAAGCTGCTTTATATTGTGGATAGCGGCATTACCCACGGTGGGCCGGCCCATATTCGCGTTTTTGATGTGGACGGAACGCGGCTCCGCAATGGCCGCGTCTTTGCAGAGGACTTCGCCCCGGGTCTCACCGACGGGCTGCGCTGCGATATCGAGGGCAATGTCTGGTGCAGTATGGGCTCGGGCGACCCGAAAGAGGACGGGGTGCGCTGCTATGCGCCGGACGGCACGCTGATCGGCAAAATCCATCTGCCGGAAACTTGTTCCAACCTTTGCTTCGGCGGGCTGCACCGCAACCGCCTGTTCATGACGGCAAGCACGTCGGTTTACGCGCTGTATCTCGATGTGCAGGGAGCGCAGGTGCCGTAAAACACGGCCCCATCCACACCGGCCTGCGCTTCGCGCCAATCCCCGAGGTGCGGGAGAGCCGCCAGGTCTCGCCCGCCTTCAGCCGCCGTTGAGCCGGCTTGCCAGGCGCCGCGCCAGTAGCCAGCCGACGGCGGCGGCCGCCGGAACACCGAGTACGAGCAGAAGCAGGCCGATCCATAATCCCGCCATCGCGAGGTTGATGCCGACCCCGAGCAGGATGCCTCCTATCAGGCCGCCCGAAAGGCCGGCAATGATACCCAGCCAGAGAATCTCATCGCGTGTGATCATGACGCCTTGCTTTTTCGAACAGTTGCGTTCGGCTCGTCTGACCGGCCATTTGACAAGCTCGAGCGCACCCCTTATAGGCGCCGCGCAGGAAAACCCGCAACGCCATCCGGCATGAGCGGGTTCCATAACGGCCGGGAACGTGGACGGCGCCAGGCGCCGCGCCCGCCGTGCTTTGATATTCAAGGCGCGGCCTACCGGTGCAAGAACCAGAGCTGCGGCATTTCAACGAAAGGACAGCGGCAGATGACCAAGCGCCTTGCCAGCAAATACAAAATCAATCGCCGGCTTGGGGTAAATCTCTGGGGGCGGGCGAAGTCCCCGATTGCCAAGCGCGACTATGGGCCCGGCCAACACGGCCAGCGCCGCAGAAAGCCGAGCGACTACGGCGTACAGCTGATGGCCAAGCAAAAATTGAAGGGATATTACGGGAATATCGGAGAAAAGCAGTTCCGGAAATATTACGAAGAAGCGGTGCGCCGCAAGGGCGATACCAGCGAAACGCTGATTGAGCTCTTGGAGCGCCGGCTTGATTCGGTGGTTTACCGGATGAAGTTCGCCATTACACCTTTCGCAGCGCGCCAGTTTGTCTCGCACGGCCATGTGCTGGTCAACGGCCGGCGGGTGACCATTCCGTCTTATCTCGTTCGCGACAACGACGTGATCGAGGTTCGCGAAAAATCCAAACAACTCGCCGTTTTATTGGATGCGGTACAAAACCCGGAACGCGATGTGCCGGAATATCTGGAAGTAGACCACCGTGCCATGCGGGGGCGTTTTGTGCGTGCCCCAAAACTCTCCGACGTTCCGTATCCGGTTCAGATGGAACCCCATCTGGTGGTGGAATATTACTCGCGCTGATTTCGCTGCGGTTGGATGGCGTCAGGCACCATTCCTTGGAAAGCTTAAAGCGATCGGGATGGTGTCATGGAAACGGCGATAGTCGATCCGCGGCGTACCGTCTTCCGCGCGCGAGAGCACATCCGCGAAAACATGATCGAAGCGGATGTCTGCGGGCGTATAGACGTGGCGCGCGTAGACAGTCGCTCCTGTTGTGCCGTCGATGCCCGTCAACACCACCATGATCATTGCGCCTTCGGCTTCAAGCTCCGTAGTCTGCATACCCGCCAGCGGGCTGTGCGGAGAGAGAGGATGCATCAGCGTCCACCCCAGCGCAAAGGCAGGGTTGCTCTCGCGTAGAAGAGGCAAGTCAATGAGTCGGCGCAGCTCGATCCCCTCAGGGGAACGTTGCGTGCGCAGCAAGGTCATGCGCGCCCGCGTCTCGATAATCTGGTTCTGACGGAGATTGGCCGCGCGGATCATCAAGGTAGGCGTGCCTTCAAACGGCGCGATCACGGCGTTGCGGCTGAAGAGAATGCTGGCCCGGGGCAATGAGAATTTGGCGATAACGAGACCGGTGACCAACGGCATCACCATAACCCCGAACACGATTTCCGTGGTGGTGACGATATGCCCGTAAAGCGACCCCGGATGCTGCACGCCGTATCCGACGGTTGCCATGGTCTCTACACTGAAGAAAAAAGCTTCGAGCCAGGTATGGGTCTCCGCGCCCGCTATGGCGGCTTTGTCAAGTAGATAGAGCGAGGCAAAAACGGCGTTTGCAAACACATAAAACCCGATCAGGACCGCGAAAAAGCCGCTCCACGGCAGCGTCAACAGGAAATGGTAGAGATCCCGCCATGGCCTTGTGGGCTGACCGACGCGGATCGCGAGAACAGCGCCCTGAAGCCGATGCTTTGCTCGTCGGCGCCGTCTTTGCACCGCACGAGGTTTTGAAGAGGTTTGATCCATTTTACCCCTCGTATCTTCGGCTTTTGATGTTGCAATGCAATAAACGTAATAAAATTGCGAAAAAGGGACCTCCCTCAAGCCATTTTGATACCGCCGCCCTCCTAGACCAAGAAGCAAAAATGCGATTTTGTTTAGGGTTGGCTAGCCCCATGGCGAGCACGGCAAAACGGCACTATCTTGCCTATAATAGACAAGAGGAACGCCCTGATCGGAGCGGACGATGAAGCACGCCCTTATTTCGCTTGAAGACAAATACGCCACTGAGATTGATCGTGTCTATTTAACAGGCACCCAGGCTTTGGTGCGCTTGCCCTTGCTGCAGCGAGAGCTCGACAAAAGAGCCGGTTTGAACACCGCCTGTTTCATCAGCGGCTATCGCGGCTCGCCGCTCGGCCAGCTCGATATTCAACTCTGGCAAGCGCGCAAGCACTTGATTGAGCACCATATTCATTTTCAGCCCGGCCTGAACGAAGAGATTGCCGCAACCGCGATGGGCGGCTCCCAGCAAGTTCCCCTGTATCCGGGCGCGAAATACGACGGCGTGTTCGCTTTGTGGTACGGCAAAGGGCCCGGCGTGGACCGTTCTTGCGATGCGATCAAACACGCCAACTTTGCCGGAACCTCCGCTTACGGAGGGGTGTTGATTGTGGCAGGAGACGATCACGGCTGCAAGTCTTCCACCCTTCCTCATCAAAGCGAGCCAGCGCTGATCGGTTGCCTGTTACCGGTGCTGGTTCCTGCAAACGTGCATGATCTCTTGGAGCTTGGTCTGCACGGCTGGGCGGTTTCCCGATACAGCGGGCTCTTCGTCGGCTTTAAAACAGTCAGCGATGTGGTGGACAGCTCTTCTTCTGTTACCTTCTCCTTAGAGGATTTCTCTATTCACTATCCGAACGGCGAGCGTCGTGCGCCCGGCAACCTCGGTATCCAGCCGAACGCATGGGCGCCGATGGAGCAGGAACATCGCATACACGCCTATGCCTTGCCTGCGGTGCAGGCTTATGTGCGCGAAAACGGGCTTGATCGCATTGTCCGCAACGACCCAAGTGCTCGTTTCGGCATCATCACGGCAGGAAAATCCTGGCTTGATGTGCGGCAGGCTTTGGCGGATCTGGAATTGGAAGATGCGGTTTACGGCATACGGCTTTTGAAGCTTGCGCTCACTTGGCCTTTGGAACCCGGCATCATCCGTCAATTTGCCAATGGGCTTGAGGAAATCCTGGTCGTCGAAGAAAAGGCCCCGATTATCGAAAACCAGGTAAAAGCGATCCTCTACGGCAGCAACGTCAAGCCTCGCGTTGTCGGCAAGCAGGATGAGAAAGGCGCCGTGTTGCTCAGCCCGGCCGGTGAGTACTCGGCGGCAGATATTGCGCTTGCCATCGCAAAACGGGTTGCGCCGATTTACGATACCGAGCCCATGCGCCGGCGCCTGGCGTTCTTGCAGGCGCAGATGCAAAAAGTGCAGAGCATTTCGCCGAATGTTGTGCGCCGTCCTTACTTTTGTTCGGGTTGCCCGCACAACACCTCGACAAAGGTCATCGAGGGCAGCCGCGCAATGGCGGGAATCGGCTGTCATTTCATGGCCCGCTGGATGGACCGGCAAACCGACTCTTTTGCGCAAATGGGCGGCGAAGGTGCGGCATGGATCGGGCAAGCACCGTTTACCGAGGAAAAGCATGTCTTCGTGAACCTTGGTGACGGCACCTATGTTCATTCCGGGATCCTTGCCATTCGCGCGGCCGTGGCGGCCGGCGTCAATGTCACTTACAAGATTTTGTTCAACGATGCGGTTGCCATGACCGGAGGCCAGCCGGCGGAGGGCAAGCTTACGGTTCCGCAAATTACCCGCCAGCTTGCCGCCGAAGGTGTGCGAAAAATCTATGTGGTGACCGACGAGCCGGAGAAATACAAAACAGTTTCGGATCTCGCGCCTGGCGTGCCGGTGCGCCACCGGAGGGATCTGCTTTTGATCGAGCAGGAGTTGCGCGAGATCGAAGGGGTTACCGCGATTGTGTATGATCAGACCTGCGCCACGGAAAAGCGCCGTCGCCGCAAGCGCGGTTTGATGGAAGATCCGCCAAGACGTGCGTTTATCAATGCACGGGTCTGCGAAGGGTGCGGCGACTGCTCGACCACGTCCAATTGCCTTTCGGTGGTCCCCTTACCCACGCCATTCGGCCTCAAGCGCGCGATCGACCAATCCTCTTGCAATAAGGATTTTTCCTGCATTGAAGGATTCTGCCCAAGCTTCGTCACCGTTCACGGCGGCAAGCTTCGGCGCGGCGTCGGCGTCGAAGTGCCGAACGAGAATTTACCGGAGCCCCAGTTACCCTCCTTGACCAAGCCTTACGGAGTGTTGGTGGCCGGCGTCGGCGGCACCGGCGTTATCACCATCGGCGCCTTGCTGGGCGTTGCGGCGCATGCCGAGGGCAAACACGTTACGGTCCTAGATCAATTGGGGCTTGCACAGAAAGGCGGCAGCGTTTGGAGCCACATCAAAATTGCCGCAACGGAGGAAGATCTCCGAAGCTTGCGTGTCGGTACGGGCGGCGCAGATCTGCTGCTTGCCTGTGACCTCGTCGTCGGTGCCGGAACCGAATCCTTGGCCGCGTTGGAACAGGGCCATTCCCGAGTGGTGGCGAATACGCACGATACCATTACCGCGGATTTCATCCTGCATCCTGGCACGCAAGTGCCTACAGAGAAGCTGAAGCAAACCCTGCTTGCCGCAGTAGGCGAGGAAAATGTAGACATGCTCGATGCCACGGCGCTGGCCACGGCATTGGTGGGTGATGCAATCGGCAGCAATGTTTTTCTCCTCGGGTTTGCGTATCAGCGGGGGCTGATCCCCGTTGGGCGAGACGCCCTTCTGCAGGCGATCGAGCTGAACGGCACAGCTGTGGAGATGAATAAAGCCGCCTTCGAATGGGGGCGCCTTGCAGCGGTCGACCTGGCACGCGTCACAGCCCTTGCAAGCAAAGGGCATAAGACCGAGACAGGCCCGCAAACTCTCGACGAATGGATTGCATATTTCGCGAAAGATTTGGTTGCGTATCAGAACCGCGCCTATGAGCGGCGTTATCGCAGGCTTGTCGATGAAATACGCGCCTCCGAAGAGCGGGTCGCGAAGCATTCCACAGCATTGACCATGGCGGTAGCTCGAAACTTTTACAAGCTTATGGCCTACAAAGATGAATACGAAGTGGCGCGGCTTTATACGGACGGAAGCTTTCGCGAGAGCCTGCAAGCGCAATTCGAGGGGGATTTCCGTCTGGAATTTCATCTCGCCCCGCCGCTTTTGGCGAAACGCGATCCCCGCACGGGCCATTTGCTCAAGCGCGGATACGGGCCGTGGATGATGCCGCTTTTCCGCTTGCTTCGATATGGAAAGTTCCTGCGCGGGACACGGTTTGATATCTTCGGCCGAACCGAGGAACGCCAGGCCGAGCGTCGGTTGATTTCGGAATACGAGGAAATGATGCGGGAAGTTGCACGCACGCTCCGTGCGGAAAAGCTTGAAGTCGCGATTGCTCTTGCCTCATTGCCGGCTCGTATTTCCGGTTTCGGTCACATCAAGGAGCGACGCTTGCGGGAAGCGGACGCCGAACGCAAGCGGCTGCTGGAGCGCTACCGGGCAGAGCCCGTGCTGATGGCGGCGGAATAAAGCTTGCGATAGCGCGGAGGCAGGCTCAGTCGTCGAACAGAATCCGGTTCGCGGCGCCGTCGAGATCGTCATATTGGCCGGAACGCAGCGACCACAAAAACAAAGCGAGCCCCCCCGCGCCGAGAGCAAGACTGATTCCGATAAGATAAATCAATACCGTCATCTGCCGGTCCCTCTTTGCAGGCGGAGGCTGTTCAGCATAACGGCAAGCGATGAGGCCGACATCGCCGCAGCGGCAAGCCAAGGGGTGACATAGCCCGCTATCGCCAGCGGCACCATCGCGGCGTTGTAAAAGAGTGCCAGCCCCAAATTTTGCCGCATCACCGCTCGTGCGCGCCGGGCGAGACTCAAAACCTCGGCAACCGGGCGCAGCGAGCGTCCTTGGAAGACAAGATCGGCCACGTTCTGCGCAATTTCCGTAGCGCTGGCAGGCGAGGCGGAGATATCTGCGGCGGCCAGCGATGGTCCGTCATTCAACCCGTCGCCGACCATGAGCACCCGGTGACCGGCTTGCTGAAGAGATTTCACCAATGCAATCTTTTCCACCGGCGTGAGGCCAGCGTGCGCAGCATCGATCCCCAATGCGGCGGCAACGGCACGCACGGCTTCCGCGCGATCTCCCGAGGCCAAGACCACCCCAAACCCTTGTGCAGCGAGATGGCGCACCGTCTCGGCCGCTTCGGGCCGAAGCCGTTCCATAAACGCAAAGCGCACCGGCTGATGGTTCGGGCGGCAGAGCCAAAGTTCCGGCGTTTCGGGGTTTGCTTCATCCCCGAGCAAATCCGCGCCGGTGAGGCTGCAGAAAGACCGGCTGCCAAGCCGCACCTCTCCTTCCGGCCCGGCCCAGGCGATGCCGGAACCAGGATATTCAACGGCCCCCGAAACCGGCGGCACCGGCCCGGAAGCAGCAAGCAAAGCCCGTGCGAGCGGATGGCGGCTGATACCAGCAAGCGAAGCAGCCACGCGAAATGCCTCTTCGTCCGGCATCCCGGCAATCATGAAGTTCGGCTCCGTCAGCGTGCCGGTCTTGTCGAAGATCACGGTATCGACCTCGGCAAGGCGTTCCAAGGCAGTCGGCGATTTCAAGAGAATTCCCTGGCGGAACAGCCGGCCTGTTGCGATCACCTGCACGGCCGGCACAGCCAGTGCCAGCGCACAAGGACAGGTAATGATTAAGACGGAGGCGGCAATCAACAAGCTTTGTCCGAACGGCGCTTGTAACCCAAGCCACCAGATCCACAGAGTGGTCAAGGCCAAACCATGGACCGCCGGCGCATAATAGCGCGCCACGCGATCGGCCAGAATAACGAAGCGCCCGCGCGCGTTTTCAGCAGCCTCGATCAGGCGCACGCATTCCGCAAGCAATGTGGATGAGCCGGCCGCTTTCACCCGTATGCGAAGCGGCGCTTCAAGATTCACGGTGCCGGCGAAAACATTGCTCCCGACCCCGACACTCTCCGGCAGGCTTTCACCGGTCACCAGGCTGGCATCGACGCTGGAAGCGCCCTGCTCCACCACGCCGTCGGCGCCGATGCGTTCTCCCGGAGCAACGAAAATGAGGCTACCCGGCGGCAGGCTTTCTTGCGGCACGCGCCGCATGGTGCCATCGGGCTGGAGCAGCGTCACCTCACTGGTGCGAAGTGCAAGCAAGTGCTCGGCCGTCGCGCGAGCCTCCTGCCGCGCGCGCTGGTCCAAGACACGGCCGAGCAAAAGGAAGAACAGCAGCATCACGGCGCTTTCGAAATAGGTGTGAGCGCCGGCGCGCAAAGTTTCGACAAGGCTCTGGCCGGTCACGACGAGAACACCGAGGCTGATCGGCACGTCCATATTCGTCCGCCCGGCGCGGAGCGCCCCCACAGCCGAACGGAAAAAAGGCATGCCTGCATACGCCACTGCAGGCAGCGCAATCAGGGCGGAAAGCCAATCCATCAGCACACGTGTGGCCGGACCCATGTGCTGCGCGAAGCCGACCCAGACGCCGAACGCCAAAAGCATCACGTTGCCGGCAGCAAAGCCCGCGACAGCCAGCGCACGAAGCAATGTCCGGTCAGCATTTTCGCTCGCGGCGGCAAGACATGCCCGATCAAAGGGTACCAGCCGATATCCAAGTTGCTCGATGCGGCCGACGAGCCGTTCCGCCGTTCCCGCTTCTCCGCGCCAGGCAAGACGCAAGCGTCGCGTGGTCATATTGACCCGGCCGGAAACCAGATCCGGCTCACGCGCCAATACGCTTTCAATCAGCCAAACGCAGGCGCCGCATTGCAACCCGTCCACAGCCAATTCTAGGGTTTGAATGCCATTCGCCTCGGTTCGGATGTAGCGCGCGAGGTCAAACCGCTCCGTAGATTCCGGACGCAGCGGGCGACGGGTCGTATCCAGCACACGCTGGGTATAATAACGGCCGAGCCCCAAGCTTTGAATGGTGGCATAAGCGGCGGCACATCCCGGGCAGCAAAACCGCCGTTCCTGGCCCGTTGCAAATGACGTATCGGCTGTTCCGGCCAAAGGCTCGCCGCAATGCGCGCAGACAGCAGCGGCAGCGGAAGAAGAGGCTTCTGCGGGCACTCCCCCTGCAGCCTCGAGAGAGATACCGGTTAGGGTGGTTGCGTTCACTTAACCAAAACGCGACGCGTGACCCGGTACTCTTGCCCCGCACGCACCGCGTGGACCATCAGATCCCACTGCCCGCGAAGCGGAAGCGCCATATCCGCGAGATAGCTGCCGTCTTCGGTTGGCAGAAACTGCAGCCGGGTTGCATGGACCGGCCCAATCGGGCGGATGGCATTGGCCTCGATCTTTGCGCCCGTCAGCGGCTGGCCGTTGCGGTCTTTCAGATGCAAGACGGCGCGGCCGTTGCTCAGGGTATCCGCCGCTACCTGCCAGCCAAGCGCGTTTTGCCGCTCCACCGCAGCGAGGATGTGGTTGTAAGCGTTGCTTTCATCGAATCCGTCATTTTGCGCTGCCCCCGGAAACGTGTTGAGAGCACTCCAAACCATTCCGGCATTGACGGCCATCACCAAGACCAGCGCTCCGGCCATCGCCAGAGGAAAGAACCGCCAAGGCGATCTCGCTGTTTCTCGTTCGATGATGCGACGCATAGGATTGCCTCCGTTAGTGTTCGTGAGGACCCATGAACACCGAGTGGTAAACGGCCTGTTCGCCCGTAGCAATATTGCGCAGCACGAAATCGAGCGGCTCTCGACCGTCTTCCAAATGATCCGGCTGCCCCTGAACCAGCACCCGCACGCTTTGCACGGTATCCGGCGGCATGGTCAGGGAGAGCACCTTTTGCGGGGTGGAGCTCGTTTCGGGAAGAACCAAACGCGCGGAAGGGAAGCTTGTCACGCTCAGGCGAAATTCCGCCGGCTTACGGTCTTTGTTGATCAGCAAGACCGTATAGCCGTTGCGCAAATCGCCGTTTTCCAGCCGGACGAAGAGGGGCGCGCGATCGTGCGCAACGGAGAGACCGATATGAGAGCGCATCATCAGCCCGGCCACAAGCACACCGGCCCCGATCAGCAGCACGCCGAGGTAGATTAACACCCGCGGGCGGATCAAACGCACGGAGGGAGGACGGCCCTCGGCGCGATCTTTCTGGCGAGCGAGCGAATCCCATGTAATAAGCCATGGCTTGCTGCCGGTTTTGGCCATAACGTGGTTGCACGCATCGATGCAGAGCCCGCAACCGATGCACTCAAGCTGCACACCGTCCCGAATATCAATCCCGGTGGGGCAAACATGGACGCAGGCCTTGCAATCGACGCAATCGCCAAGCAGGCTCGTGCCGACGCCTTGGCGTTTGCCATGCCCGCGCGGCTCTCCGCGCCAGGCTTCATACGTAACAATGAAAGTGTTTTCATCCAGCATCGCCGACTGAAAGCGCGGCCAGGGACACATATAGGTGCACACCTGCTCGCGTGCCCAGCCGGCGAGCAGGTAGGTGGTCGCCGTAAACAGAAACGTGAACGCATAAACAGGCGCAGAGGCGGTTCCGGTCCAGAATTCGCGCACTGCCGTCGGCGCATCAACGTAATACATAATCCACGCGCCGCCCGTCCAGAATGCGATGAACAACCATACCGCGTGCTTGGCGATCTTTCGCCAGATTTTATCAAAGGTTAGCGGGCCGCGATCCCGCTTGATCCGTTCATTCCGGTCGCCTTCGATCTTGCGTTCCACCAGCAGATACAAATCCGTCCAGACTGTTTGTGGACAGGTGAAACCGCACCAAACGCGACCAAAGAGGCTGGTGACCAAGAACAGACCGACCGCGCCAAGCGCAAGAAGTCCGGCAAGAAACCAAATGTCCTGCGGCCAGAGCTCAAGGCCGAAAAAGTAGAACCGTTCGTTCCATAAATCCAACAGCACCGCTTGATTTGGCGCGCCGGGTCCGCGGTCCCAGCGGATCCAGGGCAATAGGTAATAGACGGCAAGGCAAACGACCAAAACCGCCCATTTGATACGCCGCAGCAGGCCGGAGACGGCCTTGGGATACACCCGCACGCGGTTCGCATAGAGCTTCGGCGGCGGCGCCAACTCCGCCTCGGCAAGCCGAGAAGTGCCTTCCATGGCGATATATCCCTCGCCTGCTCCGTTATTCGCCGCCGCCAAGCGAGTGGACATAGAGTGTAACTGCCTTGATCGTGGCCGGTGAAAGCCGTTTGTTCCAGTTCGGCATGACGCCGTGGCGGGGACGGGTAACTTGCGCCACAACCGTTTCCCGCGAATCGCCATAAAGGTGCACGCGCGAGGCAAGCGGCGGCGCGCCGACATCGCGATTGCCCTGCCCCTTATCGCCATGACACATGGCGCAATTCTCGGCGAAGATTTTCGCGCCGGCGGAGACATCCACCCCAGGTTTTGCCTTGCCGTAGAGCGTCATCACATAGTCCGCAACCTGTTGGATTTGCTCGGGCTTTAGAATGCCGTCTGCACCGAAGCTCGGCATTTGGCTGTTGCGCGTTTCCGGATCGTTGGCACGAATGCCGTGCGTAATGGTCTGCTGGATCGCCTCCAATGTTCCGCCCCAGCGCCAGACATCGGTATCGAGAGCCGGGAAGCCGATTCTGCCCTCGCCGTTCGGTCCATGGCACGGCTGGCAATTATCGGCAAACGTAATCCGCCCCGCGGTGAGCGCAACCTCCATAAGATCGTGATTCTTTTGAATCTCAGCGAAACTCAGCTTGCCGATCTGTTCCATTTGCTTGGCATGCAGCGCGTTCATTTCGCTGACCCCAGCCATGGCATCCGCGCGCGATGAGTAGCCGAGCAATCCGTGGAAATAGGTGTGTACGAACGGAATGGAAGGATAAAGCAAAAACATCCCGATCGCCCAGACGATCGTTGCGTAAAAAACATACACCCACCACTTCGGCAAAGGAGTGTTCAGCTCGCGAATACCATCCCACTCATGGCCGGTGGTTTCTCGTCCAGAAATGGTATCCTTTTCAATTTTGGTCGGCATAGGGCTTTTCCTTAGCGCTCGTCATCGAGCGGAATCATGGCGTTCTGTTCGATACGCGCCCTGCGGCCCGGCCAGTAAAGACTGAGCAACAAGGCCAGAAACAGGACAATCCCTGGGAGAACCAATTTTCCATGAAGCCAATTGCTGATGTCGATAAATATGTGCATCCGGCAAACCTCAACGCTGCAATTGCTCTTCGCTCGTATCGGCGAAATTAACCATAGTGCCGAGCACTTGCAGATACGCTATCAGCGCATCCATTTCGGTAATCGTGTGGCCGATCGCCGGCACGATTACCGCTTTGGGATAACGCTTCAACAGCGCGTCATGATTGGCATTGGCATCGGCCTGCGCTTCGAGATCCGCACGCGCATTCGCGATGTCTTCGTCCGTATAAGGCACCCCGACTGCCCGGTTGGTACGCAAATCTTCCGCAATCCGTTCGTAGGACAACGGCGTTTCTTCAAGAAACGCATAGCGCGGCATCAAACTCTCCGGCACGACCGACTGCGGATTGCGCAGATGAGCATAGTGCCAATCGTTGGAATATTTACCGCCCACCCGAGCCAAATCCGGCCCGATCCGTTTCGACCCCCATTGGAACGGGTAGTCGTACATACTCTCGGCAGCAAGGCTATAATGGCCGTATCGTTCCACTTCGTCACGAAGCGCGCGAATTTGCTGGCTGTGACAAAGATAGCAACCTTCGCGGATATAGATATTGCGTCCGGCAAGCTCAAGAGGAGAATAGGGTCGCACGCCTTTTACTTTTTCAATCGTGTTTTCAATGAAGAATTGCGGCACGATCTCGACCAGTCCGCCGATGGCAACCGTAACAAGCGCGGCAACCAACAGGTAAAACGCGTTTTTTTCCAGGGTTTCGTGGCGGATGAACATAGTACTATTCTCCTGCTACCCCCACGACTGCCGGAATTTCGATTGCCTCCGCCGGGCGAGTGGCAGTGCTTGGGCTGCGTACCGTCATGAACAGGTTATAGACCATCATCAGCATCCCGGTTAGGAAAAACACCCCGCCAAGCCATCGCACCACATAAAGCGGGTGCACGGCGTTAATGCTGTCGATAAATGAATACTGCAGGAAGCCCTGTGCGTCATAAGCGCGCCACATCAAACCTTCCATAATGCCAGCAACCCACATCGACGTAATGTAAAGCACGATGCCTAATGTTGCGATCCAGTAATGCCAAGCGGCAAGGCGTGTCGAATATAAGCCTTTTCGCTGCCAGAGAGCGGGAACAAGGTAGTAGATCGCACCAAACGTAATGAAAGCGACCCACCCGAGCGAGCCCGAATGGACATGCCCGATCCCCCAATCGGTATAATGGCTGAGCGCGTTTACCGTGCGCACCGACATCACCGGCCCTTCAAAAGTGGACATGCCATAAAAGCCCACGGCAGTGACGGAAAAGCGCAAGCCGGGATCTGTGCGAAGCTTATCCCATGCCCCGGAAAGGGTCATCAACCCGTTAATCATTCCGCCCCAGGAAGGCATCCAGAGCATCACGGAAAACGCCATCCCGACGGTTTGAGTCCAATCCGGCAAAGCTGTCCAGTGCAGATGGTGGGGACCGGCCCAGATATAGATGAAGATCAACGACCAAAAATGCACGATGGAAAGCCGATAGGAATAAATCGGCCGGTTTGCCGCTTTCGGAATGAAATAGTACATCATCCCGAGAAATCCGGCAGTGAGGAAAAACCCGACCGCGTTGTGGCCGTACCACCACTGCACCAGCGCATCCTGTGCCCCAGAAAAGAGCGAATAGCTTTTCGCGCCAAAAACGGAGACGGGAATGGCAAGGTTATTAACGATCACCAACATGGCAATCGTAAGAATGAACGAAAGATAGAACCAGTTGGCGACGTAAATATGCGGCTCTTCGCGTTTGACCAATGTCCCGACGAAGATCGTAAGGTAAGCAACCCAGACGATCACAAGCCAGAGAATAAGATGCCATTCCGGCTCGGAATATTCGCGGCTTTTGGAAAAGCCGAGCACGTAGCTCAGCGCCGCCATGACGATAAAAAGCTGATAGCCCCAGAAAACGAAGTCCGCCAATGCTTCACCGCCGAACAGGCGTGCTCGGCAGGTGCGTTGCACCACATGAAAAGACGTTCCCAGCAAGGCAGAGCCACCAAATGCAAAGATTGCCGCCGAGGTATGAACTGGGCGGATCCGGCCGAAATTAAGATAAGGCGGCCAGAAGTTCAGCTGCGGCCAGGCCAGTTCCGCAGCAATGAAAACCCCGACGAGGAATGCCACCACTGCCCAAAAGACCGACGCAATAACAAACTTTTTTACCACCGCATCGTTGTAAACGACGGCACTCCGCGCGGCCGGAAGAGCCGTAATATCTGCTGCGCTCACGTTTGCCTCATTCAGAGCTGCTGGATTCAGTGGAGGAAGCCGTCGCAGCCGATACCGCCGTTATGCGAAGGCTTTCGATGCGATCATAGTGGCGACGGATCAAGCCGAAGATGAAAAGGCATGCCAAAGCGACCAATGAAAAACCGAAGATCGACATTTCCAGATCGCGCGCGTTCGCCGCCAAAAACAGCCCGACTAGCCCGAAAATCGCCATCAGCACGCCGACGATGAGAGCGCTGGTGTCTTCTTCCATAACCCACCTCAAAGAAACGCCTGCCGCTGTTTCGCTCAGCGAACAGAAAATCAAGCCGGTGGGACGTATTTGCCGGGCGGGGCGCCTCCGGCTTTGATCTAAATCAAATCTCCGCCGCGAAACCGAAATTAGTACTTGCGGAATGTTCACGGTTGATGGCTCATTCGCGGCCTGGTGCGGTCCGCAAGGATTTCATGACATCTTGCACTACGGCTCGCTCATCGGGCTCTTTGCCGGCGGGGCGGCCGGAAGCCCGATCCACTGCACTCCGATGTGCGGACCGTTTGTGCTGGGGCAAGTCGCCGACCGGATGGCGCGCATCCCCGCTGCACAGCTCTGCGAGGCACGGCGGATGACAAGCGGCGCGTTGCCCGGCTACCATACCGGGCGGCTCATCACCTATGCGCTGCTCGGCGCCGGCGCCGGTATGGCGGGGCATGCGTTGCGCGGCTTCTTCTGGCTTGATGCTCTGGCCGGTGCCTTGCTGCTGTTTGCGGCTTTGCTCTTCGCAGCTCAGGCATCTCGCCGTTTTCTGCGCCGGCAAGGATGGACGGCTGGGATAACGCGCCCCTGGTTTCCCCTGCTCGCGCGCCTCACAAGCAAGATCAGCGGCCGCGCGCGGGGCAAAAGCTTGTTTGTCGGGCTTGTGCTCGGCCTGCTTCCCTGCGGTTTTCTCTACGCTGCATTCGCCGTTGCCGCCGCCAGCTTTTCGCCATGGCGCGGCGCGGCCGACATGGTGGCCTTTGGCCTTGGCACCATGCCGGCATTAATCGCAGTGGGGATCGCCGGCCAAGCCGGAGGGCGCGCCTGGCATCGCGCGACAACGCGCTTTGCACCCCTTGTGCTGGGATTAAACGCGATCGTGCTCGCCGGCTTGGGGCTCGGGAAACTTGGTCTGTAGCCTGATCGGGCGTGTGCACGTGATATCTTCGCCGGCGGCGCCAGTGCCGTTTCAATCGGTTTTGGCCAGACTTGGGCGGGATCCGACGGCCAGGTGGACAGCTAGTTCGGGTGCGGTGAGGAGTTCGGACGCCGCCCCTTCGTGCAGGATGCGGCCCTTTTCCATCACATAGCCGCGATCGGCCAACGCGAGCGCGAAACGCGCATTCTGCTCGGCCATGAGGATGGAAAGCCCCTCTTCACGCATCCCTTTGAGCCAACCCCCGAGCTCCCTGACCACCACGGGTGCGAGCCCTTCGGTGGGCTCGTCGAGCAGAAGCAGGCGCGGCTGGGACAGCAGCGCACGCGCAATCTTCAGCATCTGTTGCTCGCCCCCGGAGATGAATGCGGCGCGGCGAGAAGCAAGCTCGGCAAGTTTGGGAAACAAGGCAAATACCCGCTCCCGCGTCCAGGGGCCCCCCGGTTGCTCGGCGAGGGCAAGATTCTCTGCCACGGTGAGAGCGCCGAAAAGCCGCCGCCCGCTCGGCGCAAGGCCGAGGCCGGCACGTACGATCGCGTGCGGCGGAAGATGAGTGATAGTGTTGTTTTCAAAGGTTATCGTGCCGCGTCGCGGCGGGGTAAGCCCCATGATGGCGCGGAAGGTGGTCGTCTTGCCCGCCCCGTTGCGGCCAAGCAGCACAACCACCTCGCCCGCGCGCACCGTGAGCGAAACGCCCTGCAAGACATGACTTCTTCCGTAATAGACATCGATTGCCGCAACCTCCAGCATCAGGCCGCACTCCCGAGATAGACCTCGGCCACCTCCGGATCAGCCTGCACCGAGGCCGCATCGCCCTCGGCAATGACGCGACCCCGATGGATCACCGTGATGCGTTCGGAAATGCCGAAGACCACGTCCATGTCGTGTTCGGAAAAAAGCACGGTGAGACGGCGGGCGCCCGCAAGACGCTGAATCATTGTTACGGTCCGCTCAGTCTCGAAGGGCGACATGCCGGCGGTGGGTTCATCAAGGAGAAGCAGCCGTGGCCGCGTGGCAAGCGCGAGCGCCACATCAAGCGCCCGCTGATCGCCGTGCGAGATCGTCTCCGCCCGTCGCTCCGCGACCTCGCTAAGCCCTACTTCGGCAAGGAGCGCCTCCGCCTCGGCCATCACGTCACGGCGGCCACCGAGGCGCGGAAACCCGCTCAACATCCGCCACGAAGCTGTGCTTTGTGCGATGAGCGCGAAGATCACCTGCTCGCGCACCGAAAGCTTCGGAAAGATCGTCGTGATCTGGAAAGATTGCGCGAGACCGAGGCGAGCAATGCGGTGCGGGGCAAGCCCGGCGATGTCACGACCGGCGAAGCGAATGGTGCCGGCGGTCGGCGTGTGAAACCCCGTCAGCAGGCGAAACAGGGTGCTCTTGCCCGCTCCATTTGGGCCGATCACGGCATGAATACTGCCTTCGGCCACGGCAAAGCTCACCCCATCCACGGCGGCCAACCCGCCGAAACGCTTCACAAGGCCCGTAACTTCCAGCAGCATCGCCATTCTCACCTCTCCTCCCGGCCGCCCAAAAGGCTCACAAGTCCGCCGGGGCGGAAGAGAACAACGAGCAGCAGAAGCGCACCGAGCGCCATTTGCCAATCGCGGGTGAGGGCAACGAGGGCGTCATGTGCGATCTGGTAGAAGAGCGCCCCCCAAAGAGGGCCGGCAAAGGACGAGATGCCGCCGATGACGGCAACGATGACAGGCTCGCCCGACTTCACCCAATTGAGAAGCTCTGGATAGGCGGTCTGGTCGTGAACAACGTAAAGCGCGCCGGCAAGTCCGCAGAAGGCACCGGAAAGCGTAAAGGCGGCTAGTTCGTGATGGGAAACGGCAAGACCCAGCGCCTCAGCCCGCACCCGTCGCTCGCGGATAGCCTGAAGCGCGAGGCCGAACGGCGAATGACCTATGCGGTAGAGGAGAAGCAGGGCGACCATGACCACCGCGAGGGTGAAATAGAAGCCAATGCGGGGCGAAATGAGCAGAGCGGGCACCATCGCCCCGAAAATACCGTTGGCGCCGTTGGTGATGTCGTAAAGCTGTTCGGCAAGCACGTAAAAGAGTTCGGAGAAAGCAAGCGTGAGAAGAGCAAAATAAAGCTTTCGGGCGCGGAGCGCGATGGCGCCGGTGAAGAGGGCGATAAGGCCCGCGATCAGAGGCGCAGCGACGAAAGCAAGCCAAAAAGGAGCAATGCCGTGCAGCCAGGCAAGCGCCACGGTATAGGCGCCAATCCCGTAAAACGCGGCCTGGCCGAAGGAGACAAGCCCCGTCCAGCCAACCAGGAGATTGGTCGCGGTGGCGAAGAGGGCGAGCACCAGAACGTTCTCGAGAACAAGAAGCCAGGAAGTGGGCACCACCCAAGGCGCTGCAACAAGAAAAAGAGCGGCAATCCCGACACCAATCATGGAGATGCCGCCACCGTATGCTCTTTGCGTCATATTCAGTCTTCCTCGGCCCAGGCGCGTTGCGCGGCGCCCAAGAGCCCCGAAGGACGAATGACGAGCACCATGATCATCGCCAAGAAGATGAAAGCGGGCGCCCAGGTGGGCAGCCAGAGCGTCCCCACCGCCTGAAAGAACCCTATGATCGCCGCTCCGAGTGCCGCCCCTGCGATCGAGCCGAGGCCGCCAATAACGGCAACGATAAAGGCGGAGACGAGTATGGCGCTGTCCATGCCGGGACCAATTGCTTGCAGCGGCGCGACCGCTGCGCCGCCAAGAGCGGCAAGAAAAGCGCCGAGGGCGAAGACGGCGGTGAACAAAGCGGGCACGTTTCGCCCGCAGAGTGAAAGACCTTCAGCATCCTCGACCGCAGCCCGGATCTCCCAGCCGAAACGCGTGTGCCGGAGAAGCACCCAGAGACCAAGCCCGACCGCCAGCGAAAGTGTAATGACGAAGAGGTTATAAAGCGGAAAGCTCGCTCCGCCCACCACAAGCACGCCTGCCAATGCCGCAGGCGTCGGTACGCTGCGCGTGTCCGCCCCCCAAATCCGTAAAGCCAGATCGGCAAGCATGAGCGAGAGCGCATAGGAAAGAAGGAGCTGCACCAGATGCTCCGCGTGATAAATGCGGCGGAAAAGCAAACGTTCCAGGATGGCACCGAAGCCTGCCATCAGCAAAGGAGCAAGGACGAGGGCGGGCCAGAAGAGGATTTCCGGCCGCCCCAGCGCAAAAAGGCTTGCCATCAGGAGCGCGCCAATCATGTAGAAGCTCCCATGGGCAAGGTTGATGATGCGAAGCGCACCGAAGACAAGGGAAAGGCCGGCGGCGATGATGAAGAGGTTCGCCGCCGCGGTGAGCGCACTGAGGACCTCAATCGCCACCGATGCGAAATTCATGGAGATGAGCTCTCGCGAAGTCAGTGCCGAGGCTGGAGTTTCTGTGCCTCTTCGCAGGTGAGCATGGTCTCCTCACCCGGGATCGCCTTCACGTCGGTATAGATCTGCTGGCCGTAACGCGGGTCGACCTCGCGGGAGACGCGGCCCACGTATTCGGCAACATTGCCCTGATGGTCGCAAGCACGCAGCGTGATCGGCCCGCGAATGGTCTCCACGGTCGTTCCCGAAAGGGCGGCGACGAGTTTGTCGCCATCGAAATCACCTGCCTTTTTCACTCCTGCCGCCCAGGTCTCGACCGCGGTGTAGCCGAGGATCGCCCAAGCCGAGGGCCATTCATGATAACGCGTGTGATACGCCTCGGTGAAACGCTTCACCCCCTCACCCTCCATCGCCCAGTATGGGGCACGATCGAAGGCGATGGTGCCGGCCGGCACCTGGCCGGCAAGCGCTGTGAGCACTTGCCTCCCGTACTGGCCAACCACGGTGCTAACCTTGAACAAACCAAAGCCAAGCGCCTGCTTGGTGAAGGTGATGAGATCCCCGCCATACTGGCCGACGAAGACGTAATCGGCATGCGCGGCGACAAGCGGCGGAATGTAGGGGGTGTAATCGGTCTCGCCGAGTTTGGGGAATTGCTGGGTGAGAACCTTGACATCGACACCGTAGGCTCTCAGGGCGGCGACGAAGGAGTCCGCGGAATCACGGCCAAAACTGTAATTGGGGGTAATGATCGCGAGGGTAATCGGCTTCTTGCCGACAAGCTCGGCGAGATAGCGCGCCACTGCCCTCGGCTCCATCACCGTATTCGGCACCACCTGGAAGGCGTAAGGCGTGAACACTTGGGTGGTCATCCGCACGTCATTCGAGGTAAAGAGGAAATAAGGGATCCGGTACTGCGCCGCGAGCGTTTCCTCGGCCGCCCCCACCGCACTCGAGACCGGCCCAAACAAGGCCTTGATATGATCGGAGAGAATCATCTGACGGACATTGGTGGTGCCGTTGGCCGGTGTCATCCCATCATCGGCCACGACGAGGCGCACTTTTTGACCAAGCAACCCGCCTTCGGCGTTGATCTTATCCAGCGCCATGGTGATGCCGCGCTGGCCGGTGATCCCGAGCTGGGCAATGGAACCAGAGAGTGAAGTGGACTGCCCGACCGTCACCTCGCCCGCTCTGGCACTGAGGCTTCCTGCCAGCACCAGAGTAGTAGCAAGTCCCGTTGCGCCGAATAGGGAACGAATCCGTCCCGCCCGGCCTTCCCGACGTTCCGCTTTGCTATTTCTCGCCATAAGTCTCCCCCCATTCTCGTTGCGGCCCACCCGTATGATCGTGGGCGAAGGTGCTCTTGGATCGGATTACTCTGGTTTTTTCTTTCGTGCCATACCCCCCTCCTTCTTCGTTGTTCTTTCTAATACTGCGATAGACGCTGTTCCGCCCTGATCTCTCGCAACCGCCGGCCCGTTCGGCCCGAGCTTCTCACCCTTGTCTTCGGAACAGCCACTCAGCCGTGTCTCCGGACTGGACAAACATGCCTGGAGCGTCCCCGGCGGGATTCGAACCCACGGCCCCAGGATTAGGAATCCTGTGCTCTATCCGGCTGAGCTACGGGGACAAAAAGAGACAATCGCCGCGCTCTATAGCCGATTCGGCACCCTCCGTCAGCCATCCTCGCGCCTGCCCTTGCGCAAATTTCATCCGGCAAACACAGATGATTGATCTGGACTCGGTCATATTCGCCCCATGCCTGGCTTTCATCGTGTCGTGCTGTTCTCGCTACCGCTTGTATTCTTCACCTCCGTGACACCGGCTCAGGATACGGTGCACGTGATCACTGATAGCGTCGCCTATTGCAACCAGCTGGCGAATCAGCTTGCCGATGCTCTGCGCGCGACAAGCCAGAAGCCGCCGGAGCGTATCCAGATTCTGGCCGATGCCGGCAAACGGCTCTGCCAGCAAGGGGAGATCCATGGCGGCATCTTACGGTTACGTCGGGCTTTGATGCTTGCCCACCAAGGTGAGACCCAGGATTAAAAAGGATTGGTGAGAGCGAGGGCGCCCGTTAACCCCGGTGAAGTTCGCCATAGCTCGTCCGGTGCGCGCCGACGGCGGCCAGGGCTTGGGCAAATCGCGGATCCAAAAGCGCGGCCAGTTCTGCTTCATGCTCGTAATCGGGCATGAGAGATTTCAGAACACCGTCCCGCTCGCTTGCCGGATGGAAATAAATTTCGCTGACACCTTCGGGCAGATGTTCGGCCAGCCGCAATAGCCGCGGCAAGGTCATATGGCCGCTCCAAGCAATTCCGAAAGCATGGTCGTTCACGGTAAGGCCGGCGCTTAGAGCCTGCCGGCGTAAGACGCGGCTCCATGCATAAAGCGCAAACTGCGCCGGGTGGGGCGGGGTGCCGCAGGCGCCGAGCACCGCCGGCGGTTCTGCGGGTACGCGTAACGCGCGGAGGCCGAAGTCCCGGCCGATCTCGATCACAAGCCTCGCCACGGCGGGATGCAAATGCATGTGCTTGTGCGCGTTCACGTGATCGAGCGCCAGGCCAAAGCGATGGAATGCCCGAAACTGCGCTACGATCTCCCGCTGCAGCTGCGCCCGCACGCGGGGCGAGAAAAAATAAGACACCCCCCGGCGCCATTGATCGGCGCCGAATCGCCCATTCTCGTCCAAAAGGTCGGGGATCTCGTCAATCCGGCAAGCCGCCGGCCCATCCACCAAGACCACGTGCAAGCCGACACGAAGCCCTGGCAAGGCACGCACGCGGCGGACGGCATCGGCGGCAAAGGGAGCGGCCACCATCAAACTTGCCGTGGATAAAATCCCCTCTCGACAAGCGCGCTCGACGGCTTCATTGACGGCGGCGGAGAGCCCGAAATCATCGGCCGAGATAATCACCCGCCGCATCGCAGCCGAGGGCGTCAGGCAGATTTTGCGACGGCCTTTTGCTCCTGACGTTCACGCAGGAACTGGAAAAACTCTCGCCCTTCCCGCAAACGGCGAACAAGCATTTGCGGGCTGGTGGCCATTTCGCCCACAATCGCTGCAATTTTCGAGGCCCGGAAATAGAAACGCCGATAAAACTCCTCAACCCCGTCGAAAATTTCGGTATGGGAAAGATGCGGATAGTGCAGCGGCGCAATTTGGATACCGTGTTCGTCGACAAGCTCGGCATGTTCGGCATCAAGCCAGCCATTCTCGACCGCCTGTTGATAAAGCGCGGTACCGGGATAAGGCGCGGCAAGCGATACCTGGAGCGTATGGGGATTGACTTCGATGGCAAAACGGATGGTTTCTTCGATCGTCTCCCGCGTTTCTCCGGGAAGGCCGAGAATAAAGGTGCCGTGAATGCGGATGCCGAGATCGTGGCAATCCTTGCTGAAGCGCTTCGCGACCTCGATACGCATTCCCTTTTTGATGTTGTGCAGAATTTTCTGGTTGCCGGTTTCATAGCCGACAAGCAGCAAGCGAAGGCCGTTGTCTTTCAGGACTTTGAGGGTTTCACGCGGCACGTTGGCCTTGGCATTGCACGACCATGTGACGCCGAGCTTTCCAAGCTCACGCGCAATGGCCTCGGCACGGGGCAGGTTGTCGGTAAAGGTGTCGTCGTCGAAGAAGAATTCCTTGACCTGGGGAAAATACGACTTCGCCAGGCGAATTTCCTCGATCACATGCCCGACACTCCGCACCCGATAGCGATGGCCGCCGATCGTCTGCGGCCAAAGGCAGAAGGTGCAGCGCGACTTGCATCCGCGCCCGGTGTAAAGCGAAAGGTAGGGGTGTTTCAAATAGCCGATGAAATAGTTTTCGACTTTGAGATCGCGCTTATAGACTTCCGTAACAAAAGGCAGTGCGTCCATATTCTCGAGGATTTCGCGCTCCTCGTTATGGATGATTTTGCCGTTTTTATCGCGCCAGGAAAGCCCGGCAATTTCCGACAAGGGACGGCCTTCTGCAACCTCTTTGACGGTAAAGTCGAACTCGTTGCGGGCCACCCAATCCACCACCTCCGCCGCGCGCAGGCTTTCTTCCGGTTGCACCGCGACTTTGGCGCCGACAAGGCCGATGAGCAGCGAAGGCTTGGCGTTTTTCAAAGCCTCCGCAACGCGGATATCAGCGGCAAAGGACGGCGTGGAGGTATGCATAACGACGAGGTCGTAATGGTGCACCTCACGCAAAATCGTCTCCAGCGTGATGCCGGCAGGCGGCGCATCGATCAGCTTGGATCCCGGCACAAGCGCCGCCGGCTGGGCCAGCCAGGTCGGATACCAAAACGAGCGAATCTCGCGCCGGGCTTGGTAGCGAGCGCCCGCACCGCCGTCAAAGCCCTGAAATGAAGGGGGATGCAGGAATAAAGTTTTCATCATCGCTCAATTCCAACCGTTTGCTTGACGCCCAAGGCGCCCTTTGCCTTTGCCGATTTATCGAGAGCCGATATGCCCGCCTTCGGGTTTGGCGGGCGGTCTACAATGATGCTGCGGCCTCGCCAATCCACGGTATTACCGAACCAGCTCGCTATGAGAATGGCGAAGGAAAGTGCCTCGCGCAATGGCAAAAGCAGTGAAATCAGCGGCAGAGACCGCTGCGCAAGCAAGCGCAGCTCGTCTTTGGCAAGATAGCTCCTTGCCAGCCAGACGCAAAGCAGCAGCAAAACGTTGGGCAACGCGGCTTTGCTTATTAAAGCGATCATCGCCCATACGATCGGGTATTGGAGAATCGAAAACAAAAATCCGAACGGCGCCAAGGAGCGTATGGTTCGTGCCCAACGCAGCTCATGGCGCAGCAACGCCGCTATTCGGGCTTCGGAAACGGTGGTGGCGGGCAGCGATGCCGCCAAAGCCACATGCCCCCCTTTTGCCCGAATCAGACGCCCGAGAACCGCATCATCGGCAAGCCGATCGGCAAGCACCTCGAATCCGCCGATCGCTTGCAGCGTTTCACGGCGGAGTGCCATGGTAGCTCCAAAACAGTCTTCGCGGCCGAGCTGCCGGCCGATCAAGGCACTGGGCAAAAAGCCGCAGACGATGTGCAAAGCGCCGAGCCGGGCAGCAAGCGAAGGATTGGCCGGCAGGGCGCCGTAAAGCGTGGTAACAAGTTCGACGCCCGGCGCACGCAAAGCCGTTATCACCTTCCGCAAATAATCCGGCGGGGCGTGAATATCGGCATCGGAAATCACCAAATAGTCATAACGGGCAGAGGAAAGCATGTTGATGAGGTTGCTGACCTTGCCGTTCGTCCCGTGGCGCGCGGGATTGACCACCAGGGTAATGTCCTGCGCCGGGAAACGGTGTTGCAGCCGCTCGACGACAAGCGCGGCGGGATCCTTCGGGTCCTGCACGCCGCAAACGAGCTGAAAGCAAGGGTAATCCTGGGTGCAAAACGAAGACAGCGCCTGCTCCAAAAGCGGTTCATCGTCATGGAGCGGCTTCAGGACGCTCACGGGCGGCCAAGCGGCTTCTTGAGCGGCAGGGGACCGCAGGAGCGTTGCAAAACGCTTCACCTGCCACCATCCGGCAGCCGAGTATGCCAAGCCGATCACCGAAAGACCAACGGCGATCCCGCTTAAGAAGGGCATGCAAATGCTGCTTTTTTAGGAAATGGCGCCATCAGAGAGGTCTGCCACTTTCTTATGTAATGTCCGGATAAGCGCCGGGGCTCCGCCGCTGGCAAGCGTGGTCCGAAAATCCGATCGCTGAATCGCCACGCGGCTGATGGAGCCGTCGAGCAAAACGTCAACCGCCTTCCAGACGCCGCCCTCTTGGCGCATCACATAATCAAGCTTCGAGGCATCCCCGTTTTTAGGCACGATCCGGGTTTGCACGATGCGTTCGTCTCCGACCTGTCGAATTTCCGGCAAGATTTCGAAGCGCTGCCCGTCGAAACTGTCAAAGTTTGCGGTATAGCTCGCCAAAGTGAAGAGTTCGAAAATACGGAGCAGCTCGTTCTTTTGATCGTCGGAAAATTCATTCCAACGCAGACCGACGCTTGTGCGCAGAATGCCCGGAAGGTCGAAAGCCTGCTCGATTGCGGGCGCCAGCATTTTCATGCGTTGCGTAAACGGCGTGGCCCTGCCCGCCTTCATGATAGTCAGCAGCGCCTCGTTGAGCTTTGCAATCGGCGCGATAATGGCTGAATCATCGGCCGCCTGCGCAAGCTGCAGCGTCGCCAAAGCGCCCAGAAAAAAGAAAACGAACTGTCGGCGGAGAAAAATTACGTTCATGCAGGCACCACGGAGACCAGGGGTTGACCGAGCGCGTCGGGAACGACCGGCATGAATGCATGACAGGTGCGGCAAGCTCCCAACAGCCGGCGGGTAGGCAGGAAATATGGCAGACGGGAGGCAAAGCACCCGACGAGGCGGACCTGACAGCGGAGCAACGACCGGTTTGCCATTTCCAAGACCGCCGCTAACGTCTTCGCGCGACCACGTAAGCTGCAAGCTGGCGTAAGAGTTCGGCACGTTCGCCAAAACTATCAAGATGAGCAGCAGCTTGGGTTCCGAGCCGTTCCGCCTGTGCCCGCGCCCGCTCTGCGCCAAGAATAGACACCAGCGTGGCTTTCCCCACCGCGGCATCTTTGCCGGCGGTCTTTCCGATCTCGGCGGAGGAACCGAGCGCATCCAGCAAATCATCGACGATCTGAAACGCGGCTCCAAGATCGCGGCCATACCATGCCAGCGCGTGGCGTTGGGAAGGCGCAGCACGCCCGAGGATCGCCCCGGCTTCCGCGCTGAAGGCAATCAAACGCCCGGTTTTCAGAGCCTGCAGGCGGGTTACCTCGCTTGCCGTCAGCGTTTGGCCTTCCGCCAGCATATCGATCATTTGTCCCCCTGCCATGCCACGCGCACCGATCGCAGCAGCCAGGGCAGCCACGAGCTCGCAACGTGCCTGCGGATCGGAATGCGTGTCAGCTTCGGCCAAGACCTCGAACGCACGTGACTGCAAGGCATCTCCAACAAGGATCGCAGTGGCCTCATCATACGCCCGATGCGTGGCAGGCTTGCCGCGGCGGAGGTCATCATTGTCCATGGCGGGCAAATCGTCATGCACTAAAGAATAGGCGTGCACCATTTCCACTGCGGCGGCCACGCGCGCCGCAGAAGTGGGGCTGACGGCAAAAAGCGAAGCGCTCTGCAAGACCAAAAACGCCCTGAGTCGCTTGCCCCCGCCTAGGGTGGCATAGCGCATCGCCTCCAAAAGCCGCGCTTCCGGCCCGTCGGGAACCGGCAGCAAAGCAGAGAGCGCCTGTTCCACCTGCTCGACGCAGCTCGCCAAGGCCTCGCGCAAGGCTGGAGGAATTTGCTCTCTCTCTTCTTGTCCGGCGATTTCGGCAAAAGTCATAGTAAACCCCCCGCTTGCTCAGACGGCGTTTCCGCCTCGGCCGACAAGCGGGCGTAGGCTTAAAGTTCCGCCCGTCTCGACGATAGCCGCCACGCGTTCCTCTACTTCGGCAAGCTTCGCCTCGCAATGCCGGCGCAAAGCCTCGCCGCGTTCGTAGGCCGCGATCGCCTCCTCAAGCTTCTGCTGGCCGCCCTCGAGCGCGCGCACAATCTGCTCGAGCTCGGCGAGGGCCTCTTCGAACGACATCTTGGCGACCTCCTCTGCCGATATCGGCTTGGTCTGCCCTTCCGGCGTTTGCTTTGTCTGCGCCACAACCTCTACCCCCCCGATGCTCTCGAGCTTTGCACGTTCCTTTTGGTACTCACTCTCGCCTTGCCCGCCAAGTCTTCTTGCAACCTGCCGGCCAATCTGTCGCCAGAGTGTGAGGCGAAGAATGCGCAGCCGATCTTGACTTTACGCCCCTTTCCACCCATAAGTGCAGTCCCAGCAGGGAAACGCCGCTCCGCGAGGGTTCGCGCAGCGGCGTGCTTGTTGTTTCAGGGTTTCTCATGTTTGAAAATCTTTCCGGCAAACTGGCCGGGGTGTTTGAACGCCTTCGCGGCCGCGGCACACTGAACGAGACCGATGTTGCCGAAGCATTGCGCGAGGTGCGGCTTGCGCTCTTGGAGGCCGATGTGGCGCTGCCGGTGGTGAAAGACTTTATCGCCGCCGTTCGCGAGCAAGCCATGAGCGCGCAAGTGATAGAATCGGTCACCCCGGGCCAGCAAGTCATCAAAATTGTGCACGATGCATTGATCGCCCAACTGGGCGGTGCGGGCGCCGTGCCGCTAAATTTGAATGCCCCGGCGCCGGTGCCTGTGCTGATGGTGGGTCTGCAAGGCTCCGGCAAGACGACAACGGCAGGCAAGCTCGGCCTGCGTCTGGCAAGCCGGGAACGAAAGCGGGTGCTGCTCGCAAGCTTGGATACGCAGCGCCCCGCTGCGCAGCTGCAGCTGGAACAACTCGCGAAACAGGCCGGTGTGCCGAGTCTTCCGATTGTGGCCGGGGAAACGCCGATTGCCATTGCCAATCGCGCGATCAGCACCGCGCGGCGCGAAGGCTTCGACGTTGTTATTCTGGATACCGCCGGGCGGCTTTCCATCAACCAGGAACTGATGGACGAAGTTCGTGCCGTCCGCGATGCCACCCATCCGGCCGAAACCTTGCTGGTGGTGGATGCCATGACCGGCCAGGACGCCGTTAACACCGCGCGGGCCTTTAACGAAGCAGTCGGGATCAGCGGCATTGTCATGACTCGCATGGACGGTGACGCCCGCGGAGGCGCCGCGCTTTCCATGCGCGCCGTTACCGGAGCGCCGATCAAGCTGGTGGGTGTCGGCGAAAAGCTTGATGCTTTGGAAGAATTTCACCCCGAGCGTGTGGCCGGCCGAATTTTGGGAATGGGCGACGTGGTCGGGCTCGTGGAGCGGGCGCAGGAAACCATCGAGCGCGAGGAGGCCGAGCAACTGGCCGCCAAACTCGCCAAGGGCCGCTTCGACCTTGAGGACTACGCCAAACAGCTTCGCCAGATTACCCGCATGGGAAGCCTCTCTTCCATTTTGGGGATGCTACCCGGGGCGGGTAAGCTCGCCGCCCAGCTCGACGAAAGCAAGCTCGACGGAAAACTGCTGCGCCGTCAGGAAGCGATTATTCTTTCCATGACGCCTGAAGAACGGCGTCGGCCGGAAATTATCAAAGCCAGCCGGAAACGGCGTATCGCGGCCGGCTCCGGCGTGACGGTGGCGGATGTGAACCGCTTGCTCAAACAGTTTGACGACCTCTCCACGATGATGAAGCGGGTCAACAAACTCGGTCAGAAGGGTTTGATGCGTCATGGGCTTGCGGCATTGCTGCCGGGCCGGCGCCAGAGCTGGCATTGAAATTTTCGTGTATAGCAACACCGATTGTGACGGAGAGCCAAAACCATGGGATTAAAAATCCGCCTTGCCCGAGCCGGCGCCAAGAAGCGCCCTTATTATCATATCGTCGTCGCCGACAGCCGTGCCCCGCGGGACGGACGGTTTCTGGAAAAGCTCGGATCGTATAATCCGATGCTGCCTTCCGGGCATGCCGATCGCGTGCGACTGTTCAGCGAACGGATAAAGCACTGGCTGCAGCACGGCGCACTGCCGACCGAGCGCGTGGCGCGGTTTCTTGCGGCTGCCGAGCTGGCGCCGCCGCCGGTGATTCGCCCCCAACCCATCAAATCCGCGCCGAAGAAGAAGGCACAGGAGCGCGCCAAGGCGCAAGCGGGTTAGCGAGGCGGACGCGCTCCGAGCAAAGCATATCCAGATGCCGAACAAACGGGTTCTGCTTGGGATCATCGGGCGGCCGCATGGCGTGCATGGGCTTGTGCGCGTGCAAAGCTTCACCTCCGACCCTGAGGATCTCGCACGTTACAGCCCGCTTGAGGATGACAAAGGACAAGCCTTTCGCTTGGCCTGGCAACGCCCGGGAATAGCGGAAGTCTCGGTCTACAACGCTGGAACATGGCAGCCCGTGCGCGACCGGACCACCGCCGCACGCCTGACGCACACACGGCTTTATGTCGCGCGATCAGCGCTGCCGGAACCCGAGGCGGATGAATTTTATCTCGCCGACCTGATCGGGCTTCGGGCGATCGGCCCAGAGGGAGAGCTTGGCACCGTCACCGCCGTGCACGATTACGGCGGCGGCGTGAGCCTGGAAATTGCACGGGCCGATGGCAAAGCCTTGCTGGTTCCCTTTACGCGCAGTGCCGTGCCCGAGGTGAACCTCGCGCATGGTCGCATTGTCGTGGAACCCCCGATGGAGGTAGCGCCATGAGCTGGCGCGCAACCGTGTTGACGCTCTTTCCGGAGATGTTTCCGGGACCGCTCGGGCATTCCCTTGCCGGCCGGGCGCTGCGGGAAGGCATTTGGTCGCTTGCCGCGCATGATCTTCGCGCTCACGCCACCGACCGGCACCGAAGCGTGGACGACGCGCCCTTCGGCGGCGGGCCGGGAATGGTGCTGCGCCCCGATATCGTCGATGCCGCGATCGCTGCGGTTGCTGACGGCCGGCCGATGATCTTTCTCACCCCTCGCGGCCTACCCCTCAACCAAACCATGGTTCGCAGCTGGGCCTCCGGGCCGGGGCTGATACTGCTTTGCGGCCGTTACGAGGGGGTTGATCAACGCGTGATCGATGCCCGCGGCCTTATGGAAATCAGCATCGGGGATTATGTGCTCGCCGGCGGTGAGATCGCCGCCATGGCGGTCTTGGATGCCGCCGTGCGGCTGCTGCCGGGCGTCATGGGAGATGCCGCCAGCGCGGAAGACGAGAGTTTTTCTAACGGGTTGCTGGAATATCCCCATTATACGCGCCCGCCGGTTTGGCAAGGCCGGGCGGTGCCGGAAGTGCTTTTGAGCGGTGATCACGCTGCAATTGCCGCCTGGCGACGGGCCGAGGCGGAGCGCATCACCCGCGAACGCCGGCCGGATCTCTGGGCGCGTTATCTGCAAAGCTGCCGTGCATCCGCTGAAAGCGCGGTTGCCAGCCGGTTTACAGCGCCGTAAGGAAACATCCCGAAAGGACCAGGACCATGAATCTCCTCCAAGAATTTGAAACGGAGCAAGTCAAGCGCCTCTCCGCGCAACGTGCGGTTCCCGATTTTTCCCCCGGAGATACGCTTCGCGTTTTGGTAAAGGTTGTGGAAGGGGAACGCATCCGCACGCAAGCCTTCGAGGGCGTGTGCATCGCGCGTGCGCGCAAGGGCATCAACAGCAATTTCACGGTGCGAAAGATCAGTTACGGTGAGGGTGTGGAACGCGTCTTCCCGCTGTATTCGCCGATGATCGCGGAAATCCAGGTTCTGCGCCGAGGTGACGTGCGCCGCGCCAAGCTCTATTATCTCCGCGGCCGCAGCGGCAAAGCGGCACGGATTGCGGAAAAGGCACGCGGTGGAGAAGCTCTTGTGGAGGCACCGCCAAGCCCTGAGCCGACCGAGACCGAAGGAACTTAAACGATGGCGGAAAACCGTCCCCGCACACTTTATGAAAAGATCTGGGATGATCACGTCGTAGAGCGGCTTCCGGACGGTACCTGTATTCTCTACATCGACAGACACCTTGTGCATGAGGTGACCAGCCCTCAGGCGTTTGAAGGGCTGCGGTTGGCGGGGCGTAAGGTGCGGCGCCCCGATGCCACGATTGCGGTAGCCGATCATAACCTTCCTACCACCGATCGACGCGGCGGCATTACCGAAGAAGACAGCCGCATCCAAGTCGAAACGCTGGAGCAAAACGTCCGAGAGTTCGGCATTCCGTATTTTCCGGTTCTCGATGTTCGGCAAGGCATTGTGCATATCGTCGGGCCGGAGCAGGGAATCAGCCTGCCGGGCATGACCATTGTCTGCGGTGACAGTCACACCTCCACCCACGGCGCGATGGGCGCGCTGGCCTTCGGGATCGGCACCTCGGAGGTGGAACATGTGCTTGCGACCCAGACGCTTTTGCAGACCCCTGCGAAAAACATGAAGGTAGAGGTCGTGGGCCGGCTGCCGATCGGCGTGCGGGCGAAGGACATGATCCTGGCCATCATCGGGCGCATCGGCACCGCCGGCGGCACGGGCTATGTGATCGAATATGCGGGAGAGGCGATCCGGGCGTTGGATATGGCGGGGCGGATGACCGTCTGTAACATGTCGATTGAGGCCGGAGCGCGTGCGGGCCTGATCGCGCCGGACGAAACCACTTTCGCTTACGTGAAATCCCGCCCGTTTGCGCCCCAAGGAGATGATTTCGAGCGGGCGGTGGCCTATTGGCGCACGCTCCCCTCCGATCCCGGCGCCGTATACGACAAAGTGGTGACACTGCGGGCAGAAGAGATCGCACCCATGGTGACATGGGGGACGAATCCCGAAGCGGTGGTGCCGGTTACGGGTTCGGTGCCCGATCCCGCCGCGGCGGAAGATGCCGCCGTGCGGGCGCAGATGCAACGCATGCTCGATTATATGGGCCTCAAGCCCGGCCAGCGGATCACCGAGATCCCCATCGATGTGGTGTTCATCGGCAGCTGCACCAACAGCCGCATCGAGGATCTGCGCGATGCGGCCCAGATCGCCCGTGGCCGGCGCGTGGCCGAAGGCGTGCGGGCGTTGGTGGTACCCGGCTCCGGCTTGGTCAAAAAACAAGCCGAAGAAGAGGGGCTTGACCGGATCTTCCGGGAAGCGGGATTTGAATGGCGGGAGCCGGGCTGCTCGATGTGTCTTGGCATGAACCCCGATAAGCTCACGCCCGGCCAGCGCTGCGCCAGCACCTCCAATCGCAATTTCGAAGGCCGGCAAGGACCGGGAGGACGCACGCATCTCGTCTCTCCGGCCATGGCCGCGGCGGCGGCGATCGCCGGCCGGTTCGTCGATGTGCGGGAGTATCTCTAACACCATGGAAAAATTCACCACGCTGACCGGAATTGCCGCGCCGCTTCCCGCCGCGAATATCGATACGGACAAAATTATCCCTGCCCGTTTTCTGAAAACCATCAAACGCACCGGGCTTGGCGTGCATTTGTTTGATGCGCTGCGTTATTTGCCGGATGGGCGCGAAAATCCCGATTTCGTGCTCAACAAGGAGCCTTACCGCCAGGCCCGGATCCTGATTGCCTATGAAAATTTCGGTTGTGGTTCCTCGCGCGAGCATGCACCTTGGGCTTTGCTCGATTTCGGCATTCGCGCGGTGATCGCGCCAAGTTTCGGCGACATTTTTTACAATAACTGCCTCAAGAACGGCCTTTTGCCTGTGCGTCTTCCGAAACCCCGGTGTGAGCAATTGATCACCGATGCCCAACTCGGCGCCAATGCCCGCCTTACGGTTGATCTGGAACGCCAAGTCGTGATCTCCGCTAACGGAGAAGCCATTCCCTTCGAGATCGATCCATTCCATAAGCATATGCTTCTCAATGGGCTGGACGACATCGGGCTGACGCTGCAACATGCCGATAAAATTGCTCGCTACGAGCAGATGAAACAGGCGGAAAAGCCCTGGCTGCCCCCGCTGCATACGTGATTCGCCGCTAGCGTGAAAGGATAGGCCGTGACGCTTGCCAATAAGCGATTGCTCATTTTGCCGGGCGATGGGATTGGCCCGGAAGTAATGTACGAGGTGCGGCGCATTATCGACTGGATGGCCCGTCACCGTGCGGTGAAGTTTGAGGTGGAAGAAGAGCTTGTGGGCGGGGCGGCCATTGATGCGAAAGGTCGGCCGATCTCCGAGGAAGTAGTGGAAAAAGCGAAGCGTGCCGATGCCGTCTTGTTCGGCGCCGTCGGTGGACCAAAGTGGGATCACCTCGGTTTTGACCGTCGTCCGGAGCTTGCCATTCTGACGCTACGCCGCGAGCTCGGTCTGTTTGCCAATCTCCGTCCCGCCGTGGTGTTGGATCCGCTCGTGGATGCAAGCACGTTGAAACCGGAAATCGTCCGCGGACTAGACTTGATGATTGTGCGCGAAAGTACGGGAGGAATATATTTCGGCGAGCCGCGCGGGATCGAAACATTGCCGGACGGGCGCAAGCGCGGCATCAACACCGAAGTTTATACCACCGACGAGATCGAGCGGGTTGCACGTGTGGCTTTTGAACTCGCACGCGAACGGAAAAAACAGGTTTGCAGCGTAGAGAAAGCCAACGTCATGGAAAGTGGCCTGCTTTGGCGCCAAACCGTGCAAGCGCTTCGGGATCGGGAATATCCCGATATCACGCTTTCGCACATGTATGCAGACAATTGCGCTATGCAGCTTGTGCGCAATCCGCGCCAGTTTGATGTGATCGTCACAACCAACCTTTTCGGTGACTTGCTTTCCGATCTTGCTTCCATGCTCACGGGAAGCCTGGGTATGTTACCCTCGGCCACGCTCGGAGCACCGGATAGTACCGGCAAGCGTTACGCGCTCTATGAGCCGATCCACGGCAGCGCACCCGACATCGCGGGCAAGGGAATTGCCAATCCCTTGGCTGAAATTTTGAGTTTCGCGATGTTGCTTCGCTATTCGTTCAGCATGCAGGAGGATGCGCGGCTTATCGAACGCGCCGTTACCAACGTGCTTGCGGGCGGCTTGCGCACACCCGATATCATGGCACCGAATTGCGCAAAGGTCGGCACCCAAGTGATGGGCGAAGCCGTCGTGCGCGAACTTGATAAGCTGGTCGGAACGGCTTGAGCCGCTGATTGCGCAAGTGCGCGCGGGGCTTATTTGCGTGCGGCCGAGGGCTGCAATTTTTCCAAAATATCGCGAATGCGTTTGCGGTACGCCGAAGTGTTGTGCTCATGCCGGATACGGGCAAGGGCGCCTTCGCGTATCTTTTTCCACTCCGTTTTGGAATGATAAAGAGCAAGCATGGCACGCGCAAACTCCTTTGCGTTTGATCCCACGCGCAACTCCACGCCATCGCGCCAGCCGAGCTGCGTGGCCAACAAAGCCGTAGCGGCGATCGGCAGCCCATGCGCCGCAGCCTCGTAAACTTTATAAGGGGTGCCGGCGGCATAGCGTGTCGGCGCAACGAAAACGCGATACCGCTCGTAAAGCGGCGTAAGATCTTCCACCTCACCCAGCAACTTTACGCCGGGCACCGAAGCAAAAGCGGCAAGATCAACCCCCGGCGCGCGGTATCCTGCAACGGCAAATTCGACGGGCTCTGCCGATGCGCGCGCAACGAGCGGAAGGACGTCACGCGTGAACCAAAGCAGACCATCATAATTGGGCGAATCGATCGCGTGGATGCTCCCGACAAAGAGAAAGCCGCAGCGATCTTCAAACCGCTTTGCGGTCGGGGCGGGTTCCTTTGTGGTGCCAAGTACAGCGATATCGGAGAAACCGAAGCGACGCAAACATTCTGCTTCCGCCTCGTTTACCGCCAAAATCAGCTGGCAGAACCAAGCCGCTTTGAACTCTTCGGCAAGCGCTGCATCAAGATCAAACGGTTGCCCCTGCAGCTTGGCCTTTGCCGCTTCGCGCAACGAAAACACCGCCTCGGTATCCAAGATGACGGAAACGGCCGAAACATCGGCACAATGGGCCTCTAGCGTGGGTAATGCCTTGGCAAGATTGTGTGCGCGGCTAACCCAGACGATGTTGTAAAAACCGTGGCGATCGGCGAAAAGATCTTCAAGATCGTCAATCGTGCGGTCATGCATGATCTCCACGGTTTCCGGCAATGCCTGGGAGAGACGTGCCAACGGCACGCGGGTGGGATTGACCGGAAAGATCGTGACTTCGGCCCCGATTTCTGCAAGCGCCCGAATAATATCATTCGACCGGCCGTAGCCCGATCCCAGCCAAGGCAACGGCACGACGTCTTCCAGAAAGAGCACGCGCCAGCGAGACGGCCGCGCCGAACGTGCAAAAACCGCAAGGTCCGGCCTCGGGGCGTGCTTTTGCCGAAGGCGGGCTTGATGTTTGAGTTGAAAAACCTTTCTTCTCTCCTCCATCCATCGCGCCGCATCGGCCGAAGAGCGTAAGCTTGCGTGCTCAAAATGCGTTATCATAACAGCGGGGTCATAGACCACCCGCCAGCCTGCTTCCTGGAGGCGGAAACAAAAATCCACATCTTCGTAATAGGCCGGCGAAAAGCGCTCATCGAAGCCGCCGATCTGCCGCAACGCTTGCGTGCGCACAAAGAGAAAGGTGCCCGATGCAAAGTCCACTTCTCGCAGGAAATTCGCTTCCGGCACAGTCGCCGCCGCATCGCGCATGTAGCCGAGAACGCTGCCGTCACGCCAGATCATGGAGCCGGCTTCTTGCAAGCGGCCGTGCGTACGCAAGATTTTCGCGCCGACGGCTCCAATTACCGGATCCTTGGCGAGCCGATGGAGTCCGCGTGCGATTGCCATCGGCGAGAGGGTAATATCGTTGTTCATAAACAAAACGACGGGCGCCTGAACTTCCCGCAGCGCGGCGTTGACCGCACGAACAAAACCGATGTTTTCGGCAAATCGTAAAATGCAAGCTCCATTGACATAGCGTTCGATAAAACGGGTTTCATCCGTCGAGCCCGAGTCCACGAAAATGAGTTGGATCGGCTCCGCATAGTTCGCTCGCAATGACGCAAGCGCCTGCACCGTTAGCGCGAACCGATTATGCGCTACAACAATAACGCTAATATGCGGTTCTCCGGTATAGCCGAAATTTAACTCGCTGGGCCGCAAAGACGCAGCAAAAACTTCAGCACGGCGAAGAAAATCGGCTTGCGCCTTGGTTTCTTCGATATCGGGTAACGTTACAAATTCATGCGCGGTCGCGTGCTCTAAAAGATAGGTAAAAACATCGCGTGTCCGCCCGTTCTGAACCGCCCTCCGCGCTGCCGCGGAATTGTTCCAATAAGCCTGCAAGTCGCATAAGGGGCTCGGGGCACGAAGTTCGAAAACACCGTGGCTGAGAAAATGCAAATACCCGGTTTGAAATTTCTTTTCCTGGATGGCATCTTTAACATCCGGATTCTCTTCCAAATAGTAGCGCTCGGAAAACAATGGATGTGGGTCAAATGCGCCCGCTGCGCCGTTGCAAAGATAATGATGAAGCGCGCCAAGATAACGCCTGTCGGAAATCGCGCGCTCGGCATCCGGATACGTTTGCCGATACCACCGAGGATCAAAATAAAGGGAGCATTGCGGTTCTGCCGCACGGCGATGAAGACGAAGCAAATAAGCGCCGAAAAGGTTGATGGCTTCCGCTTCACTCGGCTGGTTACGGTCAGCAAAAAAATTGGGATCAAACAAGGTGTGGCATGGGCGCCCCAATCTTACTCCGTGACGCAAATATTCATCGTAAAGATCGAAGAACCCACGCCGCCTTAACAATTCGATCGAAGGATTTCCGCAGATATTGCCGTAGAACGCGCGATCAAACAGCCAATGCGGCGAACGATCGGCAAAACCTTCGGCGCAATAATGATCGAAACCGGAGCGAAATATCCCTCTCCGGACGAGTTCGCAGACATCCGGATAGCGCTGCAAATACCAGAGCTCATCAAAAAAGATGTTCGGTGAATGGCCGAGCGACTGACCCTTTTCAAGATAAAAACGCAAGACTTCGGAGCTCTCGGCCCCGGCAAGAGAAGCCTCTGCCTCCGGATAAGCACGCAGATACCACGCCGCATCGAATGTGCCCCAGATCATCGGCACCGCATTCGACGCCAAAAATTCCTCTGCCGGTGCGGAATCTGCCGGTTTCTTCGGGGCTGAATCCATAGCGGACTAACGACGTCTTCGCGAGAGCAAGACGTTTTCCGCCTGCAGGGTTTCGATCTCTTCGGCGGAGAAACCGGCTTTGCTCAAGACCTCGACTGTCTGTTCAGCAAAACGGGGCGGCGGCATACGCGTTCCCCCTGGGGTGCGGAGAAACTTGATCGGCGTGCCGAGGCCGCGATAGCCGTCGCGTTCGCTGACCATTGCGCGGGCACGCGCATGCGCCGAGTTCAACGCTTCATCCACGGCAAGCACCGGGCCTGCCGGCAGGCCGGCGCGCAACAGACGCAGCGCCAATTCGTGCCCATCTTGATCGGCGACGGCCGCAGCCAAACGCTCGGCAAGAGCGGCACGATTAGCAAGCCTTGCGGCGTTGGTAGCAAAGCGCGGGTCATCAGCGAGCTCTGCAAGGCCAAGCTCGGTGCAGAGTTTGCGAAACTGCCCGTTATTGCCAGCTGCGATAAAGACTTCGCAGGTACGGGTGCGAAACTTTTCGTAGGGCGCAAGATTGGGATGCGGATTTCCGGTCGGACGGGGCCTCACTCCATTCAGGAAATAGTTGGCGGCATGCGGATGCAGCAGGGCAATGGCACAGTCGTGCAATGTCATGTCAAGGAATTGGCCTTGGCCTGATCGGTTGCGTTCATAAAGCGCCATCAGAATACCAACGGCGGAGTAAAGCCCGGTGGCCAAATCCACTACCGGTGTAGCCAAACGCAACGGGCCTGTAGACGGATCCCCGTTGATGCTCATCAGCCCCGTCATGGCTTGCAAAATCGCATCATACCCGGGCAAGCCACCGAGTGGCCCATCCGCGCCGAAACCGGAAATACGGCAATGAATCAAGCGCGGAAAGCGCTTCGATAGAACCTCGGAATATCCAAGCCCCCATTTCTCCATCGTCCCGGGCTTGAAATTCTCCACCAAAACATCCGCGCCTTCCAAGAGACGAAGCAGGACAGCGCGCCCCTTCGGTTGTGCGAGATCAAGCCCGACCGATTGCTTGTTGCGATTAACACCGATGAAATAGCTGGCATCGCGCGTTCCGTCGGCATGTTCCACGAACGGAGGGCCCCAATCGCGTGTCTCATCGCCCTGCGGCGGTTCGAGTTTGATCACCTCAGCGCCGTGATCGGCAAGAATCATGGTGCAATAGGGCCCTCCGAGCACGCGAGTGAGATCGATCACGCGCAAACCCGCCAGAGCTCCTTGCGCGGCACTCGATTTTTCTACAATATCCGTGTTTGTTGCTGAATCCATCAAAGCTTTTTCCTGCTGTTGGTCTAGAGATTGTTCCACACGCGCCGACAAAATTCCGGATAATCGCCGCGCATCTTTGCGGCGACCGGTCCGCGCAAGGCCTCAAGCTCCTCAATCTTGGGTTCGGGCGTTTGCGGAACTTCGGAAGGGCAGTCGAAATCGAAGCCGGTTGCGGCCCGGATGCTTGCAATGCTCTCACCCGGATGCACGGAGGCAAGAATAAACCGGCCGCTTTCCGCCTGAAAACGAAAAACGCAGCGCCCGGTGACCAAGGCTTGCGCGGTTCCGCGACGGAAGACTTCGGGCGGCGAGCGTCCGGGCGCAGAAACCCAATCCACGCGCGGGACCAGCACGCGCGGTGAGTGCTCCTCACGCAAGAGGATGGTGCGCGGAACCATCATGTACATGAAAGCGGAACCGAAACTTCCGGGAAAGCGAACATCTCGCCCAGGCCATTCACCGGTGCCGATCAGGTTGATATTGGCTTGGCCGTCAATCTGCCCCCCGCCGAGAAAAAACAGGTCGATGCGGCCTTGCGCGGCAAGGTCAAACAGTTCGGCGGAGCCTTCGGTAAAAGGGTTTCCTCGCGCGCGGTGCAGAAGCGAAAGACGCATGGGCACGCCAAGCGCCTGCACGAGCAGGCAGGCCGCGGCCGGTATCGGGCTCGCTGCCCCCACCGCGACATGCCGGGCGGGTGGCGCTTCGGGATCCAGAATGAGGTGCGCAAGCGTAACAGCCAGCCGCTCAGCCAGAGCAATCATTGCGCCACAACGTGTTCGGAAAGCAAAACATAGCGCGCGAGGTAAGTGCGGAAGCCCTCTTCGCTTCGCGCAAGCTTCGCATATTCCATCAGATGCGCGCTATCGGCCGGATATTCGTCGAACAACCCGAGCGGCCACGCGCCCCGTTGGGCCACCGCAACGGCCTCGATATAGGGCGCGGTGATGACACCGGGCGCAAGGCGCTCATCTTCAAGGAAATTGCCAGGCATGCGTCGTTCGACGGTCACCAAACTGCGGCGGCTGGCGTGGGCAATGGTGGCAAGCTCCCGCCGCCTTCCCACCCAGACATTGCCTTCGGCATCGACCATGGGGGCATGAAATAGGCCGAAATCAGGGCAGAGCGCGGGAAGCAGAAGAATGGGATCCGGTGATTCCGCAAACGGGTTCTGGATCACTTTCCAATCCGGCCGATGGGCCAAAATGTCGCTTCCCAAAACCCCGCGCAGAGGCAGGAACGGAACACCTTTTTCAGCCGCCTGCAAGCGCGCATGCATGGCCGGGCAGGTTGCATCAAAAACCTTGATACGCCCTTGCGCAAGCGCCGCAAGAAAACGCGGCGCACTGCCTGCCTCGCCAAGGGTCACGGCGCTGGTCTCAAGCTCCGCCACCGCGCCCGCCCCGATGAGAAGATCCGTCGCGTAGCCGGAGACCGGTACCCCGATGAGACGGAGCCCGCGAATATCGCGGCGAATGAGGGCGCGAACCAGCTCGCACGGCACCAGAGAATTATCCGGCGGCAAAGCCACCGATGCGCCGCTCGGCACCCGCTCGGCAAGCTCTTCGACCGTTGTTATCACGGCGTTTTCCTCCGCTAGATCGAGAAAAATACAATGCGCGTATTTTCCCGGGATGCGCAATGGGCTTCACGGCAGGCGCCGCCCAGGCATCCGAGCAGGTTATGCCGCGAATTCTGCCCTGCGACGGAAACGCGCCGATACTGCAACCAGTTCCGCCATCGCCATCTCATATTCGCGTTTCAGCCGTTCGATGCGCTCCTCGGCACTGACGATCGCATCAATCGCCCCTATTCCCTGGCCCGAGCCCCAGATATCGCGCCAGACCTTGGCCTTTGAGCTCCCGGAGGAGAAGTCCATTTTTGAGGGGTCCGCAGCCGGCAACTGATCGGGGTCAAGTCCTGCGCGGCGAATCGAAGGTTTGAGGTAATTGCCGTGTACGCCGGTGAAGAAATTCGTATAGACGATATCGTCGGCGCGGGATTCCACAATCATCCGCTTATAAGCCTCATCGGCGTTTGCTTCGTGGGTGGCGATAAAGGCCGAGCCGATATAACCGAGATCCGCCCCCATGGCTTGAGCTGCCAAGAGCGCGCGGCCGGTGCTGATGGCACCCGAAAGGACCAACGGCCCACTCCACCAAGCGCGGATTTCTTGCACCAAAGCAAAAGGCGAGAGAGTGCCGGCATGGCCGCCGGCCCCCGCTGCCACGGCGATGAGACCGTCGGCGCCTTTCTCAATCGCTTTATGAGCAAAGCGATCATTGATGACATCATGCAAGACGATGCCGCCGTAGGAATGAACGGCTTGGTTAACATCCTCTCGTGCGCCGAGAGAGGTAATCACGATCGGCACACGGTGCTTGACGCAAATCGCCAGATCCTGCTCCAGCCGCACGTTGGATTTGTGCACGATCTGGTTCACCGCGAAAGGCGCCGAGGGCTGTTCGGGATGGGCGCGATCATGCGCGGCAAGGGTTTCGCGGATTTCGGCGATCCACTCATCCAGGCATTCGGCGGGTCTTGCGTTCAATGCTGGGAAGCTTCCCACAATCCCGGCTTTGCACTGGGCGATGACGAGTGCCGGGCAAGAAATAATAAACATTGGCGCACCGATCGCCGGAAGCCGCAGTCGCTCCATAAGGCTGGTAGGTATGGTCATGAAAAACTCTGGTCGTGTTGTTTCTGGGTCGCGGGGAAACCCTCGGCCCCGGGTTGCGGGAAAAGTCTCAAAAGCCTGATTAAAGCCCGATGCATTCACCGGCAAGATCGTCCGAAGTCCGGTCTCCCTTGATCCGCTCCGGCCAGGGCAGCGGGGTTGTCGCGCCGAAATCCAAAAGCCGGCCCAGCCAATTGCGCACGCCCTCGGGCGTTCCAAAAACGGCGGGCACAAAAAGCCCTGCCCCGCCCAAGGCTTCGGCAGCGGCGATTCCATCCTTATCGGTCACATCATCGCCGATGAAAATCGGCTGCCGGCCCCGAAACGGAACCCGCGCCATCAAGAGGCGCACGGCATGGCCTTTATCCGCCCCGATCGGCCGCACTTCCAGAGCCTTGCGTCCGGGAACGAGGCAGAAACGATCCGCCGCCGCGGCGACGAGATGGGAAAGCGCTTCGGCCATTGGCGCCTCCGCTGCGGGCGCCAAGCGGTAATGCACCACGAATCCTGCGGCTTTTCTTTCCACAAATGCACCGGGATAACGGGCCACTAGGCGCTCGGCCTCGGCAAGCCATTCTGGCGGTGCCTGCGGCAAGGGGATACGTTCCAGCTCCTCCGTCGGGCCAAAGCGAAAGGCCGCCCCGTGTTCTCCGGCCACCGCAAAAGCAACGCCCGGCAAGAGGGTGTCAACCGCCGCAACCGGCCGGCCGGAAATGATCGCGAGCGCGCCCCCGAGCCGGTCGCGCAGATTGCGCAAAACTTGGGCGAGGCCGGCAGGAACCGAGACAAGGTCTGGCTTCGGCGCGATCTCGAGTAGGGTGCCGTCGAGATCAAGCAGGAGTGCGGCACGATTAAGCGGTGGAAGAGGTTTCGGCATCACGCCCGGTTCATGCCTTTATTGACAACTGACGATGCGAACGTCGTAAACGGGATGCTCGAGCATAAAAAGCGAAGGCTCCGCCGCGAACATCCAGCCTGCAAAAGCTTGCTTGTTGGTGTTTTTATCGTCGATTTCCAGCTCAACGGCCGCGTCTTGGGCAAAATTCGGCGGCCGCACCAGACACGCCCGCACCGTGATCGAGAGCGTGCCGTATTGCGCTGTCTGACCTACGCGAATGTTGAGTTCTTGCGTTCGTGCGTTCACTTTGTCCAAGACTTGTAGCCGCGCGCTCTCCCGCGATAACCAAGCAGGCGCCGGCGCCGCAGGAGCTTCCTGACCTTCGGGGCTCGTCTGCTCCTCGGAAGAAGGTGGCGTTTCCGGGGGCGTTTCGGAAGGAGGCGGAGCCTCAGCGCAGAGCCAAAATGCGGCCAGAAGGCCTCGCCATGTTTTATGCCGGAACCCTGGCTTCAGTTCTTTGCTCCGCCGGTTGCATCCGCGCCGCCCCCGCCGGAGGCTGGGGCCGGGCGGCCTTTCCCTTGCCCGGACTGCGCGGCAAGGTTGGCCGCGCTGAAAATGAACCGCCCGAGCAGGTCTTCCACGTTGATCGACGGCTGCGTAATGGTAATTTCGCCGCCGGACGCGATCATTTGCTCGTCTGCTCCGGGAACGAGATTGATGTATTTCCCGCCCAGCAACCCTTCGCTCGCCACGGCGGCCGAGGTGTCTTTGGGCAGTTTTACCTTATCCGCAATAATCAAGGTAACTTCCGCTTCATAGGTTTGGGGATCCAAAGCTGTCGTGCTGACCGTGCCGACCCGGATACCGGCGAGGCGTACGGGCGCGCCGACGTCCAGCCCGTCGATTCGTTGAAATTTCGCGTGCACCGGATAACCGCCGGTTTCCGGGCGGCCGGAGCGCGCAACCGCATACCCGAGGAAACTCGCCGCGAGCACGATCACTCCAGCGCCCACCAAAATCTCGGCCAAGTTTCGCCGTGCCATCTAAAAATCTAAGGTCCTGTGAAAATCAGGTTTCTGGCGTCCAAGCTTCGTAGTCTCCGGTGGCACGGCTTCGCCGTCCCCCGGCGTAGTCGTGGCCGGGAGGAAAGTAGGCCTGCGGCGTGCCGGTCAGATTGGGCACGGGCGGGCGTTGCCAAGGCCAACGGCGAGTCTCCGGCAAGGGCGCATCGGTGATGTAGTGCAACCAAGCGTGCCACTCCGGCGGTACCCTGGTAGGCTCCACGGCCCCCGAATAGGCAACCCAGCGTCTCCGGCGCATACCGGGCCGAGCTCGCCTTTCTTCATAATAGCGATTGCCGAAAGCATCGACGCCAACCAGGCGCCCATGCAGAGCGGTAAACAGACGCGTGCCGAAATTCATGCCGCTAATCTAAGCGATGCCGCGGGCCTGGTCCATGGCACGGGAGGTATCTTGGTGCATTTCCTGTATGTTGGGATTGCCGGGCAAGAATTCCACAAAATATGCTTTTCTGCGTCCCCAACCCTCGATAAGATCCGCAGCATGAAGTCTCATCGCGCTTGGCAAGGGATCCGTTTGAAAAAATCTCTTGCCGTATTCTCAGACGAAGAGCCGGAGCGGAGCGTTACGCTTCCTGCATCCTGGGAGCCGGCAGCGGCCGCGGCGTTGGCCGTTTTGGCTCCGGGTTCCGGCCCGGTGCATATCGTCGAGGCCGCCGAGCGTTGGGTTGCACCGATTGCGCGAAGCGCGGCGGGAATCGGGTTGGATGCCGCAATCGGCGAACGGCTACACAGGCTTTTGTGCATGCGGCGCGGCGCGCCTTGTGCCGAAATCTGGCAAGCGCAAACGTGCTCTTTACCCGGATTCGTCCTGAACCTTCCGGCTTTTTGGGTTCCCGGTGAGGGCCTTGACGTAACAGGATTGGCCGAGGCTGCGAGGCTTGCAACCACGGCGCTGGCTTTGGCGTTTCCGCAAGCGGGCCGAATCGGTGTGGGCTTTGCCGATTTCGCCGGTCTGCTTGCACGCCTTGGCATCCCCTACGACAGCGAAAGCGCTGGCGCGCTTGCCGCCGGCCTTGCGGCCTTGCTGTGGGCGAGAAGCCGCATTGCCTCGGCCCATCTGCGGGAGCGCCAAGGCGAGATCGCCGAACAGCGGCGCGTGTCTGCCCTTCCCCCGGCCCCGCCCCCCGCCACGCCGCTGCCGGAACTTGATGCAACCATCCGAGCGGCGTGGTCGGAGGTCATTGCGGCCGGCGTGCCCCGCCATTTTGCCACCACCGCCCTCTTTGTTCCCGGCCCGGTTGAGGCGCTGCTTGGGGTAGAAACCGGAGGAATTGCGCCGGCTTTTTCGCCGCTGAACGAGGAAGGAAAACTCACGCGCTGGGCCGAGGCATGGCTCGCGGCGCAAGGCCTATCCGCCGAACCCGCGCTGGCTTTGGAGATTGCCGGCCGGAGTGTGTTCCCTCCGCCGGTTCCCTTGCGCGCGCAGCTTGCCGTGTATGATGCGGTTGCGCCGTTCTTTGCCAGCATGCCGCCGAAGCCGGAAGAGTTTGTCGCCATCGCGCCGGCAGCGAGTCTTCCCCCGCGCCGCCGCGGCTACACCCAACGCATTTCCGTGGGTGGGCATACGTTGTTTTTGCGCACAGGGGAATACGAAGACGGCCGGCTTGGCGAGATTTCACTAACCCTGACCAAGGCCAGCGCTTCGTTCCGCGCTTTGCTGGATGCGTTTGCGCAAGCGGTCAGCATCGGCTTGCAACACGGCATCGACCTTGCCGTTTTCGTCGAAGCCTTCGCGTTCACGCGGTTTGCCCCTTCCGGCAAGGTGGAGGGTGACCCAGCGGTGGAGCGGGCGACCTCAATCATCGACTATGTGTTCCGTCACCTTGCCGTGAATTTCCTGGGTCGCACCATTCTTCCCGCGGAAGAAGAGGCGGCTGATACCGTCGGCGAAGGAGCCAACGAGGCCGAGCCGCTTTTGCCCATGGCGCTGCCGCATTCGGCCTCGCCGCGGGCGCGCAGGCGGGCGTTGCGCGTCGTCGGGAAATAGCGCCCCCTCGACTCTGGGCTGCCCTTCTCCTGCTTGGCGAAATGCGGCGATGCGGCATATACCAAAGCCATGGGTGACGGCGCCGCCTCGTTTCGCCTTTCCTTGCACCGCAGTATTGCGGAGATTAGCGCTGCCGATTGGGATGCGTGCGTAGGGGATGAAAACCCTTTCGTGACGCATGCCTTTTTAAACGCGCTGGAGGAGAGCGGTTCGGTTTGCAAGCAGACCGGCTGGCTTCCGCATCACGTGGTGGTGCGTGATTCGGCTGGAGCCGTCTGCGCGGTTGTGCCAATGTATGCCAAGGCACACTCCTACGGCGAATACGTCTTCGATCACGGTTGGGCCCAGGCGCTCCATCGCGTCGGCGGACATTATTACCCGAAGTTGCAGGTTGCCGTGCCGTTCAGCCCGGTACCCGGCCCGCGGTTGTTACGCCGAGCAGGGACGGATCTCCCGATTGCTGCATTGGCAAAAGCGTTGGTCGATATTTGCATTGAAAGCGAAATGTCTTCGCTGCACATTACATTCTGTCAGGAGCAGGAATGGCATGCTCTCGGAGCGGCCGGATTTCTGCAGCGGATGGGCTTGCAATTCCATTGGGAAAACCAAGGCTACAACACGTTTGACGATTTTCTGCTCGGTCTTACCTCACGCAGACGCAAGCAAATCCGTAGGGAAAGGCGCGATGTGCAAGCCTTAGGCTTAACCTTCCTCACGCTCCGGGGAAGCGAGATTACCCTTCGGCATTGGCGCGCCTTTTTCCGTTTTTACCTCGCAACCGCGGACCGCAAGTGGGGGAACCCCTATCTTACGGAACGGTTTTTCCCCATGCTTTCCGAACGACTCGGCGATCGTGTCGTGTTGATGCTCGCGGAATATCACGGCGAGCCGGTTGCCGGGGCTTTGAATCTTTTGGGAAAAGACACTCTTTACGGTCGCAATTGGGGCGTGATCGGCGAATGGCCTTTTCTACATTTCGAGCTTTGCTACTACCGTGCGATCGAGTTCGCAATTGCCGAGAGGCTGAAACGCGTGGAAGCCGGCGCGCAAGGGGAACATAAGTTGCAGCGCGGCTATCTGCCGCGCCCGACATATTCCGCCCATTGGATCGTTCATTCAGGCCTGCGAAGAGCCGTTGCCGAGTTTCTCGCACGCGAGCGGCCGGTAATTGCTTCGGAAATTGCGGAGCTGACCGCGGCCGGCCCGTTTCGCAACGAAAGCAGCGATGCGGGAAGCGAAGCGGCGGCAAATCTCGACATCATCGCGGAAAAGCCGCAGACTTGATGTTTCCTTCTTGCAGGTAATGAGGTCAGAAATGAAACAGGCAGAGAGCACTCTGTTGATCGAGCGCGAAGAAGTGCGCGTGAGCGATTGGCATCTTGCGCCCGGAGAGCATACCGGCGAGCATCGGCATGGTTTTGATTACGTCGTGGTTCCGATTACGGACGGTTTGCTGCGTTCGGTCGCCGCGGACGGGGTGAGCGAAATTCCGCTTGCGCCCGGCAAAGCATATTTCCGCAAAGCTGGCGTAGAACACGATGTGATCAACGCGGGTACAAAGCCGCTGCGGTTTATCGAAATTGAACTGAAAGACCGGCCCGGATAAGACAGAGGCATGGAGCAGATATTTTACTTTGAGGACCTTGCGCCCGGCCTTCGCTTTCGATCGCGCGAAATCACGGTAAGTGCAGAGGAAATCAAAGGCTTCGCCGCCGCTTTCGACCCGCAGCCGTTCCACCTCTCGGAGAGAGAGGCGGAGCAGTCCTTTTTTCGTGGGCTTTGCGCCAGCGGATGGCATACAACGGCCTTGACCATGCGCCTTCTGGTCGAGAGCATGAAACTTGCCGGCGGAGTGATCGGCGCCGGGATGGATGAGCTCCGCTGGCCTGCCCCGGTGCGCCCGGGTGATACGCTCTGGGTGGAGAGTGAAGTCACGGAATTGCGGCCGTCTTCCTCTCGGCCGACGATCGGTCTCGTAAAATTCCTGATTCTGACGAAAAAGCAAACGGGCGAAACGGTGCTGCTCTTGCGCTCGAACAATTTTGTTCTGCGCCGGCAGCTCGGGGCTGATTCATGATGGACGCTGCGGCTTTGCATCGCCGGCTGATGACGCTGGACAGCCACATCGATATTCCTTGGCCGGAGGGGCCGGATCCGTTCACGGACTCGACGCGCTGCGTGGATTTGCCGAAGATGCTCCGGGGTGGTCTCATTGCCGGTTGTTTTGCCGCTTATGTTCCGCAAGGTCCGCGCGATGCACAGAGTTCGGAAGCAGCTTTCCACCGCGCGCTTGCGATGCTGCAGAGCATCCATGCCATGGCGCGGGGCACGGAGACGGTTCCGGCCGAGCTTGCCACCACTGCAGCCGCAATCGAGGCCGCTCATCGTTCAGGCAAGCGCGCGATTATTCCTGTGCTGGAAAACGCCCACGCCATTGCGGGAGATCTCTCCCGATTGGCCAAGCTCCGAGAGCTCGGGGTACGTTACGTCACGCTGACCCATAACGGCCACAACCTATTGGCGGATTCGGCAATTCCGCGCGCCGAGCTTAGTGATCCGCCAAGCTTGCATGGGGGCCTCAGTTCGCTCGGGCGAAGCGCCATTTCGGAAATGAACCGGCTAGGCATCCTTGTCGATGTCTCGCACAGTGCGAAAGCGACCATGATGCAAGCGGCCGCCTGGTCGAAAACGCCGGTTATTGCTTCTCATTCTTGTGTCCGCGCTCTTTGCGATCATCCGCGCAATTTGGATGACGAGCAGCTGGAAATGCTTCGGGAGGCCGACGGCGTGATACAGATTACGGCAATGCCTGCGTTTTTGCGGCCGCAAGGAACTGTGGAAACGGTCTCCGTTCGGGATTTTGTCGATCATATTGACTATGCCGTGAAGCGAATCGGCATCTCTCATGTCGGGATTTCATCGGATTTTGACGGCGGCGGCGGCATCACCGGCTGGCGCAACGCCGCGGAGAGCGAAAACATCACGGCGGAGTTGCTCCGCCGCGGCTATGACGAAGGCGCCATTGCGTTGCTCTGGGGCGGCAATTTCCTCCGTCTGCTGCGCGCCGCCGAGGCAGCGGCGGCATGATCCCGCGCGTGAGCTTACCGAACGGCACCACCGTTCCTGCCCTTGGCCAGGGAACATGGCACATGGGGGAGCAACGGGGGGATGCGGCCGCCGAAATTGCGGCCCTGCAGCTCGGCATCGAGCTCGGGATGAGCCTGATCGATACGGCGGAAATGTATGGCGATGGCGGGGCCGAACGCATTGTCGGCCAAGCGATCGCCGGCCGGCGCGATCAAGTGTTTTTGGTCTCGAAAGTCTATCCCCACAACGCCACGGTGCAAGGCATGAAGGCGGCGTGCGAGCGCAGCTTGAAACGGCTGGGCACGGACACAATCGATCTTTACCTGTTGCACTGGCGGGGAAGCGTGCCGCTTGCGGAAACGCTCGCCGGCTTCGCGACATTGCAGAAAGCGGGGAAAATTCGCTTCTGGGGCGTATCCAACTTCGATGCAGACGACATGGCGGAACTGACCACGCTGGCCGGCGGCGGGCAGTGCGCTGCGAACCAGGTGCTTTACCATCTTGATCAACGCGGCATTGAGTTCGACCTGCTTCCCTATTGCCAGCAGGCCGGGATCGCCGTCATGGCTTACTCGCCGCTCGGCCAAGCCGGCCGATTGTTGCAATCGCCGGCGCTGGCGAAGGTCGCGCAACGGCACGGCGCAACACCGGCGCAGGTTGCGTTGGCCTGGTGTCTGCGTCAGCCCGGCGTGATCGCCATTCCGAAGGCTTCCCAGCTTGCCCATGTGCGCGAGAACGCCAAGGCCGCAAGCCTTCGCCTGAACGCGGAAGACCTCGCGGAACTCGACGCCCGCCATCCGCCGCCCGGCCGCAAACGGCCGCTGGCGATTCTTTAAGTCTTTAAGGCTTCCAAGCCGACCTCCTGCCCAACCCGGCAACAAGTGCCGCCCGCTTAACCAGACGGTAAGCGGTGCGCGGCATTGTTTCTGGAGCGGCAGGAAGCCGCTGCGAAGAAAGGGTACTATCGTGTGGGTCGGTAAAAGCGAGGAGCGCAAAACCCTCCCCATTCCCCCAAGGGTCGGGACATGGCAACGCTACAGGAGGGACTGAAGGCGCTGGGGCCAATGCGCCTTGCTGCCATGGGCGCGGTGGCTCTCGGCGTGCTGGCGGTCATGGCGCTGCTGGTCTTACGCGGCGGCGGCGAGCATATGGCAATCCTTTACGGTGATATGGACTTGCGCGATGCTGCCCAGGCGGTTGATCAGTTAGAACGGGCCCATATCCCGCATCAGCTCACCGGTGGCGGAACCGAGATTCTCGTCCCTGCCGACCGAGTGGCCGATGCACGGCTCTTGCTTGCCAAAGCCGGCCTGCCGGCTTCCGGCTCGGTGGGTTACGAGATTTTTGATCGGACCGATCCTCTCACGGCCACGCCTTTTCAACTGGATATCGATCGCACACGCGCGCTGGAAGGCGAGCTCGCCCGGACTATTCGAGCAATTCACGGGGTGCGAGGGGTGCGGGTGCATCTGGTGCTGCCAAAGCGCGAGCCGTTTTCACGCGAGCAACAGGAAGCGCAGGCCAGCGTGCTGCTGACGATGGCCGGCGCGGCCAGAATGGACCGCGAAAGCGTTCAGGCCATTCTTAATCTGCTGGCAGCGGCGGTCCCCGGTTTGAAACCGAAGAACATCGCTGTGGTGGACAGTCGCGGGAACGTTTTGGCCCGTGCCGGGGCTCCGGTGGGTCCGGACGGCGGCGCGGTTTCCAGTGAAGAAATTCGCCTGGCAACGGAGATTCGTCTCTCGCGTGCTGTGGAAGAAATGTTGGAACGCAGCCTCGGTCCCGGCCACGTGCGCGCGGAGGCTGCGGTCGAGATGAATTTCGATCATCTTCACGAAACGGAAGAGCGCTACGACCCCGATGGGCAAATCGTGCGCAGCCAGCAAAGCGTCGTTGGCAAATCCAAGAGCACCGAGGGGAACAACACTGTCTCGGTGCAAAATAACTTGCCGAACGCCGATGCCGGAAACACCACGACTTCCGGCAACGAAGAACAACGCGAGGAAGATACAACCAATTATGAAATCAGCAAGACGGTGCGAACCATCGTGCATGATGAGCCCCAAATTAAGCGGATCAGCATGGCTGTAATGGTTGACGGCATAACGACACGCGGACCCGACGGGAAACCGATCTGGCGCGAGCGTAGCCCCGAAGAGCTCGCCCGCATCACCGCGCTGGTAAAAACCGCCATCGGTTACGATGAAAAGCGCGGCGATCATGTCGAAGTGGCCACATTGCGTTTCGCCGAGGAAGATGAAATGGCGCCGCTTCCGCACACGCCGTTCGGGCTTCCTTTGGAACGGGCGGATCTCGTTCATCTGGCTCAAACATTATTGCTCGGCCTTGTGGGAATTCTCTCTCTTCTCCTGGTATTGCGCCCGATGGTGCAGCGCCTGACCGCGGCTGACGTTCCAGCATTGTCTAGCCCAGCTGCCGTTGGGTCGGTTGCCTCTGACGGGACGCCCCCTGCGTTGAACGCAAGCGCTCCGCCGCTCCTAACGGGCCCCCAAAACGCCGTCTCGCCGCTGAGTGCGTCGGCCTCCGCCGTAACGTCTGAATTCGAGCAAATGGTGAACATTGCGAATATCGAAGGACAAATGCGTGCCTCGTCGTTGCGAAAAATCTCCCAGCTTGTCGAAAACCACCCCGAAGAATCGCTGGCCATCGTGCGCCGATGGCTTGCGGAAGAAACGCAATAGTCCATGCCGCGGTTAGCCGAATCGCGTGGGCTTACCGGCCCGCAAAAAGCCTCTATCCTCATGCTTGCTTTAGGCGAGGAGCTTGCCGCCAAGATCCTCGCGATGATGCATGAAGACGAGATCAAAGAACTCTCCAGCGCCATGGCGCAGCTCGGCACCGTTCGCGCCGATGTGGTGGAAAAGCTCTGTTACGAATTTGCAGAGAGTATGGGGAACACCGGCAACCTGGTCGGTTCCTTCGAGAGTACCGAACGGCTTTTGATGCGTTGCCTACCGCGCGAACGAGTAAGCCAGATCATGGAGGAAATCCGCGGTCCGGCCGGTCGCACGACATGGGATAAGCTCGGTAACGTAAACGAAGCGGTGCTCGCAAATTATCTCAAAAACGAATATCCGCAGACGGTCGCCGTTGTTCTTTCCAAGGTCCGGCCCGATCATGCCGCGCGTGTTCTTGCCTTACTCCCAGAACCGTTCGCGCTCGAAGTGATTATGCGTATGCTGCGCATGGAAATCGTGCAGCGCGAAGTTCTGGATAGCGTCGAGAAAACCCTGCGCACGGAATTCATGACGAACCTTGCCCGTAGCGCCCGGCGCGACACCTATGAGTTGATGGCGGATATTTTTAACAGTCTCGACCGCCAGTCCGAAGCGCGATTGCTTGCGGCGCTGGAGGAAAGGAATCGTGAAGCTGCAGAGCGTATCAAATCTCTTATGTTTACTTTTGAAGATTTGCAGCGTTTGACGCCGCAATCTATGCAAACACTTCTCCGCTTCGTAGAAAAAGACAAACTCCCCATTGCGCTCAAAGGTGCTTCGGAAAAACTCAAAAATTTCTTTTTTGCCAATCTTTCGGAACGCGCCGGACGCATGCTGCGGGAAGAGATCGAAATGCTCGGCCCGGTGCGGCTGCGCGATGTCGATGAAGCGCAAGCCAATATTGTTGCGCTCGCCAAAGATCTTGCCGCGCGCGGAGAAATCGATCTCGGAGACAACAAAGAAGATCAAATGGTGTATTGAACATGTCTCAGGCACTGGCCTCAGAGAACCTCCCTCATTCTCTCAATATTCTTTTTGCGGAGGATTTTGACACTCCCTTGGAGCATTCCGCCGAGGAAGCACCCGAGTTAGAGGAAAGCCAAAAGCAGGTAGAGCCTACACCCGTCTTTTCGGCCGAAGAGGTCGAAGCGGCACGACGACTGGGCTATGAAGAGGGCAAGCGCGATGGAGAGGCCGAGGCGAAAGTTTCCGCAGCGGCGCTCGCCGCCCAGGCGATTTCCCGAATTGCCGAAGCAATGAAGCGAGCCGATGCCGAGGCCGCGCGAATTGCCGAGGAAACGGCGGATGCGTTCGTTCGGCTGCTGCTCGATTCGCTGCTTGCCGTTTTGCCGGGTTTATGCGCACGTTACGCTGATGCGGAAATCGCCGCTATGGTCAAAGCAATCGTTCCCCAGTTGCGATCTGAGTCGCGGGTAAAAATCTCGATCCATCCGGATCAGAAAATCGCCGTGGAAAAAGAGCTTCTTTCGTTAGAAAAAGAGTTTCGTCAGCGCATCTTTGTGGAAACGGATTTCTCAATTCCTCGCGGCGACGCGCGCATTGCATGGCAAAACGGCTCCGCGGTTCGCAATACGCGCCGAGCCATCGCGGCATTGAAAGAAGCGCTCTTGCCGCTTGGTCTGTTGGGTGAAACCCCATCGGCGACAGAGACTGAAGAAAATGCAACTCCCGAGGTCGCCCATGCCTGAGGAGATGGAACTGCCCGATTTGAACGGCGGCGCACCCGCCGGTGCCGAGCCTCTTTCCACTCGCAGCGCGCGTGATTTGGAAGCCGTCTATGACATTCCCGTTACCGTCAGCGCCGTACTTGGCAAAGCCACGATGCAGGTCAGTCAACTTCTGAAATTGGGACGCGGCGCGGTGGTGGAACTTGATCGCAAACTCGGCGAGGCAATCGACATCTATGTGAACAATCGGTTGGTGGCCCGCGGTGAGGTGGTCATGATCGATGAAAACCGCTTGGGTGTTACGATGACCGAAATCGTCAAAACGGATCGCATGAGCTGAGGCGCCGCTATGCGTGTTTTTATCGTCGGCTCCCTTGCCGGAGAGCTCGGTCAGGCGGCGCAACACGCGTTAGCGCGTGGAGCAGCCATTGAACAAGCGGATGATCCCGCTTCCGCCCTGGTCCGTCTTCGCGCCGATGCGCGCGTGGATCTCGTTCTCTGCGATGTTGCCTTTGATATCGGAGCCTTCGTACGGGCTCTGGCACAGGAACGCATCGCCACCCCTATTGTCGCGTGCGGCGTTGGGACGGATCCAGCAACCGCTGCCCGCGCCATTCGCGAAGGCGCGCGGGAATTCTTGCCGCTGCCTCCGGATCCGGATTTGATCGCCGCCCTTCTCGAAGCCGCAACGGCGGAAAGTCATCACCTGATCGCGCGCGATCCGGTGATGCTGGCCACCGTCCGGCGTGCCGAACAGATTGCCGATTCGGAAGCATCGGTGCTGATCGTTGGCGAATCCGGAACCGGCAAAGAGGTCTTGGCCCGACACATCCACCGGCGCTCGCGCCGCGCCAACGGGCCGTTCGTTGCTTTGAATTGCGCCGCAATTCCCGAGACGCTTCTGGAATCCGAGCTCTTCGGCCACGAAAAAGGCGCGTTTTCGGGCGCAATCGCAAGGCGAATCGGAAAATTCGAAGCGGCAGACGGTGGCACGCTTTTGCTGGATGAAATCAGCGAAATGGATGTGCGGCTACAGGCCAAGCTCCTGCGCGTGATCCAAGAGCGCGAGATCAACCGGCTCGGCAGCAACACCCCGATACGCGTCAACGTACGCATTTTGGCCACGACGAACCGCGATCTTGCCGGCGAGGTCGCGGCCGGAAACTTTCGCGAGGATCTCTATTTCCGACTCAATGTCGTATCCATGCGTCTGCCGCCGCTACGCGAGCGCCCCGGCGATATTATTGCTTTATCGGAACATTTTGCGCATCGGTATGCCGAGGTCAACGGGTTGCCATACCGGCCGCTTACTCCTGCAGCGCTGGAATTGCTTACCAAACATCGTTGGCGCGGGAATGTGCGCGAGCTCGAAAACACTATTCATCGCGCCGTGCTTTTTGCCGACCATGAGACAATCGGCCCAGAAGCCATTGAGCTTCAGGCATCGCTGCATGAGCCGCCCGCGCCGGCGCGCGATCAGCCTTCCGACGCGGGGGGAATCTCCGCTCTGGTGGGACGCACGATGGAGGAAGTGGAACGCGAGCTGATTCTACAAACGCTTTCATACACGCTTGGCAATCGGACGCATGCCGCAACTATCCTCGGTATTTCGATTCGCGCATTGCGGAACAAATTGCGTGAATACGCTGCCCAGGGCATAAAAGTGCCGCCGCCGACCGCGGGCGTCGCGGCTTCCGCCGTGGCCTGAAATGTCCGAAAGCACCGCCGCCTCCTCTCCTCCCGCGTCCTCTCCTTCGCTGCTTGCCCAATGGAACGGTATTGCAGACCGGCTGCGTGCCTATGCTCCGGGCAGCGATATCGGCCTTGCCCTAGGCATTATCGCGTTGCTGTGTGTGCTGGTTCTTCCGCTGCCGACCTTTGTGCTGGATGTTGGGCTCTCGATCTCGATTACTGCTTCGGTTCTGGTGCTGATGGTCGCTTTGTTTCTGAAGCGGCCGCTCGACTTTAACAGCTTTCCCACATTGCTTTTGCTCACGACCCTGCTGCGACTTGCGCTCAATGTTGCCACCACTCGACTGATCCTTTCACACGGCAACGAAGGCAGGCTTGCGGCGGGCCACATCGTTGCTGCCTTCGGCGGGTTTCTCATGGGCGGCGACGTCGTGATCGGTTTGATCCTCTTCGCCATTCTGCTTGTGATAAACTTCGTGGTTATTACCAAGGGCTCCGGTCGTATCGCCGAGGTTGCCGCAAGGTTTAGCCTGGATTCGTTGCCCGGCAAGCAAATGGCCATCGATGCCGACCTCTCCGCCGGCATTATAGATGAGAAAACCGCCCGCCGCCGTCGTAAAGAACTGGAAGAGGAAAGCGGTTTCTACGGCGCCATGGACGGCGCCGCAAAATTTGTTCGCGGAGATGCGATCGCGGCCGTCATTATCACCTCCATCAACATCGTCGGTGGGCTTGCGATCGGGCTGATTCGTTTCGGCATGCCGCTCGCCGATGCCCTTTCCACCTTCACCACGTTGACCATCGGCGACGGCTTGGTTTCGCAAATCCCGGCGCTGCTCGTCTCCACCGCGGCCGGCATTGTGGTGACGAAAGGCGGCGTCGAAGGAAGCGCCGATGCGGCATTGATCAAACAGCTCGGCGGCAGTGCCAAACCACTCGCGGTGGTTGCCGGCGCCGCTTCGCTGCTGGCCGTTATGCCGGGGCTTCCCACCCTTCCCTTTCTGACATTGGCCGGCCTCGCCGGTGGTGCGGCATGGTTACGTTCGAAACATCCCGCGGATGAGCAAGCCGAAACCCCACAGATTTCCCCTGTTCCGGCTGAGCCGCCAATTAGCGAAACCCTGCGGATCGATTTGATTCGCTTGGAGCTCGGCTATGGTTTGCTCTCCTTGGCAAGCGGCGAGACCCCCAAGCTGACCGAGCAAATCAAAGCTTTGCGCCGCACGCTTGCCGCGGAAACGGGCTTCGTGTTGCCGCCGGTGCGCATTCAGGACAACCTGCAGCTTCCCTCCGAAACATACGTAATCCGCATCAAGGAAATCGAGGCAGCGCGCGGCGAAATCAGGCCGGCCATGTTGCTTGCCATGGATCCGCGCGGCGGCGTGCCTGAGCTCCCCGGCGAGCGCACCACGGAACCCGCTTTCGGGCTGCCGGCCCTTTGGATCGCGCCGTCGTTGCGCGAACAAGCCGTTATCGCCGGCCACACCGTGGTTGATCCGCCGAGCGTTCTTACCACGCATCTTACGGAAGTGGTGCGCGAGTATATGGCAGACTTGCTTTCCTATACGGAAACGCAAAAGCTTCTTGATAACCTACCCCGCGAACACCAGAAGTTGGTAGCCGATTTGATCCCGTCCCAAATCACGGTCGGAGGCGTGCAACGCGTGTTGCAGGCCCTGCTGGCAGAGCGCGTTTCCATTCGCGATTTACCGACCATTCTTGAAGGCATCCAGGAAGCGGTCGCCGGCGGGGGGCAGAATATCACCGCCATTACGGCGCATGTCCGTGTCAGGCTTTCCCGCCAAATCAGCGAAGCAGTCACAGGCCCTCATGGCTATATTCCGCTGCTGGTGCTTTCTCCGGAATGGGAAAGCGTCTTTGCCGAACATATGGTCGGACCACCAGAGGACCGGCATTTGGCCCTTCCGCCCTCGAAACTGCAAGAATTTACCCAGCGGCTGCGCGCCGGATTGGAAGCGCACGCTGCGGAATCTCCGGTTATTCTGACCAGCGCGATGTTCCGCCCGCATGTGCGCAAAATCATCGAGAGGCTCCGCTCTCCCACACCCGTACTTGCGCAAACGGAAATTCACCCTCGGGCCCGCATTCGCACGCTTGGAACCATTTGATCTCACCATGGCCTCTGTTGTTTTTGGGCGGCACGTGTTCGGATGCGTCTGAAGCTCTTTCGTGCAGCCAGCATGGCGGAAGCCATGGCATCAGTCCGCCGAGAGCTTGGCCCGGATGCATTGATCCTATCCTCCCGGCGCGTCCATGGCGGAGTGGAAATTGCTGCGGCACTGGAGCCTAGCCCAGCGGAGCCGGACGAACCCCTCCGGCCTTTTGCACCTTTGCAGACGGTTTCCGAATCGGAACGCGCGCGCAGAGAGGCTTTCGCTTTTCATGGTTTGCCGAGCGCGCTTGCCGACGCTTTGGCGCAAGGCGAACTGGCGGCGGGGCTGTCCGCATTGTTCGCTTTCGCACCGCTGCCGCTACATCCGGGTAGCCCGCCGCTGCTCTTCGTGGGCCCGCCTGGAGCCGGCAAAACGCTGACCGTTGCTCGCCTCGCAACCCGGCTCGTGCTCGGCGGAACTCGGCCGCTCGTCATTACCGCAGATAGCAACCGCGCCGGCGCCGGCGAGCAGCTTGCAGCGTTCACGCGTTTGCTGGGCTTGACTCTCCTTGCCGCAAGTCGCCCGGTAAGCTTGGGTTTGGCGCTCGCCCGGCGCGAAGATGGTGCCCCGGTGCTGATCGATGCGCCGGGGATAGACCCCTCCGAGCCCGAACAGTGCGAAACGCTGGCCGTATTGGCGGCGCAAGCTTCCGCGAATGTCATTCTGGTTTTGCCGGCAGGACTGGATGCGGGAGAAAGTGCCGACCTCGCCATGGGCTTTGCGAGCCTCGGCGCTTCGTTCCTTCTCGCGACGCGACTGGATATGGCGCGCCGACTCGGCGGCATTTTCGCCGCAGCACGTGCCGCCAAACTGGCATTGACCGAGGGCTCCGCCGGCCCTGGAGCGGCGGATCGGCATGTTTCGCTCACGCCTGAGTTTCTCTCGGAACGTCTGCTGCAGACCACGCCCTACCGCCCGTCATCGTTTGGAGATGCTAGGCCATGACCGTTTCCCCCTTCGTTACGCGCCCTGCTTCCGATGGACGCCTGATAGCGGTGGCTTCGGGCAAGGGCGGAGTCGGCAAGACGTGGTTTGCGATCACGCTTGCGCATGCCATGGCGCGTGCCGGCCAGCGGGTGCTGCTATTTGATGGCGATCTCGGCCTTGCCAATATCGATATACAACTCGGGCTGATGCCGGAGCGCGATCTCTCCGCCGTTCTGAACGGAAATGCTTCAGTGATCGATGTGGTTTTTTCGTATGCGCCGGGCGGCTTTGATGTTCTTCCCGGCCGCTCCGGCTCCGGGGCTCTTTCCACAATCAACCCGCAAACGCTGGAGCAGATATTGACCGAACTCCGCGCGGCCGCCATGCGATCCTATGATGTGGTGGTGCTCGACCTGGCGGCAGGGCTTGATCGCGCCGTGCGGCGCATGGCAGTCGCCGCCGATACATTGCTCGTGGTGGTGACCGATGAGCCGACAAGCCTGACCGACGCCTACGCGGTACTCAAGCTTTACGCCAAAGACCGCCTTTCCTTCGGAAAGACCGGTGATGCCCGCGTGGTGGTGAACCTGGCGCCCAACCACACCGGAGGCGAACGTACCTTCGCGGCCCTCAGCCGTGCCACCACCGCCTTTCTTGGCCAGACACCGAAACTCGCGGGAATTATCCGTCGCGACGAAAAGGTGCCGGAGGCCATCCGCCGCCAATCGTTAATGCTGACGCGCCACCCCACTTCGGCAGCCGCGCGCGATGTCGAGCAGCTGGCGCGGAGCCTTTAAGAAAACAAGGGAAAGCCGGCCGAGAAAGCGCAAGCCGCGCGGACTACGCCTATTCCGACGCTTGGACCGGGATGCCCTTTTCTTCCAGAAGCTTTACGAGCTCGCCGGACTGATACATCTCGGTTACGATATCGCACCCGCCAACGAACTCCCCCTTCACATAAAGCTGGGGAATTGTCGGCCAGTTGGAAAATTCCTTGATGCCCTCACGCAATTCGGGATCTTCCAAGACATTGGCGGTGTGGAACGGCACGCCGAGATGCGAAAGAATCTGCACCACACGGGCGGAAAAGCCGCATTGCGGGAACATCGCGGTGCCCTTCATATAAAGCATAACAGGATGATCGGCGATTTCCGCCTCGATCCGTTCGCGAACGCTTGTATTCATGAAAAACTCCGTTGGGTTGCTCGTAAGCCGCTGAACTTCGTTTGTTTCATTTATTACTCGGGGGCGGAGGTTTGTAGAGCAAGCGCATGCAGCGCCGCGCCCATACGCCCGCGCAAGGCAGCATAGACCATTTGATGCTGCTGCACGCGGCTTTTGCCGCGAAATTGCTCGCTGATCACCGTGGCAGCGTAATGATCGCCGTCTCCGGCAAGATCTTCAACCGTCACTATCGCGTCCGGCAACGCCGCCTTGATGAGCGCCTCAATCTCTGCCGCCGACATCGCCATTTCCGTACCTCTCGCTTTGCTTAGACGTTCCGGGCTTCCAGCCATTCCGGGAAAAACCGCGCATGGACTTTGCGCAGGTCATCAAGCGATATGGCGAGCCCATCCGGCAGAGTCAAATCGGCGCCTACGCTTCGGCCCACGCGGCAGGCGGGAATGCCGGCGGAAGCCGCAGCAGCGAGTAAGCCCGCGCCATCCTCCGCGGCCAGAACATACCGCCCCTGATCCTCTCCGAACCAAAACGCGTGAGCAGGCAACTCGCTTTCGGGCTGAGAGAGCTGCACGCCGGTATTGCCGGCAAGCGCCATTTCCGCAATCGCCACCAAAAGCCCGCCGTCGGAGATGTCGTGGCACGCGCGAACCTTACCCCCGAGCAGTTGGCCCCGCACGAATTCCCCGACCTTACGCTCCTGGACGAGATCCACCGGGGGCGGGGCTCCCGCTTCCTGGTGCAGAATTTCTCGAAGCCACAACGACTGGCCGAGCCAGCCGTTGGTTCGCCCGACAAGGATAAGATCAAGCCCCGGGGTTAGTGCGATCCCCACCGCCTGAGCGGCGTTTTCCAAAATTCCGAGCCCCCCGATCACCGGTGTGGGCAAGACGGAGACCCCTTCGGTTTCGTTATAAAAGCTGACATTTCCGGAAACCACGGGAAACTCAAAAACGCGGCAGGCTTCCGCCATTCCTTCGATCGCAGCGACAAAATCACCCATCACTTCGGGCTTTTCCGGGTTACCGAAATTGAGATTGTCGGTAACAGCAAGCGGGCGCGCGCCCACCGCAATAAGATTGCGCCACGCTTCCGCGACGGCCTGGGCACCTCCGGTGCGGGGGTCGGCCGCACAGTAGCGTGGGGTGCAATCCGTAGTGAGCGCCAAGGCACGGGTGTGACCTTCGATGCGAACAACAGCGGCATCGGCAGTGCCCGGGCGTTTTACGGTTTGCCCGCCGAGAGTGCTATCGTATTGGTCCCATATCCATGCGCGCGAACAAAGATCAGGGCAGGCCAAGAGCCGAAGGAGCGCCGGGCCGAGCCCGAGCGGATCTTGGGGGGTAGAAAGCGGCGCAGGCGGGCGACGCGATGTTCTCGGCCGATGATAGACCGGAGCTTGCTCCACCAGAGCTTCGAGCGGGATATCCGCCTCCACTTTGCCACGGTGCGAAACAACGATGCGCCCGGTGTCGGTCAGTTTTCCGATGGTTGCAAAGTCAAGCCCCCACTTTTCGAAAATCCGCCGCGCGAGATCTTCCTGCCCCGGGCGGAGCACCATCAGCATGCGTTCCTGGCTTTCGGACAGCATCATTTCATAGGCCGTCATGCCGGCTTCTCGTTGCGGGACGTAATCGAGATCAAGGAAGATCCCCACACCTCCCTTGCTCGCCATCTCCACCGAGGAAGAGGTCAGCCCGGCCGCTCCCATGTCCTGAATGGCAATAATCGCATCGGTTGCCATCAATTCGAGGCAGGCTTCGATCAAGAGCCGTTCCGTAAACGGATCTCCGATTTGCACAGCGGGGAGTTTTTTTTCTGCGTCTTCGCCGAATTCCGCGCTGGCCATGGTTGCCCCGTGTATCCCGTCGCGTCCGGTTTTCGAGCCGACGTAAACAACCGGATTGCCGATTCCGGTTGCGACACTTCGGAAAACCCTATCCGCCGGCGCGATTCCCACCGTCATGGCATTCACCAACGGATTGCCGTTATACGCGGGATGAAAATTCACCTCACCGCCCACGGTGGGAACACCCACGCAATTGCCATAACCGCCAATGCCGCGAACCACCCCGTCCACAATCCGCCGGGTACGCGGATCGGCAGGGTCGCCGAAACGAAGCGCGTTGAGGTTGGCAATCGGCCGCGCCCCCATGGTGAAGACGTCTCTGAGAATGCCGCCGACGCCCGTTGCGGCTCCTTGATAAGGCTCGATAAAACTCGGGTGATTATGGCTCTCGATCTTAAAGACAGCGGCCAAGCCTTCGCCGATATCGACAACGCCGGCATTCTCCCCCGGCCCTTGGATGACCCAGGGCGCCTTCGTCGGCAAATTCTTAAGCCAGACGCGGGAAGACTTGTAAGAGCAATGCTCCGACCACATGACGGCGAAAATACCAAGCTCGGTAAGGCTCGGCACACGGCCGAGGAGCTCAAGAACCCGGTTGTATTCTTGTCCGGTCAGCCCAAACTGGCGGGCAAGCTCCTGGTTTACCGTACTCATGCCGCAAGCGCCTGAACCAGACTGTCAAAAAGGGGTTTGCCGTCTTGGCCGAGCAGGGGGTCTACCAAATCCTCGGGGTGCGGCATCAAGCCAAGCGTGCGCAAATTCGGGCTATAGATTCCGGCAATCGCGCGCGCACTGCCGTTAAAATTCGCTTGGGGAACGACTTGTCCGTCCGGCGTTGCGTAACGAAAGGCAACCAGCCCCTCCCCTTCGAGCCGGTCCAGGGTTTCAACATCAGCATAATAATTACCATCGCCATGGGCCATCGGTGCACGAAACACCGCGCCTTGTTCAAAGCGGCAGGTAAAGGCGGTATCGGAGCGCTCGACCCGAAGGTAACAATCCCGGGCGAGAAACCGGAGCCCTCTGTTACGAAGCAACGCACCCGGCAAAAGACCGGCTTCCGTGAGGATTTGGAATCCGTTGCAGACGCCGAGCACGTAACCGCCCCGGGCCGCGTGCTGGCGCACCGCGTCCATCACCGGCGTGCGGGCCGCAATGGCGCCGCAACGCAGATAATCCCCGTAACTAAACCCCCCTGGCAGGACAACGAGGTCAAGCCCGGAGAGATCCGTCTCTTTATACCAGATCACGCGGGGGCGGCAGCCCGTGACGAGAGTCAGCGCAATGAGAATGTCCCGCTCGCGGTTCGTGCCGGGAAAAATGACGACGCCCGCCTTCATCGCGCCGGGCAGGGATAGAGGCCGCGCAACGCCGAAGTTACTGCAGAGGCAGCGGAAACTTCCGGACCACCGCGATGCGTTTCCAGATAGCCCACGACAGCATCTCGCACGGCGCGAAGACGCGCGTGCGCGGGCAGACATAGTGTGCGGTCGGGTCCGTCTTTGCCTGCCAAGAGGGTATCGGCCACCCCTGCAATATAGGCCTCGCAATCCGCGCGTTGCGCCGAGTTCGGCGCGCTACACGCGCGGAGCAAAGCATCGCGGCTGATAAAAGCGGCATCGGCGGGGTGAGAACCGTAGGCCGATGCCAGCGCCGCGAGCGCGGCGGCAGCGGCGGCGCAAGTCGCCTTCATGCGTCTTTGATCTCCACCTCGAATTGCTCAATTACGGGATTGGCCAGGAGTTTACGCGCCATGGCTTCCGCCTCGCTTCGTGCCTCGGCAGCACTGGTGGTTGCAAGCTCCAGCACGATCGTTTTGCCTACCCGCACGTCTCCCACATCGGCAAAACCCAGACTATGCAGCGCTTGCGCGACGGCTTTGCCCTGCGGGTCCAGCACATCGTCTCTAGGCATAACGGTGACAACGGCTTTCATTGCACCGTCTCCGGCCCTTTGAGATCGCGCATGCCCGCTTCGGGCAGAATTCCAAGCCGTTTGGCCACCTCTTGGTAGGCCTCCTCCACCTTGCCAAGGTCGCGGCGGAAGCGGTCTTTGTCCATCTTTTCGTTGGTTTTGGTATCCCAAAGCCGGCAGTTGTCAGGGCTGATTTCATCGGCCACCACAATGCGCATTTCGTCATTTTCCCAAAGGCGACCGAATTCCAGCTTAAAATCCACCAGCGTGATCCCGACCCCAAGAAACAGGCCGGTGAGAAAGTCGTTCACGCGGAGGCTGAGGGTGATGATGTCGTCGAGATCCTGCGGGCTTGCCCAACCAAAGGCGGTGATGTGTTCTTCGGAGACCATCGGGTCGTTCAGTGCATCATTTTTGTAATAATACTCGATGATCGAACGCGGCAGGCGGGTGCCTTCGGGAATGCCGAGTCGGGTCGAGAGAGAACCGGCAGCGATATTGCGCACCACCACCTCAAGCGGGATGATATCCACCTCGCGGATCAACTGCTCGCGCATATTCAAGCGGCGCACGAAATGGGTGGGCACGCCGATATCATGCAAGCGTAACATGAGGTATTCGCTGATGCGGTTGTTGAGGACGCCTTTGCCCGTAATCACCCCGCGTTTCTGGGCGTTAAAAGCCGTGGCATCGTCTTTGAAATACTGCACCAGCGTGCCAGGCTCGGGGCCTTCAAAAAGGATTTTGGCCTTGCCTTCATAGAGTTGCCGGCGGCGAGCCATAGCGAACTTCCTTACGTCTAAACTCCATGTGCCAAAGAGACCACGCGCCTGCCGGATGCCGGAAAGCAACCAAGCAATGATGAGCTGCATATAGCAAGAACCGCGTCATTTTGCCACGACTGCACTGTCTGTTTCATGCGCGGAGAGCGCCACGGAGATAAACTCCGCGCGATCCGGAGGGCCGGGGGCGAAACGCCAGATAGGCAGGCCATGTTCGGGCAAGGCAAAGAGCGAGCAGCAAATCGTGCCGAAGCCAGCTTGCGGGCGGATATTCATCTGGCTTTCCGGCGGGCCGGAAGAATCAGCCATAATCGCAAGCCAGCTTTCCCAGTCATCAGGGGGCCTCGGCACGGGAGCGGCAAGAAACTTAGGCAAATGGCGGGCAATCCGCGGGCTTGTCGCGTCGTTCGGATCATGCGCGGTGACCATGGAAAGCCCCTCCGGCAACGGTTTTATATGGGGGTACCCTTCGCCCAGGCCGCGCAGAAAAAATGCTTCCTTGGCATCGGCAATGACCATATTGAACCGCCGCCATGCCCCGGCATCCAGCGCCGCAATCGCCCGGGCTGCCGCAGCGGCCGAGGAATGAACAAGCGCTATCAAGGGAAGCTCGCCGCGGCTCCGTTTGCCCGGCTCGGTGCCCAGACTCCCGGGGCGATTGAGCACGGTCGCTACGACTCCGTGCGCATTGACCGCCATCCATGTGCCGCCGGCGAGGCTGTCCCGGCCGCCCACGATGCCGGGATATTCCGGCCAATGCGCAGCCGGCGCCAGCCATGGGCGGTTCAGCATTTCATCGCGATTGGCGGCAAGAAGCAGGGGCCAAGGATTGTCCGGGCGCAGCAAAAGAACGACGGTGCACACTTTCTTTCCCTTTATGCGTTCGGCGCTGCCGGCCCAGGCTCGCCGAAGACGCGCGTGAAAATCTCATCAAGCCCTCGCAAGTGGGCCTGGGTATCCATTGCGGCATCCAACACTTCGGGTGAAATCCGGCCGGCCACTTCAGGATCGGCTTCGAGGCGGGCGCGGAACCCTTTTGCCCCCGGTTTTCCCAACTCCTCCCAGGTTGCCATCGCGTTGCGCTGGACAATGCGATAGGCATCTTCCCGCGAAATGCCGCCGCGAGCGAGCGCAAGCAGCACTTCGCCGCTATGGATGACCCCGCTGAGGCTCGCCAAATTTGCATGCATCCGCTCGGGATAGACCACCAGTTTGTCCATCAGCTCGGCAAGGCGGGTCAGTGCGAAATCCAAAGCGAGCGTGGCATCGGGCGCAAATACCCTTTCCACGGAGGAGTGGCTGATGTCCCGCTCGTGCCAAAGGGAGACGTTTTCCAGTGCGGGGATCACGGCAGCGCGGACAATGCGCGCAAGCCCTGTAAGATTCTCGCTCAGCACCGGGTTGCGCTTGTGCGGCATCGCGCTCGAACCCTTTTGGCCGGGATGAAAGAACTCTTCCACCTCACGCACTTCGCTCCGGCTCAGATGGCGGATTTCGATCGCTAACCTCTCCACGCCGCTGGCAATCACCCCGAGGGTGGCAAAATAGGCCGCGTGCCGATCGCGCGGAATCACCTGGGTAGCCACCGTTTCCGGCCGGAGGCCAAGCCGCTCCGCGACAAATGCCTCCACGCGCGGGTCCACATGCGCAAATGTGCCCACCGCACCGCTGACGGTACAGGTTGCAATTTCTGCGCGTGCCGCAGCGAGTCGCTGGCGGTTACGGGCAAACTCGGCGTAATGGCCGGCCAGCTTCAAGCCGAAGGTCGTGGGTTCCGCATGAATGCCATGACTTCGGCCGACCATCAGCGTGTATTTGTGTTCAAAGGCCCGGCGCTTCAGCACCTCCAGAAGCCTGTTCAGGTCGGCATCTAGAAGGTCGCTCGCTTGAACCAATTGCAATGCGAGGCAGGTATCCAGCACGTCAGACGAGGTGAGGCCAAGATGCATGAAGCGGCTGTCCGGCCCGATAGCCTCTCCGAGCCAGGTGAGAAAAGCGATCACGTCGTGGCGGGTTTCTCGCTCGATGGCTTCGATCCGCTCGAGATCCGCCGGTCCGATCGAAGCAACCCGCGCTTGCCCGCGCGTGCGGATGGCCTCCGCCGCTTCCTTGGGAATAGTGCCGAGCATGGCCATCGCCTCCGCGGCCAGCGCTTCGATTTCAAACCAGATCCGGAACCGATTCTCGGCGGCCCAGATGGCGGCCATTTGTGGTCTACTGTAGCGGGGGATCATTCGCGAAAACGTCCTCGACAGCCGATTGCGCGAGCTAGCCTAGTCTTGGCCAGGTTGACAATGCCGCGCAGCACAATCCAGAAGATCGCATGGAGTTTGGCGCCGTCCTCTCTTCTCTTGCCGCCCTTTTTCAGGTCGTTTTCATTGACGTTGCGCTGGCGGGCGATAACGCCGTGGTTGTAGGCCTTGCGGTAGCGGGCCTGCCCGCGCGCCAGCGCCGCTTTGCGCTGATGATCGGGGTGAGCGCCGCGATCGTCATCCGCATCGGGCTTGGCCTTATTGCTTTGCGCCTGCTTGCGATATTGGGCCTCACGCTTGCCGGCGGTTTGCTGCTGCTCTGGGTGGCTTGGCGCCTATGGCGGGAGCTTCGGGCGCGGGCACCGGCGCATGCCAAGGTTCCGCCCCGCAAACGCATGCGCACGGCAATGATACAAATCGTAGCCGCCGATGTTTCCATGAGCCTCGACAATGTCCTTGCGATTGCCGGGGCAGCGCGGAATGAGCCGGTTGTGATGATTATCGGGCTTACTCTCTCGGTTGCGCTCATGGGTGTTGGTGCGGAACTGATTGCACGGTTTATGGAGCAGAAACGCTGGATCGGCTGGGCAGGGCTTGCCATCGTGCTTTATGTTGCCCTGCGCATGATCGCGGACGGCACCTATGAGCTCTGGCGCGGCTTTTTCCTCTGGCGCCTCTAAAGCAAACCTTCGCGGCGAAAGCTAAACCAGCGGCCGTTGCCGATGACCACATGATCATGCAGCACAATGGAGAGGGCGCTGGCGGCTTCGCGTACCTCGTTTGTCATGGCGATATCATCGCGGGAAGGGGTAGGATCCCCGCTCGGATGATTGTGTACCAAAATCAATGCCGTCGCATGGAGCTCCAGGGCCCGCTTGATCACTTCGCGGGGATAGACCGGCGTGTGATTCACCGTCCCGCGAGTCTGGGCTTCATCGGCAATGAGACGATTGCGGTTGTCAAGGAACAGAACCCGAAATTGTTCGATGCGTTCGCGTGCAAGCGCCGCGTTCAGATACGCCATCAGCCGGTCCCAATTGTTTAACACCGGCTGGGTCTTGATCTCGGCCTGTGCCAACCGCAACGCGGCTGCCTGCACGGTTTTCAACGCCGCGATCCCCGCCTCTTTCAACCCCTCAATACTGCGCAAATCGTGCGGGGAAGCGGAAATCACCGCCCCAAAGCTGCCGAAGCGTGCCAGAAGCGCGCGTGCAATTGCCTTGGTATCGCGCCTCGGAATGGCAAGAAAGAGAACCATTTCCAAAAGCTCATGGTCCGCCAGCGCGTCCGGCCCCGCGCGCAGCAGGCGCGCGCGCATCCGTTCGCGATGGCCCTCCGTGCCGTGCAATGTCGAGGCGGACGCTTTTTTTGCCTCCACAAACGGCAAAGATGGAAAAGCATCGGCGAGGCTATTCCGTTTGCCCATCGCGAGGACGCTGCTTTAAAAAGTTGTTACAGAAATTCACTCCGCACGTTTGGCTAGCATACAAAAGCGTGCTTGTATATTAAATAGGGCATATCGTTCGGAGAGTTCACCGCAGTTCGTCAGCCAAGCTTGTAAGGCGGGCAATCAAGCCCGGCGGGCGAAAGGGTGAAAACCTCACATCCGGTCTCCGTCACCCCCACCATATGCTCGAATTGCGCGGAAAGCCCCCGATCGCGGGTTACCGCCGTCCAACCGTCATCGAGCACTTTTACCTCGGGCCTCCCGGCATTGACCATCGGCTCTATGGTAAAGAACATCCCCGGCCGCAGCACGAGCCCTTCACCGGGCTTGCCGAAATGCAACACGTTGGGTGGTTCGTGGAAATTGCGCCCGATCCCATGGCCGCAAAAATCGCGCACGACGGAAAACCGCCGCGATTCCACAAAAGATTGGATGGCATAACCGATATCGCCAAGCGTGGCGCCCGGCCGGACCACTTCAATGGCCCGCATGAGCGCTTGATAGGTTGTTTCAATCAGCATGCGCGCCCGGGTGGAAGGCGTTCCCGCTACATACATCCGACTGGTATCCCCGTGCCAGCCGTTTAAGATTACCGTCACATCGATGTTTACGATATCGCCCTCTTCTAGCCGTCGCTCAGAGGGAATGCCGTGGCAAACCACGTGGTTGATGGAGGTGCAAATCGATTTCGGGAAGCCTCGGTAATTGAGCGGCGCCGGCACCGCCCCGTGCGCGACGATAAAATCGTGGCAAAGCTTATCCAGCATCGCCGTAGTGACGCCCGGGCGCACATAGGGGGTAATCATATCCAGGGTTTCGGCCGCCAACCGCCCGGCCGCACGCATCGGCGGAAAATCTGCGGCTGTGTGAATCGTTACACGCCTTGCTTCCGCTCCGCCATCCATCGCCTGAACCCCTGTCTTTCTACCCAGCTCTCGCTCAATCTACGCGCTCTGCTTATTAGAAATGCGCGGCGCCGCGCTTGCGTGCAAGAGATCTGCGCCCCTGACAGCCGCCGGGCAACCCAGCAATTGGAAAACTGAATGCCGCGCTCAGCGCGTCGCGGCTGGAGAAGCTCCATCACGTGCGCATCCGGCCCCGCAGCGCCGCACGATCGTGCCCTGTTCTGCTTGGGCCAATTGCAAACGGCGCACGCCATGATGCCGCGCGTTCGACGAAGCCGACTGACGGCCGGTGCTTTCATGCGCGCGGGGCGGCTCCGGCAGGCGGAGGGCAACGTGAGTCGCGGCGTTTTGTTTGCGGGATTTTGCAAACGAGGCATTCGCCACATGAACCGGCCCATGCGGGCGGGCCAGATGATGTGGCTCACGCCCATTACGGGCAAACCGCTTGGCGTGCGTATGCAACACGGCGGCGTGCGCACTGGGCACCAGGCTTGGCATGCGCGCCAGCATGGTCCGCGGCTCGCGGGGCTCCACCGGCACGTTCATGCGCTCAAAGCCGGCATCCAGCAGTGCCTCCATGTGGGCGTCGCGTTCCGGGTTAGAGGCAGCCCCCATGACCACCCCGATCAGGCGCACATTGTTTCGCACGGCACTGGTCACAAGGTTATGGCCCGCAGCTTCCGTATAGCCGGTTTTGATACCGTCCGCCCCCGGATAGCTCTTGAGCAAGTTATCATGGTTGGGAATGAGACGGCCGCGAAACCGAAAACCAGGCACGCTGAAATAACCGTATTGGTTCGGAAAATCGTTGATCAGACGGCGCGCAAGGGTGGCCATATCCCGCGCCGTTGTCACCTGCAGCGGATCGGGCAAGCCCGAAGCGTTGCGAAAAGTGGTATGCTCCATACCGAGGGCATGAGCGCGGAGTGTCATCATCTGGGCGAATCGCGCCTCGCTCCCGCCGAGGCTTTCGGCTAAGACAACGGCCGCGTCATTGGCCGACTTGGTAACAAGGGCAAGAATGGCTTCTTGAACCGTGATCCGCATGCCCGGTCGAAGCCCGAGCTTTGAGGGCTCCACTGAGGCTGCCGCCCAAGAAACGGGAAGCAATGAATTGGCCGAGAGGCGGTGATCGCGGAGCGCCTCGAACACCATATAAAGAGTCATCATTTTGGTGAGGCTCGCGGGGTAACGCGGCGCATCCGGATTGGCGGCAGAGAGCACTTGGCCGGTTGCTGCGTCGATTACAATGGAGCTGTAGCGAGCCGAGCCGATTTGTGCCTTCACCACCCCTATTTTTGCGAAAATTAAGAAAAGCGCGGCAAAAGCGAGTGCAACCGCACGCCAATAGCCAACTCTCCCGCACGAAGATCCTCGCCATCCGCCGCCATGAGCGTGAATCGATTCGCTCCCGTCCGCCCGCTTCATGCCCTTAACCCTTGAATGAACGCACTGTTTTATACTTTCGTGGCACTTTATTGGTCACGCCGCATCGTGTCTAGATAAACTTTCTTCTCTATGAGTGGGTTAACTCCAAAACTTGGAGTGCTTTTTCATACGCTCGACAGGCGTTGCATTTTGGCATGGCTGCCTTGATAGCCGATTGTGCAATGCACAAAAATTTTTCTTGATGTGTCGGCGGGGTTTCCTTACATCCCGTTTATGCTGCAGCGCAGTATAGGTGGCGGCCTGAAACGGAAGACGAAATTGCCATCCTTGGCTGGCCACTACCGCCTGAGTGCAGCATCGAGGCAAGGCAACGCAGTGTAACAGTTTGAGGAGTCAAAAGGTGGCGAATAAGCCAAAGGAAACTGCCGGAGCCGCTCCGGCGCCTGGCGAGATCGTCGAAGAGCCCGTCCGCGAACGCGGCACCAGCGCTGCTCGCAGCAATGTCAAGGCAGTAACAGTCAGCGAGGATAAAACAATGTCACAAACAACACTTCTCTCACAGACGGCTTATGAAAAAGTCGGAGAAGAGATGCAGAAATTCGTCGAGAAAATGATCAAGACCGCCAGCGAGCTGGTGAGCTTTAACCAGGGCAACCTCGAAGCATTCGCAAAATCCGGGCAAATCTGGGTGGCCGGCATCCAGGACTTGACCAAGCAAGTGGCCGCAAATTCGCAAGCCCAGTGGGATGAGGCGCTGAATGCAATGAAGGCGCTTGCGGGGGTCAAGTCGCTGCGAGAGGCACTGGACGTGCAGGCGAACCTGGCGCGCTCCACGTTGGAAAAAGCTTTACAGGAGGCGGGTCGGCTGACCGACGTTTCCTTCAAGCTTGCCGAGCAGACCGTAGCGCCTTTGACAGCTCGTGCCTCTCTTGCGGCGGAAAAGTTCGGCCGCGTTTAATCCGGCTCCACGCCTTTCTAGGTTGCTATCGGCCGCCGTTTAAAAACCCCTCAACGGCGATCCCTCCAGATCCGTCAAGCCCGGGATGCAGCAGCAGCCCGGGCGAAACGTATTTGGAAAACGTGCAATAGTCTTTTCTAAGCCCATCGGATTCCGATATTGTAGGGATGGAAATGAATACCGTGGCTGCCTCAGTTCCCGAACCGAGCCGAGCCGGGAAGGCCAAGCCAAGCATGGCACGGCGGTTCTCGGGCAATGAGGAAGCGGCAGGTAGGCAAGGCAGGTTTGATATGGAACAAAGTGCCGAACGGACTGGCTGGTAGGGTTTGCGAAGATGAGCGAGAACGGCAAACAGGGCGGGATCGAAGGGCCGGTCACCGGGGTTGTGGTCAAAGCGCGGCCGAAAACGCGGAAACCGTCGATGTACAAAGTTCTCATGCTAAACGACGATTACACGCCTATGGAGTTCGTGGTTCACGTGCTGGAGCGCTTTTTCCAAAAAACCCGCGAGGAAGCGACCCGCATTATGTTGCATGTACATCGCCGCGGTGTCGGGGTGTGCGGGGTTTACACCTACGAAGTTGCGGAAACCAAAGTCACCCAAGTGATGGATCTGGCCCGGCAGAATCAGCACCCGTTGCAATGCACGATCGAAAAGGAATAGGCTTTGTTATGAACTCGCGGGTATCTCCGGCTGTCTGGAACGGAATGCGGGCACGGTGGAAAACACGTCGCGATCCGCCCCAGGAGATGATCGAGACACGCTATCTTGGTTCGTTGTTCCAGATGGCTGTTGCGGCTTTTTTAGTCAGAAGTAAGGAGCGTTGCTGAAATCATGTTGTCGCGTAACCTCGAACAGACGCTCCACCGGGCACTCGCCTTAGCGGCCGAGCGCCGGCACGAGTATGCAACCCTTGAACATCTGCTGCTTGGCCTTACGGAAGACGCGGACGCCGCAACCGTGCTGCGGGCGTGCGGGGTCGATCTTGATAAGCTCCGCGCTGACCTGACGGATTTCCTTGACAAAGATCTTGCCGGGCTCCGCACCGACCGCCCAGGCGACCCGAAGCCGACGGCGGGGTTCCAGCGTGTCGTACAACGCGCGGCGATCCATGTGCAATCCTCCGGGCGGGATGAGGTCACCGGGGCCAACGTGCTGGTGGCGCTCTTCAGCGAACGCGAAAGCCACGCCGTCTATTTCCTGCAGCTGCAGGATATGACGCGGCTGGACGCGGTGAACTTCATCAGCCACGGTATTGCTAAAGCGCCCGGCCGATCGGTCCAGCGTCCGGTGCAAGGCACCGGCGGGGATGGCTCGGCAGATAACGAGCGCGAGGAAAAGCACTCGCGTCGCGGGCAGGATGCATTGAATACCTATTGCGTAAATCTCAATAAGAAGGCCCTTGCCGGCAAGATCGACCCGCTGATCGGCCGCGAAGACGAAATCGAGCGAACCATCCAGATTCTCTGCCGCCGGACGAAGAACAATCCGCTATATGTCGGCGACCCCGGCGTGGGCAAAACCGCCATTGCTGAAGGACTGGCGAAGCGGATTGTAGAAGGCGATGTGCCGGACGTGCTGACCGGGTGCACCATCTATGCGCTGGATATGGGGGCACTACTCGCCGGCACGCGCTATCGGGGCGATTTTGAGGAACGATTGAAGGCTGTCGTGTCCGAGCTCGAAACCCACCCCGGCGCCATTTTGTTCATCGACGAAATTCACACTGTGATCGGCGCCGGGGCAACGAGCGGCGGGGCCATGGATGCCTCGAATTTGCTCAAGCCTGCGCTTGCCTCAGGAACGCTTCGCTGCATCGGAAGCACCACCTATAAGGAATTTCGCAATTACTTCGAAAAAGACCGGGCGCTCGTGCGCCGTTTCCAAAAGATCGACATCAACGAGCCTTCGGTTGAGGACTCGATACAGATTTTGCGAGGACTCAAAGCCTATTATGAAAAGCATCACAAGGTTCGCTACACGGATGAAGCCATCCGCGCGGCGGTGGAGCTTTCCGCCCGATATATCCACGACCGCAAACTTCCCGACAAAGCCATCGATGTGATCGACGAAGTGGGCGCATCGCGGATGCTCTTGCCGGAAAACAAGCGGCGTAAAACCGTCACGCTGCGGGATGTTGAAGAGATTGTCGCCAAGATCGCGCGCATTCCGCCCAAATCGGTTTCCGCCGATGACAAGGAAACGCTGCGCAACCTGGAGCGCGATTTGAAGGCCATGGTTTTCGGGCAAGACCGGGCCATCGAAGCACTCGCGGCGGCGATCAAGCTTTCGCGTGCCGGCCTTCGGGATCCGGAAAAGCCGATCGGCAACTACCTCTTCAGCGGCCCCACCGGGGTGGGCAAAACCGAAGTCGCCCGCCAGCTCGCGAAAACGCTCGGTATTGAGCTCATCCGCTTCGATATGAGCGAGTATATGGAGCGCCACTCCGTCTCGCGGCTTATCGGCGCCCCGCCGGGCTATGTCGGCTTTGATCAAGGCGGTTTGCTGACCGATGCCATCGATCAGCATCCGCATGCCGTCTTGCTGTTGGATGAAATCGAAAAAGCGCACCAGGATCTGTTCAACATCCTTTTGCAGGTGATGGATCATGGGAAGCTGACCGACCACAACGGCAAAACCGTTGATTTCCGCAATGTCATCCTGATTATGACCACCAACGCGGGGGCCTCGGATCTCGCGAAAGAGGCGATCGGGTTTATGCGCGAGGCACGCGAAGGCGAAGACGAGGAGGCCATCAAGCGCCTATTTACGCCGGAGTTCCGCAATCGGCTGGACGCGATCATCGCATTTTCGCACCTTACGCCGGAGATTGTCGGCCGCGTGGTGGAAAAATTCGTTCTTCAGCTCGAGGCCCAGCTTGCCGATCGGAACGTGACGATCGAATTGAGCTCTGCGGCGAAGGAATGGCTTGCCGAGCGCGGTTACGACCGGCTCTATGGCGCGCGGCCGCTCGCTCGTGTGATTCAGGAATACATCAAGAAGCCGTTGGCGGAGGAATTGTTGTTCGGCCGGCTGGCAAAAGGGGGCGCCGTCAAGGTTGGTTTGAAAGACGGGGCGCTGGATTTCGAATTCATCGAAGCCGCACCGCCGGCCTTGCCGCGCCCGGACGGTGAAGATCCGAATTCGGAACGCGAATCGGAGATCGCGGATTAAAGCGTAAAACGCGTTCCGTCCGGTTGCACGAAATACGCGCGAAGGCCGCGCGCTCGCACCACTGCTTCCGCCTGTTCGCGCGGAACAAGCGTGAATGCGGTTGAGAGTACGTTGGCCTCGGTTGCGGTCGGCGAAACCACGGAAACCGCCTTGAAACGCCAGCTCGTGCTGCCGTCAAAGGGGTTGAAAATGTGGTTGAACCGCCCGGCAGGATCAAACACCGTGCCGTAGCCGCCGGCGGTGCCGACGGCTTGGTCGAGAAGTTCGATCTCTTCGGCGACACGCCCCGGGGCATTGGGGTCTTCCAAACCCACGTGCCACGGGCCCCCGAGGGGATGCCCGCCAATCGCGCGCGCTTTGCCCATATCAACCAGCGCATGGGTTATGCCGTTGGCGCGTAAAAGCTCCACAATGCGATCGGTTATATAACCTTGCCCGATGCTGTTGAGCGTAATACCCATGCCGTTGCCGCCAAGCCGGATCCGCGACGGGCTGATATCCATACGATCCTGCCCGACACGGCGCACCGCCGCCGCGATCGCCTCCGGCGGCGGGCCGGCGGGATCGGCGTTCGGCTTCCCGAAATGTTCGGCATAAACCTCCCAGAGCGGTTGCACGGTAACATCGAACATGCCCCCCATCAGCTCATGAAAGTGCGCGCTTTCCGCGAGTACCCGCACGAGATCGGGCGGAGGATCGTCCAGCATCCCCTCGCGGTTGAGCCGTGAAAGCGCAGAATCCGGCCGATAAAGGCTCATGATCGCCTCAAGCCTCTGCACCTCGGCCAGGGCTGCGGCAATAAGCCGATCCGCCACTTCAGGTTTGGGGTGGTGGATCTGCAGCATGGAATCAGCTCCGAGCGCCGTGCCGGTCCATACCCGAAGCCTCGGCGAAGGCGGCGTTGCGCCGAGCGGTAACAGCGGCAGGCCGGCTGCGGCCGCGGTAATGCCGAGAAAGCGCCGTCGAGAAAACCGCCGACGGAGTGGAAAAGAAGTGGAAGAAAGGGTGTTCATGATCCGGTACCTGCTTCATCGGTTAAAATGTAACTTCGCGGGATCTCGGTGAAACGCACCACCCGCCCGCCATACTCGGCGGCAAACCGCTTCGCGGCGGCCTCAGTGCTGAAGGGCACCGCCTCAGCCGTGTGCATCGCAGTAAGCTTGCGGCTTTCGATGACATAATAAGCTTGCCGTGCTTCAACCCAGGCCCCTTGTTCGGGGTGCTCCCAATTGCGTGCCTTCGCCATGTCCGTGACGTAAACTGCCACGATATTTTTGGGGAATTCGGGAAGCAGCAAAAACGCGAGCGTATCTCGAACCGAACCGAACCAGAGCGGTGTCGCCTGATCCCGAACGAAAATCTGCCCTTTCGGTCCTTCCATCTCCGCAAGGCTCATGCCGCAGAATTCTGCGGCAGCAGAGCCGGTCGCCTCTTGTGGGGGCGGAATCTTCGCCTCCTGCTTGCCGCAGCCGGCGAGAAGCGCCAAAGCCAGGCCGACAAAAAGCTGCAAAACGCGGCTCATATCTGTTTCCGTCGAAACAGTGCCATCGAAGCGGCAAGCGGCACGACCACCCAAAGCACAAGCGCGGCCGCAACCGCGGACAGTGAAATGCGGGCCTGTTCGGCAAGCCCTGAAAGGCCGGAAAAAAGACGCGCATCCGGGGTGGCGAGGAGATTCAATGTGCGGAACGCATCGGCAGGATTAAGCAGCAAAAGCCAGGCAACGGCTTGTGCTCCGAGCGTTCGGCCTTGATCGGCAACCAAAATGCCTAGCAGCGCAAGATCATAGACGAGCACGAACAGGAGCCAGACACCGATGGCCACGCCGCCCGCAGTCGCGCGTTCCCGCACCATCAGGCTGACCACATAGCCCAGCGCAATGAATACGGCGCCGAAGAGGATTGAGGAGCCAATCAGCAGAAGGAAGCCGCCCCATTCGTCTTCGACCCCGCTGGTGAGCGCGATTGCCGCCCCGGCAACGCCGTAACCCAGTACCGTGGCAAAGCCCAGAATGGTGAGATGCCCCAGGAACTTGCCGAAAATAACCTGCCAGCGTGCAACGGGGTAGGCCAGCATGAGCGCAAGTGTACCCCGCTCGGCCTCGCCAACAATGGCGTCGAAGGAGAGCAGCAGGCCGATCAACGGCAGCAAAAAAATGGAAAGGCTGGCAAGACTGACCATGGTGGCCGCGAGTGCACTCACCTTCACCGTGCCCGTGGGGGCAGTGCCCAGAAAGGCAAGGCTTAAAGCAAAAACCGCGAGCAAGCCGGTGATGGCAGCCACCCAGCGATTTCGGAGACCATCGCGAACTTCCTTGCCGGCGATCAGAAGCACCGCTCTCATGCGTGATTCTCCATATCAAGCCCGTTATTTCCCCGATAGCGCAAGAAAGCGGCGTAGATGTCATCAAGGCTAGGACGGAGGATCTCGATATCGGAAACCCCTTCGGGGAGAGCGCGTAACCGCGAGGCAATTTCTTCTTCAGTGCAGACGCACTCGGCCACATCCGGAGAAATGTGCTGCCAGCCGGCAAGCTCCACGCCGGTTAAGGGCTGAGGAAGGCGCGCACGCAGACGCGGGCGAATGCCCGCGTTGCGGCGCAATGTAGAGAGATCGCCATCGGCGATCTTGCGGCCTTCATTCAGGACCACGACCCGATCAACCTCGCCTTCCAGCTCGGCAAGAATATGGGAAGAGAGCAAAATCGCCGCCCCATTGCTACGCACTTGGCGCAAAATCTCGTAGAATTGTTGACGAAGCGCCGGATCGAGCCCCGTGGTCGGCTCATCCAAAAGCAATGCACGGGGCCGACCCAACAATGCCTGCGCAAGCCCGAGCCTTTGCCGCATGCCTTTGGAATAGGTGCCGACACGCCGTTTTGCGGCCTTCCCTAGCCCGACTTCTTCCAACAGCGCGTAACCCGCCTTTACCGAAACACCCTTCAAGCGCGCATAAAAGGCAATGGTTTCGGCCCCGGTGAGGGCGGGATAAAGAGAAACATTTTCCGGCAGATAGCCGATTTCCCGCCGTGCCCGCACGCCCACGCCGCGCGCCGGATCTTCGCCGAGAACGCTGACACGGCCGCTGGTCGGGCGCAGAAGCCCGAGCATAAGTTTGATAAGCGTGCTTTTACCGGCACCGTTATGACCGACCAACCCGACGCTCTCTCCGGCGTTCAGTACAAGATCAACCTCCCTCACCGCCTGTTGGCGGCCAAAGGATTTGCTGACACCCAGCAGTGTAATGGTGGCAACGCTCACAGCCCGTTCGCTTTCGTGGATGCAGGCGCGATGCGGGAAAGCGCCGGAGGATGGGGTGGGTTCATCAAAGGAGCACTATCGATAACTCCGCCGGGATGAAGGGCGGGGAAGGCGGCTTGCGCCCAACGCAGAATTTGTACCGCCGGACTATTGAAAAGCAGCTTTGCGGCTGGCGCACGCCAAAGCACCTGATCGGCAATATCGTTTGGCCGATAGACGATTGCGGAGATTCCCTTGCCGGAAAGATCGAAGGCCGGATTGTCGCTCCAATAATTGCCCCTTCCGCCCGCGCCCCAATCCAGAAATCGCGTACCCACATACATGACCTGACGCTCATTATCAATGAACGCATTGCCGGAGAGCTGGTTACGTTCGGAGCCGGCGGTGAAGTGCACGCCGATGCGGCAGCCTTGAAACCAATTATCAAAAAATCGATTCTTGTTGGCGTTATAGATAAACACGCATTTCTCGCTGTTGCGAACAACGTTTCCTTCGACAACCGAGTCATTTGCATAATTGAACAGCAACCCATATTCGCGATCGGCGTCCGAGATATTGCCGTGAACCGAAAGACGGTCCGAAAACATCAGCACGTAGCCGACATCGTTTCCTTCCGAAACGTTATTCGAGACCTCGCTATTATTCGTATACATAAAGTGTACGGCAAAGCGAAGATCATGAAAGCGATTGCCGCGCACCGTGTTGCGCTCGCTGGTGACGGAAAAAACACCGTCACGCCCGGAACGGATATCGTTGTCAAGAATTTGCGAGCCGGGAGTGTTCCAAAGCGAAACGGCCGGCCCCCTTTCGCTGACGCGCAATTTGCGCAAACCCTGGATGCGATTGTTGCGAACCAACGCATCATGCGGCCCGTCGAGGTATATCGCGATCAGATTTTCTTCCAAGAGATTGCCTTCGATCTTCGCCCGATCTGCGGAGCGATCGAGAAAAATGCCGGAATCTTTGTCGATCAGGCTAAGGCCGGAACCGCGAATAACAACCCGGCGCAAGGCGGTATCGGCCGCTTCAATGGTAATCACGCTGCCTTTGCCGTTACCGGCGATGACAGCATTCGGCGCGCCTTCGCCCGGCATGCCTTCAATGGTAAGCCTCGGCACGTTAATCACCGCGGGGCCCGGATGAAGGCCGGGGGCAAGGCGTAAGATATCGCCCGGGGCGGCATGCGCGAGAGCATCCGCAAGTCCTACCCCGGCAGGAACGTCAAGCACGGCGGCGCGCGCCGCCCCGCTGGTGAAAGCAGCGAAAAGCATCAGCAGGAACAGCGCGCGCCGAAGCAGCATGGTCAGACCGTCTTCGGATGCACGATCATCCGCCCGGACATTTCCATGTGCAAGGCGTGACAGAACCATTGACAGTACCACCAGTGTACCCCTGGGCGATCGGCGATGAAGGTCACCGAAGAAGTCTGATGCGGCGAAATTTCCATCGCGATCCCATAACGGACGATGGTAAATCCGTGGGTGAGATCTTCGATATCGTCCATATTCGTCACCACAACGGTAACCTCATCGCCTTCATTCACCTCAAACTTGTCAAGGCTGTATTGAGGGGCATTCGAGTGCATATAAACGCGCACCTTGTTACCGTCTCGGATCACGTGGGCTGCTTTCTCTAGCTCAACGCCGTCCTTCTCGGCCTGCTTGCGGATATCCTCCCACATCGGATCATTCCGATTCCATATCTTGAGCGGGTTGAACTTGGAACGATGAACGATCTCCATATCATGCGGCTCGGCAAAAGCCGGGTGATCCGCTACCAGCACCATCCTGCCGGAGGAAATATCGATCAATTGGTCGTTCTCGCAATGGAGCGGTCCGCAGAGAAGAAAGCGATCCTTGGAGAATTTGTTCAGCGAAACGAGCCATTTCCCATCGGCCTCTTTGCTTTCGCCCATAGAGGTATGGTTGTGGCCGGGCTGATAGTGCACGTCGAGCTTTTGCAGAATCGGATCCACCTTCTCCCCGGCGAAAGCGCGCTTGGCCAGATCGATATTCCACATCACCATCTGGCTGTCGATAAAGGTAGTGGTAAAAGCATTCCCTCGCCCGTCAAATGCGGTATGCAGGGGCCCGAGACCAACCTGCGGCTCGGCAACGATGACGTCGCGCTCTTTGATCTTGTCGTCGAAGAGATCGTCAAGCTTGCGCACATCGATCACGCTCACCGTGGGCGAGAGCTTGCCGTTTACCACGATATGAATGCCGTCAGGGGCCGCATTGACACCATGAGGGGAATTCGGGATTGGGATATAGCGCGTGTATTTGGATCCATGCCGGCCGTCTACCACCGGCACGCCGTTGATTTCTTTATAATCTCCTTTCTTAACCGCTTCTTCGATTCGCTTGATGTTGAAGACAACCGCCCATGCCTGTTCATGGTCGGTCATTTCCTGAAGCGTAGTGCCCTTGTTTGGGTTGTAGCAGGTCGAAAAAGTGTATTTGCCCTGATAATCAGCTTCCGTGTTATCCAAATTGCCGTCCACTAGAACCTGCCAGGCTACCTTCATGGTATCACCATCGATGGCGGTGTAGACAGACCAGTAGTTTTTCTTGGGGTCCTCTAACACTTTTCCATCATTCGGAATCGGGATAATATGCTCGCTGTTTGCGAATACATAGCCGGTGCGCGGGTATTTCTGCGGGCGTAGACCATGAATGTCGCTGGCGTTCGGGATTTCGATGATCTTATCGCACTTCATGACGTCGCAGCGAATCCGCGCCACCCGGCAATTCGCTTTGTCGTTTGTGAAAATATAGCGGCCGTCGTAAGCCCCGTCCGTGTAGGACATATGGGGATGGTGGGTATCTCCGTTGGGGAAGATACCGCCGCGCTTTTCCAGGAACTTTTTTGTTGCCGGGAGCAGCCCCTCAGTGAGAATCTTCCTACTCTCGTTGGTAAGCCCCCAACCCGTGGCGCCGTCATAATTGAAGACCGGAATGCGCATAAGCTCTCGACCCGAAGGAAGGCCGATTATGCGCACCTCGCCGGACTGGCCGCCGCTGGCGATGCCGTAATACTCGTCCAGATCGCCGGGCCTTACCTCCGGGTTCTTGCCTCTGCGGCCCTGCGCGAACCCTTCACGAGCAAGCCCAACCGCACCGGCGCCCCCCGCTAGCCCGGCCAGCGCCGCCGCGGCCGCCGTGGTCCCAAGCAAGCCACGCCTTGGAACTTGCAGTTGATCTTCTAAACGGGGCGTTTTTTCTTTCTCTTCGCTCATTGTGTTCCTCGCTGTTTTCTGTTGGATGCGTCAGGGTTACTTTCCGCCATCGTCACTGGCTCTTCCCGCACGGCGGAAATTTTCGGACGTGGCGGCAAAGTCTCGGAAAGGGCGGCGGCATAACGTTCTCGCTTCAGCCGTCGCTGGATCATGACGGGGCATAACTGATCATGGTGATAAAGCATCTGACAATGCAGACACTGAATGCATTCGTTGGGATTGATGTGCCCCTCGGGATGAATGGCTTGCACCGGGCACTCATTCCCACAGCGCTGACACGGGTTGCCGCATTCGCGATAACGTCGTAACCAGTCGAATATGCGCAGCCGCGCAGGTATGGCGAGCGCCGCACCAAGCGGACAGAGATAGCGACAGAAGAAGCGTTCAACGGTAAGGTTCGCCGCGAGCAATGCCAGCGCGTAAAGCACGAATGGCCAAGTGCGGGCAAAACGCAATATGATTGCCGTCTTGAACGGCTCGACTTCGGAGGCTCGTTCGGCAAGCGCAAGTGAATCGAGGGAAATGCCGAACAGAACAAGAAAGATAATGTATTTCAGTGCCGTCAGGCGTTGATGTACTCCGAAGGGAATCTTCAGCTGCGGGATCTTCAGCAAACGTGCGAGCCGGTTTGTCAGCTCCTGCAACGCGCCGAACGGACAGAGCCAGCCGCAAAACGCGCCGCGGTTCCAAAACAATATGGAGGCGGCGGTGGCAAACCAAAGAATGAAAATCAGCGGTGCGGCAAGGAAATAGCTCCAGCGAAAGCCGGAGCGCAGCGCATCGAAAAACGCGAGAACGTTCACCACGGAAAGTTGCGCCTGGGCGTACCAGCCGAGCCCAAACAACGTAAAAAGAAGAAAACCGAGTCTTACGCGATCGTAGAGGACGGGCCGCCTTACGAGCCAATCTTGGAAGAAGAAAATCCCCGTCAGCAACACGATCGCGGCAACCAACACGACAATCTCGCGTGTTTTTGCTTGCCACATGATTTTCCACACCGGCGGCCCGGCCGCTTCGGTGGAGACCACCGATGGAACGGAAGGCTGAGCGGCGCCAACTTGCGGCGCAGGCGCCGCAGTCGGCTTTAAGTAAGCATCCGGAAGCTGGTAGCCAAGATTGAAGGTGAGAAACGACTTTCCGCGGGCTTCATAAGAACGTTCCACGAGCAGCTGCAGCCGCCACGGCTGAGTAATATCCAGTTTGTTTTCAGCGGGAATACGAAACAGATCGATATCATCGAAGTCCGGCACCCCCGGCGCGTGCAAATCGCCGATACGGGTATGGTCTTTATCGTGGAACCGGATAGATTGCTCGCCTTGCAATACGGCAATGCGATCGAAAATTCCGCCGCGCACATAACCCGATCCTTTAAAGGAATAGAGGCCGTTGGCCATTATCAATATCGCTTGCTGGCCGGAAGCCAGACTCTGTTCGAGCTGCTTATAATCTCCCTCATCGAGAAGCCTTTTGCCGATTGCGGGAACCGAGACGGGCGCAACATAAAGATCGATCAGGATATCCTGAGGATTGGAGGATTCGGGATGCTGCGCCGCCTTGGTATCGCCCATGCGCGCAAACGCATCGCTGACTTCGCCAACCGTCAGCGTCAGGCGGCGCACGGTGCCGTCACCCAGCAAGCCGATCCAGTCCCGAGGCGCGGGATGCGTGGGGTCGAGTTCGCGGGCCGGCGCTTTCCCCGCCGCCGCTTCCGGGCTTATCATCCCCTCGGCATGCGCGACGCGAAGCGCCGATCGCACCATGCTTTCGGCGACCACCATCACCGTAACGGTCGCGCCGCTGACGATATCCACCGGCGGTCGGGCAGCGGGCCCGGCTTTGGCAATAGCCAGCACATCACGCCCGATATAGCCCTTGATGAAATTCGCAATGCGCGCGGGCGGAATGCCGATCAGCACGATCGGCTCATGATGATCCATCAGCCGCGCTCCGGCGATTTTTCCGCTGGTATCAAGCCCGACCAGAATCTCGATCGGCTTGCCGGAATAGCCGGTGGAATCGACCCAATCGGCATTCACGAAAGCGTAGCCGAGCACGCGGCTGCCGGCTTTTACGACGGCAACCGGCGGGCTGCCCGTAGGGGCATCATAATGGTCGGCCCCGGGAATGAGCTCGGCAGGGGGAACCTTCGCCAAAAACTCGGCAAGCCGGGAGGGAGCTTGAGCAGCAGCCGGCGCAACCCATAATGCGATGGCAAAAAAACATGCATACAAGAGATAGACAATCCCTTGTCGCAATGAACGAGAGATAACGATGCGGTCCGACACGGCAAGTATAGCGCCTTCATTCTGTGTGCGCGCGATGCTTAGCAAGGCAGAGAAAGCTGTAATTGATTTACATCAATATCTCCTCGTGAATTTTCAGCATTAATTTTGGCGCCCATTTTTCGGCAGACGGATCGATTGATGATTTCGCCCCAGACAATCGCCTCTGAAGAAGAGCTTCTCGCAGTTGCCGCGGCGTTGGAGGCCGAGGCCGCGCGCCGTTACCGTGCGCTTGCACAATGGGCAGAGCGGCGTGGAGAAAAGGCTCTCGCCGAGCTCTTCAGCAATCTGGAAAAGATGGAGCAAGGGCACGAATCGGACATTGCCGGGCTCGCACGAAAGCGACTCGGCCATGCCATCAATTTAAACCTTGCGCGCGAAAAGATACCGCGATTGTTCGATGACGAAGCATTGCGTTCTGCGCTACTTACGCCGTATCGGGCTCTTTCCCTCGCTGTGCGGCATGAAGTCCAGGCTTTTGCCTTCTTCACCGATGTCGCGGCCTACGCAACAACACCGTCGCTTCGTGCGCTTGCGGAAGATCTCGCGCGCGCCGAGCTCGATCATGCTGCGATTCTGCGTCGATTCCGTCGAGCGGCGTTCCATGCCGAACAGCCGCGGCCTCCGCTTCCCACAAGCCTTGAAGCCCTGCAGGCACAACAAAAAATATGGGAGGCCGAAGTCAATGCCGCTCGCGGACGCTCGGAAGAGCTAAGAGCGCTTGCCCGCAATGCGGAGCGCTATTTGATCATTGCGGATACGGCAAAAACCGAGCCTCTGCTCGCCGAAGCGCAGCGACTTGCAGGCCAGGCGCTCAAACGGCTGGCGGATCGGCTTTCCCTTTGGCAGAAGCCGGAAAACACGGAGAACGGTACACCCCTTTGTTAAAGGGCAAATAAGAGAGCCAAAAACTTGCCATTTTCAGAAATCAACGACAGGGGTCTCCGGCACGTAGTCTTCGAACAACGCCCAAAATGGCCCGGTATGCGTTGCTTCGTACCATTTCTCGAAAGCCGTGAGCTCCGAGAGCAGATCCGGAACAGATTTCGTGTCGGGGTCGATTCGCAAAGCCGCAAAAACAGCAGCCGCCACTTTGCCAAAACGTTCAACAACTTCGTTACGCGCTTCGCTCTCGCCTGTCCATCCGAGTTCTTCCCGAAGCACCGATTTCGCCCGTAAGAGCGCCGCTTCTTCCTTTTCTATGCTTTCAAGAGCGTCTGTTAACGCTCGCATCAGATGAACCCGGCGAAAGGCAAAGGCGCGTTCGCGCTCCAACACGGCCAATCGTTCTTTGATTTCGCGGCGGAACGCGGCCTCGGCAGCAGCAGCGCCATCAGCTTCCGCTAGGAGCGTCGAAAGCAAGCGATCCACGGCATCAGTCATGAGGTTTTCCCTCGTGCAGGCGGAAGAGAGTGGGGGTCGAACCCACCAAGGGCCGGCTTACGGCCCCTTCCGGATTTGAAGTCCGGCCGCCCCACCGGGGGCGTTTCTCTTCCCTGTCCCTGTTTTCTTGCCACGGAGGCCACGGCCATCGGAGGCGCGAATAAATCCAAACGGGCAGGGTTAATACGTCGCAAGTCTCCGCGGCGCAATGTCACGCCGTGGCGGTCGAAAAATTCAAGAATCTGAATCGCCACTTTGCGCCCGTTTCCCAGCAGGTCACGAAGCTGAGCGGCTGTGAACCCGCCATCCGCTTGCCGGCGCGCGAGATCTTGCATGATACGAACAATTTCCGCCACGGTTTCGCGTAAAAAGAAATGATCGGGCGCGATCTCATCCACCCAGCCCAACCGGGAAGCAAGTTTGAGCATGCGGCGGACACTTGCCTCCGGACAATACAGGAAACCTGCAATATCACGCACGCGCGGCGGTCGAAACCGCTCCTTGCCGCTTAAATACGGTCGAATTTTGAACCAAAGGGCCTCTTGCTCCGCCGTCAATCGCACGTGATGGTTGGGAAGCCTCACCCATGCACCGTCTCTTACAATCTCTCCTCGGTTCGCGAGCTCCTGCAATGCAGCGAGGAACAGTGCCAAGGGCCAACGTGAGGCAACCATCAGCCGCAATCTTTCGCAGCCGATCCCTTGAAGATCGGGATTCTCTGCATGAAAAGCCGCGAGTTTTGTCAGAACATCCGATCGAAACGCCGCCTGTCCTTCGGCGGAAAGCGCGAATGTCGCACCTTGTGCCGTGAAGCGAACCAACCCTTGTTGCGCAACGATGGCGTCAATCTCGGCGGGAGCTAGTGCACGGTCGCGGGCAAATGCGGAGAGATCGACAACACCCGGGGGAACACGCAAGAGAGCAGCCAGAGCGCGAGCTGCATCGGCTTCAGCCATCGCGGCAAGAGTTGCAAGCCGCTCCGGCGTACGGCGCTTCCGCGTGGGGGCACGAAGATCAACCAACGTCCCTCCACCGATTGTCCGTTGCGCGGATGTATCGCGTAAGATGAAACGATCACCTGCGGCGACGGCAACCGGACGGTCCAAAACGAGCTGCACCCAGCCTTTGGTTCCCGGAGCAAGCGGAGCATCGCCGAGAAGAACCACACGAGCTCCGCATTCCATAGCGCCGCAATGAAAACGGGCGGGCAACCATTGGCCGATCAGCCGCTGCTCGCTCGGCAAGACGCTGAGAAACGCATCGATTCGCGCCGTCGGTGCATGAAGTTCGGGATCAAGCACCACATCACCGCGGGCAATCGCTTCTTTGCTCACGCTCTCTCCCACGAGATTCAGCGCACAGCGCTCACCGGCTCGCCCTCGCTCGGCAGGGCGATTCTGCGCATGGATCGAGCGTACCCGGGCGTGAAGACCCGAGGGGCTGATCACAACGCGATCTCCAAGTGTTACCCAGCCCGAGAGAATGGTACCGGTCACGATCGTTCCGGCTCCTACCAAAACAAAACAACGGTCGATAACCATACGAAATCGGCCGCCGGAACTCCGTGGGACAAGCGTTGATTGTGCGGCATAAATTGCCGCGCGCAAGTCGGCTATTCCCTCTCCGCTCAAAGCAGAAACGGCTATAATCGGCGCACCGGCAAGCGTGGTTTTGGAAAGCAGACGTTCAATTTCGACTATTCTATGTGCACGCGTTTCTTGCGAGACAAGATCGCTTTTCGTCAGCGCCACTATTCCGCGCTCGACACCCAGCAAATCGAGGATCGACAAGTGCTCCGCGGTTTGCGGCATAATCCCGTCATCCCCCGCAACCACCAGAAGCGCGCAATCGATACCCGAAGCTCCGGCGAGCATATTATGGATAAAGCGCTCATGCCCCGGCACATCGACAAAACCGATGATGCTGCCATCAGGAGCCGGCATGTAGGCAAAACCGAGATCGATCGAAATGCCGCGAGCTTTCTCTTCTTTGAGCCGATCCGTATCGACACCCGTCAATGCTCGCACAAGTGCCGTTTTGCCGTGATCAATATGGCCAGCAGTGCCAATGATCATTGCAACCCTTTCTGCTCGGAAAGGTCGATGCCGGAAAGATTAGCAAGAAACCCACCCTCATCGTCAAGGCAGCGCAAATCCAGCAGCAACTGTTGTTGCTCGATACGGCCGATGACGGGAATGGCAAGTTTCCGCAGCGCCCAACCCAGCCGTTCAAGGGCCTGCCCTTGATGCCGCTTTGCGGTCGGACGGATCGCAATCGCCGCACTCGGAAGCACCTCAAGCGGCAGTGCACCCGAGCCGATCTCGCTTTTGCAAGAAACGATTCCAATCTCAAAGAAAGGAGAAAGCAATGCTGCAAGATGCGGGGCTAGCCTTTTCGCGATTGCCTCGATTTCCTCAACCGGCCGAACGAGCCAGCGCAACGTCGGCAAGCATTGCCGGAGCTTCGCAGGGTTACGATAGAGCGCAAGCGTTGCAACGGCCGCAGCAAGACGGATTTTATCGATACGCAAAGCTCGTTTCAGCGGGTTGCGGTTGATCTCCGCAAGCAAAGACCGTTTCCCGACGATAAACCCTGCTTGCGGCCCTCCTAACAATTTATCGCCGGAGAAAGTCACAAGGTCAGCCCCTGCCGCGATCGCTTCCGCAATGGTCGGTTCGTGCGCAAGCCCGAACCCTTTTAAGTCAATAAGCGTACCTGATCCGAGGTCGTACAGAATCGGAACATTCCGTTCCCGGGCAAGATTGGCAAGCTTTGCCACCGGCACCGCGGCGGTGAAACCAGCAATTCGGTAATTGGACGGATGAACTTTGAGGACAAGACCCGTGGCTGGCCCTATGGCAGCGGCATAGTCCTTCAGATGCGTGCGATTGGTCGTGCCGACCTCGATCAACGTCGCCCCGGCACGCTCCATGATTTCCGGCAACCGAAACGAACCGCCGATTTCAATAAGCTCTCCGCGGGAAACCACGGTCTCGCGGTGCAGCGAAAACGTGTTCAATACCAACAACACGGAAGCGGCATTGTTGTTGACGATGGTGGCATCCTCCGCGCCGGTGAGTTCGCAGAGCAAAGCGCGAATGTGCTCATCGCGCTCGCCACGCTTTCCATGATCCAGGTCATATTCGAGCGTGACCGCTTCGCGCATCGCTTGGAGCGCTGCCTGGGCCGCGGCCTCTGCAAGCACGGCGCGGCCGAGATTGGTGTGCAAAACGGTGCCGGTGAGGTTATAGACAGGGCGAAGCGTGGGCCGGGCTTGCTCGGCAAGAAGCTTGCCCGCGGCTTCGGCAATCGCTTGCGCGCTGAAAATGCCTTCCTCTCCTCTGCGGATGGCCGTGCGTGCATGCCCGAGCGCCGCGCGCACAGCTTTCACCACACCCGGCCTGCCATAGTCCTCGGCCGCGCGTTCAGCCAACTCGGTTCGCAAGACCTCATCAACGGAGGGCAGAGCGGAAAGTTTCGCTTCGGTCGAAATAGGCATCAGCGGCCTGCCCAGGCATCAGTAGCCAAACAAAAACGGATTGACCGCTCCACGATGATAGCCGGCATCCCGCAACAAAAGATCAAGCCCAAGGCTCGCCACATCGTCGGCCAGCGGGTCGAGCGCAGGGTTCTTATGCTGATAGAGAATTTTGACGTAGCCACGGCACGTGTCGCAGGTTTCGGCCTTCACCAAGCCGGCATCGCCCTCGAGCCCATGATAGGCGATGCCCTTCGTTCCCCCGCAAAGCGTACATTTGATGCGAACATAATTCCAGAGTGTTCCGCATAGCGGGCAAGCACAAAATCTTGTACCGTGCGCGCCGATAAAACCCACGATCAGCGAAGCAACGGGCGAGCTGCCGCAAACGGGACAAACCCCTTCCCCATGCGGCTTTATCCGCGATGCGTCAAGCTTGGCGGCCGAGCGCACGAAATGCACCTGCAGCCCCGCTGCCAGAAAAGCATGCTCCGCCATGGCATCGGCGGGAATGGTATTTTCCAAGACATTCCGCACCATTGCCTGGCGAGCGGCGCGATCGGCGTTTTGCAGGCGTCGCAACGCCAACCGCGCAGAATCTGGCATTGCGATGCCGTCCCATGCCGAAATCAGCCGCGAGAACGCCTCGGCAAAGCTGTCGTCGAAGCGGAAATCCCCACGGTTGAGCGGCGGCATACCAAATGCCAAAGCGCGCGCGACGGCATCGGTGGAAGGCCATTCGAGTTCAGGCAATTCCTGCTGGATGCGTGCTTGCGTCTCGCAAAGATCGGCGAGAAAAGTAAGGTAAGGCGCCAAACCATGATCTTTTGCCAAGGCGCGCAAACGCTCGGCCCGAGCCGTAAAAATTTCCTCGGGCTTGGGAAGATAAACGAAAGGCGGCGCTGCCACCTCCCCGATCGAGATCGGCTCAAACTTCTGGATGCGGCTTTTACCCATGCAGAATGTCTAGGTTTCGCCGTGCGGCGGTACGATCACGTGGCCCTTGGTGACTTCCTCACGCAGCCATTTGCGATGATGGCGCCAACCCCATCCGCCGGTCACTGTGCCGCGTGTCATCCCGCGCACGGTGCCGCGAACCCAGATCGCTGCGTAGACGTGCACAATCCAACTCAGAATCGCAAGGATCGCCAACATCGAATGGGCAAGAATTGCGATGCGTTTTTGTTCAATCGTTGTGAAGCTGTAAAAATACTGATCCCAGCTTGCAATCCCTGTTATTATCAACAACACGATCAGAATGCTCATACTCCAAAAATAGAGCTTCTGGCCGGCGTTATATCTGCCCAATTCGGGAAGCTTATCCTCATGACCGGCGAGGACATCGCGTATCCGCTTCAGCCATGTCCCGTCCTCCGCTTGCCAGAGGTTCAACCGCCAGAAGCGGAGGAACAAACCGAGGAAGCTGAAAAAGAGCACAACACCGATCCAAGGGTGGATAATGCGTGTCAACTCGCCGCCGCCGAACAATACGGTAAGGAAAAACAGCGCCGGATAAAACAGCGCAAGGCCGGAAATAGCCAGTAAAATTAAACAAATCGCAGTGATCCAATGGTTGATACGCGCGCCCATTGTATAGCGGTCAACCAAAATGACTTGCTGCTCAGTTCGCCCCGGCGATGCGCGGGTGGAAGGATCGGTGGTCATGTGCGTCCCTCCGCCAGGTGCCGCGCTTTTTCCTCGTCTTCATTCGTCACGCGGTCCGGACCCCTCGTGAAGTAATGCGCAATGCCTGCTATCACTGCGGCAGCCAGCGCCGCAAAGCCGATTGCGCGCGTGAAACCCTTCCACGCCTGCACCATGGGGCTGATCGTCGGGTTTTTGGGGAGATTGGAATAAATCTCCGGTTTGTCGGCATGGTGAAGCACATACATCACATGCGTTCCGCCGACGCCTTCGGGATTATAAAGTCCGGCCTTGTCAAACCCGCGAGATTTCAAGTCTTCGATGCGGCTTTGGGCATGCGCAAACATTTCCTCTTTCGTGCCGAATACAATCGCTTGCGTCGGGCAAGCCTTCTGACAAGCAGGTCCACCGCCCACTGCAATCCGGTCGGAGCATAGCGTGCATTTGCGCGCCTTGCCCGCTACTTTGGAAATGCGCGGAATATTGAAGGGGCAGCCCCTCACACAATAACCGCAGCCAATGCAATTCTCCGCAATAAAATCGACGACGCCGTTGGCATATTGAACAATTGCCCCCGGTGCCGGACAGGCCTTTAGGCACCCCGGCTCAGCACAATGCATGCAGCCGTCTTTACGGATCAACCATTCCAGACTGCCGGTCTCCGGGTTTTCCCATTCGGTGAACCGCATGAGCGTATACATTTCCGGAGTGAGATCATGCGGATTCTCATAGGTGCCGGTATTGTAGCCGATCTCCGGGTGGGTGTCGTTCCATTCGATGCAGGCTGCCTGGCACGCTTTGCAACCGATGCACTTCGAAACGTCGATGAGTTTGACAAGCTCATCGCGAAAAACAACCGGCTCTGCGGCGGACGATGTCGCCGAAATCCGAACAATATCCATGGCACGCGCGGTGGCCATTTTGCCCTCCCTACGCCTCCGGCGCCGGACTCGGCTCGATATCGATCAGAAACGCCTTGAATTCAGGCGTCTCCGCATTGGCATCCCCAACAAAGGGGGTCAGCGAATTGGGCCCAAACCCTTTGCGCGCCGCCCCGGTAAAGCCCCAATGCAACGGAACGCCCACAATGTGCACGGTCTTGCCGTCGCAAACGAGCGGACGGATACGTTTTGTTACTACAGCCTTTGCACGTACCTGGCCGCGATTGGACCGGACTCGAACCCAGGACCCATCGGCTATTCCTTTTTCTTTGGCAAGTTCTTCGGAAATTTCGACAAAAAATTCCGGCTGCAGCACTGCGTTTACCCAAACGTGTTTGGTCCAGAAATGGAAGTGCTCCGTCAGCCGATAAGACGTTCCGACGATCGGGAACTTCTTGGCATCGCCGAGTTGCGCCAAATCATCAGGGAAAATGCGCGCTGCCGGATTGCCGCGTATTTTCGGCGCAATCACATTCTCGACCGGGCTTTCAAACGGTTCATAATGAACCGGGAACGGACCGTCGCGCATCAGCCTTCGCGCCCAAAGCCGGCCTACGCCTTCCTGATTCATAATAAAAGGCATAACCGTCTCGGGCTTCGCGGTTGGCGCAATATCCGGCACGTCATAACCGACCCATTTTTCCCCATTCCATTCAATCAGCTTGCGGCTCGGATCCCACGGCTTGCCGTGGATATCGCAGGATGCACGATTATACATGATGCGGCGGTTAGCCGGCCAGGAAAATGCCCATTTGCTATAAAGGCCGACATTGTCGGGGTCGCTATTGTCGCGCCGTGCCATCATATTGCCGGCTTCCGTATAGCATCCCGAGTAGATCCAACATCCGCAGGCCGTAGTTCCGTCATCGCGCAGAGCCGAAAACCCCGGAATTTGCTTGCCGGCTTCAAGCAAAAGCTTAGACGGGTCATTGGGATCCTTAACCGATTCGATCACGTATCCATTGATTTCGCGTGCAAGCTCGTCCGGTTTCGGATCACCCGGATCCTTATATGGCCAGTGAAGCTTTACGATAGGATCCGGGAAAGCACCCCCTTCCTTAAGATAAAGCGCTTTAAGGCGCAGGAACAACTGTGCCAAAATCCAGTTATCGGACTTCGCCTCGCCAGGCGGATCGGCACCCGCCCAGTGCCATTGCAACCAGCGGCCGGAATTGGTGAGCGAACCCTCATCTTCCGCGAAAGCAGTGCAAGGCAGCTGAAACACCTCGGTTTGAATTGCCTTGGAATCGACATTATTGAAATCACCGTGGTTTTCCCAAAACCGCGCCGTTTCCGTATCAAGCGGGTCGATAACGACGAGGAATTTGAGTTTAGAAAGAGCCTCCGTTATTTTCTTTCTATTCGGGAACGACAGCAGCGGGTTAAAACCTTGACAGAAATACCCGTTCATTTTGCCTTGGTGCATCAACTCGAAGGCACGGAGAATATCATAACCAGGCACATCGAGCTTCGGCAAATAGTCGTATGCGAAATCGTTTTCTTTGGTTGCCGCAGGGCCCCACATTGCTTTCTGGAAACTGACGAAGAACTTTTTATAGTTCTGCCAATAGCTCATCTGATTCGGCCGCAGCGGCTTGAACGCGCGCTTTTCCATATAAGAGGCGAAATCCGGCTCCGACTCCATCGGCAGAGTCATGTAACCGGGCAGCAAATTCGACATCAGCCCGATATCGGTCAGGCCCTGAATATTGGAATGCCCACGCAATGCGTTCATGCCGCCGCCGCGCACTCCGATATTGCCCAAAATCATCTGCAACATCGCCATGGTGCGAATGTTCTGCGAACCTTTGGAATGCTGCGTCCAGCCGAGCGCGTACATCGACGTCATTGTCTTGGTAGGCGAGGATGTCTCTCCGATCATCTCCGCCACTTTGAGAAACTTGTCTTTCGGCGTGCCGCAGATACGTTCAACCATCTCCGGCGTGAACGGCGCGACGTGCTGTTTCAGCAGGTTCCATACACAGCGCGGATGCTGCAGTGTTTCATCCACGACCGCATAGCCCTGAGCGTCGAGTTCGTATTCCCAGCTCGAGCGGTCATAGGTGCGTTTGGCTTCGTCGTAGCCGCTGAACAAGCCGTCTTTGTAGCTATAGCCCTCCTTTACCACAAAGGTCGCATTGGTAAACGCTTTGACGTAGTCCCATTGCACCTTGTTGTTGCTGATGCAGTAATTGATCACGCCGAGCAAGAAAGCGATATCCGTTCCCGGACGGATCGGCGCGTAAAAATCGGCAACCGAGGCGGAGCGCGTGAAGCGCGGATCCACAACAATCAGCTTGGCACCGCGATGCGCCTTTGCCTCCGTGACCCATTTAAAGCCACAGGGATGCGCCTCGGCGGCATTGCCTCCCATGATGATGGCGAGATCCGTGTTACGGATATCCGTCCAGAGATTCGTCATCGCGCCGCGGCCAAATGTTGGGGCCAAACTGGCCACCGTGGGGCCATGTCAAACTCTTGCTTGGTTATCGAAGACCACCATCCCGGCGCTGCGGACCACTTTGTAGGTCAGCAACGCGGTCTCATTCGTACTTGCCGAAGCCGCGAGAAAACCCGTAGTCACCCACCGGTTGACCGTGACCCCGCTTTTGTTTTTGGCAATAAAATTGCGGTCACGATCGTCCTTCATCAGCCGGGCAATTCGATCAAGCGCCCACTCCCAGGACACTTCCTTGAACGCGCTTTCGCCGGGGCCACGATACCGCGGCTTAACCAAGCGCGTCGGCGCCCGCACGAAATCGAGCAGTGCTGCACCCTTCGGGCAAAGCGTACCGCGATTGGTCGGGTGGTCGGGGTCCCCCTCGATATGCATAATTTGGCGTTTCTCGCCCGGTTTAGGCTCCGGCGCATACATAATGATCCCGCATGCCACCGAGCAATACGGGCACGTGTTGCGTGTTTCTACCATGCGAGCAAGCTTATACGGGCGGATCATAGCTGCATGCGCAGCTTCGATTTCCCCGAAGCCGAACGCCCCGAGCACCGTCCCGCCCAGCCCAGCCGCAGCGGTACGCATGAAATCACGCCTTGTAAGATCGAGTGGCATCCTGACGCCTCCTCCCTAGCCTAGGGCTCGTTCACGATGAGGATGCTAGATTAACTATTTTTTACAGAATAGCCGCGTCTCCGTCAAGAACATCAGACAAACGCCCTCGGCAGGCCAAAAGGGCCCGGATACCGCCGTCGGCCGAATTCTGTAGTTTGCTATTGCAACTCATTCGCAATTGTGGTAGACATGCCGCGTAGCTTTTCCGGAAATTTGCGATGTACGTCTGTTTATGTAACGGCTTTACCGATCGGCAGGTTCAAAACGTTGCGCCGATGGCAAGAAGCTCGGCAGCGCGCGTCTTTCGCGCGCTGGGCGCCCGCCCCCAATGTGGCAAATGTGTGCCGATGGTAAAGGAGATTGTCCGTCACGGCTCCGAAGCCAGTATCAACAAAACGCTGGCCGAAGCGCACGCATCCGATTAAACTTCTTCATTCCACCACGGGGAAACGATAACTCCGATCTCGTTCGGGAATGCTCCTGAACGCTGGCAGGGAGCAAGGGGGGGTATGCCATGCAGGCGGACCAGAAAGTCGTTCAGCATCTGAACCTTATTCTTCGCAACGAACTTACGGCGATCAATCAATATTTCCTGCATGCGCGTATGTTGCAGCACTGGGGAGTAAGCAAGCTCGGCCGGTATGAATACAACGAATCCATTGAAGAAATGAAGCATGCCGACCGGCTGATCCATCGTATCCTCTTTCTGGAAGGCCTGCCGAATTTGCAAGACTTGGACAAACTTCTGATAGGGGAAGATGTTCAAGAAATCTTGGAATGCGACCTGAAATTGGAACAGAAGGCAATCGGGGATCTTCGAGAAGCCATCGCATATTGCGAACAAGTTCGGGATTTCGCAACCCGCGACTTGCTTGTCGAGATTCTGGATGACGAAGAAAACGCCATTGATTTCATTGAAACACAATTTATGCTGATCAAAAAAATCGGATTGCAGAACTATATCCAAATTCAAGCCGAAAGTGCGGAAAAATCCTCATAGCGGCAAAATCCGGCGCGCGGCCGGCCAGCTTGCTCAATTGGCAGGCAAGGACTTGATATAGTGCGCCAGGGCTTCGATTTGGGCGGCGCTGAGCACTTTGCCGAAGCTCGGCATTTTTCCGGGCGAGCCGAGTGCGATCTGCGCTTCCACTTCCGCTTCCGTTTTGCTCGTGCCGGCAAGTTTCGGCGCCCTACCCGGCTCCATCCCGTAGGCGGCGTGGCACCAACTGCATTGTGTCGCAAAGAGCTTCTTCACGTCGATAACTGCCTCCGTTGAGGTGCTCTCTGCCTCGCGGTTTTGCTGCGCGTAAGCAAAAGACCCGTGCATAAGGAGCGAAACGCAGGTTGCCACCCCAAGCAGCGGCAAAGCAATTTGTCCTAAGATTTTCCACAACACGCGACGGAACTTTCGCAAGCATCCGGCGCCCGCGGTTTGTGCACGAAGGCCGCAGACGCCGGACGTCTCACCTCTCATTACAGGCCGAAAACAAGGAGCTGGCCATTATCGGTGGGCATGGAAAGGAACGGCTCGCCGAACAACGGTCCGTAGTTGCCTGAAACATGGCTACCCCAGCCCGTTACCACCGCAATGTACTGCTTGCCGTTGACCGCGTAGGAGATCACGCCACCGTGATGGCCAAGGCCATCGTTGTGAGACCACAGCTTTTCCCCAGTCTTCGCATCAAGCGCATCGAACATCCCGTCGGCGCCCGGGACAAAAACAAGCCCGCCTTTGGTGGAAAGCAAGCTGGCAAGCGGCGGATACCGGTAAACCACCTCCCAAGCCACATGGCCGGTAATCGGATCCCGCCCGGAGACATGGCCGAACGCGCTTTCATAGCCGGGCGGAGGGATCGAGTTCCAAGTCGCGCCGAAGTAATTTTGCCCGGAGTAGTCTTTCGGGCGGTCCACTTTCTGAACCTCGATATCCTGGCACCATTCTTGGCCGACCTTATAGTAAAGCCCGGTAACCGGATTGTAGCTGCCCGAATTCCAACTGATAGCCCCGTCAATCGCCGGGCATAGGGCTTTGTTCATCCCCTCGTGCAAAAACCTTCGCCCGATAAGCTCGCCCGTTTCCGGATTGACCCCCTGAACAAAGTTCGCGGTTTTGCCGAGATGCCATACGTTGCGTAGCCGCAACGGCATAAAGCCCGGCTCGTCAAGGTAAACATAGACATAGCCGCCCTTGTTCGGGTGCACGATATAATGCTTACCTTCTCGCTCCAACAACACGAATTCGCCGACAGCGCCGTCGAAATCCCACATATCGTGAGGATTCTCTTGGAAGTAGGATTTGAGCCGGCCCGTATTCGGGTCCAACGCGACCACGCCCGAGGTATAAAGGTTTAAGCCGGGGCGCGGTCCTTCCTTCATCCAGTTCGGTCCGCTCCAGTCATAGTCCGGTGCGGGATTGGCGGTACCCCAGTAAACCGTGTCCGTGGTCGGATCGTAGGTGCCGGTCATCCAGCCGCCGCCGCCGCCCACTTTCCAGCTGTCATTGCCCCAGCTTGCACGAGAGCGTTCGTCTCCACCAACGGTGTCAAACTCCCATGCAATACCGCCGGTTGCCGCATCGAGCGCGATAATCGGGCCACAACAGCCGGACAGTTCGCCACCATTGGCGCCGATAATCACTTTATCCTTCACCACCAGAGGCGCACCGGTAAAACCCTTGTTCCCCTTTTCGACGGTGAGCACTTGCTTGTCCCAGACCGTCTTGCCGGTGAGCATGTCGATCGCGATCACGCGGCCATCGACGGTACCGACGTAAAGTTTGCCGTAACCGGCAGCCAGACCTCGTAGGGATTATAGATGGTGGCATTGGCGCGATCGGTGTCGATTTTCGGTTTGAACTTCCATTTGAAAGCCCCCGTTGCGGCATCGAGCGCCCAAATTATGCTATCAGACGTCGTATAATAGAGCGTCCCATCGATCACCAATGGAAACGACTGGACACCACGATGACCCGGATCCGGCGTATGGATCCAGAGCAGTTTCAAATCCTTCACATTGTTCGTGTTGATCTGATCGAGTGCGCTATAGTGCCAGCTTTTGTAAGACTGGTGATACATCACCCAATTATTGGGGTTTTCATCGGCGTGCAGCAGGGCGTTGGCGTCAAGCTCGCCGGCGCGGGCAGCCGCGCCCAAAAGTGAGAATGCGGCAATGCCGGAAAACAGCCACGCACGTGTCGTGAGCAGATGATCCATTGGTTTGTTTCCTTCCCGTTCGGCTTTGGCATCGTTACACCATTGGCAGCGCGCAAGCCGTTTTGTTGTTGGAAAATAGTCGCTTCCGTTTCTTTCGCCGAAGCTACTTTCACCGAAGCGGCATCGGCTGGCGGACGAAACAGGCAACGGGGAAGAGCCGTTGTGTTTTGTCCAAGTTCAGGCTATCGCGCGATCTTCACTTCTGTCAAGGACACGGGGCAGGACGCTTCCCAGGCAGAAGGCCGGCTGAAAACGGAGCCGTAAAGCTCTCGCGCTCCGGTTTTTTCTCTCTCGGCGATGGCACGGTATCCAATCTCGGTATGCGGGCGGGTTTGGTTTTCGTGGAGTTATTTCGCCTGTTCCGTTCCGCCTGAGCGAGATACACGCCAGCCCAATGCGATACCGAGGCAGGCAGCGCGCAACAGCCGAGAGCCACTATCCCGCGGCGGGTTGGAACATCGGCGGCCGGTCTTGAATCGTGTCGAAAGCGGCCCATTCTCCAGCTATGTCGAAAGCAGCCAATTCTCCGCCGTTTCTGCTCCCGTGGCGGCGGTTCTGGATCAAGCCGACGGACATCCTAGACCTCTCGGATGGCGGTTTTCTGCGAGATCCTGTGGATCCCGTCTTCGGTCCGGGGTCGCTTCGCACCTTGGCCGAGCTGGAGGAATACGCGGCACTGGCCCTGCTCGGCGAACCCGGCATCGGGAAATCGGTTGCTCTGCAGCAAGAAAACGAGCGACTCTCCGCGTTGCCGCCCGAACGAGGAATTCGCGCGGTCTACAAAAACCTGAACGGCTTCTCCAGCGAAGACCGGCTTTGCCGCCAGATTTTTGAATCTCCGGAAGTCAAGGCCTGGAAAGCCGATAACACCCGCCTCTACCTGCTGCTCGACAGTCTCGACGAGACCATGCTGCGAATCGAGACGGTGGCCCATCGCCTCGCCGAGGAAATACGGGAGCTCCCCACTGATCGCTTGTTCGTTCGCATCGCTTGCCGAACCGCGGTTTGGCCGGCATCCACCCTGGGATGCGCGCTCGCACAAATCCGGGGCGAATCCGGCTTCGGCGTGTTCGAACTGGCGCCGCTGCGCCGGTGCGACGTTGAAACCGCGCTTGAAGCTCGCGGCATCGACCCGAAAGAGTTCATTCCCAAACTTTTCCGCGCGCAAGCCGTCGCCTTTGCCATCAAGCCGCTGACTTTGAACATACTCATCGATCTTTATAAGCGCGATGGAAGTCTGCCGACCAGCACCGCCGATTTGTATCGCCGAGGCTGCCTCGCGCTCTGCGAGGAATACAACTCCAGCCGGCGTGACACGGGCCGACATGGTAGGCTCAACGGGCGGCAGCGCTTGCGTCTGGCCGGCCGGATCGCCGTCGCTACTGCTTTCGGTAACCGCTTTGCGGTCTGGAATGGCCCCGAGACTGCAACCCCGAGCGAAGATGTCGCGGTCTCCGAACTCTCCGGCAGTCGCGAAATTGGGGACTTTGACAAATTCACGGCGAGTGACGACGATGTGCGGGAAGTGCTCGACTCGGGGCTGTTCACCGCGCGCGGCGACTCCCGCATGGGTTGGGCGCATCAGACCTATCAGGATTTTCTCGCGGCAAATTACCTTATCGAGAAGGGTGTGCCGGCTGAAACCATAGTGAAAGCCCTCACCCATCCCAACGGCGGCCTGATCCCCACCTTGGAGAACATCGGCGCATGGGCGGCATCGTTGAACACACAAGTCCGAGAGTCGCTGATCAAAACGAACCCGTGGACGCTACTCCGCGGAGATCTCACGAAATGGGCTGAGGAAGATCTCGCCGCGTTGGTCGATTCACTCCTAGATTGGGTCGAACAGGCGCACCATGTTGAGTACTTCTTCGGAATGAGTGAAGCGTACACGAGGCTGAAACACCCCACCCTCTCTCAACAACTCCGCAACGTCATCACTGACCGAACCCGCAAGCCCGTCACCCGGAAGACGGCGCTCGCGATCGCTGAACAGTGCGAGCTGAAGGAGCTGCAGCCCGAGCTTCTCCACGCGGCACAGGATCCAACCCAGCGCCCGATGGTGAGAGCGGCCGCGGTTGCGGCGCTGCGCCGCTGCGGCGATGCGACCGTGCCCAGCCAAATCTTGGCAATGCTGCAAAACGGGATCGACAATGACCCCAATGCCGAAATTCGCGGCTACGCCTTGGATCTCCTATGGCCGAAGCATATCAACGCAGATCAGCTGTTTGCCTTCCTCGTGCCCTCTAACGACTTTTATTGGGGTTCTTATGCGAGCTTTCTTCATCAGCTGCCATACACATTGAAACCGGAGCACTTAGGGTCGGCACTGACTTGGGCCACAGCGTATGTGAAGAGATCTCGGCCGACTGGCGAGTTCCGCGAAAAAACGCTGGCCGATGCCATCATGTTTCAAGCTTGGGAAGTTTTTGAGCGCCCGGAGCTGACCGGCCTGTTCCTGAAGCACGTTGCGGCACGGGTGGAGCAATATGGTGACCTCTGCCGAGGGACCGACTTCCCAGCACAACACGCTTTTACCGAGAAACTCCGCACCAACACCTCTCGGCGGCGCCTTTTCGTGCAGCGTCTGTGCGAAAAGGCGATCGACGAATTGACAGCCCGACCGTACATTGATGCAGGTCGGGACATTGATGCAGGTCGGGACATTGATGCAGGCTTCGTCACGAGCGAGGATTTCGAGTGGCTTCTGTCAATCTCTCCCGGCGGCAGCTCGCCGTTAGCGGAGCTGAACGAGCAAAGCCTCTGCAGCTTTATACGCTTGCTCTTCAAAGCCGATGATGACAGCCAGTTCGAAGCGCTTTACCACGTTTGCCAAAAGTGGCCGTTGTTGCGTAGCCACTTCGCCACTCTGATCGATGGCGTGCCGCTCGGTTCGGCCGAGGCGGCACAGGCCCGCGCGCAGTATAAGCTAACAAAGCAGCGACAGCAACAGATGCCGCCGCCCGCCGTGGCCGATATTCCGGCGGCAATAGCAGACCTTCTCTCTCGCGCGGAGAGCGGCGAGTGGCTAGCGTGGTGGTGGCTCAATCTTATCCTGATGCTGACCCCGCAAAGCCGCCAGATTTCTGAGCAATTGGACTATTTCATCACGAAGATGCCGGGGTGGGCTTCCGCTGATGAGGCTACGCGCCACAGAATTGTGGCAACAGCGGATAGATACCTGAAGGACGCGGAAACCGCGGTGGCCCAAGGGCTCGATAAGGCCCCTATAGACAGCAAGGATTTCTCCGCGGTGCGGGCTTTCATCCTTCTACGCCAGCAAGCCCCGGATGTCTACGCTGCAATACCACAGGATATATGGGAGAAGTGGACGCCTGTTATCGTCGGATGTTGCTCGCTATCCGTCCAAGATAACTCCGGTGAGGTGCGCAACGTTCTGCAGGACGCTTGCGCAAAAGCACCGAAGGCGTTCGTCTCCGCCGTGCGGCAAATTCTGCACACGGAAAAGGCGCGAGCTCGCGATCCCTCTAACGCACAGGCGTCGAACACCTTATGTCCGTTTCCTTTCCTGCAGTATCTCGATGGTTGCTGGGCCAACGAAGGCCTCAAGGCGGCTCTCTTCGAAGAGATGCAGAACCCGGACTTGCGTCCCCCTGAATACGCGGCGCTATTGGAGGCACTGCTGAAAGCAGATTATCAGCCGGCTATCAAACACGCCATCACTCAACTCGACGGTCTTAATGAAAATTCCGCCGCGATCGCTGCTGTTCTGCTCCGCCAAATGCCTTCCGACGCCTGGCGGTTGCTTCATCCCAAACTCGAGGCAAACGATGCTCTGGCCTGCGTTGTTCTGACCCAAATTGCCAAAGACTTTTATGTGGACCACGACGTAAAGAAGTTTTACTCGGAAATCGGTACGGATGCGACGGCGGATCTTTATCGGCTCATGCTGCGTTTGTTTCCGCCGGAGACCGATCCTGCGCCTTCCGTAGGTTTTGTGAACCCACGCCAGAAGCTCACCACATTCCGCGATAACGCCGTGCACTGCCTCGTTAAAATGGGGACGGAAGATGCAGTTCGCGCGCTGGAGCGTCCTGCCGCGGAACGGCCGGATATCCCGTTGCTTCGCCCTGCGTTGAGCCTCGCCGAGGCCACGATGCGCCTGAAGACATGGTCACCGCTGACCATAAAAGAGATCTTTGCGCTTACCGATCGGCCGGACACGAAACTGATATCGTCGGCCGACGATCTGCTGCAGACAATTCTGGATGCGTTGAAAAAGTTCGAATCGAAACTACACGGAGCCCAGACCCCGGTGCGGGGCCTTTGGGACCGCCAGGGAAACTCGCAACGTTATCGACCGGTTGAAGAAAATGCGTTTTCAAATGTCGTCGTGCGTTATTTGCGACAGGACCTTGGGGCCAAGGGCATTTTTGCCAACCGCGAAGTCGAGGTTAAACACAACCCGGGAGCGCCGATCGGTCAACGCGTAGATATTTTGGTCAACGCAATGCGACGGGCAGCCGACGGACGAGCGATTGATTCACTTTCCGCGGTGATCGAAGTAAAAGGCTGCTGGAATCCGGAGCTCTTTACGGCATTAGATTCACAACTCGTATGCAATTATATGGCTGCTCTCCGTTCGCCGGTGGGAATTTACCTGGTGGGCTGGTTCGATCAAACACACTGGGACCCCGATGATGATAGACGCAAGCGCGTGCCCCGGAAGTCGATTGAAGAAGTCCAAGGCTGCCTTGAAAAGCAGGCGAAAGCAGCTTCCAAGGAGGGGGCTCTGGTTCACGCTGTGGTTTTGGATATCCAGGCCCCGGGAACTTAAGTGCACAAGAATTACCATCCCCGTTGCCGAGAGTATGTTAGGCCCGCTTACTCGACGGTAACGGACTTGGCGAGGTTGCGCGGCTGATCCACATCGGTGCCTTTCAACACCGCGACATGGTAGGCCAGAAGCTGCACCGGTAGGGCATAAAGAATCGGGGCAACAAACGGATCCACCGGCGGTAACACGATCATTTCTTCGGCCACATCCTTAAGCCTCCCCGCACCCTCGGGATCGGTAAACACAATCATCCGTCCGCCGCGCGCGGCTGCTTCTTGAAGGTTGGAGGCGGTCTTTTCAAAAAGCGGACCGGAAGGTGCGATGGCAATCACCGGAACTTGCGGATCAACAAGCGCAATCGGGCCATGCTTCATCTCGCCCGCGGCATAGCCCTCGGCGTGAATGTAGCTGATTTCTTTCAGTTTTAGCGCCCCCTCCATCGCAATCGGATAGCAGGCGCCGCGGCCGAGATAAAGCACATCGCGCGCCGAGACAATCTGATGCGCCAGGCGAACGATGGCGTCCTGAGCCTCCAAAACCTCGGCCGCCCGTCCGGGGATTTCCAAAAGCGCCGAGGTAAGCCGAGCTTCCGCCTCGGGCGCCAGCGTGCTCCGCGCGCGCGCAAGGGCAACGGCAAGACACGCGAGCACCGCAAGCTGGGCACCAAAGGCTTTGGTGCTGGCCACCCCGATCTCGGGGCCGGCCACGGTTTCCAGCACCACGTCGGATTCACGCGCCATGCTGCTTTCCGGCACGTTCACGACCGAGAGAATGTGCTGTCGTGCCGCCCGCATATAGCGGAGTGCGGCAAGCGTGTCGGCCGTCTCCCCCGACTGGCTGACCAAAATACCGAGCCCTCCCTCCGCCAGCGGCGGGGTGCGGTAACGGAATTCGCTTGCCACGTCGGCTTCCACGGGAAGACGCGCAAGCTGCTCAAACCAATACCGGCTGACCAGACCCGCATAATAAGCCGAACCGCAAGCGCTCATGGCAATTCTCGGAATATCGGCCAGCGCAAACGGCAGTTCCGGCAGCACAACCGCCCGACTGAGCGGGTTCACCATGCGGTGCAGGACGTCCCCGAGCACGGCGGGGTACTCATGGAGTTCCTTTTCCATAAAGTGGCGGTAATTGCCCTTTCCGGTCAGCGCGCCGGAAAGGGCAACGTGTTTAATCGGGCGGGAAACGCGATTGCCTTCGGCATCCCGGAATTCCGCGCCGGTGCGGGAGAGTATCACCATGTCGCCGTCATGAAGATGGGCGATGCGGCTGGTCATCGGGGCCAGCGCCAAGGCATCGGAACCGAGATACATTTCTCCCTCGCCAAAACCCACCGCAAGCGGTGCGCCGTGGCGCGCTCCGATCATGAAATCCGGATAGCCGGCAAAGATCAAGGCCAAGGCATAGGCCCCGCGCAGCTGCGGCAGTGCCTTGGCCGCGGCTTGCTCGGGCGAAAGACCTTGCTGCAGATACCAGTCCATGAGCTGAGCTACGGTTTCGGTATCGGTCTCCGTCTCAAACACCTGGCCCAAGGTTTCGAGCTTGGCGCGGAGTTCCGCATGATTTTCGATAATCCCGTTATGGACCACGGCAACCCGTTCGGTGCTGTGCGGATGGGCGTTGGTTTCGGTCGGCGCCCCATGCGTGGCCCAACGGGTATGGCCGATGCCGGTGTGGCCGGAAAGCGGTGCACGGGCAAGGGCCGCGAGCAAGTTGGAGAGCTTCCCCTCGGCGCGGCGGCGTTCGATCCTCCCCTCCACCAGGGTCGCGATCCCGGCGCTGTCATAGCCGCGATATTCCAGCCGCTTGAGCCCTTCTACAAGCAACGGCACGGCGGGCTCAGCGCCGATCACACCGATAATGCCGCACATCAGCCGTTCTCCTTCTGTCCTTCCAGAACTTTCGTCGGCAACTCGGTAGCGGCTTTTGTCGCGCCGCGCTTTCTTTCGGAGCGCAACAGCTTCGCCCGGCCCGGCTTATGCACCTGCTGGCCGCGCGCAATGGCCAGCGCATCGGGTGGCACGTCGCGCACAATTACACTTCCCGCCCCCACAATCGCTCCGGCGCCGATTTCGACCGGAGCAACAAGCGCGGCGTTGGAACCGATAAATGCATCCGCCCCGATCACCGTTCGGTGTTTGGCCGTGCCGTCGTAATTGCAGGTAATGGTGCCCGCGCCGATATTGGCGGAAGGGCCGATTTCGGCATCTCCAAGATAAGCGAGGTGGTTGGCTTTTGCCCCAACCCCAAGCACGGCGGCCTTGAGTTCAACGAAATTGCCGACCCGCGCCGAGGCACCGATGGTGGTGCCCTTTCGGATGCGCGCATACGGGCCAATGCGAGCATCAGGGCCGATGCGGCATCCCTCCAAATGGCAGAAAGGAAGAATTTCCGCCCCCGTTTCCAAAACCACGCCGGGCCCGAAGACAACATAGGGGCCGATGCGGACATCTGCAGCCAGCACCGTATCGGAGCATAGAAACACCGTTTCCGGGGCAACCAGGTTCGCGCCTGCTTCCATTGCAGCGGCGCGGAGCCAGCCTTGCAGCGTGGCCTCGGCCTCAGCCAGTTCTGCTTGGGAATTGATCCCTCGCAGTTCCGCAAACGGCGCTTCAAGGGCAGCGATACGCGCACCTTCCGCTGCGGCAAGGCCAACGACGTCGGTCAGATAATATTCGCCTTTGGCGATGTTCCGCGGCACCTGTTCAAGCCAGCGGCGCAAATCGGCACTGGAGGCAACAAACCCGCCGGCGTTGCAGAGGGGCTCAGCCCGCTGCTCGGGCGAGGCGTCGGCCCATTCCACAATGCTTTGGACAAAACCGTCCGCCATGATGAGTCTGCCGTAATGGTCGGAGCGGCCCGTTTCGGGCGCGCGGAAGGCCAGCAGGGTAAGGGCCGCATTCGTCTCTTTCTTGCGCGTCAGAAGGCGCGAAAGCGTGGTCGGCCGGATCAACGGCGTATCGGCATAAAGCACGACCACCTCGCCGTCTCCGAATTGAGATGCGGCGGTCAGAGCGGCATGTGCGGTCCCGAGCCGTTCCTGTTGCACGACCACGGGATGCGGAGCGACAAGAGCGGCGACTTCCGCCATTTCGGGACCGATGACCACCACCACGCGATCGAAGACCGAGGCAGCGCTATCCAAAAGCTCGCAGAGCATCGGCCGGCCGCCGAGAAGATGCAGCGCTTTGGGGCGAGAAGAACGCATCCGGGTGCCGAGGCCGGCAGCCAGAATAATAGCGGTTGTAGACATGATTTTCCGTGGTACGATGTTTTTTAACGTTCCGCAAAGTCTCCGGGGGTTTAGCGAACCTGGGGAGCTTGGCAAGCCTAACGGCATAGAAGCCGCGCCGCGCGCAGGCATGCTAGAACACGTTGAGGGATTTGGCATGATGGGTGCGATTCCCGGAAATCACACTTTGCGTTAATCGAGAAAATTTCGTGAGAAACCCTACCCTGCTCCTTGATCTCGACGGCACGCTCGTGGACACCGCGCCCGATCTGGCCCATGCATTGAACCATACGCTGGCGGCGGAGGGGCTTGCGCCGTTTTCGGAAGCGGAAGTCAAGGCCATGGTCGGCGATGGGGTGGCAATGCTCTTGCGCCGGGCGCTCGCCAAACGGGGTGCGACTTTTTCCCCGGCCTTGATACCGGTATTTCTGGCGGAATACGAGCAACATGTTGCCGATGCCTCCCGCCTCTATCCCGGCGTTGCCGAAACATTGCGGGAGCTCAAAAGTGAAGGCTGGATTCTCGCCGTTTGCACCAATAAGCCCTTGCACGCCGCAAAACGTTTGCTTGCCGCACTTGGAATTGCGCAAGATCTCGCTGCCATCGGCGCGGCAGATCTCGTGAAGGCACAAAAGCCCGACCCGGCGCATGTTCGCGCGACGCTGGCGCTTGCGGGCGGAGAGGCCGCGCGCGCCGTATTGCTCGGTGATCATGCCAACGACGTGGCTGCCGGGCGCGCCGCCGGCATCCCGGTAATTTTCGCCGCTTGGGGTTACGGCAAGCCGGAGATGGCAGAGGGCGCGGCAGCGCGTGCGGAACGATTCAGCGAGGTGCCCGCGCTGGCCGATCGGGTGCTGGCGCGGCAGATTCGGGCGGATCTGGGCTAGACTCGGGTTTCGGAATGTGGCGCGCTTCCAAGGTGGGGGCTTGCTCTGTCCCGGTTTGTTGCAGCGTGGTGAGATAGAAGACCGCATCGCCGGCCCAATGCATCTCGAAGGCAAGCCGGATCGGCACCGGCGGCAAGTTTGGAAGGACCGTCGCGAACCAAGCGGAACCGCGTTGACTTTGTTCCGCTTCCTCCCGCTCCTGACTGCGCAAAAAGCCGGCCAGCGCGCGGCCTTCGAAATCGCAGCGCAGCGCCGCTCCGGCATATGGCGAACGCGCGGTGGTGGTCAGGATGGTCTCACCCACGGTCCGAGCCGAGATGACGAAATACATCCGCCCCTCAAAGGTGCGGCTTTCCCCATCACACCGGCCGGTATGGGCCAAATGATGCACGAGCAGTGCAACGGCACTGAGGTTGTCAATGCTCCCCGCAAGCCATTCCCGTGGAATACGCTCGCGCTCTGCCGTATCATCCGGGATTAGCAACCGCACCAGAGGAAAGCCTCCGCGATAGTCGATCGCCGCCTGGCGAAGGGTTCCACCCCAATGGCTTTGGAATTCAAAATGCTGCGGGGCCACGCCCATAGGGGTAAAGTAGCCGAAGGCGTAACTGTCGGAGTAGCCGCGTTTGAGAAGCGAAAAGAGGCCGATGGTTTCGGTGTGCAGCGCAATGCGATATCCCGAAGATGTTAAGCTCGCTTGCACCGTGACCTGGGCGATGTGCAAACCGTCGGCATAGACGGCGTATTCGGCGCGAAAATCGCCTAGGCTCTGCGCTTCCGTCTGGATAGGGAGCAAGACGAGAACAAGCAATAGCAACGCGCCGGCAGCTCCGTGCATAGCTCAAACATGGCACGCAACGCCTGCTTTTGCAAATGGGGCCCGAGTTGACAGGAGCCGAAGCGATAACCTATTCAGACGCATTGATACCCGGGTTTCGGGTGCGTAGCTCAGCGGGAGAGCATCGCCTTCACACGGCGGGGGTCGCAGGTTCAATCCCTGCCGCACCCACCATGGTTTCGACACCTCAGCACAAGCGCGGAGAGCGCATCCCCCCTCAGTCACTTTCGGAGGAAACTAGATTATGGCAGATCTGCAACTCGGCTTTCTCGGGTTAGGCCGAATGGGAAACCCTATGCTTGGCCATCTGCTCCAAGCGGGATATGTCGTGCACGCGTATGACCCCTCGGCACCAGCCTTGGAAGCGGCCTGTCAACGCGGTGCACGCGCGGCGGGAAGCCCTGCCGAGGTTGCGGATGCCGCCGATATCGTGTTGCTGAGCCTGCCGACGCCGGACGTGGTCGAGAAAGCCGTCTTGGGCGAAGGCGGAATTGTGCATGGCAAACGCGCCCGCATCGTGATCGACCTTTCGACCACCGGTCCGCGCATGGCCATGGCTATTGCCGCTGCGCTAGCGGAAAAGGGCCGGATCACGCTGGTGGATTCCCCGGTAAGCGGCGGCGTTGCGGGCGCCGAGAAAGCAACCTTGGCGCTGATGGTTTCCTGCCCAAAAGGAACTTATGCGGAAGTTCAACCGGTGCTTCAGCATCTTGGGAAGCTGTTCTTTGTCGGCGAGAAACCCGGGCTTGGACAGACGTTGAAACTGGTCAACAACCTGCTCTCGGTGGCGGCGCTCGCAGTTTCTTCGGAAGGCATGGTGATGGGTGTAAAGGCCGGGCTTGATCCGCAGACCATGATTGACGTGATTAACGTGAGCAGCGGACGTAACAGCGCAATTGCCGAGAAGTTCCCGCGTTCCATTCTGCCGCGCAGCTTTGATTACGGCTTTGCCTTGGGTCTTTCCTACAAGGATGTGCGGCTCTGCGTGGATGAAGCGGAAGCAATGGGCATCCCGATGCTCGTCGGTTCCGCCGTCCGCCAATTCCTGGCCATGGCGCATGCAACGTTCGGGCCGGATTCGGATTTCACCAACATGGTGCGGCTGGTGGAGAACTGGGCCGGAGTCGAAGTGGCCAGACGTTAATCGTCGAACGGCGTCGTCGCCCCGATCAGGCCGCCCGAAGACCGCCTTTTGTTTCGATAAAAGCAGCAATTTCAGCAACGCCGACGCCGGCACGCAGATTGGTGAATATGAACGGCCGCTCGCCCCGCATGCGGCGTGCGTCTCGCTCCATCACCTCAAGGCTTGCGCCAACCAATGGAGCAAGATCGATCTTGTTGATGATCATAAGATCGCTGCGCGTGATTCCCGGGCCGCCTTTGCGAGGAATTTTGTCTCCAGCCGAAACATCAATGACATAAAGCGTAAGATCCGCGAGATCCGGGCTGAACGTTGCTGCGAGATTATCGCCTCCGCTTTCAATCAAAATTAAATCTAGCTTCGGAAAGCGTGCTTGAAGCGCCGCAACCCCGGCGAGGTTGATAGATGCATCTTCACGAATTGCGGTATGCGGGCACCCACCGGTTTCGATTCCAAGAATCCGCTCGGGAGGGAGTGCGCCCGCACGAATCAAAAACTCGGCATCTTCTTTCGTATAAATATCGTTCGTGATGGCAGCGACTTCGTAGTGGTCTCGCAAACGCTTGCAGAGCGCGTCCATCAACGCGGTCTTTCCGGACCCCACCGGACCACCGATGCCGACACGCAACGGCCCATATTGTGATGTCATGTTCGAAACAACCTCGTGTATTGCGTCTCATGCCTCATAGACGCGATATCGGAGCGAAAACACGCGCCGCCGAGATCCTCAAGAGAAAGGCGTTGCGTGAAAGAACACACCTGCACAATTGTCGGCTCCAATGCGGCAAGGATCTCAAGCCCTTGGGTTTGCCCAAGCGGGATCAAGCGTATAGCGGCCGAGACGAAATTGCTGCTCAAAGCATGAAGATAGGCAAGCACGGCATCGTCTTCGGCAATCCGATAGCGGCCGGCCAATGCGCCCACAGCAACCGGATAAGGAAGCGGAGCGATACCACCCCATGGCAAAGCCGCTGCCGAGAAAGCAGTGCCTTGGGCTTCCGTTTCCAAAAGCCGCTCGGCTGAGCCGGAAATTGCGCGGGCAAGGCTCGCAATTCTGAAAAGGCCTTCCTGATCATTGCACGCGCGATGCGCCGCGCGAAGCAGCAAAGCATCATTCTTGCCGCTGCCGTAAACCAGAATGTCTGCAATCCACGCTTGTGTACTCAGCGGACAGCATACGTCGCCTGCCTCCACAGCCCATTCTATTCCGTGAGAATAGGCAAACCCGCCCGTAGGAAAGGCAGGAGAAAGCCAGGTCATCAGCCGCAGCAGCGCAGGAATTTCAGCCGTGTTCGTGGACATGCGTATGTTCGCTTGCAGCGTACGCCCCCGGTTCCGGATCAAAGGCCCCTCCCAAGCGATGGATTTCTCCGCCAAGCTGCTTAACCATCTCGGCAATGACATGGTCCTCCAATATGCGGATGCTCCGCGGCAAAATCTGCACCGGCAGATGCCGATTGCCGAGATGCCACGCTATACGGAGCAATATCTCATCGGGGGCTCGGATTTCCAGAAGCGGTTCCGCCTTGGCGCAAACGCGCACGATGCTGCCATCTTCAAGTTCAAGCCCGTCGCCATCCCGGAGATGCGTGGCATGCGGAAGATCCAGCAAGATGTCTTGCCCCCCTTCGGTCTGCAAAACAAAACGACGGCGGTGGCGATCATGGTAGTCAAGCAGAACGCGGTCACGTTCCCGTGATTTTTCCCAAGACTCAGCGGAATGAACAGAAACAACGCGCATCAAAATAGAAAATACCTTTGCGTCATCGGCAGGATCGCCGCCGGTTCACACGTCAGCAACGCGCCGTCCGCGCGCACTTCGTAAGTTTCCGGATCGACCTCGATAACGGGCATTGCATCGTTGTGGATCATGTCACGCTTACCAATGCCGCCTCGCGTATTGCGCACCGCGACAAGTCTTCGGGAAAGGCCAAGCTTCGCTCCGAGTTCGGCATCAAGCGCTGCGGCAGAAACGAAGGTTACACAGGATTCGGCCAAGGCACGCCCGTATGCGGCAAACATGGGCCTGAAATGCACGGGTTGCGGAGTCGGGATCGATGCATTCGGATCCCCCATCGGGGCCATAACAATAGAGCCGGACTTAATCACCAAAGCAGGTTTGACACCAAAAAAAGCCGGAGACCAGAGAACAAGATCGGCAAGCTTGCCCACTTCGATCGATCCGACTTCCTGAGCTATTCCCTGCGCAATGGCCGGATTGATCGTATATTTGGCGATATAGCGTTTCACGCGGTTGTTGTCGGCCGCGCCATCGCCCGGCAGTGTTCCGCGCTGGATTTTCATTTTATGCGCCGTTTGCCAGGTGCGAATTATCACCTCTCCGACCCGCCCCATCGCCTGGCTATCGGAAGACATCATAGAGATTGCGCCAAGATCATGGAGAATGTCCTCCGCCGCAATCGTCTCGCGCCGGATGCGTGATTCTGCAAACGCTACATCTTCGGGAATGGAAGAATCCAGATGATGGCAGACCATGAGCATGTCGAGATGCTCGTCGATCGTATTGACCGTGTAAGGCCGGGTGGGGTTGGTGGAGCTCGGCAAAACGTTTGGCAACCCAGCCACTTTGATGATATCGGGCGCATGTCCGCCGCCCGCGCCTTCCGTGTGGAAGGCGTGGATCGTGCGCCCTTTGAAGGCGGCAATGGTATCCTCTACGAAGCCGGATTCATTCAATGTATCCGTATGGATCATAACTTGGATATCAAACCGATCGGCAACGGAAAGGCAGCAATCGATGGCTGCCGGCGTCGAACCCCAATCCTCGTGCAACTTCAGACACGCAGCGCCGGCCCGGATCATTTCTTCCAACGCCTCCGGGCGGGCAGCATTGCCTTTGCCGGCAAAGGCGAAGTTGACCGGCAAACCCTCCGCCGCCTGCAGCATCCGCGCAAGATGCCAGGGGCCGGGGGTGCAGGTGGTGGCCGCGGTGCCGGTGGCAGGCCCGGTACCGCCGCCGATCATGGTGGTTATTCCCGAGGCAAGTGCCTCTTCCACCAATTGCGGACAAATGAAATGAATATGGCTGTCGATCCCGCCAGCGGTAAGGATCTTGCCTTCTCCGGCAATAATTTCCGTGCCGGGGCCGATAAGCACGTTCACCCCCGGCTGTACATCCGGGTTGCCGGCTTTGCCGATGGCCGCAATGCGCCCTTCGCGCAGCCCGATATCGGCTTTCACAATGCCCCAATAGTCCAGAATGACGGCGTTGGTAATAACGGTATCCATCGCACCGTCGGCGTGCGTTGCCTGAGACTGGCCCATGCCGTCGCGGATGACCTTACCGCCGCCAAATTTCACTTCCTCGCCGTAAAGGGTAAAATCCTTTTCGATCTCGATAAACAATTCCGTGTCGGCAAGGCGAACCCGGTCTCCCACCGTGGGGCCGAACATGTCAGCATAAGCCGAACGAGAAATGCGTGCCATAGCGTTACAACTTTCCCATGACTTCCGCGCGAAACCCATAAATCACGCGGTTGCCGCGCAAAGGAATTAAGCCGACTTCGCGGGTCTGGCCGGGTTCGAAACGGACGGCGGTGCCGGCCGGGATATCAAGCCGCATGCCGCGCGCCGCGAGCCGATCGAATTGCAAGGCGGGGTTGGTTTCCGCAAAATGATAATGGCTGCCGACCTGAATGGGCCGATCCCCCGTATTCGCAACCACCAATGTGAGCCGCGGCAACCCGGCGTTGAGCTCGATGTCGCCGGGAAGAGTGAGAACTTCGCCGGGGATCATCGGATCGGCGCGTGCACGGTGACGAGTTTCGTACCGTCCGGGAAGGTTGCTTCAACCTGGATATCTTCGATCATTTCCGCCACCCCTTCCATCACTTGCTCGCGCGTGAGGACTCGCCCGCCTGCCTCCATGAGATCGGCAACGCTTCTGCCGTCACGCGCGCCCTCAAGGACGAAATCGGTTATCAACGCAACGGCTTCGGGGTAGTTGAGCTTCACGCCCCGTTCCAACCGTCTGCGGGCTACCATTGCCGCCATGGCAATCAGTAACTTGTCTTTTTCGCGCGGTGTAAGATTCATCAGAAGTCTCGCTTTAGCACATCCACACCCGTGGCAGTTTTTCTCCCTTTCTCAACACTTGCAAGAGCGAAATCAGACGCGCGCGGAGTCCAGCTCCTTCTCGCGCAACTATACGGCTGACGAGCATATTATTCCACACGCTTGCGCCGGAATCTTCCTCTTTCAGCACCGCGCGCACAGCCTCGAGAGCTGCAGCGGCATCAGGAGAGACAAACCAAAGTGTTGCCACGGCTACGCCCCCTCTGGCAACAGCCGGGCGAGCAAGAATGTCGGCAATGGGACCGCTCAGATGAACGGCATCATGCAAAAGAAGCGCGCCATCGCGAACGATGCGGACGGTATCCGAAAGAAAGCCGCTTGAGACTCTCTCGCCGCGTTGCGTTCGCCCGAACACGACAGCTTCGACGCCTAAGAAGCAAGAGTCTGCGGCGAGAGTCACGCAAAGTTGGCGGCGAAGAAAAGCGCCATTGAAGAGAATCGTCTCCTGCGGAAGCCATTCCACCATGGCGCCGGGGCCAAGCGTAACGGAATGGCGCACGCTTGCTGGAGGCGAAAACGGAAGCGCGCGATAGATCCTTTCCGGCGCTTGCGTGGTAATGGTTGCTGCGCTCCCTTCTTCGAGCAGAAAATTGCTCTGAAAAACGTCTCCGCCGGTGATGCCGCCCGCTGTGTTCAATGTAACGACCTGCAACAATCCTCCTTTTTCGGGCCTCGGGAAGCGAACTTTTAGGCTCCCTTCCTGGCGAAGGTCCCGAAGCGTGGTCTGGGAACCATTTTTCCGAAAGCTTACATGGAGAATGCCGATAGCACGTTGAAGCTGATCAAATCGCGAGACGTCGGCGCACATTCTCTGAATCGAGTTCTTCCCAACGGCCGGCCAGTACAATTTCCCCGCGCTCCATAACCGCAACGCATTGCGCCAGATCGCGAGCAAATTCGAAATATTGTTCAACCAGGAGAATGGCAAGGTTGGCGCGTTCGCGCAAGAGGGCGATCACGCGGCCGATTTCCTTGATTATACTGGGCTGGATGCCCTCTGTCGGCTCATCCATCAACAAAAGCCGCGGGCGGGTGACCAAGGCGCGGGCAATCGCCAGCTGCTGTTGCTGGCCGCCGGAAAGGTCGCCGCCACGCCGGCGTAACATGGTTTTTAAAACCGGGAAGAGATCGAACACTTCATCCGGTATTTTACGCGCCCAACGCGGCAAAACCGCAAAGCCCGTTTCTAAATTCTCACGAACACTCAGAAGCGGGAAAATATCCCTCCCCTGAGGAACGATGGCAATGCCGCGACGGGCGCGTTCATAGCTCGGCAGATGCGTAATATCCTCGCCTTCCCAATAAATCCGGCCACTGCTCGGCGCATGGGCGCCGATGATCGTGCGTAATAAGCTCGTTTTTCCGACGCCGTTGCGGCCAAGCACGCAGGTTACTTCTCCCACTCTCGCTGCAAGCGAAACCTGGTGCAGCGCTATAGCAGCACCGTAATGCACATCGAGGGCCTTAACCTCCAGCATCTGCTTCAGCGTCCCAAATAGACTTCGATCACCCGTGGATCGTTGCTCACATTTTCCAGCGAGCCCTCGGCGAGCACGCTGCCTTCATGCAACACCGTGACTTTGGCTTCCAGCGATCGCACAAAGCCCATATCATGTTCCACAACCAGCAGACTTCGCGAGCGATTGATCTCGCGCAAAAGCATTGCAGTGGCTTCGGTTTCGGCTTCGGTCATGCCGGCTGCCGGCTCATCCACCAACAGCAACTCCGGCTCCTGTGCCAACAGCATGCCGATCTCAAGCCACTGCTTCTGCCCGTGAGAGAGCGCGCCGGCCAGGCGATAGCGATGATCGGAAAGCCGGATCTGTTCGAGGATCTCCTCGATTCGCTCGCGCTCCTCCGGGCTCTCGCGAGCAAAGAGTGTCGGAAAAATCTGACGGTTTCCGGCATTGGCGAGCAGCAAATTGTCCCAAACGGTGTGCGTTTCAAACACGGTCGGTTTTTGGAACTTCCGCCCGATCCCGAGAGCGGCAATATCCGCTTCGTCAAGGCGCGTCAGGTCCACGTTTTGGTAAATCACATCCCCTGCATCCGGGCGCGTTTTGCCGGTGATCACGTCCATCATTGTCGTCTTGCCGGCCCCGTTAGGGCCGATCACCGCACGCATTTCTCCTCGTTCGAGCAGCAACGAAAGGTTGTTCAATGCCTTGAACCCTTCGAAGCTGACCGTTACGCCATCGAGGTAAAGCAGCGTTTCGGCAGAAGTGGGCTCCGAGGGGCTCATACCAAAGATCCCTTCGCCCGTACCGGATTTGCCGCCGTTTTGGCGCTTTTACCGCGACGATGAAAGGCAAGCGCACCCAGAATGCCGTTTGGCAAAAACAGCGTCACCAAAATGAAAAGACCGCCCAGGGCATAGAGCCAGAAATCCGGCAAAGCGCTGGTAAAATAGGTCTTCGCGAAATTCACCAAGACGGCACCGAGTGCCGCTCCGCTCAATGTGCCTCTGCCGCCGACCGCCACCCAAATCACCGCTTCGATCGAGTTTGCTGGAGAAAATTCGCTCGGATTGATAATACCCACTTGCGGCACATATAATGCGCCGCCAACCGCCGCCATCATTGCCGAGAGAACGAACACCGCCACTTTAAAGGTTTCCGTCCGGTAACCAAGAAACCTTGCGCGATCTTCCGCGTCGCGGATCGCAATGAGGATTTTCCCGAACCGCGAGCGAACCAGCGCCCGACACAGCAGCAACTCGGCGCTCAGAAATGCTGCCGAGGCAAGCAAAAGCGCCGCTCGCGTGCGTTCGGCATGGAGTGAGAAGCCTAGGATATCTTTGAAATCGGTCAGACCGTTATTGCCGCCGAAACCCATATCGTTGCGAAAAAACGCAAGCATCAGCGCATAGGTCAGCGCCTGCGTAATGATCGAAAGATAAACGCCCGAAACGCGGCTGCGAAAGGCAAAATAGCCGAATACAAACGCAAGCAAACCCGGCACCGCCAGAACCATGAGACACGCAAACCAGAACATATCGAAGCCATGCCAATACCACGGCAACTTCGTCCAGTTCAGAAATACCATAAAGTCGGGCAAAATCGGGTTGCCATAGACACCGCGTGTGCCGATTTCACGCATAAGATACATGCCCATCGCGTACCCGCCGAGTGCGAAAAAAGCGGCGTGACCGAGGCTTAAAACGCCGACAAACCCCCAAATCAGATCAAGCGCGACGGCAAGAATCGCGTAGCAAAGATATTTGCCGGCAAGTGTTACGATATAAGCCGGCACATGGATCGCGGAATGTGCCGGCAGAGCAAGATTGAGGGCCGCCAAAATCAAAGCTGCGGCGAAAACCGTAAGCGCCGCGGTGCGAACAGAGAACTCGGCGCGGTTCATGCTTCGGCCGCCCTTCCTTTGAGCGGGAAAAGCCCGCGCGGCCGGCGCTGAATGAACACGATCAAGAGGCACAACACCACGATTTTGCCAAGCACTGCTCCGGCTACCGGCTCAAGAAACTTGTTTACAATTCCCAAGGTAAGCGCACCGAGCGCAGTGCCCCAAAGGTTTCCCACTCCTCCGAAAACAACAACCATAAAGCTATCGATGATGTAATTCTGGCCAAGGTTCGGGCTTACGTTATCGATTTGGCTCAATGCCACTCCCGCCAATCCCGCAACCGCAGAGCCCAAGCCAAAGGTCAGCGCATCAACCCGAGGCGTGCGAATCCCCATCGCTGCGGCCATCGCACGGTTTTGTGTCACCGCGCGCATCCGCAAGCCAAAAAACGTCGTGCGAAGCAAAAGAATAAGAGAACCGAATACCACAACCGAGAACGCGATGATGGTGAGCCTATTGGCGGTGATTGTCATGGCGCCTAAAGGCACGGCTCCGCTCATCCACGATGGTGTCATGACTTCGCGGTTGCTCGCTCCGAATAGCGTGCGCACGGCTTGCTGCAGTACAAGCGAAAGCCCCCAAGTGGCAAGAAGGGTTTCCAAGGGTCGGCCGTAAAGAAAACGAATGAGGCCGCGCTCGATCAGCACGCCCAATAACCCGGTGACCAGAAAAGCAAAGGGCAACGCAAAGATAGGACTCGCCGGCAACCACTCCGGCGCAAAGCGCAACGTCGCTTGCTGCACAACAAAGGTCGTATAGGCACCAAGCATCACCATTTCCCCATGGGCCATATTGATAACGCCCATGACACCGAATGTAATGGCAAGCCCTGTAGCAGCCAGCAGAAGTATTGAACCAAGCGAGAAGCCATAAAAGATAATTTGCAAGAAATTCCAAATTTGCTGTTGCCTTTCAATCGCGACAACGGCGTCCTTTGCAGCGGCCATCACTTCAGGCGGCTGACCGTTGAGTTCCGAGAGCAATGCAGCAACTTCCTGATCACCACGGTTTCGTAATAACGCGATCGCTTCCAGTTTCGTCTTCGGATGGGTTCCCGGAGAAAAAAGCAAAAGTGCCGCTTTCGCTTCTTGCATCGCACGCCGCACTTTCGCTACGCGTTCGCGGGCCAGTGCTCGTTCCAGCGGGATAAGCGCGGACTGGTCACGGGTTTGAAAAATAGCGTTCGCCGCCGCCGCCCGCACGTTTGGATCCGGCGCAAACAAACGCAACCTGCCCAGGGCCCCCTGGAGAGCGCGGCGAATAGTGTTGTTGATGCGTATTTCCCGGAGGTTTTTCCCAAGCTCGCCGGCAATGCGCTGTCCGCCGACCGCGCCTTCAAGGCTGCCGTCGGAATTGCGAATGAACAATTCGCCGTCGGTATCCGCAAAAAGACGGCCGGCCTGAAGCGCGGAAAGAATGGGGGCCGCACGCGGATCGTCCGACGCAGCCAGCTTCTCAACGGCTTTGCGCATGTTTTCATAGTCGTGCGAAGCCAGCGCCGAGTAAAGATCGGCGGAAGATGTTTCCGCCTCACCCCGTAGAGCGGAAACGAAAAGCAACGCTAGCGCGAAAAACGCGATGCAAAACGAGCGGCCTGGGACCGGCGTGCGGAAAATTCGCCATGCCCGGATTCGAAAACAAGAAGGCATGTGATCTATTTCATTGCGCTGACGGTGCCCCCGCATTTTCCGGTTTTGACGTTGAAGCTGCCGCAGGACAGCGGCGCCCGCCAATCGCCGATCAAATCCTTGGTCTCTGCGACATAGGGCGACCATTCCTGTGCAACGACAAGACCGGGCGTTTGCCAAACAATGTTAAATTGCCCGTCTTCTTGAATTTCGCCGATCAGAACCGGTTTCGTAATATGGTGATTCGGCATCATTGCGGAGTAACCGCCGGAAAGATTGGGAACGGCAACGCCGATCATCGCGTCGATAACAGCGTCGTGATCGATCGTGCCCGCTTTCTCGACCGCCTTCACCCACATGTTGAACCCAATATAATGGGCTTCCATCGGGTCGTTTGTCACCCGTTTCGGGTTTTTGATAAAATTGTGCCATTTCTGGATAAACACCTTATTCTCCGGCGTGTCCACGCTCATAAAGTAGTTCCAGGCTGCGAGATGTCCGACTAACGGCTTGGTGTCGATTCCGGCGAGCTCTTCCTCTCCCACGCTGAATGCGATGACCGGAATATCGGTCGCCTTGATGCCCTGGTTGCCGAGTTCTTTGTAAAACGGCACATTCGCGTCGCCGTTAATGGTGGAAACCACGGCGGTTTTCTTGCCGGCGGACCCGAAGGATTTGATCTGAGAAACGATATTCTGCCAGTCCGAGTGGCCGAAGGGCGTGTAGTTGATCATCAAATCCGAAGCAGCAACGCCTTTGCTCTTCAGATAAGCTTCCAGGATCTGATTGGTGGTACGCGGATAGACGTAATCGGTGCCGGCAAGAACCCAGCGCTTCACCCCCTCTTGCGCCATGAGATAGTCAACCGCAGGAATCGCTTGCTGGTTCGGGGCGGCACCAGTGTAAAACACGTTGCGGCTGCACTCTTGGCCCTCATACTGCACCGGGTAGAGTAGAATGCCGTTCAGCTCCTCAAAAACCGGCAGAACGGATTTGCGCGAGACGCTGGTCCAACACCCGAACACCGCGGCACATTTTTCTTGCGCCAGGAGTTGGCGGGCTTTTTCGGCAAACAACGGCCAGTTGGAGGCAGGGTCTACAACAACGGGTTGCAAAGGCCGACCGAGCAGACCACCCTTTTTGTTCTGCTCCTCGATCAACATTAACATCACGTCCTTAAGCGTCGTCTCGCTGATGGCCATGGTGCCGGAAAGCGAATGCAGGATACCGACCTTGATCGGCTCGCCGGAAGGAGTATTTGCGGCCCGAACCCGTTTGGATACGAGCTGAGTTGCGCTGAGGCCGACCAGCGCTGCCGCCGCGAGGCCCAAACTTCCAAGTTGTCGCCGGCCAAGCTCGCTTTTCTCTAATGACATTTCTGAATTCCTTTCCGCGTTGCGTTTTCCCGTGCATTCCGGGCGCGCCTCGGCACCAAAGAGCCGAGCCGCCGCCTTTGCCCTGAGAGTGTGAAGCAATGAGCGTGCCAGAAGCGCTTTTGCTCGGGATGTCCGATAATTGGGAAAAATAACGCTATTTTCGCCTATAAATTAGGCGACTCGAGGGGTCGTATGATTATTATTTAGGCATGTGTATACGGTATGCCATTCTAATGTGCCGAACTTATTGGTCTTGATCGGTATGACAGGGCCATGCCGTTAGGATACGTGGCCGGCTTCGGCGAAAATCTCCACCGGTTCGGCCAAGGAAAAGAATTCCTCGTCGCCCGCATTTCCCGCGCGCCAGGTCAGCATGGCAAAGAAGCCGTCGCGATCGAGAGCGGTGGCCGGATGATGCCAGGTACCGGCGCGATACGTAATGCATTGCCGAGACTCTGCAATAAAAGCCTGCGCACGCGCCATATCCGGTTCGGCTGAGTGGCTCGGCGGAGCAACGAGAATGAGATAGCGCGCGACCTCGATCGGAATAAACGTCTGAGAGGAATACGGGTGGCGCTCCATCACTTGCGCGGCAAAGGGCAGCGTGCGCGCGGCAATGGTGGCAAAATCGAGGTGCGCGCGTGCCGTATCGCGATGGTTTTCCAATTCCTCGATCAATCCGAAGCGCGGCACGCCGGGGCTATATGTAACAACGGTGCCAAAGGGCGCAAAGGCAGCTTCGGTCAGCGGACGAGCACGCAAAGAAATCATGGCAACACACCTTTCGACAGGTTGTGAATCAACTCCTTGATCACAGAACCGATCTCGCTGCAATTTCGGCGGCAAGATTCGTTATGCTTGTCTGCTTACACATTCTTACGCTGTTGCCTGCTCCGATGCGGTTTCACCTGCCCGGTAGCATTGCTCGGCGATGCGGTCCTTTGTCATATCGGATCCGGAAAGTTCGGCTACAATGCGACCACGCAATAAGATCAACACACGATCGCATAATGTTGCCAGCTGTTCATAATCGGAACTCGCGCATATGATCGCAGCGCCCTTCGCAGCTGCGTCGCGAATAGCATCGAAAACCCTGAGCCTCGCGCCCACGTCAACCCCTTGCGTGGGTTCGTCGAGAAGAATAAGCCTGGGTTTTGTTTGCAGCCACTTTGCTAGCACCGCCTTTTGGGCGTTACCGCCACTTAACGCAAACAGAGGAAGCAAAGGCTCATTCGGTGTTATATCGAAACGCTGGCCGAGCCTGCGCGTCGCTTCCAGCATGTGTTGGCGCGATAACCGCCAGGGCCTGAATACGCTGCTCAGCACCGGCATGGTGACATTATCCACCACAGGAAGCGAACCGATGGCGCCTGCGTTGGCGCGATCACCCGGGATCAAAACAATCCCAGAACGGATCGCTTTCGCGGGCGTCAATTTGGAGAGTTCATATCTGTTTTCGTTGATCCGGAGCACACCGCTGCTTGCCTGCTCTCCGCCATAAAGGAGATAAGGAACAGTTTCATAACCGGAGCCGAGCAGGCCTGTCAGCCCCAGAATTTCACCGCGTTGGAGGGCAAAATAAAGGCCGTGAATGAACGGCCCGGAAAGATCGCGTATCTCCACCAGCGGCTCGGAACTCGTGGCGGTTTTCCTTGCATGCGTAGGCGGCGGCAAATCCGTTCCCACGATCAGCCGCACCAACTGCTCCTTGCTGGTTGCGCGCGTTGTCACGGTGCCTGCCACGCGGCCGTCACGCAACACGGTTGCCCGATCGGTAATTTCAAGAACTTCGTCCACGTCATGAGAGACAAAAATCACGCTTGCGCGCTCTGCCACAATGCTCCGCACAAGCGTAAACAGCCGGTCCACATCGCGTTTCGGAAGAAACGGCGTGGGTTCGTCGAGCACAAGCACGCCGCCGCCCGGCGGAGCCCAGGCGCGCATCTCTTCCAGCGCCCGCACAATGGCCAGTAAGGCACGCTCTACCCCGGAAAGTTTGGCGACCGTCGCCCCCGGATCAAGATCAAGCCCGTAGCGATGAAAAGTCTCTTTGGCGCGCATCGCCTCCCGCTGCCAAGAAAGCATCTTGGCGCGTGAATCGGCGAGCCTTCCGAGCAACAGATTTTCCAATACGGTCAGCGATGGAATAAGCCCGAGGTTCTGGTGGACGAAACTGATGCCGAAACGATGCGACTGGCCCGGCGGTAACGGCAATGCCACGGGCTTTCCGTGCACGAAGAGCGCGCTGTCGGGATCCGGCGCATGATAACCGGCGAGGATTTTGATCAGCGTGGACTTACCGGAGCCATTCTGCCCGAGCAAGCCATGAACCTCGCCGGATTTGAGCTCGAAATCCACGCCGGCAAGCGCGCGCTGCCCGCCGAATGTTTTGGAGAGATTCCGAAAGGCGAGCGCAAGTTTCTCGGTCTGCTCAGCCGGCATGATCACGTGATACCTTACCTCGGGTTTCTGCGAGTTCGCAGAAAAGTCATCGTCAACATATTCTGACAAAACTCTTCCGTGGGCGGCGATCAGTCTTATCAGTCTTTACGGAATGCCTTAGCAAGGTCTCCCGCCACAACAGGCCCCCGGTTTGACCGCCTCAATCGTGGCGGAGACGACAAAGTCGGTAACGTTCTGCCCTGGCGCCCAATCCTTGATGAATTCTTTCGATTCGTCTCTCGGCTGGATCCGGATCTGCTCGAAACCGGCGGCGCGCATCATCTCCTCAAGCTCCGCAATCAGCGAGGCGTTGCCGATGCATCCGGAAATCAACCTCGCATCGTTTCGCATTTCCTTCGGCAGTTCGGCGGTCGCGACCACGTCAGATATTGCCAACCTTCCCCCAGGCTTGAGCACGCGAAAGGCTTCACGGAAAACTTGGGGTTTGTTGGGCGAGAGGTTGATGACGCAGTTGGAGATCACGACATCTGCAACACCATCGGCGATCGGCAGGTGTTCGATTTCGCCAAGACGAAACTCCACGTTGTCATACTGACCCTTTCGCGCGTTCGCGCGCGCTTTGGATACCATCTCGGGGGTCATGTCGACGCCGATCACATGGCCGCCACTGCCCACCTCACGCGCGGCGAGGAAGCAATCGAAACCGCCTCCCGAGCCGAGATCGACGACCGTTTCGCCCGGCTTGAGTGCGGCAATGGCTTTGGGGTTGCCGCAACCGAGGCCCATGTCGGCTCCGGCGGGAACCAGATCAAGGTCTTCCTGGCTGTAGCCGAGGCGGGTGGAGAGGAGTCTGTTGATTGCGTCATCCTCATCGGTGCCGCAACAAACGGGGCCGCAGCACTGCCCTTCGTTATCTGCCTTGGCGATTTGGGCATAAGCCTCCCTTACGTATCGGCGGTGTTCCTCGTGATTTGCAGGCACTTGGGGCTTGCCGGTCATCGCCGGGGTCGCACAGCAAGAATTCGGGTTGCTCATCGACACACTCCTTCCAATTGAGGTTTTAGGGGCAACTCCCGAAAATGCGAAGAGCCTGTCAGTCTCTTTTTCGGAAGTCGCTCCCCGTGTGGGATTCGACCCGCCCTATGCGTGCGATCCGCGGCGCCAACTGCTCGGCGGCCTGCTTCAATGCGGAAGCATTGAGCGCGCCTCACGGTGGCGTCATGATGCCGAGATCTTTCCGCCAAGCCGGCAAAAAGTGGAGTGACTTAAATGAATCAGGAGGAAATCGCCCGCGCGATCGAGGAGTTTGCCGCCGCGCGCCAACGGGGTGAATACTTCCCGCGCGCTTGGTACGATCGGTTAAGCCTCGATGATGCCTACCGGATTCAGCTCGGCCTGGTCGAACGCGAAGCCGCCGATCCCGCTCGACGGCGGATCGGTTGGAAAGTCGGGCTCACCTCTCCCGCCATCCAAGAACAATTCGGCGTGCACGAACCGGTGTTCGGCTGCCTGCTCGCCGAGGGTCGGCTCGAATCCGGGCATGTGCTGAGCCCCGACCTGATCGCCCCGGGCTTCGAGAATGAAATCTGCGTTGCCCTCGCGCGCGACCTCACACCCGAGGCCGATGCGGCCTCCGTCGCAGCCGCTGTGGATGTGTTCTTTCCGGCGCTCGAGATCATCGAGACCCGTGGCGACTTCACCCGCCAGCTTGCACTCGCACTGGCCGACAATGCGCAGCAGAAAGCTTTCGTGCTGGGCAGGGGCGTTCCGCCCGATGGGATCGACCTCGCTGACGTGATTGCACGCGTGCACATCAACGGCGTAGAGGTCGCCACCGGGCGGGGCAATACGGTACTCGGCCATCCGTTGAATTCCATCGTCTGGCTCGCGCGCAAGCTTGCCGAGTTCGGCGAGCGGGTGCGCGCCGGCGACCTCGTGATGACCGGCTCGTTCACCCGCCAGTTTCCGCTCTCGCGCGGCGACCATGTCGAGACGGTCTTCGAGGGGATTGGGGCGGTTTCAGTCTGTCTCGCCTGAGGTGCCGAATATCTCGTTATTGTGCTCACCGAGGCTCGGTGCGCGCTTGGTGAAAGCGGGCCGCACCCCGTCAAAGGACAACGGCAGCCCGACCAAGGTCAGATCGCCCTCCGGTGCGGTTTGCAATATCCCAAGCGCTTGCGTCTGTGGATCGCACACGACTTGATCGACCGTTTGAATCGGGCCATTCGGAACGCCGGCGGCATCCAGACGTTCCCGCCATGCCGCTGCAGTATCTCGCGCGATGACCTCTTGGATTAAAGGGATCAGTTCCCGCCGATGAACAACGCGAGCGGCATTCGTGCGAAAACGCTCATCCTGAGCCAATGCAGGAAGGCCGATCGCGTGGCAGAGCCGTTGAAAGAGATTATCGTTACCGGCAAGCACCATGATCCAGCCGTCGCGGCTCTTGAATGCTTGATAGGGAACAATCTGCGCCACGCCGGAGCCCTCGCGAACCGGGAGCTCTCCCGATGCCAGATAGGTGGCAAGCGGAATTCCCATCCAGACGAGTGCCGCCTCGTAGAGCGACGTATCGACAACGCCGCCTTGCCCGGTGCGTCCCCGTTCCACCAGCGCAGCGAGGATGCCGAGCGCCGCCCAGATGCCGGTGCCGATGTCAACGATGGAAACACCCACCCGCACAGGGGGTCTGCCGTCCTCTCCCATAATACTCATCAGTCCGCTATGGGCTTGCATCAGCGGGTCATAGCCGGGGCGATCGCGGAGCGGCCCGATACCCCCGAAAGCGCCGAGGTTGCAGTAAATGAGACTCGGCTTCTCCGCGGTCAGGACCGCGGCAGAAAGCCCAAATTTCTCGAGCGCACCGAATTTCAAATTTTGCACCACGACATCAACGCGTTCGTGAATGAAGGCTTTCAGGCGGGCAATTTCGGCCGGATCGTTAAAGTCGACGGTAATCCCGCGCTTGGCGCGATTGACCGCCTGGAAAGTTGCCGAGGCACCGCCCCAAAACGGTGGTCCCCAGTCACGGCAATAGTCTCCTTTATCGGGGTTCTCGAGCTTGACCACGTCGGCGCCAAGCTCGCCCAGGATCATTCCGGTGACCGGCGCCGCAATGCTGTGCCCGATCTCAAGCACCGTAATGCCCGCCAGGGGACGCGAACTGAGCATCTGGGAACGCCTCAACCGTTCGCGACGCGGCCGGCACGCAGCCGCCGCGTCGCGATTTCGTCAACCCGCCCGTCGACTATGACGGCACCGTAAAGGGTTCGCGCCGTATCAACGGAGACGTAGCCGTCTAAGACATCCGCCAGCACGAGCTCGGCCGGCCGATCGTGCGGGTCACCGTAGCCGCCGCTGCCGGCCGGCTGCACTGTGACGCGATCCCCCTTCTTGAGAACCATTTGGTCGCCCTTGCTCGGTATCGTCTCCACACCGCCGCCGGCACGCTCAATGCACCCCATGAAGAGAGCGCCCGGCAGGCCGCCGAAAACGCCGTCCGGCGCAACGCGGCCGCGCTCGCCGCTCACCGTGCACGTCGCCTCCTCGAAAAGCACGCGGTAGACACGCTTTGACGCGCAACCACCGCGCCAGCGACCTGCACCGCCGGTATCCGGCGCAATGCTCCATTCTTCGACGCGCAGCGGAAATTCCCGTTCGATGAGCTCGATCGGTTGCGACCCCGTATTGCCGACATGCACGCGGATTGCGTTGATGCCGTCCTTGTCCGGTCGTGCGCCCATGCCACCCGCATGGATGTCGAGCATCGTCACGTATTTGCGATGCAGCGCTCGCGAGCGCCGTTCGTCCGGGTCGTGGCCGGCGAAGATTCCTGAACAGGCAGCGCAGTAGCTCTGCGCAATGACGCGTTGCGGCACCGCCGGCGCGAGCGCCTTCAGCAAAAGATCGATAACACGCGGCGAGGTCTCGGTGTTGCCGCTCACCACCGAAGCGGGATAGGTGCAGTTCAGAATTGTTCCAGGCGGTGCAATAATCTCTACCGGCCGGTAGCAGCCCTGGTTAATCGGGATCGTCACGTCGGTGATCGCTTTCACTGTAAACCACGTGCTGTTGCAAGTCACCGACAAGGGACAGTTAATGCCGCCGCGCACCTGCGGCGCCGAACCCGTGTAATCGAACACCATCCGATCGCCCGAAACGGTCACCTTGACCTTAATCGGGATCAGTTCGCCGGTACTCTCGGCCGGCTCGATGAAGTCCTCGGCAGTGTAAACCCCGTCGGGAATCTCGGAGATTTTCGCGCGTGTCAGCCGTTCCGAATGGTCCAACGATTCCGCCATAGCAGCAGCAAGGTTTTCTTTACCGTATTTGGCGGCGAGCGCCTTAATCCGCTGATCGCCCACGAATGTCCCGGCATACTGCGCTTTGATGTCAAGCAGGCGGCTTGCCGGATCGCGTGTGTTCTGGACGATCAGTGTCACGACATCCGACACCGGCTCGTCGTCTCGAAAGATAAGAACCGGTGGAATGCGCACACCCTCGCCGAAAATGTCCCAAGTCTTGGTCGTGTAACTGCCCGGTGCCTGCCCGCCGATGTCCGACCAGTGCCCGCGCGTCATCGTGAAGGCGATGATTTCGCCTTCGTAAAACACCGGCCGCGTGAGTTGGATATCGGGCTGGTGATTGCCGCCGCCCAGATACACGTCATTGCTGATGATGACATCGCCCGGCCGCAGCCGTTCCAGGCCGACTGCCTCCACCGACGCCTTCGTCGACATAACCGCCGAGCCGAGCATCGTCGGGATATCGTTCCCCTGGGCCACGAGCTGCATCTTCGCGTCGAAGATCGCTGCCGAGGCATCGCCGGCAGCGTGGATGATCGGGCTTGCTGCCGTCCGCATCATCGCAATCTTCATCTCCCGTGCGATGGCATAGAGGCTGCTGCGGATGATCTCGTATGTGATCTTGTCCATGGCCTTTACTCCACTGTCACGATGAGATTGCCCTCTGCGTCGACGCGGATCCGGCGCCCCGCCGGAACGATGAGGCCGGAACTCGCCTCCTCGACGATGGCGGGCCCTGCGAATTCGTGGCCGAAGCGGAGCTCCTCACGCGCATAAACCGGGACGACAACCTGCTCACCATCGGCAAACACCCGGCGCTCTCCGGTGGCGGTCGGCGCGCCGCGGGCACGCACGGTCTCGAGGCGATGCGTGATGCGTGTCGGAAAGGTTGCTCTAAGCCGCAGGTTGATCAGCGAAATCGGCCGATCGGGCTGCGTGAAGTTCCAGTGCCGTCGGTGCTCGGCTTCGAAACCCTCGCGGAGCGCGCCGAGTGTTGCTGCGGTAACCCGCTCGTCTGGCAATTCCACCGCAAGGCTCTCGGCCTGTCCAAGATAGCAACAATCAACGTACGGCCGCAGTACGGCGCGAGAGTCGCTCAACCCCGCCGCGCGCAGCGTCTCCGCTACCTGCCGTTTGAGTTCTGCGACTTTGCCGGCAAGGTCCTCCGCCGTCAGCTCATCGAGGGTACGCAGCACCGGCACTTGGAAGTCATAACTTTGGTCGGCGACCAACATGCCGAACGCGCTGAAAAGACCGGGAAGGCGCGGCACCACGACGGTTGGAATTTCAAGATCCGCCGCCAAGTCAACTGCATGCATCGGCCCGGCGCCGCCATAACAGATGTAGACGAACTCGCGCGGATCATAGCCGCGTTCGACCGTCATCAGCCGCATCGCTTGCGCCATCAGGGCATTGGCAACAGCGCGCACGATCTGCGCCGCCTCGAAGACGCTACATCCAAGCGGTCGGGCAAGCTTCCGCCCGATAACGCGGTGCGCCGCATCGGTATCAAGCTGGAACTCGCCCCCGAGAAAGCTCTTCGCGTCGAGATAACCAAGCACCAGATTGCAATCCGTCACAGTCGGCTCCTCGCCGCCGCGCCCATAACATGCAGGGCCCGGATCGGCCCCGGCGCTCTGCGGCCCGATATGCACTCCGCCGCCCGTATCGATCCAGGCGATCGAGCCGCCGCCCGCGCCGATCGATTCGATGTCGATCGTCGGAAAGCGCACCGCATGCGTGTTCACGAGGCCGCCGCTCCGTGTTTCCGGGCGGTAGTTGCGAATCAGCGACACATCGAAGGTGGTGCCGCCCATATCACCGGTAATAGCGTTGGGTAACTCAAGGCGCTCGCACAGTTTTGCCGCGGCGGTGACGCCGCCGGCCGGCCCTGACTCCAAGAGAGCCACCGGGCGCTGCGCGACGATTTCGCCGCGCGCGAGGCCGCCGTTTGATTGCATGAACAGAACATCACCGGCGACATGAAGCTCGCGCATGCAGGCTTCGAAGTTGCGGATGTAGCGGCCGCAGCGCGGACCCAGCATGGCGTTGATCACCGTCGTGCTGGTGCGTTCATATTCGTAGATTTCCGGGTTCACTTCGCACGAAGCGGTGGTGAACACGTCGGGCAACCGCCTGCGCAGCGCAGCGAGGAGCGCCTCCTCGTGCGCCGCGTTGGCATAGGAGTTGATCAGGCAGACAGCGACGGCCTCGGCGCCGCTTCGCTCGACCTCGCTCACCAGACGCTCGATCTCATCGACCGAGAGCGCCGTGTCCACGCTACCGTCGAACAGGATGCGCTCCTCGGCCTCGAAGCGATGACGGCGCGGCACCAGCGGCGGCGGGTTGGCAAAGAAGAGATCGTAGAGATCGGCGCGATCGTGTCGCGAAACGCGGCGAATCTCCAGGATATCGCGAAAACCCTTGGTTGTGATAAGGACAGTGCGCGCCCCTTTGCCCTCAACGAGCATGTTGGTCGCAATCGTCGAGCCATGGCCGATAAAACCGATCTCGCGCCCACGCGACGACGCCAGATCGAGAATTCTGCGAACACCGTTGACGGCACCATCTGCCGGATCGCGCGGCGTTGTCGGCACCTTGGTTGTAAAAACGGCACCGGTGGCGTCATCAATCAAAATAACGTCGGTAAATGTGCCGCCCACGTCGATGCCAATTCGCTTCATCTTGATCCTCCCGAACGGAATGGAATGCTTCTCACACGTCGTTTTGCATTGCCTCGGCTTTGGCGAGAGCGGCGGGCGGGGCGCAAGAGCCGCGGATGATGAGCTCGGCCTCGACCGTAATCCGGCGCGGCGGACCGGTTCGGTCGCCTTCAAGCCGTTCAAGCAGCAGCTCGGCCGCCACCCGACCAAGCCTCGCATAGTCCCAGCGCAGCACGCTGACCGGCGGAGTGCTGAGCTCGGCAAGGTCTGAATCGCAGCTGCCGATGACAGAAACGTCGTCCGGAACACGCAAGCCGCGCTCGCGCACCGCGCGAAGCACGCCGGGCAGCATCGCAATGCCGCCCGCGATAAACGCCGTTGGCGGCGGCCGCCGACTGAGCAGAACCAGCGTCTCGCGATAGCCAAACTCCGTCGTGAAGCTTCGGGTGCGAATCAGGTCGGGATCAAGCTCCACGCCGGCATGCGCAAAAGCATCGCGGTAGCCGAGCACCCGCTCGGCCGCCGGCCGAACGCTTTCGGAACCGGTGAGAAGGGCAATCCGGCGGTGCCCCAGGCTCAGCAGATACTCCACCGCGCGGCAGACGACGGTACGATGATCAATCAGCAGCGCATCACAATTGGCCGGGACCGTGCGGTCGAGAAGAACGACCGGAATCTGCAGAGCCTCTTGCCGCTCGAGCAATTCCTCGTCGGCTTCCGATGAGGTCGTGAGAATCAACCCATCGATCCGCCGACTGGAAAGAGCATCGAGCAGTTCGATCTCGCGCTCGCGCTGATCGTCCGAGCCGGCAAGGATCAACGAATAGCCGGCGCTGCGCAGCACCTGCTGCACCGCTTTAATGAAACCCGCCAGGACCGGCAGCGTAAACTCGCGGAGCATAATGCCGACCGCGCGCGAATGGCCGCGGCGCATATTTTGGGCCAACGCGTTCGGACGGTAACCGAGATCGCAAATTGCCCGCTCGACGCGCGCACGGATCTCGGGGCCGACCGTTTTCTGGCCGTTGAGCACGCGCGAAACGGTACCCAAGGAGACCCCCGCCCGTTTCGCGACCTCTTGGATGGTGACGCGCTCAGCACCCATACCGCTCATCCGGCGCCAATAGAGGCCAGTTGCAGGAATTCGCCGACATCCGCGACCTCGTCGAAAGCCAAAATTGCTTGCCGAAGCGCATCCGCCCGGCGAGCACCAAGCACCGGCGTTGCCAGCGCATCAAACTTTGCGATCAGCTTGCGCTCCTGCTCGTCAAGGTCGGACATCGGCACGCCCGAATCATGCCGCGCCTCAAGCCGGCGCCCGTCGCGCAGCTCGACCACCAGCTCGCTCAGCGTATTCGGCCAGCCGCTGGCGAACTCGACCGTAATCCGCTCGCGCGCCGCAACCAGTGCCGGGTCGTTAGCCGTCGCCTCGCTGAAGACGGCGATTCCCGAAGTATCGATTCCGGCAAGCGCCATGGCGGTGGTCTGCCGAAGGCTGAATTTCGCCTGCAGCCCGTCGGTCGGGTCCGGAATGTTGCAAACACGGTCGCAGGCACGGTCGACACGAATAATCGCGCGCACGACATCCTCGAGGCCAATGCCGTAGCGGCGACGCAGCGCGGCTGCGTTCTCGATCGAGGCGTGTGTCAGGTAACAGGCCGCGTGGTACTTGAAAAGATTGGAGCGGAGGTGAAAACCGCCTTCCGGCTCAGCCAGAGCCGCCTCGGGCCGAAACTTGGGGCTATGCGTCTCGGCAAAGCCTTGCACGCATTCGATCACGTCCTCGCGCGAGGTGAAGCCGCGGGCTGCAAGACGCGCCGCGCGCAAGCCGTTTTCGCCGGCCTTTCCCGCATGGAACGGTTTGCACATTGTGCCGAACATCGATTTCAGGCCGGCCGATTGGGTGCCGGCGATGCCGAGCGCTTGTGCCGTCTGCGCCGCGTCAAGGCCGAGCAACCGGGCGCAGGCAGCAGCAGCCCCGAACGTGCCCACGGTGCAGGTTGGGTGGAATCCGAGATCGTAATGCGCCGGCCTAAGTGCGGCACCGATGCGGCACTCCGTTTCGTATCCGGCAACAAACGCTTCAATCAGGGCGCGCCCGTTCGCGCGGCGCTCTTCGCCAAGGGCAAGCAGCGCCGGCAGAAGTGTGACGCTCGGATGCCCCGTCAGCGCGAGGTTGACATCGTCATAATCGAGCGCGTGGGAGGCGGCGCCATTCACCAAGGTGGCGGCAAGCGGCGGGAGGCGCTGCGCATGGCCAATTACCGTGGCGCGGCCGCTCCCTGTTTCGGCAAGCGCATCTTCAAGGAGGATGCGAACAAGTGGTTCGCCGGCGCCGGCGAGCGTGACCGCGAAGAAATCCAATACGCATTGCCGCGCGAGCCGCCGCACCTCCTCGGGCAGCGCTTCGTAACGCATTTCCGCAGCGCCGCGCGCAAGCACGTAAGTCAGATTCTTTGCTGTGTCTCCGCTATCGCCCATTGCTGCCATTTTTCTTCTCCCGGGAGCGCGTGATGCCGCGATTAGGTTCGATACGCGTCATCGGAACGGCGTCAGGGGCGTTACGTAACGCAAACCGTCCGCAGCATCGCGGCTAGACGACGTGGCGCGCGTAAAACCTGAAAGCCCACCGTGCAGATCCGCACTGCATCCCATTGCTTCGTGGTCATGGTGGGTCGTTTCAGCGTCCTTTGAACTGGGGTTTACGTCTCTCATTGAAGGCCAGCACCCCTTCCCGACGGTCTTCGGTCGGCACCATGCGGTTATAAGCCTCGATTTCAAACATCATGCCGCTACGAAGATCCATCTGCATTCCGTAACGAATTGCCTGCTTTGCTTGGCGAACCGAAATCGGCGCGTTCTCGGCAATTCTGCGACCGGTCGCGATGGTCTCTTCGAGCAGCTTCTCGGGCGGGCAGACCTTGTTCACCATCCCCCACTCGTATGCTTGCTGCGCGGTGAAGGGCAGGCCGGTCAGGATGATTTCCATTGCGCGCCGCTCGCCCACTGCCCGCGGCATGGTCTGTGTGCCTCCTGAGCCCGGCATAATGCCGAGCGTTACCTCGGTTAAGGCAAATCGCGCCGTCTCGGACGCATAGATAAAGTCGCAAAGCAACGCCAACTCGCAGCCGCCACCGTAGGCGACACCGTTAACCGCGCCGATGACCGGAACCGGACAGTCGAGAAGCGCGCGCGCTGCCCGCTCGAAAACAAGATGTTGCTCTTGCCAGGCCTCATCGGTCATTCCCCGCCGCTCTTTGAGGTCGCCGCCGGCGCAAAAAGCCTTCCCGCCCGCACCGGTGAGAATGATGCAACGATGGAGATTCGGCTTTTCATTGATGCTCTCCCAAAAGTGCAGGAGATCGCGCCCCATCTGCGTGCCCATCGCATTGGCAACATGGGGGCGGTTGAGCGTCAACAACAGCAATCCGCCGCCGAGATCCTCGGTAAGCAACGTTTCATAGTGATCCTTCATCGGCGTCTCCATTCTTCGCAGCCATGCCGGCACGAACACCGGTCCCGCAGGGCTCTTGACAAGGAGCCTAAGGCGTCTTTAACGTCGTGTCAATGAAACGTTTCACTATCTGGTCGGTCCGGCCGTAAGTGGGGACAGTTTCGGGGAGGAGCGTCGCCGCATGGCCATCCGCATCTGGCATCAAAGCCTGACCGATCTTACCCTTTTGCCCGGTTACGCAGCGATGCTTCGCGACCACGCCCGTCGCGTCTGCGCTCCGGACACCACGGTTGACCTTCACGGCTTAGCGCCCGGCACGTATCCGCCCGGCATGGCCCCTATTGAGATGGTCCGATACCGTTGGGCGCACCATCTTGCCTTCGTGCAGATCGTCGAAAATTGCATCCGTGCGGAACGCGAAGGTTATGACGCGGTCGCAATCAGCTGTTTCCTTGATCCTGGCCTCGAAGAAGCGCGGAGCGTGGTGGACATTCCCGTGGTGAGTTCTCTTGAAACGGCCCTGCTAGTAGCCTCAACCGCCGCGCGATCGTTCGGTCTGGTCGCGATCGACGCGACCATGGCGGCGGTCTTGAAAGAGCTCGTTCACCGCTATGGCTACGAGCGGCGTGTCAGTGCGGTGGAATCAATGAACCCACCGATCACCGAATTCGAGCTCGATACTGCCTTCTCCGGCTCGCCCGCCTTGGTCGATCGGTTTGCAAGCCAAGTGCGCCGGATGGTCGATGCCGGCGCTGATCTGATCATTCCCGCCGAAGGCGTCATCAACGCCGTGCTCGTGCGCAATGCGTGCGATGCGGTGGATGGAACTCCAATCCTCGATTCTTACGGCGCCCTGCTCAATTTTGCCGAAATGCTCGTGCGCCTGCAATCGGCGACCGGCCTCAGAACCTCGCGACGAGGCGCCTACGCCCGCCCGCCGGAGAGTCTGGTCCGCCACCTCCGCCGCATCACCGCGGCCGTGCTTAACCAAGCGGAAGCGGAGGTGCGGAAATGACCGCGCGCACGCGATCTCAACAGGCTGTGACAAAGCCAACCTCTCGCGCTTTAAATCTCTCAGGAGGAAAATTCATGATCGCTGCGATCCGTTATTCTCTGCTGGCGAGTGTTATCTCTTTGCCGCTCGCGCTCGCGGCGAACACCGCGAAAGCCGCCGATTGCGAGATCAAGCTCGGCATGGTCGGCCCGCTTTCCGGGCCTGCCGCCTCCTGGGGCATTGCGCTGCGAAGTGGTGCCGAGCTCGCGGCAGCGGAGGCGAACAAAGCCGGCGGCCTTCCCGTAGACGGCCGGAAATGCTCCATCTCCGTTATCAGTTACGATAGCAAATACACCGCCGACGGCGCGGCGGCCGGCGCCAATTATCTTGCGAGCCAAAACGTGAAATTCATCATCGGCCCCGTCGGTTCGCCGGAAGCCACCGGGATCAAACCCGTGGCGCAGAGGAACGGCCAGATTACGTTCAACACCGCTTACGCGAAGAACGCAATCGAGCCGAAATATCCTTTGGCCTTTCACGGGCTCAGTGGGCCGGCGACCTGGGCCCCGCCGCTTGCGAAGGCAGCCAAAGAGAGATACGGCTTTCAATCGATTGTGTGCGTTGCTCCCAACGATCAGGGTGGCACCGATATTGCCAGTGTCGATGCAGCGGCCTATCGCGCCGTCGGGGTAAAAGCGACTGAGGAATATTACCAGCGCGGCACCACGAATTTCGCACCGATCATCCAACGAATCCTCAACCAAAATCCGGATGCGGTCGATACCGCTTCTTCGCCCCCCGGTGACGGGGCCACCATCGCCAAGCAGCTGCGCGAGGCTGGCTTTACTGGGGTGATTGGCCGGTTGGGTGGGCCGGGAACGGCGGAGGTCATCCGTGCCGTGGGTGGGATCGATAAGCTCGGCACTTTCTACTGGTTGGAGATCGCGCCGATCGACAGTCCGGGCGTGAAAGCTTTGTGGAGCGAATACAAGGAACTGATGGGGCGGCCCGCACCCGATAATACGCTGTTGATCCCTGGCGTGGTCTCGGCCCGTCTGGTGCTGAAAGCAATCAGCAAAGCGGGTACGACCGACAACGCAGAGAAGGTTGCCGAGGTGCTGCGATCCCTTTCCGTGGAAGACAAAAATCTTGGAAAAGGCGAGTGGACCGGCCAAAAAATCTATGGAATTAACCAAGAGCTTTCGTTCCCGGTCGGCATGGGCATCATCGAAAAGGGGAAGAATCTTGGTGTCACCATGATCCAAACAGCAACGTCTCATTAGGCGCCGCGGCATGCACGGCGTGATCTCTGCGGCAATTATCGGGATTGGCCTTGGCGCGCAGTACGCTCTGCTTGCTCTTGGCTTCACGCTCATCTTCGGCATCCTCGGCGTGGTCAATTTCGCGCACGGCGGATTCTACGTGGTGGGCGGCTATGTCGCCTATTGGATGACTGCCGCCCTCAGTCTGCCATATCCGGTCGCCGTGCTCGCGGCCGTCATTGCCACTGCGGCGCTCGGCTATCTTTTCGAGCTCTTTTTCATTGAACGCTTTGTCAACGATCAGCTCGCGACCATGATGCTGACGCTCGGCCTCTATCTCGTGCTGTCCACCGGCATTGTCGTGAGCTTCGGGCCGGAATCGCCGTCGTTCAGCTTCCCGATAACGGGCTCGCTGCACGGCAAAGGCTTCTTCATTCCGTGGGCAAATCTCGTCGTGCTGGGAATTTGTATTCTCGCGATCGTCGCCGTCTCTCTCTTGCTTTATCGGACCGATCTCGGCCGTGCTCTGCGCGCGCTTGCCGATGATCGAACGGTGGCAACGGCGCTTGGCATCCAACCGCGTTTGCTTTTCCCTCTTGCCTTCGCGCTGGCAACCGCGCTCGCCGGCCTTACTGGTGCCTTGGTGACACCGATTTTGACACTCTCGCCCCATGTCGGCGACCCGGTCCTGGCCACCGCCTTCATGGTGGTGATCCTGGGCGGATTGGGGAGCATCATTGGCTCGATCGTCGCCGCCTTCATCGTGGGCCTCGTCGAATCTTTCTCTAGCATCTATCTCGGCGGCTCGAAGGGAGCGCTCGCGCTGTTTGTTCTCGTGCTGCTGATTCTCGCCGTGAAGCCTAGCGGCTTGTTCAGCCGCGAGGTGCGCCAGGCATGAAGCCGACGCATACCCGGCGTTTGCTTTATCCGGCCGAAATTGCGGCCGTACTTCTCTGCGCCTTTGCATTCACGACACCATGGCTGACCGACAATCCGTTTGTCGCTTCCATCGTCAATCAAATTCTTATCGCCACTATTGCCGCGCTCAGCGTTTTCGTGATGCTGCGCATGAACCTGCTTACCTTCGCCGTGCCCGCCTTCATGGCAATCGGCGGCTTTGCCGCAGCACTGGTCGCAAAAGCGGGGGGTACCAATGTGCTGCTTCTCGGCCTCACGGGCTTCCTGGTTCCCGCGCTTGTCGCAGTGCCGCTCGGCGTACTCGTTTTGCGGCAGCGCGGCGTCTACTTCGTTCTCGTCACCTTTGTCTTCTCCGAGATTCTCCAGCTCTTCCTGTTTGAAACGCCGGCGCTTACCGGCGGTTCGAACGGAATTGCCGGAGTTCCTGCTGCCACATTCCTCACCATTTCCTTCAACAGCAGCGCGGCGGTTCTCCAAATCGCGGCGGGTGTCGCGTTCGCCGCGACACTGATAACCGCCGTGCTCTGCCGCCGCTGTGAGCAGCCCTTCGCGGCCATCGAGGAGAACGAAACGCTCGCAGCGAGTTTGGGGTTGGTCGTCTGGCGGTATAAAGCGCTCGGTTTCGTGGTCTCGGCCGGGCTCGCGGGCCTTGCCGGCCTCTCGCTGGTGCTGATGCTGCTCACCGCGCATCCGTCCTCATTCAGCCCGCTTTCCTCGGTGAACTATATCACCTACGCGATTGTCGGCGGCCGCGCCTCGATCCTCGGCCCGATCGTCGGCAGCGCCCTTCTGGTGTTCGCATCGAACCTCTTCGGCGGCCAAGGGGAGTATTCGCAGGGCCTTTTCGGCCTGCTGATCATCCTTGTAACGTTGCTCGCGCGCGGCGGGATTGTCGGTGGCCTTCAGGCCATCTTGCGGCGGCGGGTGAACCGAGCGGAGCCCGTCAGAGCTGCCGTGAAGCTCTCCGACGCCGCATGAGCGCCGCCGTTCCCCTGCGCCTCGAGCGCGTCGCAAAGCGTTTCGGGGGCCTGCTGGTTTTTCAGGATATCAGCTTCGAGCTTCGGCCGGGCGAAATTCTCGGGGTGATCGGACCGAACGGCGCCGGCAAGACCACGCTTATCAATGTCATCGCCGGCGGCCTGCCGCCGAGCAGCGGCAAGGTCTTCCTCGGCGATGACGACGTCACCGGCAAGCCCATGCATGCGATGAGCCGCCTCGGAGTTGTGCGCAGCTTTCAACAGACCAACATCTTCCGCCAAGCAAGCGTGCGCGAGAACCTCTCGCGGGCCATCCGATTTCGCGGCGGCGGGCCTGCGGCATGGCAACACATCGCCGGCCTGCTGGAGATGCTGGGGCTGGCGCAGCGGCTCGACGACCAAAGCGAGAGCCTGCCTTATGGTCTGCAAAAGATGCTCGGCCTGATCATGGCTTATGCCACCGGTCCGCGCGTGTTGCTGCTGGATGAGCCGGCCGCGGGGCTGGAGCGGCACGAGCGGCAGCGCATCGACGAACTGGTTCGGCATGCGCGCGAGAAGCTTGGCAGCGCCGTGCTGATCGTCGAACACGATATGGAGCTCATCCGCCGAATCTGCCCCTACATCGTCGTGATCGAGGCCGGCAGGGTGCTCGCCGCCGGCGCACCGCAGGAGGTGTTGTCGCGCCCGGAGGTGATCAAGGCCTATCTGGGGGAAAGCGAGGGCGAAGCGGGATGACGATGCTTGCGATTGATCGGCTCGAAGTGCGCTACGGCGGGATCACGGCGCTCCGCGGCGTGTCGATCGAAGTCAACGAGGGCGAAACGGTGCTTTTGGTCGGCGCCAACGGGGCCGGCAAATCGAGCTTGATCAACGCCGTCATGGGCCTTGTCCCGATCCAGGCCGGTACAATCCGCTTTAACGGAATGGATCTCGGTACCCTTTCGTGCGACCGCCGCGCCCATGCCGGGATAGGCTACGCGCCGGAGGGGCGGCGAATATTCCCAAACCTCAGCGTGACCGACAATGTACTCGCCGGCGCGTTCGGCCGCGGACGCGTTCGCCAAAACGAAGCACTGCACTGGTTGCGCGAGGTGTTCCCGCTGCTGGCACAGCGGGCAAACCAGCCCGCCGGCCAGCTCAGCGGCGGGGAACAGCAGATTGTTGCGCTCGCACGCGCGATGAGTTCGTTTCCCAAGCTCCTTCTGCTCGATGAGCCCTTCCTTGGCTTGGCTCCGGTGTGGATTGCCCGCATCAGCGATGCGATCCGCGCCATGCAACGCCGTGGGACGACGATTTTAATGACCGAGCAAATGGCACGGCCGGCACTGAAGCTCGCGATGCGCGGTTATGTGATCCGCGGCGGCGAAGTGCGGCGATCCGGTACCGTTGAAGAGATCAGCGAGCTCGCGCTCGCCGATGAGTACCTCTAACGGCGAAATCAGGGAGGGATGACCATGGCAGACGAGATCTGCGCGACGGGGCGGCTTGGAGATTTCGCGGCACGCTGCGTGAGCGAACCGATGCCCGCCAAGGTTCTCGAGAACGCCGCGATCCGCCTCCTCGATGCGTTCGGTCTGGCGCTCATTGCGCACGACGAGCCGACGGTCGCGGCGATGCTGTCGCTGATCGTCCCCATCCGCGAGGCGCCGCTTCTCGCTCGGGTATGGATGAATTCGACGGCAACGCTCCTGCAGGAGGCCGTTGCTGCCAACGCCCTCGCCGTTCATGCACATTTTCACGATGATTCTGATCTTGCCTCTTGGACCCATCCCGGCTCGCTGATTGTGCCGGTGGCAGTTTCAACCGGAGAGGCAATCGGCGCATCGCTCGAGCAGGTGCTGCGGGGTATCGTCGCCGGTTACGGCGCGATTGAGTGGCTCGGCGCCAAAGAGCGGGTCGCGCGCGCCATGATCGCGCGCGGTGTCCGGACCAGCCCGACACTCGGCACCATAGCGGCCGCTGTCGCCGCCTCGGTGGTGCTGCGCTTGGACCGAGTGACAGCACGCAACGCGGTGGGGATTGCGAGCGGCATCACCGGCGGGGTGCTTGAGCCGGTCCGCAGCGGCTCCGATGAATGGCGCTTGCAGAACGCCCAAGCGGCGCGCAGTGGCCTGCTGGCGGCTTTGCTCGCACAGCGGGGCGTGCTTGGCTCGCCGCAAGGCTTGGAGGGGCCGAACGGCGTCGCCCGCGCGCTTGCGGGTCTTTCCGAGACGCCGCCGGAGTGGGCCATCGACCCGCGGGTTGAGGCAATCCTTGACTCCTGCGCAAAGCCTTGGGCAACGCTCGGTGACAACATGGCGGCCGCCGCGGCAGCAAAGCTGCTGCACGATGACGGCCTTGACCCCGGCGCAATTCGGCGCGTGCGCGTCCGCATCTGGCGCCACTACGCGGAGTATCCCGGCACCTCCTATCGCGGCCCGTTCACGCGTACGGCGCAGGCGCTCGCCAGCACCGTTTTCGCGGTTGCCGCGATGCTCGCGCTGGGCGATCTCGAGTACGACGTTCCGTTCGCACGCCGCGAAGATCCGGAGATCCGCCGGCTCGTCGATTTGGTCACAGTCGAGCCGCATGATGACACACAATATGACGCGACTGTCGAAGTGGAGCTTGCTGACGGCACAATCCGGTCCCGCGGGGCTCATGAATCACCGAGGACGCTGCTGTTTCACGATGTCGAGACGGCGCGGGAGCTGCTCCGGCGCCGCTTTGCCCGCATCGGCGGATCCGCTGCTCTGGCCGACGATCTTGCCGCTTTGGTTTTCGGTTCCCAAAGCGGCGCGACCCGGATCACGGAGGTGCTTGATAAACTCGAAACGGCCGTCTCCCGATCATCCATCGCGGACCGGCAGTTGGGTATTTAAAGGCCTGAGAGAGCTGGTGAAGCCCGCAGAGACTATCGAAGACCTAAGCTCGCTAACGGTTTTTGCTGATCGGCATGCGTCGTAGCAGGTCAATGAAACGTTTCATTGACGCTACGGCCGGCGCCATCTAACGTTGAATGCCCGTTCAACATAAGGAGCAACGATCATGAGCGACCGGCAGATAACCATGGCGCTCGGCGAGGATTATCCCGAGCTGCGTGATTCGGTGCGACGTATTTGCGCCAAGTTCCCCGGCGAATACTGGCGCCGCCTTGAAGAAACCTCGGACTACCCGACCGAATTCATCCGCGCGCTCACGGAAGGGGGCTTCTTGGCGGCCCTCATCCCGGAGGAATATGGCGGCGCCGGCCTTCCGATCCGTGCCGCAGCGGTCATTCTGGAAGAGATTAACGCCTCGGGCTGCACCGCAAGCCAAGGCCACGCGCAGATGTATATCATGGGCACTCTGCTCCGACACGGCAGTGAAGAGCAGAAGCGGCGCTATCTGCCGCGCATCGCCTCGGGCGAAATTCGCCTGCAGGCCTTTGGGGTCACCGAGCCCACCACCGGTTCCGATACGACCAAGCTCAAGACCCGTGCGGAGCGGCAAGGCGATTCCTATGTCATCAACGGGCAAAAAGTGTGGACCTCGCGCGCGCTTCACTCCGACATGATGCTGCTTCTTGCGCGCACGACCCCGCTCGATAAGGTGCGGCGACGCACGGAGGGGCTATCGGTCTTCCTCGTCGATCTCAAGGCAAATATCGGCAAAGGCCTCGAGATCCGCCCCATCAAAGCAATGATCAACCACAACACGACCGAGGTCTTCTTTGATAATCTGAGAGTCCCTGCCGAGAACCTCATTGGCGAGGAGGGAAAGGGATTCCGCTACATCCTCGATGGCATGAACGCCGAGCGCATCCTCGTTGCTTCTGAGTGCATCGGCGATGGCCGTTGGCTCCTGAAGCGCGGCGTGGAATACGCCAAGGAGCGTATCGTTTTCGACCGGCCGATCGGGCAGAATCAAGGCATTCAGTTTCCCCTGGCCCGCGCTTATGCCGAGCTTGAGGCCGCCGACATGATGGCCCGGCGGGCGGCGACGCTGTTCGATAACGGGCAGGAATGCGGGGCCGATGCCAATATGGCGAAACTGCTGGCCTCCGAGGCGACGTGGCATGCCGCCGAAGCCACGCTGCAGACTTTCGGAGGGTTCGGTTACGCCAAAGAGTACGATATCGAGCGCAAGTGGCGCGAGGTGCGGCTCTACCAAACGGCCCCGATCTCGACGAACCTCATCCTTGCCTATATCGGCCAACACGTGCTGGGGCTACCGCGGTCCTATTGAAAGCATTCGGCTTTTGCTGCGCGTGGCCTGCACGGTGCCCTTCGTTCCGCGAACAGCATTGCGTTTGCCGGCCCCAACGGCCTCCGGAATCCGACCAAACGGCCCGCCTGATGGCTCGGGCACAGCGCCGACATTGCGCGCCGGGCGCCGGGCAGGCCCACCCAAAACAGCCCCCATGGGCGCATGGACCTCTCGCTCAAACAGGAAACCACAAGACCGCCGAGAGTCAATGTCTTGCAACCGCAAGGGCGTTTCGACGCCTTCCTTGCCTAACGATTGCAGCACGATCGATTAGGAACAGAAAAATTTGCAAACACACGACAACCCGTTCGGGTGGAGGGTGTCAACCATGTCTCCCGACTGGACAAATGTAGATATTGGTGGGCGCAGAAGGATTCGAACCCTCGACCCGCTGATTAAGAGTCAGCTGCTCTACCAACTGAGCTATGCGCCCTTGCCAAACCGGCGCGATGGCCCCTCGCCGCCCCGACTTGCCACCCGCTCCGTTACCAAACCCTCCTTCATCTGTGAAGAGCCCTTCCACCCGGCTTGGCCGAGTCTCCTCGGCGCCCGCCTCCTATCACCTTTATTTATTTCTGTGAGTATTTATTTCTGTGAGTCTCCACGCCTCCGCCGCCTTGCCTCGCCCCCTCCGGCCCGCTAGGCTCACCGCCAACGCAGAACCAACGCTACCGGAGGATATCCAAGCCATGGCCACAGCCTACGCAAGCCGCGTCATCGAAGCCCCTGTAGAACACGTCTGGGCCACCGTGCGGGACTTCAACGGCTTGCCAACCTGGCATCCGGCCCTGAAAAGCAGCCAAATCGAAGACGGCCGGCCGGCAGACGCCGTCGGATGCATCCGCCATCTCGTCCTTCAAAACGGCGCTTCCACCCGCGAGCGACTGCTCGAGCTTGATGACGCAGGCTATCGGCTGAGCTATGCTTTCGAAACGCCGCTCTTTCCGGTGAAGAATTACCTTGCCACCATCACGCTCATCCCTCTCACCGCAGCCGACCACACCTTCGTGCAATGGCAGGGCAGCTTCGAGGAAGCGCCGGAAGATGCCGGCAAATATTCGGCGATTATTTCCAAAGACGTCTATGCCGAGGGGCTTGCAGCGCTCGCACGCTTTTTGTCTGCAAAGACAAGACCCGCCGCGCTGCCCGAGCGCTGGGCCGGAGCCCGCCCTGCAAAGGCCTATGCCGCTGCGGTGATCCGCAAGCCGCTCGAAGACGTATGGGCGAGGCTTCGCGATTTCGCCGCGCTGGACAGCCTGCACCCCGACATCAAGGACAGCCGGATGGAAGGCGGTGCGCGCAGCGAACAAGTCGGCGCCATCCGGCGGTTTCGCCTTGGCCCGGCCGAAGCAACGGAGCAGCTCACGGCGCTCTCCGATGTCGAACATCGGCTGAGCTATCGCATGCTGCAAGGCCCGCAGCCTTGGCTCGCTTACCGGGCAAGCGTGCGGCTTTACCCCGTCTCGGCCACCAACGAGACCGTCGCCGTCTGGCAAGGTGACTGGACGGCCGCTCCGCACGATGACCTCAGCCTGATCCCAGGCATCGCACAAGGGGTCTATCAACGGATTTTTGACACCCTCAACGCCGGCTGAAACGCGGTACCACGCGCTCCGCGCGTGTCCCTGCGGAGTATGGTTGCCGTCCGGCCCGGTTGCTCGTAAACTCGGGGCAAATACATTGGCCCCGGACGATGGGCCGAAATGGGGGGAAACGGCATGAGCATATCGCGGAAAATGTCGCGTCGGCGGGCATTGCAGTTGGCGGCGGCGAGCACGTTGCCGTTGGTGCATATGCGGACCGCCGGAGCTGCCGGCAAGCTGTCGCTGGGCTTTTGGGACCACTGGGTCCCGCAAGGCAACGATGTGATGCGCAAGCAAGTGCAAGCTTGGGCCGCACAAAACAAAGTAGATGTCTCGCTCGATTTCATCACGTCTTCCGGCAACAAAATCCTGGTGACGATTGCGGCCGAAGACCAAGCCCGGGCGGGGCATGACATGATGACCTTCCCCAACTGGGAAGTGCACAACCACGCCCGCAACCTCGAGTTATTGGATGACGTGGTCGCTCACTTGGAAGGCCAATACGGCCGGTTGGATGAATTCTACCAGTATCTCGCGAAAACAGGTGAACATTGGCGCGCGGTGCCCGCTGCCTGGGGCAACCAAGATAAAGGCCCGTGCGGTCGGCTGGATCTTTTCAAGCAATATTGCGGCATTGATTTGCAAGCCATGTATCCGGCAAAGCCTGTGCACACGGCGCTTGCCGATGCCTGGACCTATGAAGGGTTGTTTCTGAAAGCCGCCGAAGCCAGCAAGAAAATCGGCAAACCCTTCGGGATCGGCTTGGGCACCACGGCGGATTCCGTCGATACCGCAGGCGCGATCTTTGCTTCTTTCGGCGCGCAGTTCGTGGACGCCAAGGGTAATATCACGTTGAAATCGGACAATACCCGCAGGGCTTTGGAATTCTTCAAGAAACTTGTGCCCCTTCTGCCTCCCGACGTCTACAGTTTCGATGATGCCACCGACAATCGGATGCTGATCGCCGATCAGACGACGATGATTTACAACCCGCCTTCGGCTTGGGCGGTGGCGCTGCGAGATGCTCCCAAAGTTGCCGAGCAATGCTGGACTTTCCCCACCCCGGCAGGCCCCTCGGGACGCTTCATGCCGATGAACATTTTCCAGTTCGCGATCTGGTCGTTCAGTCGGAATAAGTCCGCGGCAAAAGACTTAATCGTCTATCTCATGCAGCGCGAACAGGTACATGAGCGGAGCAATGTCACCCTTGGGTATGACATTCCCCCCTTTGACAGCATGCTGGACTTCGACATCTGGGAAAAGGCCGGCCCGCCTGTCGGGACGATTTACAACTACCCGGTACGGCCGATCCATCAGATGAAGCGTTGGATTACCGGCATGCCGGCGCCGCCTGCCATTGCGGTGCAGATTTACAACCAGGCACTGCCTTGCAATTTGGTGGCCAAGGTTGCCCAATCCGGGCAATCCATCGAGCAAGCCATCGCCTGGGCGGAGAACGAACTTCAAGGTTACATCGGTTAGGCTGAAACCACGCCGGCTTAGAATGGAAAAGGAATCAAACCGTTAAGGGAGGAGTTGCGATTTTAAGGACTTGCTCGTAGCCTTAACACCGCATTTCAATGTTTGGCGTCTTAAGCCGGCAGGGGGGAACGAAATGAGCATATCGCGGAAAATGTCGCGTCGGCGGGCATTGCAGTTGGCGGCGGCGAGCACGTTGCCGTTGGTGCATATGCGGACCGCCGGAGCTGCCGGAAAGCTCTCAGTAGGTTTTTGGGACCACTGGGTCCCGCAAGGCAACGATGTGATGCGCAAGCAAGTGCAAGCTTGGGCCGCACAAAACAAGGTGGATGTCTCGCTCGATTTCATCACGTCTTCCGGCAACAAACTGCTGGTGACAATTGCGGCGGAAGCCCAGGCGCGAGCCGGGCACGATCTTCTCACCTTTTTCCCGACTTGGGAAATCCACAACCATAGCCGCGAGCTAGAATCGCTGGACGATGTCATCGCCAGTTTAGAGTCAAAATATGGTAAGCTGGACGATTTCTTCCGTGCGCTCGCCATTGCAGACGGACATTGGCGCGCGGTGCCCGCTGCTTGGGGCAGCCAATATAAAGGCCCGTGCGGTCGGCTGGATCTTTTCAAGCAATATTGCGGCATTGATTTGCAAGCCATGTATCCGGCAAAGCCTGTGCACACGGCGCTTGCCGATGCCTGGACCTATGAAGGGTTGTTTCTGAAAGCCGCCGAAGCCAGCAAGAAAATCGGCAAACCCTTCGGGATCGGCTTGGGCACCACGGCGGATTCCGTCGATACCGCAGGCGCGATCTTTGCTTCTTTCGGCGCGCAGTTCGTGGACGCCAAGGGTAATATCACGTTGAAATCGGACAATACCCGCAGGGCTTTGGAATTCTTCAAGAAACTTGTGCCCCTTCTGCCTCCCGACGTCTACAGTTTCGATGATGCCACCGACAATCGGATGCTGATCGCCGATCAGACGACGATGATTTACAACCCGCCATCGGCTTGGGCGGTGGCGCTGCGAGATGCGCCCAAAGTTGCCGAGCAATGCTGGACTTTCCCTACCCCGGCAGGGCCCTCGGGGCGCTTCATGCCGATGAACGTCTTTCAGTTTGGCGTCTGGTCGTTCAGCCGGAATAAGTCCGCGGCAAAAGACTTAATCGTCTATCTCATGCAGCGCGAACAGGTGCAGCAGCGATTGAACGTCACGCTTGGCTTTGATATCCCGCCTTTCGACAGCATGCTGGACTTCGACATCTGGGAAAAGGCCGGCCCGCCTCCCGGCACGCTTTACAACTATCCGGTGCGGCCGATTCATCAGATGAAGCGCTGGATTACCGGCTTGCCGGCGCCGCCTGCCATTGCGGTGCAGATTTACAACCAGGCACTGCCTTGCAATTTGGTGGCCAAAGTGACCCAGGCTGGGCAATCCATTGAGCAAGCCATCGCTTGGGCAGAGAGTGAACTCGAAAGTTACAGTGGCTAAGGTTAAGTCCTGGGCCGCCCTGCTAATGGCGTATGGCGGCCGGAAACGGAGCATACCAAAATGGCCGACAGCACCAGCCTATCCATTCCGGTAACGCAAGCAATCGCAGCAAGGCGTAGCGGCGGTGGACTGAAAGGCGTGCTACGCCGGCGCGCCATTGTCGGCGCCCTGATGACGGCACCGCTGATCGCGCTGCTTGGAGGTCTGGTCGCCTACCCCGCGATTTACGCGATTTATTTAAGCCTTCTCAGCCGCAAAATGACCCATTTTGTGGGTTTGCATAATTTTATCTTGCTCCTCCACCGCGATACGTTTCACATGGTGGTTTTCCAAAGCGCGCTGTTCGCCGTCACCGCCGTGATCTTCAAAGCCGTTATCGGCTTTACGCTTGCGCACCTCATGCATAACGTGCCGTCGCGTCGCCAGCGCGTCTTCCGCGGGCTTTTGCTGCTGCCATGGGTCATTCCGCTTGCGCTTTCTACGCTCGGCTGGTGGTGGTTGTTTGAGCCCACGTCATCCGCACTGAATTGGCTACTGGTACGCATTGGATTGCCTCCTCAAGACTGGCTTGGCGATCCCTGGACGGCACGCTTCTGCATGATCTTGGTAAACACCTGGTGGGGTGAACCGTTCTTCATGATTATGTACCTCGCCGCACTCAAATCGGTGCCCGAGCAACTCTTTGAAGCGGCAGCCATCGACGGCGCAAGCGCTTGGCAGAAGCTGCGCTATGTAACGCTCCCGATGATGCGCAACATCATCAGCCTGACTATGCTGTTTAGCCTGATCGTGACGTTCGCGAATTTCGATATCGTGCGCATTCTCACCAACGGCGGACCGGTGAATACCACGCACATCTTCGCAACCTACGCGTTCCAGGTCGGCATCCAATCGGGAGACATCCCCCTCGGCGCCGCAGTCAGCCTGTTCATGTTGCCGGTGCTTGCCGTTTCCTCTTTCTTTGTCTTGCGCGGGATTAGCCGCCGCTCGCAGGAGGCCATGTAATGCAGAAGGTTCTTGCCGCTGCGGAAGCAATACAGGCCAAGCCCCGCCGGCGTTATCGCAGCCTTTCGCGGCAACGGCGTTGGGCGCTTTACGGCAGCTACGCCGCACTTGCCGTTTTTGTGGTAATGTTTCTGGTACCCCCGTTCTACATGTTGATGACCAGCCTGAAATCCTCCGCCGAGATTTCAGCCCAAGCCGGCAATCCGTGGATCGTTCATCATCCTACTCTGGAGAATTTCGTTTATCTCATCAATTACGCGCCGTTTCGCCGCTACTTCATCAACACCGTATGGGTTACCGCCTGCGTTGTTGTTATTTCCATGGTAATTTCCATTCTTGCCGCGTTTGGTCTCTCACGCATCCGCTTCTGGGGAAGCCAGTTTCTGGCAACGGGTGTCTTTTTTACCTACTTGGTTCCGGAATCGTTATTGTTTATTCCTTTGTTCCAACTTTTGAGCAAGCTTGGGCTGATCAATAACACATGGGCATTGGTGTTGGTATTTCCGACACTTGCCGTGCCCTTCTGCACCTGGATTATGATCGGCTATTTTTCCTCAATTCCTAAGGAATTGGACGAGGCCGCCTTGATCGACGGAGCCGGTTGGTTTCAGATTCTTCTCAAGATTTTTATTCCCGTTGCTATGCCGGGCATTATTGCTGCGACAATCTTCGCATTTACCATTAGTTGGGGAGACTTTCTCTATCCGCTCGCCTACCTCTATACCAGCGACCAGATGGTTCTCAATGTCGGGATTATCGGAGATCTGGTCCGCGGTGACGTCTACATGTGGGGCAAAATTATGGCTGCGGCCTTGATGGCTGCTGCTCCTCCCGTGATCGTTTATGTGTTTCTGATGGATTACTACGTGGCCGGCCTTACTGCCGGGGCTACTAAAGGATAAAAAGGATAAAAGACGCATGGCGCAAGTCTCGCTTCGCAATATTGTTAAGGTTTTTGACGGCGGTGAACCCGCAGTGAAGGGCATTAATCTTGAGATTTCCGATGAAGAGTTCGTGGTTTTGGTCGGACCATCCGGCTGCGGCAAAACCACCACGCTGCGCATGGTCGCTGGCCTTGAGGAGCTCACTTCCGGAGAGATCTGGATCGGCGGCGATCTTGTGAACGATGTGCCGCCGAGGGACCGTGACATTGCGATGGTATTTCAAAATTATGCGCTTTATCCGCATATGACGGTTTTTGAAAATATGGCGTTTGGCCTTAAATTGCGACGCTTTCCGCGTGAGGAAATCAAAAGGCGCGTCACCGAAGCGGCTCGCATTTTGGATCTTGGCGGCCTCTTGGATCGCAAACCGCGTGCACTTTCCGGCGGCCAACGCCAACGCGTGGCAATGGGCCGTGCGATCGTCCGCAACCCCAAAGTGTTTCTTTTCGACGAACCGCTTTCTAACCTCGATGCCAAATTGCGCGTGCAGATGCGGACCGAAATCAAGCGCGTACATCAGACCGTGCGTACCACCACCATTTATGTCACGCACGATCAGGTTGAAGCGATGACGCTTGCGGACCGCGTGGTGGTGATGAACCGCGGAAAAATCGAACAGGTCGGCACGCCGCAGGAACTTTATCATCATCCGCGCACGCGGTTTGTTGCGGAATTCATCGGCAGCCCTGCGATGAATTTCATTCCTTGCCGCGTGGTAAAGGAGTCGGAATCATGGGCGCTACGTCTTTCCGACGGTGTTACCCTTCCTATTCCCCCGGAGCGAGTCGAGCGCTATGCCGCATTCAAAGAACGCAACGTGCTGCTTGGCATTCGCCCGGAGCACGTCAGTAACCACAAGCCGGACGGGCGGACAGGAATTGCTCGGTTGAATGTTCATTTGGAGGTAACGGAGCCGCTCGGTATGGAAACACTGGTTTACTTCCAGCTTGGCGGTGTTGAAGTATGCGGCCGGGTTGAGCCCCATGCCGCCGCTTCAGCCGGACAAGTCATGCCGATTGCGATCGATCTCAACCATATGCACCTGATCGATCCGGAAACGGAACTGGTGATGTAACCCCAGGCGCAGGAAACCGCACACTTTGGGCCTCGCCCGATTTCGTCGGATCATGACGAGACGATGCGATACGGCGATCGATCATCGCCTCTACGGCACGAAAAATCCGGCCAACCGCAGGCTTTTTATAAGGATAGATATCCATCGGGTCGCGATCATGCACGATCATGCCGGTTTCCACCTCAAAAATTAAAACCCGCCCATCCGGCATCAGTGCACAATCCAATCCGAAATAGGAAAGCCCGACACGGGAAGCAATTATTGCCAGCGCCCGTTGCGCCCGCGGCGGAAAAACCGAAGAAAAATCGGCCAAAAACCGCGCCTCTTCGGCACGTTTGGCGGGATCATCCTGCATTCGCGCGTTGTAATACCAAATAGCCCAATCCGAATGAATGGCCAGATGATACGGAAACGGAACACCTTCGACAAAAACAAACCGGTACTTCCGCCAAAGTCCGTCGGAGCTCTGATAATTCACAAAAGGCGCAACGTAAAACCGCGCGGCTTTGTTTGCGCTCAGATAAGCTTGAAGTTCGGCCGGCCCCGCAATCCGGGCCAATCCGTTGCCCGCATGCGCGCCTTCGGGGCGAATCACCAGCGGGAACGGAGGCTCCTGAGCGCTTTCCAACGCCTTGCGCGTATAGATTCGCTGCTCCGGGACTACGGTATCCGGAATATCGGCGAGAAGCTTCGCCGCCCCCTCGCGAGACAACGCAGCGATGCGCGCGCCGTTGTTAATGACGGGAGCGCCGAGCGCGGCTGCCCAGGCATCCGCCGCAGCAAGCGCCGCTCTATGCCGCGCATCCTCTGCAATGGCGATAAAAGTGCAGTCGAATGGCGGAATCTCGCGCGGCAACGTACCATAAGGATCCGCCAAGACCGCTTCCGGTTCCGCCATCCACAACGTGTAAAGCGTGGTCCGAGCGGGGTCTAACAGGCACGTCAGCGGCAAATTGGCCTGGAAATCGCCGACGACGGCAATCGCCAAAACTCGCCGCTCAGGCTTGGCACTCGGCCGCACAATCAAAGGAGTTTCGCGCACAGCCGCCCGCAAATAGGAGATCCCAGCGGCCGTATCGCCTTGCGCCTGGCAAATTTCCCACAGCAAAAGGCACGCTTGCTGGCGCAATGCCTTTACCAGCAAGGCTTGCTCCGCCAGCCGCCGCGCAGCTACCCAATGTCCTTGATCAACCTTCGCCAGGATTTGTGTAAAAAAAGCTTTCTCAACCGCCGAGGCGCCTTGCCACTCCACCTCTTACCTCCCCGGCCCAAAGCCGGCACTTCCAACCCTGAGCGTAAGCGGTGCAAGTGAACAAATCTTAAAACGCGGGTTGACTTTGGGCTATGCCAACAAAGCCGCCGCGCAGGCATCCAAAATAGCTTCGGCATCAAGGCCATAAGCGCGATAGAGATCCGGTATATCGCCGCTTTGCCCAAACCGATCCACGCCTAACGGAAAAACGCGCTGCCCGCGCACTGCGCCAAGCCATGTATGCGCAGCAGGATGACCGTCCAACACGGTCACCAGCGCGGCATTCGGAGCAAGCGGGGCAAGCAAACGTTCGATATGGGCGGGCCCGGCTCGCTCGCCGGCACGCCGCCTGCGGCTGACGCTCAGCCATTCCCCATAGAGCCGGTCGGGACTGGTAATCGCAAGCAAGCCGGCGCCTTCTTCTTCGGTTGAGAGTTCGGCAAAGGCGGCCTCTGCCTCGGGCGCGACGGGCCCTTGGTAAGCAATCGCGACGCGCGCGCCCTCCCGCGGAGGGACAATCCAATGGGCGCCGGCAATGACCATTTCGGGGTCAAGCACGCGTTTGGGCTGCGGCAGGGCACGGGTGGAAAGCCTCAGCCAAACCGCGCTCCCGTCGGGCTCTTGCATATGCACGAATGCATAGCGCATCAGAATCGCAAGCTCATCCACATAAGCCGGTTCGTAGGCGAGCAAGCGATCGAGACTCATGCCGATCAGCGGCGTGTTCACGGACTGGTGCTGGCCTCCTTCCGGTGCCAGCGTAATTCCGGAAGGGGTGGAAACCAGCAGAAACCGCGCGCCTTGGTAGCAAGCGTAGATCAGCGCATCCAAGCCGCGATTGACAAAGGGGTCATAAACCGTGCCGATCGGCAACAAACGCACCCCGTTCAGCGAATCCTGCAATCCGGCAGCGGCCAGCAACAGAAACAAATTTTGTTCGGCGATGCCAAGCTCGATGTGCTGGCCTTGCGGCATCATCCCCCACCGCTGGGGGCTGGCCAGTTTTGCATCGCGGAACACATCGTTGCGGGAATAACGATTGAACACGCCGCGGCGGTTCACCCAGGGGCCGAGGCTGGTGGAAACGGTCACGTCCGGGCTCATGGTGACAATGCGAGAGGCAAGTTCTTGGAACGGACCTTGCCCGCGGCCGATTTCGGCAAGAATGTCGCCGAAGCCCGCTTGCGTGGAAACGCGCCGCCCTTCCGTCTTCGAAGCCGGCAAGCTCACCGGAATGGCAATCGGTGGCGCTGAGAGGCGCCGCCCTTCCGGGGTCAAAGGCCGCGCAAAGGGCACCGACTGGATGAACGCTTGAAGCTCTTCAGCAGGCACCTCCAGCCCCTCAAACGGGTCAAGCTCGTGCCCTGGCCGGATCCGCATCCGGGCGCGGAATTCCTCCATTTGTTCCTTGGTCATCAAGCCGGCGTGATTGTCTTTATGGCCGGCAAACGGCAGCCCCATGCCTTTGATGGTATAGGCGATAAAGCAGGTCGGCTTGTCTCCTTCGGCTTCCGCGGCGCGCAGCGTTTCGATAATGCTGGCAATGTCGTGGCCGCCGAGATTGGTCATCAACGCGCTGAGCTCTTCGTCATTGAGGCTGTCGATCAGCGCGCGGATGCCGCGCGAGCGCCCGAGATCCGCAAGCACCGCTTGGCGCCAAGCCGCTCCCCCTTGGAACGTCAAGGCGGAATAGAGGCTGTTCGGGCAGTCGTCGATCCAATGCCGAAGCGCCTCGCCGCCCTCTTGCGTAAAGGCGGCCTGCAACTTCTTCCCGTATTTCAGGGTAACGACGTTCCAGCCCATATCGCGGAAGAGGCCTTCGATCCGGCCGAAGAGCCGGTCCGGAACCACCGAATCGAGGCTTTGGCGGTTGTAATCGACAATCCACCAGACGTTCCGCACATCGTGCTTCCAACCCTCCAGCAGCGCCTCGTAAATATTGCCCTCATCGAGCTCGGCATCACCGGTTATCGCGATCTGGCGGCCCGGCGGAATGTCGGGCCTGGCCAGTCCGTGCAGGTGGATGTACTGCTGCATCAAACTGGCAAAGCTGGTCATGGCCACGCCAAGACCCACGGAGCCGGTGGAATAATCCACCTCCGGCCCGTCTTTCATCCGCGAGGGATAAGACTGTAGCCCGCCGAATTGGCGAAGCATCGTCAACCGCTCCCGCGGCAACCGCCCGAAAAGATAATTGACGGCGTGAAAAACAGGTCCGGCGTGGGGCTTGATGGCAACCCGGTCCTCGGGGCGGAGGACATCGAAGTAAAGGGCGGTCATGATCGAAACGACGGAAGCGCAAGAGGCCTGATGCCCTCCCACCTTCAATCCGTCGCGATTGGGGCGAATATGGTTGGCATGATGGATCATCCAAGCCGAAAGCCACAGAAGCTTCCGCTCGATTTCCAGCAGATACCTCAAATGCCGCGCCAAGCCGGCATCGGTGGGCGTCAGGGACTCAAATAGCGCGCTCATTGCGGGGGACGTCCTCTCTATATCTATCTTTTCTCGCCTATGGCTGGACGGAGCGTTACCCGGATTCCAATCTCTCGCTGCCTAAATAGGGCAATATCTGTGACTTTTCCAGCAAGGAAAGCACCGCCATCGGCTGCCCCGTTGCAGAACGCAGCGCTTATCAGCACAATGGTAAGTTGTTTGAAAAACCACACGCTCTTCATGAGGAAACGTGCATTTGGCTCTACTGCAGCTGCAAAACGTAAGCCACTCCTTCGGTGCCGTCGAAGCGCTCAGAGATGTTACACTCGCCATCGGCGAAGGGGAAATCGTGGGGCTGATGGGGGATAACGGCGCCGGCAAGTCCACTCTCGTCAAGATCCTCGCAGGCAATTTTCCGCCCAAAGCCGGCGAGCTTGTTTGGGAGGGGCAGCAAGTACATTTCTCGAACCCGAGAGACGCCCGTGCCCACGGAATCGAGGTGGTTTATCAGGATCTCGCCTTGGCCGACAATCTCACTGCCGCCGCAAATGTCTTCCTCGGCCGTGAACTGCTCCGGCGCATCGGCCCGCTCAAGCTGCTCAATCATCGCGCCATGGAAGATCGCGCGCGAGGGCTGTTTCGCCAACTGAAATCAGAAACCCGCGCTGAGATGTTGGTGCGGCAAATGTCCGGCGGCCAGCGGCAAGCGGTTGCTATTGCCCGAACCTTGCTCGCCAGGGCGCGCCTCATTTTGATGGACGAACCCACGGCGGCGATCAGCGTGCGGCAAGTGGCGGAGGTCCTGCAACTCATCCGCCACCTAAAAAACCAGGGAATTGCCGTGCTTTTTATCAGCCACCGTATGCCGGATGTCTTCGCGGTCTGCGACCGCATCGTCGTGCTCCGGAGAGGAAGGAAAGTGGCAGACAAACCGCTTGCCGCCACAACTCCGGAGGAAGTCACTGCACTCATCACCGGCGCTTTGGAAGCAGCATAATGGACGCATCGGCAAATCTTGAGGCTTTACCGAGGGTTCGGTACGGATTTTTGGCCTCGCAGACGGCTTATGTCGGCTTGGCACTGGTTTTGCTCTCTCTCGCCATCACATGGCTTGCCCCGGCATTTATGAGTATCGGGAATCTGATTAACATTTCAAAGAACTTTTCTTACGTCGCCATTGTTTCTCTGGGCGCCACGCTGGTGATTATCACCGCCGGCATCGACCTTTCCGTGGGCTCCGTGATGGCGCTCGTGGCGATCGTGACCGCTCTGCTGTTGAGTTGGCTTTCCGCCTTGCCCGTGGCCAAAGTGCCCGGCCTTCCCACATTGCTTTCCGTCGCCGGAGGCTTAAGCGCTGCCGCGCTCATCGGTTTGCTGAACGGTTATTTTATCGCAGTGGTAGGATTGACACCCTTCGTAACAACACTCGGAATGCTCAGCATTTGCCGCGGCCTTGCTTACGTCATTACACAAGGGCATGGGCTTGCCATAGCAGGACCCGATAGCCGTTTGTTTTACGCGCTGACGGATGGCAGCATTCATCGTCTCCCGGTTCCTCTCCTCTACCTTCTTTGCTTGGGCGGGGTCACGGCATTGCTGCTGCGCCACACACGCACCGGCCGCTATATCTATGCGGTCGGCGGGAACGAGGCATCGGCCTTGCTGGCCGGGGTTCCGGTCACCCGGATGAAAATCCAGGTCTATCTGATTTCCGCCCTGCTCGCCGGATTTGCGGGTATTCTCATGGCCGGCTGGCTTGGCTCGGTCCCCTCCAACCTCGCCACTGGGTACGAGCTTCGCATCATCGCCGCCGCGGTCATCGGCGGCGCTAATCTGGCCGGCGGTGTCGGCGGTGCAGGGGGCGCGATCATCGGTTCCGCGCTGATCGAGGTCATTCGCAACGGCTTGGTGCTAGCGCGGGTCAATGCCTATTGGCAAGATACGCTGGTTGGAGTGATTATTATTCTGGCCGTGCTCCTAGACCGCTTGCGCAGCCGAAGGCTTGGGCGATAATCGAGATCAATGCAGAACAAATTGCATTTGGGGAGGTTCTCATGAAAAAGCTGTTGCTGGTCGCTGCTTTATCCATGCTTTTGGCAACCGCTTCTCGTGCAGCGGATCAATACCGCTTTGCTATCGTTCCAAAAGCCATGAACAATCCCTTCTTTGATCTTGCGAGAGACGGATGCATGGCAGAAGCAAAGCGCCTGGGCAATGTGGAGTGTATTTATATCGGGCCGGTCGAGCATGAACCAGCAACCCAGGTGCAAATTATCCAGGATCTCATCAGTCAACATGTGGATGGTATCGCGATATCCGTATCAGATGCGAATGCGGTACCAAAAGTGATTCAGCAAGCGCGCGATGCCGGCATTGTTGTGCTCACCTTCGATGCGGATGCGCCGAATTCTGCCCGGCAAGCGTATGTCGGCACAGATAACAAGGAAATGGGCAGAGCCCTTGGCCGTGCCCTCACGATGGTCAGGCCAAAACCCGGAACCTATGCTCTGGTTTCCGGTGGGCCAGCAGCGGAAAATTTAGCGGAGCGCGTCGCAGGCGTGCGCGAAATCCTGAACGCCGCCGGCTGGAAAGAAGTGCCGGGATCTCCCACTTTCTGCAACGACGATATGGCGCTGGCAGTGCAACAAATGGCGGATCTCATGACGGCAAATCCCAATCTGAATGCAATCATCCCCGTGGGTGGTTGGCCGATGTTTGTGCCGGCAGCCTATAAAGCCTTTGTGGACGCGAACCGAGCGAAATATGACCATGGCGAGCTTTCCCTTGTCGTCGCCGACACCCTCAAAGTACAGCTGCAATTACTCAAAGAAGGCTATGCCAATGCGCTTGTCGGTCAGCGGCCTTACGAAATGGGGCAAAAGGCAATCGATATTATGCTGGCACTGAAGCAAGGCAAGCCGGTCCCGGTGATCACGCATTCTGGCCTGGATGTGGTAACGCGCAGCAATGTTGATCAGTTCCTGAAGCCTTGAGCATCTTATTACGCCATCTTAGGGCAGTGGGGGAGCACGATCATGCGACAATTCGACGAACACACGATCACCGAAGCCGTCATTGAACGACTTGCCAAGACGCAAAATGCCAGGCTGCGCACCGTCATGTCGGCCCTTGTGCGGCATCTTCACGACTTTGTGCGAGAAGTTCAGCTCACGGAGGCGGAGTGGCGCACGGCGATCGACTTTCTCACCCGCGTTGGGCAAAAAAGCGACGACAAGCGGCAGGAATTCATCTTGCTTTCCGATACGCTTGGCGTTTCTATACTGGTAGACGCAATCAATCATCGCCAACCAAAAGGTGTTACGGAAACAACGGTTCTGGGCCCATTCTACGTCGAAAACCCTCCCGAGCAGCCCTTGGGTGCCGATATCTCCGGAGGACTCCAAGGAGAAAAATTGTTCATCGAAGGTAAAGTCCATTCGCCTTCCGGCAAACCCGTTGCGGGCGCGGCGGTCGATGTGTGGCACTCGGATAACGAGGGCTATTACGACGTGCAGCGCAACGATCTCTCCGGCCCCGCTTTGCGTGCGCGTTTTCGCACCGATCAAAACGGACGCTTTTGGTTTTGGACAATCATGCCCCGCTCCTACCCTGTCCCGCATGATGGACCGGTGGGAGAAATGCTGCGCGTAACGGAACGCCATCCGTTTCGGCCCGCACACGTGCACTTTCGCATCGAAGCCCCTGAATTCGAGACGCTGGTCACACATGTTTTCGTCGCCGAAGACCCTTATCTTGAAAGCGATGCCGTGTTTGCCGTCAAAGAATCGCTGATCGCCGAATTTCCCCAAATGCCGCCGGGCGTCGCACCCGATGGAACGGAAATGAAACAGCCATGGCGCTCTCTCAGCTATCGATTTGGACTGAAGCCTATTGTGGAAGCTGCCGAACATGTTTCTTGTTAGGAATAGAAAAATTGTGGTTTGAATGATAATTTCCACGCAATCGTCAAGGAGTTTTAGGAACGAACCTATGCACGAAAATCATCCATAAGGAGAGGATAATGTCTGCTTCTCTATCGCAACCCCGTTCCGTAGCCCCGCGCTCCGTTGCTTTGGTAGGCCCTTACGGGGTGGGCAAATCGACGCTGCTGGATGCTTTGCTTGCCGGTGCCGATACGCCGCCTAAACGTGCTCCGGGCTCGCGCACCCACAACATGACCACGGCGTTGCGCGTCGTGCATTGCAGTTTTCTGGGTGATCCATGGTCGATTATCGATTGCCCCGGCTCGGTAGAATTTGTTTACGAAGCCGCCTGCGCCATTGCCTCTGTGGATGCGGCGGTCGTGGTGTGCGAGCCGGATCCTAATCGCGCATTAACGCTCGCTCCGTTGCTGAAGATGCTGGATGAACTTGAAGTGCCGCACATCATCTTCATCAATAAAATCGATACGCTGGCAGGCTCCGTGCGCGACACGCTTGCCGCATTGCAAGGTTTTTCAAAACGCCCTCTTGTTTTGCGGGAAATTCCCATTCGCTCCGGTGAAACCATTACCGGCTACGTCGATGTCGTAAGCGAGCGAGCCTACCGCTACCGGCCGGGGCAGGCCTCCGAATTGATGCAAATGCCCATCGAAATGGCAGAGAGCGAAAAAGAAGCGCTCTCCGGGCTTTTGGAGATCCTTGCCGATCACGACGATGCGCTGCTCGAGAAAATTTTAGAGGATATCAAACCGACGCCCGACGAAATTTTCCATCAACTGCAAAAGGATCAGACCGAGGGCCGCTTGGTCGAGGTGCTGTTCGGCGCAGCCGATCGGCAGCAGGGGGTGCGTCGGCTTTGGAAGGCGCTGCGTCACGATACGCCGAGCCCCGAGCAAACGGCAAAGCGAAGGGGCATCAACTCCGAAGGCGGCCCCGTCTTCCAAATCTTCAAGACGCTGTATGCGAGCCAAGGCGGTAAACTTTCCTATGCTCGGATTTGGCGAGGCAGCATCCGCGACGGTGTTAATGTCGATGGCGTACGTATCAGCGGCATTTTTCGCTTTCCGGCGGGCGAGAGCGTCAAAGTCCCGGAAGCCGCAGCCGGGGATATCGTGGCATTGGCGCGCCTCGAATCGGTTCCTACCGGAAGCGTGCTCGGCGATCCCGAAGCCGCCGAACTGTTAAAATTCCCGGAACCTCCGCCGCCTGTGCGCAGCCTGGCAATCCGGGCCGATGACCGCAAAGACGAGGTCAAACTTGCCGGCGCTTTGCAGAAACTGGTCGAGGAAGACCCCTCTTTGTCCGTCGTACATCAGCAGGATACCGGTGAGACCCTGCTCAAGGGACAAGGCGAAATGCATCTGAACGTTGCGCTGGAGCGGTTGGCCAATGTCTTCAACCTGAAACTCTCCGGCAGGCCTCCGCGCGTACCGTTTAAGGAAACCATTCGCCGCGCCGTACATCAGCACTCGCGCCTGAAGAAACAAACCGGCGGGCACGGCCAGTTTGCCGATGTAAAGCTGGATATCGAGCCACTGCCGCGCGGGGAGGGGTTCCGCTTCTCCGAACGGATTGTGGGAGGTGCGGTCCCAAAACAATATATTCCGGCCGTGGCGGAAGCCGCCGAAGCCGCAACGCAAGCCGGCCCCTTCGGGCACCCGGTCGTCGATATCGCCGTGACCTTGGTAGATGGCGGGTTCCACTCCGTCGATAGCTCGGATATGGCGTTCAAAAGCGCCACCCGCATGGCCATGACCGAAGGCCTGGCCAAAGCCGATCCGGTTTTGTTGGAGCCGATCGATCATGTGATCGTCAGCGTGCCAAACGATTACACAGCGGCGGCGCAGCGACTGATTACCGGCCGGCGCGGCCGCATTTTGGGCTACGGAGAAAAACCCGGTTGGCCAGGCTGGGACGATGTGGAAGCGCTCATGCCGGAGGCGGAGCTCCAGGATTTCATTATCGAGCTGCGTTCACAAACGATGGGGCTTGGCACGTATCGCCATGAATTCGACCATCTGGAAGAAGCCTATCCGCCGTTGGCAGAACGCGTCATTCAGGAGGCAATGGCAAACCGCCAATCGAGCTAGTATTTTTCGCAGCTCCTTAAGTGGACCCTCCCGTTCCTCTGATTTCGGCTGGATCCTCCGGGTTCTTGCAAGGGAGAGAGATTTCACCTCTCACCCTTGAATCCCTTATTTATTTTGAAGTGGGGAACCCCGCAGCCTATTAACCTCAAGGGCCACAAGTTGCTGGGCAGGAGCCGGCGGCACGAGAGCAATGCCCTAGAGCCGCTTCGGCACCCGCATCAACCTGCTCTCCTTTAGGACTTGGCTCCCTTTGCTCCCTGCTTCGCGAGGCAGTCCTTCATCGCCTGGGATTGCCAAGCGTAATCATAGCAAGTCCAGCCGCCCTTCGGCACACTGCCTCTGGAGCTGACTTTCTTTGCGCCCTTTGCACGATGGTGCTTAACGGCCTTCGGGGCGGGCTGTGCACCGGCTTGACCACCCGGTTGTGCCTGCTGCGCCTGCTGCGCGCGTGCCTGCTCCGCGGCCATGATCGGACCGACCAAAAACGCAGCAGTGGCCGCAAGTAAAGCAAGACGAGATAACTTCCTCAGCATCGATATTGTCCCTCCTGGGTTTGTAATAGCATAGCAAAGCGGCCGACACGTTTACTCGTGACGTTCAAACATAACAAACCTTTCCGACCGGCTTGGGATACGCGCGTATCCAGCCGCGCCACAGATGCCGAACATCCTTGTTTCCCCACAACCAGGCCTTGCAAAAGCACCGATAAGTGGGAAAGGAGCAACATCTGTAGTATCCCGAATTTTAGCCGGAGTTTTTTTCGATGTCGAGTTCATTGCCGAAAAAGCACAGACACCGAGGGTTTTGTACCACGTTTCAAGAGCCTTCCGCGCGCAAGGACATGGCGTTTTTTGCTCGCGCGCGGGTTGTCTCTGCGACTTCGGTAAAGACCTGCTCCAGCCAGGCAACCAGCGGCTGCCATAATGCACGTTTCGCCGTGCTCCCCGCCACCATCCCGATATGACCTGCTTCCGCAATCAGCAGACGTGCTTGCGGCAGAGCCTCGGCCAGAGGCCGCGCGCTTTCGGGCGGAACGATGCGGTCGCGCACGGGAGTAGCCACGAAGGCAGGCATCCGCAATTGCTCCGGCCTTACGGCAAGCCCGGCCACGCGCCACTCGCCGCGCACCGGCGTATTTTGCCCATACCAGCCAAAGAGCGTTTCGCGCGCCACGGGCGCAGCAAGCGGCACACCATCGTTTAGCCAATCCTCCAATGCAACAAACAACTGCGCCCGGAAGGAATGTTGCGGCAGCCGCGCAAAGGCACGGTATTTGCCGGCAACGCCGAAAGGATCCAACATGGCAAAGAGGCTCTGAAGGAAATCCACCGGCAAAGCGTGCCAAAACTGCAACGCCGGCTCGAAAATCGGCAACAGAGAAGCGACGGCGCGCGCCTGCGCGGCATTGCCGGCATGGAAATCCCACGGCGTTGCAAGCAGTGCAAGCGCACGCACCCGATCCGGCCGACGGAGAGCCGCGGCCAATGCAAGCAGCCCCCCCATACAATAACCGATAAGCGCCACCGGGGCTGGGATCGTCGTCAGAGCACGCTCCAGTCTGCCGGCAATGTAGTCGGTTAAGGTGAACTCCCGCTCCAAGGCTTCGGGCCAGCCCCAATCCAACAGATAAGTGCGCACCCCGCTGGCGGCGAGAAAACGCAGCATCGAGTGCTCTTTCAGCAAATCGAGCACGTAAGCCCGATTGACCAAACTTGGAACGACCAGAACCGCGCGCTCCGCGCCCTGCTGCTCCGGGCCGTAATCCAATAGCCGACTGCCGCCTTCCTGCCAGCGCGTGGGCACCTCGGGAACATCGCGCACAAAGGGGTGGCGTCGATAGGCGGCAATGCCGGCAAGCAATTCCCGGTCTTGCGCCAGCGCCTCCTGCAGAACGGCGGCGGGAAAGTCTTCAGCGAGCCGAGCGGGGCCCGCGCGTAGCGCGGCTGCGATGCGTTGCGCGCTCGCTTTCGCGCTCTCGCTCCATTGCGGCGAGACGCTGCTCCAATTCCGTGATGCGGCGATGGAGATGCTCGATCTCAGCATCGCGAGCGTCAGATGCAGAGCCAGCGGCCGAGGGCCGCGGCGAAGAAGCGGAGCTGGCGCTTGGCGCTCCGGCATCGGTGTTGAATTCAGATCGAGGCGAAGACGTCTGGCCGGCAGAATGGCCCGCCGTCGCCGCAAAGGCTTGATCGAGCCCGCGCGGAAGTGCGGCCAGCATTGCCCCCGCCGTTCCCGCCCATATCCCGAGCAAGCGTTGCCACGTCTCCTGCACTTCTCGGTCGAGCACCAACGCGGAAAGCTCGCTTTGCCAGAGTGTAATCCAGTCTCGCGCGAGCGCATGCACATCCGAATCGGAAGGCGCACTCTCGGGGGCATCCGCGGTGTTCATGGTGCATCGTGCCTCTTCGGCAAAAATAAAGCCGCATTGCGCGCCTCAGGAATTTGTCGCAAGTGGACCATAACGTGCTAAGTTAGGCTTCCCTTGTGCATTTGCCGTTTTCATAGGGCAGAGGTTCGGTTCATGTCAGCAGTCCCTATCGAGTCCGATTCTACCAAAGAGTCTGCGCAGCAGCCGCCGGTCATTGTAAAAAAATACGCGAATCGGCGGCTTTATAACACGGAAAGCTCAAGTTATATCACCCTGGAAAATCTCGCGGAAATCATCCGCAGCGGGCGTGAGTTCGTGGTTTTTGACGCCAAAACCGGTGAAGATATCACCCGCAGCGTACTGACCCAGATTATCCTGGAGGAAGAAAACAAGGGCCACGCGTTGCTCCCCACCGGGTTTCTCCGCCAGCTTATCAGCTTCTATGGCGAAAATATGCAGGCGCTGCTGCCCAAGTTTTTGGAACAGGCCTTGGGGGCTTTCGTCCGCCAACAAGAGCAAATCCAGCGCACGATGGAACAAACCATGGGAAATTTCTTCCCCTTCGGCATGGAGCAAATGCGACGCCAAAACATGGCGATGATCGAACAAGCCATGGGTCTCTTCGCCCCTTTCTATCGCAAGCCGCAGAGCCACGAGGGAGCGGCGGAAGGGAAAGCGACCCCTGTCGAGCCATCCCCCGAGGCGCTGGCACAAGCCAAGCTACGGGCCGAGATTGCCGCGCTGCAAGCCGAGATTGCCGAATTGAGGGCCAAATTGGCTCGGGCGGAAGCAGCGGCAAACGCCCCTTCCGCCCCGCCCCCATCTACGCCTTTGGCAACATCTTCCGCTTCCGAGGCACCTCCCGCCTCTCCGGCACCTGCAGCCTCGGCAACATCCGCGGCGGCCTCGTCCGAAACACGCGCTCCGGAAGCCCAATCCAAGCAGCCGCACAAGAAACCCGCGAAAAAAGAGGAGAGCTGAAACGGGGTCTTGCGTTTCGGCTGCTTCTTGCCGATCTAGAGCCATGAACCGGACTTTGCTGGTTTGCTTTCCCGTCCGGTTTTCATCAGCCATCAAGGGCCGCACATGTTCATTGAAACCGAATCCACGCCGAACCCCGCAACGCTGAAATTTCTGCCTGACCGGCTCGTGATGGAAGCCGGTAACGCGGACTACCCCGATCCTGCATCCGCAGAGGGCAGCCCGCTGGCGCGCCTGTTGTTCGAGCTGCCGGGAGTCAAGCGTGTTTTTCTGGGGCCGGATTTCATCGCTGTCACCAAGACGGAGGAAGTCACCTGGCAAGCGTTGAAGCCGCAGGTGCTCGGGGCGCTGATGGAGCACTTTCTCTCCGGCCGGCCGGCAGTGGAGCAAGCCCCGGCCGAATCCGCCGACGAGGACGTGGCCCCCGAAGATGCAGAAATCGCGGCTCAAATTAAAGAGCTTCTGGATACGCGCGTGCGCCCCGTGGTGGCAGGGGATGGCGGCGATATTATTTTTCGGGGCTTTCGCAACGGCGTAGTGAAGTTGCACATGCGGGGCGCGTGCGGCGGCTGCCCCTCTTCGCGCGCCACGCTGCGCCATGGGGTGGAAAATATGCTGCGTCACTACATCCCCGAGGTGCAGGCGGTCGAACAAGTCGAATACTAAACGCTGACCCGTGAGCGCAGAATTGAGCCAAGCAGCGCTGGTGCCGGCAGTGGATGCGCTTTGCCTAGACACGCTGTTCCGCAAGGCACGTACTTTTTCGAAATGGACCGAGCGGTCCGTATCGGATGACACGCTCCGCGAAATCTACGCTTTGGCAAAATTGGGCCCGACTTCCGGGAATTGCTCGCCCGCGCGGTTTCTCTTCCTCCGCACCCAACACGCCAAAGAACGGCTGAAACCTGCGCTTTCCCCAGGTAACGTGCCAAAAACCATGGCCGCGCCGGTCACCGTCATTGTTGCCTACGATCCCGCTTTTTACGAGTTTCTGCCGCGGCTCTATCCACAAGCCGATGCGCGGGCCTGGTTTGCCGCGAACCCCGATTTCGCGCGCGAGACGGCGTTTCGCAACAGCACCCTGCAAGGAGCGTATTTCATTCTTGCCGCCCGAGCCTTGGGGCTTGATTGCGGGCCGATGTCGGGCTTCGACAACGCCAAGGTGGATGAGGAATTTCTCGCCGCTTTTGGTTGGCGGAGCAACTTTCTCATCAATCTCGGCTACGGCGATCCGGCGGAGATGCCTCCGCGGAACCCAAGGCTCGAGTTCGAGGAAGCCTGCTTACTGCTGTAGCAGCAGAGCCTCTTCACCCTCCTCGTTCACAGCGCCACGGTCCGAAACGAGGCAAAAATATCCCGGCGGTCCGGGGTGAAGAAGTTGCGATACGTCGTGGTAATCAGCCGCGCGCGCGTGGCCCAACTCCCCCCGCGCAAGACCATGCGCGAGCCAAACCACGGTGCGGAGTAGTCCTCATATGCATCGGGCGAAAAGCCCGGATACGGCTCGAAACGGCTCGCTGTCCATTCCCAAACATTGCCCAGCATTTGCCGGCAGCCCCAGGCGGAATCCCCAGCCGGATAAGCGCCGACGTCTCTCGGCCCGAGCGCGTAGCCGTCGAGATTGGCGTGGATCGGGCTCGGCAACGCGTCTCCCCAAGGGTAGCGCCGTTTGCTCGCTCCGGTCTTGCCGAGCACGTCGGGGTCCCCCGCGGCGGCCAATTCCCACTCCACCTCGCTGGGCAGTCGCCTGCCGGCCCAGCGGCACCATGCCGCCGCTTCATACCAATTCACGTGCATCACCGGCTGATGTGGAGCAAGCGGTTCCAGGGCAGCAAAGCGACGGACGGCAAACCGACCACCCCCCTGCGGTACCCAATAAGCCGGATGCTCGGCAGCCGCCTCCGTGCGCCACTGCCAACCCGCTTCATCCCAGAAGCGGCGTTGGCGATAACCGCCATCTTCGATGAAAGCGCGAAACTCCGCATTGCTGACCGGAGCGCGCGCGATGCGGAACGGTCGAACCTCAACGGGATGAGCCCATTTCTCGTTGTCGAACACAAAGGCGCCCCCGGGAAACGCGCCAAGCCAGAACCGCCCGCCCGGAACCTCCACATCGCCCTGCAACGGCCCGGCTTCTTCGTTATTTGCATAGGATGAGGCTTTGTCTTCGGAAAACGCCGGCGCGGCATATCCCAGAGTTTGCCTTGTATAAGCCAGCGCTTCGCCGTGCATATCTTCATGATAAATACCCAGAAGATAAAGCTGCGTTTCCGCCTCGCTCGCGAAATCGCCTTGAAGCCGCTCACTTAGCGATTGCTCCACGCGCGCGAGGTAGGCCAAGGTTTCGCCGAGCGAAGGCAACGGCAGATGCCAGCGCTTCTTATGCGCGACTTTGGATGAATCGTAGAGCGCATCGGCGTCGGGCAGCGAGCGCAGCCGGCCGTCCAAATTGCGCAGCACAAAATACTCGTAAAACCAGGCAATATGGCCGATCTCCCAAAGCGGCGGATTGACGATCTCGAGCTTGGGGCCGATAAGCTGCTCGGCATCAAGATCCGTAACCAGCGAGAGCGTTCGCGCACGCGCGTCCCGAAGCGCCGCAATCAGCTCACTGCTTGGAAGAGGCCGGATCATGTGCGTTCCATCGCAACGGCGAAGCCGGAGAGGGTGAATGGGCCAAGGCGGGATGCATATTACCGTGATTACACCCGCCGACAAACATTCCCGCTCGGGCAACCGCGTCACCGCCGTTCGCTGGGCGCGCATTTTAGCCGCGTTGGGCCATCGGGTCCGGCTCGCTCAAATCTATGAAGGCTGGGAAACGGATCTGCTCATCGCCTTGCATGCGCGACACAGCGCGGCCTCGGTCTTTCGCTTTCGCGAACGCTATCCGGCAGGAAAATTGGTGGTCGGCCTCGCCGGGACGGATGTTTACCAATTCCTCGCCACGGAAGCGGAGACAGTGCTCAGCGTGCTTGCTGCGGCCGATGCCTTGGTTGGGCTCCATGACCTCGTAAGCCAAGCCATTCCCGAACGCTTCCACGAGAAGCTCACCGTTATTTACCAGTCCGCCAAGCCGCTCCGACGCAATGAGATCCGTCGGTATCGGCATTTCGATGTGCTCGTCATTGCGCATCTGCGCGAGGTGAAGGACCCTCTGCGAGCGGCCGAAGCGGCGCGCATTTTGCCGGCCTCTTCGCGCATCCGGGTGCTTCATTTAGGCCGGGCCATGGACGCAAGCTGGGAACAGCGCGCGCATGCCGAGATGGAGGCAAACCCGCGTTATCTCTGGCGCGGCGAGGTTTCGCACGGACAGGCGCGCGCTGCCTTGGCGCGTGCCCGGCTTCTGGTTCTGAGTTCGCTTGCGGAGGGTGGGGCGAATGCGATCTCGGAAGCGATCATGGCTGGCGTGCCCGTCCTTGCGTCCTCCATTCCCAGCTCCATCGGCCTGCTGGGCCACGATTACCCGGGCTATTTTCCTCCGCGCGATCACGCAGCGCTGGCCGAGCTGATGCTCCGCGCTGAGCAGGATCCTGCTTTCCTGGCCACGCTGGAGCAGTGCATACGGGCGCGTGCGGCTTTATTTCACCCGGCCCGCGAGCGCGAGGCTTGGAAGAGCTTGCTCACGCGGCTCCGGGGCAAAGACGATGGGCTCCAGCGCATCGCTTTGGGGCAGGACATGCCCGATCACGGCAGCACGCCCATAACCCAAGGAACGAAGCTCGACTAGGCAGCGTTCCGCAAGCTCGCCGGGCACGCTGGCAAGCAAGCCGCCGGCGGTTTGGGGGTCAAAGAGCAGGGCAAAGCGTGCATCCTCGGAAACCGCGGAAGCATTGCGCAATGCGCGGCGCAGCCGGATATTTTGCGGTTGAAGTGAGGAGAAAATGCCGCGCCGAACCGTCTCCAACGCTCCTTCGAAGACCGGCACCGCGGCGAGATCAAGCGCAACATCGACGCCGGAGGCTTTGATCATTTCCACAAGATGGCCGATCAAGCCAAAGCCGGTGATGTCGGTGCAGGCGCGCGCCCGATGGCGGGAAAAGCATTCCGCCGCCGCCCGGTTGGATTGCGTCATTGCCGCCAGCGCCTCTTCAATCCATCGCCCTTTTGCCTTGCCGCGCATTTCGGCAGCAAACAGCGTTCCGGTACCCAGCGGCTTCGTTAAAATCAGCGCATCGCCCGCGCGCATGCCGCCTTTCCGAAGCAATCTCTCGGGATCGGCCACGCCGTTAAGCGCAAAGCCCAGGGCCAATTCCGCCCCCTCGCTGGTATGGCCGCCGACCAGCGCCACCTCGGCCTCCGCCAACACCTTCAGCGCCCCTGCCATGAGCTGGAAGAGCTGTTCTTCCAGTTTCGCCTCAAGCCCGTAAGTGAGCGTGACGATGGCCAACGCGGTTTGCGGCTCTGCCCCCATGGCATAGAGATCGCCCAGCGCGTGATTGGCAGCGATCTGGCCGAACAGATAGGGATCCTCGATCAACGCGCGAAAATAATCGACCGTGTGCACCACCACCTTGCCCGGCGGCACCGCGACAACGGCGGCATCGTCCGGCGCATCGAGCCCGATCAGCACCTCTCTGCGGACATAAGGGGTCAGCCGTTGCAGGGCGCGGTCCAACACCGTGCTGCCGATCTTGGCGCCGCATCCGCCGCAACGCATGGCAATCGCGGAGATTTCGCGCAGCGCCTCTGCGTCCGCAAGCCCGGCGGCAAGCACGGGACGGTCGGCCTCAGCCATCTCGGGAAGCTCGTTGTACTTGCGCATAAACCGGCGGTCGATCCGGTCCTTCCAGCGCCAGATCAGCTTCCCTTCGGCGACAAATCCGTTGCGTGAGGCAATTGCGTATTTGTCCCCGGTGGAAATCAGGCTCAAAAACGCCCGCTGCGGCTTATAAGGTTTCAGCTTGCTGCCGCAGAGTGCGGCGCGAAGGTTATGGGCCAGCGGTTTGCCTTGCCGCACCGCAAACACGCCGGCGCGCGGGCGCGGATGGTTCACCATGACCGCCACATCGCCGGCGGCAAACACCTCCGGATGCGAGACGGATTGCAAATAGTCGTTGACCAAGATGAACCCCTGCGGGTCAAGCGCAAGGCCGCTTTCTTGCAGCCAGGGCGCCGCGCCGGCCGGCGTCACCCAAAGGATTTCATCAAGCGCAAAGACGGAACCATCGGCGCATTTCAGCCGGCCGGGCAAAACCTCCGTAACGGCGTTGCCGGTGTGCACATGAACGCCCCGTTCCGCCAGCACGCGGCTGAACTTGCGCCGAACGCGGGCATTGTATGAGGGCAGAATTTCATTCGTATCCGTGAACAGATGAAAGGCAAGACCGCGCGCATTCCTGCCGTGGGCCGCCCGTGCTTGCTGGAGGCGAAACTGCGCGGCGAGCAGAATTTCAACTCCGCCCGCACCTGCCCCCACCACGCCGATCCGCACCTCGTCATCGTGGGCCAGGACCCGCTCTTCCAAACGCTGCCACTCCGCGAGAAACCGGTTAATCGGTTTCACCGGCACGACATTGCCCGCCGCTCCGGGCACTTCGTTCATGCGCGGCGTGGAACCGATGTCGATCGAAAGCAGGTCATAAGCAACCGGCGGGCGGTTGCGGCAAATGACCTGCCGGGCGGCCAAATCGAGGCCAATCACTTCGTCGTGAAACAACCGCGCCCCGGCAAAGCGTGCGAGCGGTGCGAGGTCGATATGGGTTTCATCGAAGCTATAATGGCCGGCGATCAGCCCGGGCAGCATGCCGGAATAGGGCGTATGAACATCCCGTGAAATCAGGCTCAACCGCACGCCCGGCAACGGCTTCATGCCGAAGCGTTTGAGTACAGCCACATGGCTGTGCCCGCCGCCAAGCAGCAAGAGATCTTTCACAACCGGGGTTTGGCTCTGACGGTTCATGCGCGCCCTTCGCTCTCGACCCTCTTGGCCGCCATCTCTAGGTGCCTATGCGACCACACTTCGCTCGCTCGGCAAAGGGTTTTGAGGAAGGTTAATCCTGCCGATCGGCGTTTCGTATCATTTTCCTTGCTCTTGCCCTTGAGGATCATGTGATGGCGCAAGGGCGTAACTGCTCCGGCTTCGCAAGGCTTTTCGGTTCCGTAAGCTCCCCGCAATTGTCGAAACCCCAGACCCGTATTATTTAAAAGCCGATGATCCCGAATTAAGACGGGGAACGACGGTGGGCGAGACGCGCCTGCATTGGCCTTCGCTGCATTGGCCTGCACGGGTAACCACTTCGGGGCCGCGAGTTACGCCGCCAGCTTTCCGATGGATCATTCGTGCACTTCGGCCCATAGCATGGCTCGGCTGCATTGGGCTGATCGGCTGGGCCGCCGTGCTGGAAGCCAACTCCGCAAGACTCCAGTCATTCTTGCTCTCGCGCTGGGCAAGCAAGATGACTTTCACCGTGGCCCCCGCCGAGCAAAGCCCCAAAGGGCAAAATGCGGCGAGCGGGCAAGGCGGATTGGTGCTGCCGCAAAGCGGCCCCTACGATGCACGCTTCGGCTATGCTGCCGCTCCTTCCTTTGTGGATCTGCTCGAGCGCGCGGGTTATGCGGTGGAACGTCGGGCGGTTCCTTCGCGCGAGCTCGCCGCTTTTGTCGCACATGGGGGTTATCCGCCTTATCACGAAAAAGACCAAGCCGGTCTGACTTTGTACGACCGGTCGGGGGTATTGCTGCATTCGGGAAAGTATCCCCCTTTCATTTATCGGAATTTTGAGGAAATTCCGCCTCTTATCGTCAACACATTGCTGTTTGCCGAAGACCGCCATCTGCTCGATCCCACGCCTCCGGAGCGCAACCCGGCCGTGGATTGGCCACGGTTCGCACGCGCCGCCGCCGGCCAGATAGCGGGATTTGCCGTTCCCCACCTGCGTTCCGGCGGCGGCAGCACACTCGCCACCCAAATCGAGAAATTCCGCCATTCGCCCGAAGGACGCACTGAGCACGTTTTGGAAAAACTGCGGCAGATGATGAACGCGGCCGTGCTTGCTTATAAGGACGGACCGGAAACGCTTGCCGCGCGTCGGCGCATCGTGGTGACCTATCTCAATTCCACGCCGCTTGCCTCCCGCCCGGGCTATGGCGAAATCATCGGGCTCGGAGAGGCTTTGCAACTCTGGTTCGGAACCGATTTCGCCGAGGCCAACCGCATTCTTCGCTCCCCTGCCCGCACCCCGGCCGAACTTGCCCGCAAGGGCGCAATTTACCGGCAGGTCTTGAGCTTGCTCATCGCCGAGCGGCGGCCGAACTATTATCTGATCACCAATCCGGAAGCATTGGCGGCGCAGACCGATCGCTACCTCGAGAAACTTGCCGCTAGCGGCATTATCGATGCGAAGCTGAGAGATGCAGCCCTGAACGCAAGATTCCCCCCGCTACCGCCGATCCCGGCCCTTGCCGAAGAGATCCCCGATGCAAGCCCGCCAATCGAAAGCAAACTTTCGGAAACATTGCGTGCTGATTTGCTCGGCCTTTTGAAAGTCCCGAATTTTTATGCCTTAGATCGGCTCGACCTGACCGTGCATTCCAGCATCGATTGGGCAACGCAGCAGCGTGTGCAGGCAATTCTCGATCAGCTCAACGATCCCGAGTTCGTCGATACCCATCATCTGGTGGGTCATTACCTGCTGCATACCGATCGCAATTTGCACGTGAATTACAGCGTGGTGATCTATGAACGCGGAGAGGATGGCAATTATGTTCGCGTGCATGCCGACAGCCTGAACGAGCCGTTCGACATCAACTCCGGCGCGAAGCTTATTCTTGGGTCAACCGCGAAGCTACGCACGCTTGTTACCTATCTCAACATTATAACCGAGCTGCACGAGCGCCTGGCCGGCCTGCCGAAAGCGGAGCTCACGGCAGTGGCCAAGGAAGCGCATGATCCGCTGACCGAATGGGCAGCAACCTGGCTTGCCGGTTCGCGCGAGAGAGACTTGCCGGCCATGCTCGATGCAGCAATGCAACGGCATTATTCGGCAAGCCCCGGAGAATTCTTCACCAACGGCGGCACGCATTTCTTTCATAATTTCGAGCGCTGGGAAAATACGCTGCACCCGACCGTGGAAGAAGCCTTCGAGAATTCCATCAACCTCGTTTTCATCCGTCTGATGCGCGATATTCGGCAGTATTTCATAGCGCAGAATGCGGAAGCTCAACGTATCCTCTCCGATCCCGCGGACAGTGCGCGCGAGGCGTATTTGCATCGCTTTGTGGAAGAAGAGGGGCGGAAATTCGTCAATCGCTTTTATAATCGCTATCGCGGGTTGGAACGGGCGGCGATTCTTGCGCAGATCAGCCGTCGGGCCCGTGCCGGGCTGGATCGGCACGTGGCATTGTTCCGTGCGGTCGTGCCCAATGCATCTTTTGCCGATCTCAAAGCGTTCATAACCGCTCAGCGTTTTGCGCGCCTATCCGATCCGGACTTGCTCGATCTTTACGAAAAATACGACCCTGCCCGCTTCTCACTTGCCGATCGCGCTTACATCGCCGGGGTGCATCCGTTGGAATTGTGGGTGGCATCCTACCTGATCCAACACCCTTCGGCTTCGCGTGCAGAGGTCTGGGAGCAGAGCAAACCGGCACTGCAAGAAAGCTATGGCTGGCTCTTGAAGACGCACCACAAGCATAAACAAGACGTGCGGCTCCGCATATTGCTGGAAGAAGATGCATTCGAGCAAATTTTGAAGGATTGGCAGCGCCAGGGCTATCCGTTCGGGCATCTGGTTCCCACGCTTGCCGACGTGATTGGCAGCTCCGGAGATCGGCCGGATGCGCTCGCCGTGCTGATGGGTGTCATTCTGAATGACGGGATGAGGAAGCCCACAGCGGAGTTCGAGCATTTCGAATTTGCCGAAGGCACCCCATTCGAGGCCGAAATCGGCTTTCACCCAAAATCGGCAGAGCGCGTGATGGCGCCGGAGGTCGCCGCCCGGATCCGGCAAGCGCTGCGTGGAGTGGTCGCAAACGGCACCGCCAAAAGCCTTCAGGGCGCCTACATTGGCCCGGACGGAAAGCCCATGGATATCGGCGGCAAAACCGGCACGGGGGACAATCGCTTCGACACATTTGCCCCGGGCGGAGCCATCATCTCCTCTCGCCCGGTTGACCGAACCGCGACATTCGTCTTCTTCTTGGGCGACCGATTTTTCGGAACCGTCACGGCTTATGTCAGCGGGCCGGAAGCCGGCCGCTACAACTTCACCAGCGCGCTTGCCGTGCAAGTGCTGAAGGTTCTGGAGCCGGCTCTCGCGCCTATGATCGGCGCAAGCCTTGGCAGCGCTCGGGCCGGCCTATAAAATAGCAAGGATGGCGAAATCCCTACCCCCCTTTGTCGCTCCCGGAGGCGTGCGCACGTTGCTCTTGCATTCGTGCTGCGCACCCTGCGCCGGCCCGATCATGGAAAAGCTGCGCCGGGAGGACTTCGACTTCACCGTACTGTTTTACAACCCCAATATCCAGCCGGCTGACGAGTACGAACTGCGCAAGCAGGAGAATATCCGTTACGCAGCCGAGCTCGGCGTTCCCTTTGTCGATCTCGATTACGAGCCGCAAACTTGGTTTGCCCGCGTGCGCGGGTTGGAGTGGGAGCCGGAACGCGGCGCGCGTTGCACCGTCTGCTTTGAGATGCGCTTCGAGCGTAGCGCTCTCTATGCGGTCGAGAACGGTTTTTCGGTTTTCACCAGCACGCTCGGCATTTCTCGCTGGAAAGATATGGACCAGATTAATGCCGCCGGTGAGCGTGTGGCCGCGCGTTATCCGGGGCTTACCTACTGGACATGGAACTGGCGCAAGGGCGGCGGTACCCAGCGCATGAGCGAAATTGCCAAGGAGAAACAGTTTTATCAGCAAGAATACTGCGGCTGTGTCTATTCTCTCCGCGATACCAATCGCCACCGGCTCGCTCAGGGGCGAGGCCGGATCGTGCGAGGCGTAAAGTTTTATGGCCGCAATGACCCGGAGGAAACGCCGCGTTAAGCCTTAAACTCGGCGAGTGCGCGGGCAAACACGGAGGGATCGACATTCCCGCCGCTGAGCAGCACGCCCACAACCTTGCCGCGTGCATCAAATCGTCCCGCGAGCAACGCGGCGAGCGCCACCGCGCCCCCTGGCTCCACAACCAGTTTTAGGTGCTGGAACGCGAAGGCCATGGCGGCAAGCACCTCGGCCTCACTCACGACCAACCCGCCGGCCAGCCGGGTTTTATTGAGGCTGAAAGTCAGCGCGCCGGGAGTGGGGGCAAGCAGGGAATCGCAAAGGGTTGCCCCTTCGCCGCTGTTATGCTCGCGTTTGCCGGAAGCGAGCGAGCGGGCGGTATCATCCCAGCCTTCCGGCTCCACGGAATAGACGCGCGTTGCCGGTGAGGCGCCCTCCATAGCAAGCGCTGAACCCGCAACCAGTCCGCCCCCGCTGGTGCTCACCAAAAGCGCATCCATCGTCATACCCAAGGCGCGCGCGTCTTCGGCAAGTTCCAGCGCCGCCGTGCCTTGGCCCGCAATCACCTCGGGATGTTCGTATGGCGGGATCAGAATGGCACCGGTTGCCGCGGCATGGGCGGCAGCGAGTGCTTCGCGGTCTTCGCGCACGCGGTCATAAAGGCGGATCTCCGCCCCCCACCGGCGCGTGCTTTCCAGCTTAATCTGCGGAGCATCCATCGGCATGAAGACGGTGGCCGAAATCCCCTCGGCCGCTGCCGCCGCGGCCACCGCCTGAGCATGGTTGCCGGAGGAATAAGCCAACACGCCCGCCTTTCTCTCGCTTGCGGAAAGCGCACGGATCGCGTTGGTTGCCCCGCGAAACTTGAAGCTTCCCGTGCGCTGCAGAACCTCCGGCTTAAGCAAAATCCGCCCGCCGGTTCGTTGGTCTAGAAATGCATTGCGAAGCATCGGGGTGCGCACCACCGAGCCCGCGAGCCGCTTGGCGGCGGAGACCACGTCTTCATAAGTCGGAAGGTGCATGAAAAGGCTCCTCACTCAGGGAGATAACCAAATCCGGTGGCGTCCGCCAGCCCACGAGAGGGGATGGAGGGGTTATTCCTTCGCGGCAGCAATCGAACCGGTAGATTCGCCTCGCTTCCCCCTGCTCGGAAAAGCGCATCTGTCTCGGCAACCTCGGCGCCGCGCCTACGAATGACGATGCCGGCGAAGGATGCCGTCTCGGCCTGGTCCGCCGGCGCCAGCAAAAGCCCCGGGCGGTGCTGCCATATGGCCTCTCCGTCCGGCAAAGCGAAGAATGCCCATCGCGGCCCAATTCCCAGAACCGGGACGTCCCGCGGCAACATCCAGGCAAGCTCGGCCGCAAGTCCGTAATTCTTTGCTGCCACGAAGGCCGCTCCCCGCCGTTTGCGCTCCGCTTCAACGGCCTCCGCCCATTGCCGCCATCCGGCAAGCTGCCTGAGGCTGGGGTCAAGCCGCGTCGGAAGCGGCAAGGGCGCAGCGAAAGCTTGAATATAAACCAGGAACGTCAACGCGAACCCAAACCCGACGCTTGGCATAAACCATCGCTGCCAGCATCCTTCCAAGCGGGAAGCAGCCAAGGCTCCTGCCGGATAAAGCACGGCCGGCCAGTTCGCCTGCACGCGGTCAGCTAGGGCGTGTTCGACAAACACCACCGCCGGGACCCACACAAGCAAGGCAAGCAACGCAGCACCAGCCGCCGATTGCGATTCGCAAGCGGGCTCGGCCGGCCGCAAGGCTCGGCGCACCACCAAGACACCTCCCGCAACGACGAGCACAAACACCCCCGGCGTGGCGAGCCCCATTTGGCCGAAGATGAGCTCGGCAAGAAACCGCGCCGCGTCGCCTCCATGCCAGTCTGCAATCCGGCTCCCTTGTTTGATAAAACTTGCAAAGCCGTGGGTGGCATTCCAGACCAGCACGGGAGCAAAAACGAGCAGGGCCAGGCAAAGACCGGCCCAGGGCCAGACTGTGGCAAGCCAACGCCGCGGCCGGGGTATCACCAGTAGCCAAGCCCCAACTGAGAGCACCAATAACAAAGCCGTATATTTGCTTGCCATGGCAAGCCCGGCAGCAAGCCCGGCCGCCAACCACCATTTTCCGCGGCCCGTGCGCAAGAGCCGCGCGAGTGCCCAAATCGTCGCCGTCCAGAAAAAGAGAAGCGGGGTATCCGGCGTCATGATCACGCTCCCGGCCCCGAAGAGCAGGGTTGCGTTTAAGAGCGCCGCCGCAATCGGCCCGGCTCCTTTTCCGGGCCAGAAATCCTCGGCCGCTTGGCCAAGCAAAAGCGAACCTCCCGCCGCGGCGAGAGGCCCGAGCAAACGCACGCCAAGGGCCGTTTCGCCGAGAAGATGGGTTCCTATCCATATCCAATAGGCGACCATCGGCGGATGATCGAGATAGCCCGGAGCAAGCGCCCGCGACCAGACCCAGTAATATGCCTCATCGGGCGAAAGCGGCAGCCACGCGGCAAGGGCAAGCCGGAGCAGCGTCAGGCCTGCCAGCCCGGCAAGCGCCCATCGAAGCTTTAGCGGGCGCGCCACACCAAGGTCGCCGAGACGGCGTAATTCCAAACCACGCCGATTACCGCCCCCGCCGCCCCGGCGACAGACCAAGCCGTATGCTCGGCATAGAGCATGCGCGCAATGCCGATATTGGCGTAGGCGCCGATGCCGCAGACCAGCATGAAGAGAACAAGGCCACGCCAGAACTGCACGCCGCGCAAGCGCTGATCGGCATAGGTCAGCCGATTGTTCAGCTGAAAATTCGCAACCATGGCCACCATGGTTGCGATCGTTTGCGCCGACGCAAAGGAGATTTGCATCACCTCTCGCGCCAGCGTCAGTGCGGCAAGATGCACAAGAACGCCGAACGCACCGACGCTCGCAAAAGCAATGAACCGCAGCGGCACCATACCGTGTAGGGCTTTGTCCAGCAGCAAAGCCCCGAATTGGGCAAGCACCAAGGCATTCAGTTTGCTTTCCCCGGCCCGGCGGTTGCGGAATTCGTAGGGGATCTCTCTCACCCGAAGCGGCTCTGGTGCGGAAAGCAGCAGATCAACCAAGATTTTAAAGCCGCTTCCGGTAAGCCGCGGCGCCAAGCGCTCAAAAAGCGGCTGGCGGATCATGAAAAAACCGCTCATCGGGTCCTGAAGCGGGACAGGAAGGAAGAATTGCGCAAGACGAATGCCGAGCATGGAAAGCCGTTTGCGCCAATTGCTCTCCAACCCGCTGGCATCGCCGCCTGCCACATGCCGGCTTCCCACCACCACATCGGCCAGTCCCGCCTGCAAAATGGCAAGCATTTCCGGCAATTTGCTTTCATCGTGCTGGTGATCCGCGTCGATCACGGCGATATAGGGCGCTTCGGTGGCCAGAGCACCCTCGATCACGGCAGAGGCAAGCCCCTTACGCCCGATCCGGCGTAGACAGCGAATGCGGGGATCTCTCCGCCCGATCTCACGCACCAGCGCCGCCGTGCCGTCGGGACTGTCGTCATCGACGAAGATGGCTTCCCAGGAAAGGCCGGCGAGCGCCGCATCCAGCCGCTCCACCATCAACGCCACGTTCTCGCGTTCGTTAAAGCATGGAATGACCACGCAAAGCTCCGGCGCGCGAAGCAAGAGGGTGCTGACCTGAGGCGAAGCGTTCATAACAGGCGCCCCTTAGCGCAGCGCGCTTCTTCGCAAAAGATCTTTCACCGGCCAAGCTCCCCTCTTAGAGATTTCGGCAGGTCTCTTCGGCCGCAGACGAATCCTCGCTTCGGGCCGAGGCTAATGTGTGCGCACCGGGGCGCCTTCTTCCACGCGCCGCGCCCCAACCCGTGCCGCCAAGGCAGCAGCCATGAATTCATCCAGATCACCGTCGAGCACTGCCATAGGGTTTCCCTTTTCCACCCCGGTGCGCAAATCCTTCACCAACTGATAGGGCGCCAACACATAGCTGCGAATCTGATGCCCCCAGCCGATCTCGGTCTTGGCGCTTTCTAATTCCGCTGCCTCTGCCTCGCGCTTTTGCAACTCCAGCTCGTAAAGCCTTGCGCGCAGCATCTGCATTGCGGTTGCGCGATTGCGATGCTGGCTGCGATCCGTTTGGCAAGAAACCACAATGCCCGTCGGCAGGTGGGTAATGCGAATAGCGCTTTCGGTTTTGTTCACATGCTGCCCGCCGGCGCCGGAAGCCCGGAAGGTATCGATTTTCAGATCGCTCTCGTTGATTTCGATCTCGATATTCTCATCCACTGCAGGATAGACCCAAACGCTTGCGAAACTCGTATGCCGTCGTGCATTTGCGTCGAAAGGGGAAATCCGGACCAAACGATGCACCCCGGCTTCGGTTTTCAGCCAGCCATAGGCATTTGCACCCCTGACCAGCAGCGTGGCCGATTTGATTCCCGCCTGTTCACCCTCGCTGCGGTCCACCTCTTCCACTTTATATCCATGCCGCTCGGCCCAGCGGAGATACATCCGCTCCAGCATTTCCGCCCAGTCCTGCGCCTCGGTGCCACCCGCGCCGGCGTTGATTTCCACATAGGCATCGTTGGCATCCGCTTCGCCGGAAAGCAGGCTTTCAATTTCCTTCCGCTTGGCCTCCTCGGCGAGCGCCCGAAGCGTTTGCAGGCTTTCGGCCACCAACGCCGTCTCGCCCTCGGCTTCTGCCATGCCGATCATTTCCACCGTCTCGGCGACTTGGTGTTCCAACCTCTGCACGGCCTCGATTTGCTCGGCCAAGCGTCTCCGCTCGCGCAAGAGCCGTTGCGCGGCAGCGGGATCGTCCCAAAGATGGGGGTCTTCGGCGCGCGCGTTCAGCTCCGCCAAGCGCGAAAGGCTGGCATCCCAGTCAAAGATGCCTCCTCAGCAGCGCGAGCGACTGCTTGATCTCGGTTTCCAAAGCTTCCGTTTCGGCAGACATATTCTCTCCTCCGCGAAAGCGGGCTCAATACAACCCGCCCAAACCTGCATCAAGCCCACCCACACCGCTCGAACCGGCAGCGGGATGCGGCGATGCTGCATTACCGGAGCCGTTCGCCTCGCTCGCCTCAGCCGTTGCCGGCGCGCCTTCCGTCGGCTCCGACACAAGCTGCGGGGCATCCAGCGGCGCCGACACGCCGGGCTCTTGCCCGGGCTTGAATGCATCGGTCACCAGACCTTCTTCGCCGTTCCACTGGGCAAGCGTCACACCGGGGGGTGGCGTAAAGTCCAGCACGGGCCGATCGCGCAGCGCTTCCGCCATGAAGTCATGCCAAATCGGCGCAGCAAGCGCCCCGCCGGTCTCTCGGTCGCCAAGGCTCGCCGGCTGATCGTAGCCGACCCAAACCACAGTGACCAAATCAGGGGTGAAGCCGCCAAACCAAGCATCGTTGAAATCTTGCGTCGTGCCGGTTTTGCCCGCGATGGGTCGGTCGATCCCTTGCCCCGCAGCAACCCCGGTGCCCCGGCGCACGACGTCTTCCATCATCGTAACCACCTGGAACACACTCGCCGGGTCGGCAATTTGCGCGCGCTGGTCGGTAAGCTCGGGAAGCACCGAAGGGTCCGGCGTACAGTTGCCGCAGCTTACGGGTTGCGCCCGCCAAATCACCCGGCCTTGCGGATCTTGCACCGAATCAATCAAGGTCGGCACCACCTCACGTCCGCCCTCGTCCAACCCGGCATAGGCCCCCGCCATGCGCAGCACGGTGGTCTCCACCGCGCCTAAAGCAGCGGGTAACACGAGCGGCATGGAATCGACTACGTGAAAAGCTTTTGCGGTTTCGGCAATCGCCTCCATCCCGACCCGGTTGGCGACCCTGAGGGTCACCAAGTTACGCGATTTCCGCAGTGCCTCATGCAGCGAAATCGGCCCTTCGAAATCCATCTCGTAGTTGTTCGGGCGCCACTTTTCGCCGTTCGCCAAGTCCACGACAAACGGCGCGTCCAAAAAGCGCTGGCTTGGCGAAATCCCCTTCTCCATCGCGGTCAGATAAACAAAGGGCTTGAAGCTGGAGCCAGGCTGGCGGTTGGCTTGCGTGGCGCGGTCAAATTGACTGAGCTCGGCACTCCACCCGCCGGAAAGCGCGAGGACTCGTCCGGTGCGCGGATCGAGCGAAACCAGCGCCCCTTGTACTTCTGGAATCTGGCGCAGGGCGAGCCGCTCCGGCACTGGCGGGGACTTGCCGCGAGCCGGACGCGCCCCCTCGGGCTCGACCATCACCACATCGCCCACCGCCAAAACGTCCCGCATGCGTCGAGGGGTTGGGCCAAGAATATGATCATGCACCGGCCGCGCCCAGCGGGTCTCGGCAAGCAAGACCACCCCCGTGCGCGGCGTGGGCGCCCCGCTTGCGGCACCGTCCGCGCTCGGCTCCAGCCAGCCCAGCTTGGCGCTGGCATCCGCAACTTCCAGCACCACGGCAAGCCGCCATTGCGGCAACATCCCGGGCTGAGGCGGAAACTGCGCAAGCCGGCTTACCCAATTCCGTGCGAGATTTGCATCCTCCATATGCGCCACAGGCCCGCGCCAGCCCCCATGGCTGCGGTCATAGGCCATCAGGCCATTGCGCAGCGCACGGTCCGCCAGGCGCTGCAGCCGCGGATCGAGGCTGGTGCGTACCATCAACCCGCCTTGGGTAGCCACATCGAAGCCAAATCGAGCAATCAGTTCGCGTCGGACATCTTCGGCAAAATATTCCGCGCCGGGTACGGCATCCGGACGATGCAAAGGCGCGACATGCACCGGCGTCGCTTTTGCAGCTTCCGCTTCGGCCGGCGTAATCACGCGGTCTTCGGCCATGCGGTCCAGCACCCAATCCCGTCGGGTGCGGGCTGCCTCGGGGTTGCGAAACGGGTTGTAGATATTCGGTGCTTTCGGCAATGCTGCAAGCATCGCCGCTTCGGACAGCGAGAGCTCCGCGAGTGGCTTGTTGAAATAGGTCTGTGCCGCCGCCGCAACACCATAGGCGCCCTGGCCCAGGTAAATCTGATTGAGGTAAAGTTCCAAAATCCTTTCTTTGGAAAGGCTGCGCTCGATGCGCATGGCCAGAATCGCTTCTCGGATTTTGCGCGCCAGCGTCAGCTCCCCGCTGAGCAGCATATTCTTGGCGACTTGCTGGGTAATCGTGGAGGCTCCCAACGGCCTTCGCCCCTCATGCAGATGGGCAAGGTCGGTGACCGCCGCACGCACAATAGCCATCGGGTCCACGCCGGGATGCGTCCAGAAGTTCCGGTCTTCTGCGGAAACGAAGGCCGATTTCACTTGTTGGGGGATGGCATTGATGGGAACGAAAATCCGCCGCTCGGTCGAGAGATCGGTAAGCAGAGTTCCATCTGCGGCATAGACACGGCTCATCAGCCGGGGCTGATAGTGTTTCAGCCCCTCAAAATCGGGCAAATCGGCAGCGTAGTGCCGATAGGCCGCGTAGATTCCGACGGTTGCCACCACCGCCGCTAGCAACGCCAAGCCGGCAAGTGCCCCGACAAGCCGTCCAAGCCAGCGCAGAAGGAACCCGCGCGGCCGCCTCTCGCGCCGTTTGGGCGGGCGCGGCGAGCCAGGCTCCGGCGTCGGTGGCGGGGCCAAACGCTGGCCCGGCGTTATGGAAAGGTTCATGCTTTCTGATATGGCAAAAGCAACGCAAAACGAACAGGTCGTTTAACCTGCCATATGCGCAAGATGATCGGCGGTTGCGAAATATGCCTCGATCGCCCGGCGCATTGCTGCCGCGACTTGTTTGCGATGCTCCTGGCGCTGCAAGATCGCCTCGTCCTGACGGTTGGACATAAACCCCATTTCCACCAACACGCTGGGAATATCGGCCGCTTTCAACACCACAAATCCGGCGTGCCGCTCGGGGTTCGGCAGAAGCGGGCCGGCATGATTGAGAGAGGCAACCAGCGAATGCGAAAGCCGCGCCGAACCGATGCGCGTTTCCCGCCGCACGAGGCTTGCCAAAATCTGCACCACCTCCGGGCGAAGGCCCCGAAATTGCGGGCCGGCGAACCGGTCCGCGGCGTTTTCACGGGCGGCAAGGGCTGCGGTTTGAGCATCCGACGCGTGTGCCGCAAGCGTATAAACGCTTGCCCCCCGCACGCTATGGTCCGGCACGGCATCGGCATGCAACGAAACGAAAACCGACGCCCGTTGCGCTTGGGCGTAGGCCACGCGAGATTCCAAAGGAATAAACAAATCCCGCTTGCGGGTAAGTTCCACGCGGTAGCGCCCGGTTGCTTCCAGTTGACGCTTAAGCTCAAGCGCCGCGGCGAGTGCTACGTGTTTCTCATATGTGCCCGAAACACCGATCGCGCCGGGGTCTTTTCCGCCATGTCCGGGATCCAGTACCACCAGCCGCGGCGCCCGTGTGGCGAAGCTTTCAAACGGTTTGCGGCCCGGCCCCTGAACCACGGGCTCGGCACTCGGGCGTGGAGCGGCTTCGGCAAGGCGCCCCCGCAACGCCGCAGGAAGCAAAAAACTCGCGAGCAAACCGTGGCCGATCAGCACGCGGCGCGGAAAGAACGTCTCTTCAGACATCTTGCGGATGAAGTTAACATAAAAGTTTTATAAAGTCGTCTTTCCTCTTCATGAATCGCATTTCATGTGGCATTCGCGCCACGCTCCCTTGCAGAAAGAAGCGGTTTGCCTCATGTTCTCCTCAGAGGTGAAAGTGCCGGGCGATTCCGCTCTTGCGCCTCATAGAGTTGCGCTCCCGGATAGGGTGATGCCGAAATCCGCATCCGAGTCTCCGGAGCAGAATATCTTATGGCCGGTTGCCTTGGCGTCGGCTAGACTTGTTTCCGGCGCTGCTTTGTGCACCGCCGGTTCATCTGACCCCGTCGGTTCGGGGCACTATGGGATAGGCTCTGGCCGACCGTCTTGAGGACCACCTTTCGGACTGATGACTGCTACCGCTTTCGTTCATTCTTTTCCATGCACTGCCGCCGCAATGGCCGGCCAGCAGGTAGAGCGCGTGGCCTTCGGTCTCTCTCAATCCCTATTTTGCCGCCGCATGCGCGCGCCCATTGCAGGCTTGCCCGCGGCGAAGCGGAGTTTTGCACTACATGACCAAACGGATGCTCATCGATGCCACGCACGCGGAAGAAACCCGTGTCGTGGTTCTGGACGGTGACCGGCTCGAAGATTTCGACGTCGAAACCTCAACCAAGCGGCAAATCAAAGGCAATATCTATCTCGCCCGCGTTGTGCGTGTCGAACCAAGCTTGCAAGCCGCTTTTGTCGAATACGGCGGAAACCGCCACGGTTTTCTTGCGTTCAGCGAAATTCACCCGGATTATTACCAAATTCCGGTTGCCGATCGGGAACGCTTGCTTGCCTTGCAAGCCGAAGAAGCAAAAGCCGAAGCCCTAGCCGAGGAGGCCAAAGCCGACGCGGAAGCCGGCGCCGGCGGTTTTGCCGAGGAAAGCGAAGGGCAAACCGCGGAAATTTCTCCAGCGCTGCCTGCTTCGGAACCACCCCGCTCGGAAGCGGCTGCAAGCGATTCGGGGGCTATGGTTCCATCGCTTTCGCCCGACCAACCGGCGGCAGAGCAGACAACAGATCAGCCCGCAGCCGCCCTGAACATTCCCTACCCCGCACGGGTGAGTGGAGCGCAGTCCGAGCTTCCCATTATTCCCATCACCGCCCCCGCGCCCGAACAGCCCCCGCTCGAATCCTACCCCTCGACGGCTTCCGAAATTGTTGCGGAAAACTGGCATAGCCCGGAGGCGGCAGAAGCAGCAAAGGAAGAGCCGAGCGAAGCGGCAACGAGCGAAAAAAGCTCCGAAGCAAGCGAGGCAACGCCGGCCGAGCACGACATCGAGCAGGTCTCCGCCGAATCCCCCCCGCCCGAAACCATGGGCGGAGAGGGGGATGCGGCCGATGAAGTCTCGGAGAGGAGAATTCCGCCCCGGTTTCTTCGCCAATACAAAATCCAAGAAGTGATTCGTCGCCGTCAGATCATGCTCGTCCAAGTCATCAAGGAAGAGCGTGGCAACAAGGGTGCGGCGTTGACGACGTATATTTCGCTCGCCGGTCGGTTTTGCGTGCTGATGCCGAATTCTCCGCGCGGCGGCGGAATTTCGCGTAAAATCACCTCGCCCGCGGATCGGCGCCGGCTTAAGGAAATCATCGCCGAGCTCAACGTCCCGGAAGGAATGGGGCTGATTATTCGGACCGCAGGCGCCAATCGTCCCAAAGCCGAAATCAAACGCGACTACGACTATCTGCTTCGCTTATGGGATGATATTCGCGAAACCACATTGCGATCCGTCGCACCTGCGCTGATTTACGAGGAAGCCTCTCTCATCAAGCGCGCCATTCGCGACGTCTATTCCCGCGACATCGATGAAGTGATTGTCGATGGCGAAGAAGGTTACCGCGTGGCGCGCGATTTCATGCGCATGCTGATGCCGGCGCATGCGAAAAAAGTGGTGCTTTGGCAAAGCGCGAACGGCGGCGGCAAACAGCCGCTGTTTGCGCATTTTCGGGTTGAGTCCCAACTCGATGCCATGCATTTGCCCACGGTGGACCTTCCCTCCGGCGGCTCGCTGGTGATTAACCAGACCGAAGCCTTGGTTGCGATCGACGTCAATTCCGGCCGATCAACCCGCGAGCGCAACGTAGAAGATACGGCGCTTCGCACCAATCTCGAAGCCGCCGATGAAATCGCCCGCCAACTTCGGCTGCGCGACCTCGCCGGGCTGATTGTGATCGACTTCATCGATATGGAGTCGAAAAAACACAACGCCATGGTAGAGCGGCGCCTGAAAGAGGCCCTCAAAAACGATCGCGCGCGCATCCAGCTTGGCCATATCAGCCACTTTGGCCTGTTGGAGATGAGCCGCCAACGGCTGAGGCCCTCGCTCGCCGAAACCAGCTTCGTCGTTTGCCCCACCTGTGGAGGTACCGGCCATTTGCGCAGCACGGAAAGTGCGGCGGTGCACGTCTTGCGCAGCATTGAAGAAGAGGCGGCAAGAAAAATCCCCGCGGTTCATGCGCGTTCGGAACGTGGGTCGCCTGTCACGGAGTTTTTGGTGCATCTGCCCGGGGCCGTCGCTCTTTACATTCTCAACCATAAACGCGAACGACTGAGCGAGATTGAAACCCGCTACGGTTTGCGTGTGACTTTCGCGGCCGATGACTCTTTGCCGACCGGTCAGATGCGGATCGAGCATATCCGCTCTCATCCGCATGCCACGGCCGAACCGCCTCAGGCTGTTACCCTCGAGCGCGTGGCGGCGTTGGCCCGCACGGAGTCGGAAAAGACCGAAGTCACCAGAACCGAAGCCGAAGAAGCCGAAGCTCCAAGAGCGGAAGCCGCCGAGGAAGAACTTACCCCGTCGGCCGCACCCGTGCCCGTGGAGCCTACAGCCGAAGAGGCGGATCGGCGGCGCAAGCGGCGGCGGCGGCGGCGGAAACGTCGCGAGGACATCACGCCCGCTGTGGCTCCCGGCGGAATTCCGGCGCCGGCGGAGCCGGCCCTTGGTCTTGTCGAAGGGCCCTATCCGTTGGCGGCCGCGCAACCGGATGTTACCGCAGCGGCACCGGCCGAGTTCGACATCCCTGAACATCCGCCAATTGCCGCGCGGGCATCGGAAGAGATTATCGGCATAGAAGAGCAAATTTCCGTAAGCGAATCGGAAACGGTGGCGCTTGTCGATGCCGCTCCACCGCAGGAAACGACAGCAGTCCGTCGGCGCCCGCGCCAAAGTGGCGGGCGAGCGCGTGTTTCACGCCGCGCCAAAAAAGAGGATGCAGCGAAGACGGAGCCCACATTGCCGCTGCGCGAAGAGACGGCGGCGACTTCCGAGGCAGAGCTTGCACCTGCCGTGGAGCAACCTCCGGAAGGAGAACCGGCCCCGGCTGCCGAGCCTGCCGCGCCCTTGCCGCTTCAGCCCTCTGAAGAGCCCACAAAGCCCCTTTCGGAAGCTGCCGCGCCGGAGCCTGCCCCGGAGCCGCTGATCAAGCCGATCATCGTCGGCCCAGGCCTGGTGGTTGCGGAAAAAAAACGGGGCTGGTGGCGGCACTAAGACTGCTCGTGCCTTCTTTGTTACTATGGCGAAAGGGGGCTTGAGCACAGCGGAAGACTAGGCCACACTCGCTGCCCAGGCGATGCCGCGAAGCGCTCGCGTGGAGGGGACGGGCATGTGTCGTCTGTACGCCGGTCAAGATCCTGCAACCTTTGCCGCGGAAACGCGCTCGGTGCGTCTCAATGGCCAGGTAACCTCCTTGCGGCTGGAGGCTGCATTCTGGGATATTCTGCAGGAAATCGCCGCCCGGGAAGGTATGAGCCTCGGGCGCTTCCTCTCCCAGTTGCATGAGGAAATTTTGCAACTCCGCGGCGACGTTCCGAATTTCGCTTCCACTTTGCGGGTGATTTGTCTGCAGGATTTGCGCCGGCGGACAAATATTGATGCGCTGCCCGCTCCGCTGACGGCACACTAGCCCGCTACTACCCCAAAGCCCGGGCAAGCGCGCTAGATTTCGGCGAACACAAAAGGGCGCGAAATCTCACGCAGCCGCTTTTCTCTCGCCGAGGCCCTTGAAGCAAGAAAAAGCACTGCGAATTCGCGCCAAAACAACAGGGAGCAACGGACCATGAGACATGTTGATCGGCGCCTCAAAGTCGGCCGACGTAATTTTTTGCGCGGCACCGCTGCGGCATTCCCCGCCGCCGCGTTGGCGGCTTCCGGAATGGGCATTTCGGCAACCGCGGCATGGGCACAAGCGGCACATAACCTTAGCCCGCATACCATGGCCACGCTTGTGCGAATGGCGCGCGATATTTATCCGCACGATCGCGTGCCGGATATTTTCTACATAAAAGCGGTCGTGCCTTTCGATCTTGCCGCCGAGCAAGACGGCATGCTGCGGGATCTGTTGGAAGCCGGCGTTGCCCAGTTGGACGCGGATGCCAGAGCCCGATACGGCGCAAGCTATCTTGGCATCGCCGAAGAGAGTGTCCGTGTCGGTCTGCTTCAAGGCATTTCTTCCTCGCCGTTTTTCGAGAAGATTCGCAGCGATTTGATCGTAACGTTCTACAATCAACACGAGCTTTGGCCGCTGTTCGGCTACGAGGGGTCGTCGTTTGAGTACGGCGGCTACCTGCATCGCGGCTTTAACGACATCGATTGGCTGCCGAACAGCTGAGGGAGGAAAACACGATGGCCAAGTTCGATCTGAACGACGATGGTGTTGTCGTCATTGTCGGGTCCGGCGCCGGTGGCGGAACGCTCGGCAACGAATTGGCGCAAAAGGGCATCAACGTTGTTATTCTGGAAGCCGGACCTCGGCTAACGATTGATGATTTCGTCAACGACGAATGGGCGAGTTTCCAACAGCTCGCTTGGAAGGACATGCGCACGACCTCGGGCTCTTGGCGTATCGCGCATGATGCGCCCAACTTTCCGGCATGGATTGTAAAAGCGGTCGGCGGCACGTCGATCCATTGGGCCGGGGCATCTCTCCGCTTCCAGGCGCATGAGTTCAAAGCTCGTTCCACCTACGGGGAGATTCGGGGTGCAAATCTCTTGGACTGGCCGATCAGTCTAGAGGAAATGGCGCCCTATTACAGCCGCGCGGAAGACAAGATGGGAACCACGGGCACGCACGATATCGCGCGGCTGCCGGGCAATAACAATTTCAAGGTGATGTACGCGGGGGCCAAAAAGCTCGGTTACCAAAGCGTTGATACAGGCAACATGTCCATCAACAGCGCACCGCGCGACGGGCGGAACGCCTGTCAGCAGACGGGGTTTTGCTTTCAGGGCTGCAAATTCGGCGCGAAATGGTCCACGCTCTATGAGGCGATTCCGAAAGGTGAAGCCACCGGGCGGATGGAAGTGCGCGAACGCAGCATGGTGCTTCGCATCGAGCATAATGCCGCCGGCAAAGTCACTGGTGTGCTCTATGCCGATGCCGCCGGCCAGGTGCAGCGCCAAAAGGCTCGGGTCGTCTGTGTCGCCTGCAATTCCATCGAAAGCCCGCGCTTGTTGCTCAACAGCGCGTCATCCATGTTTCCTGACGGGCTTGCGAACAGCTCCGGCCAAGTCGGGCGGAATTACATGCGCCATACGACAGGCAGTGTCTACGCGGTCTTTCCCCGGCCGGTGCACATGTACCGCGGCACCACCATGGCCGGCATTATCCGTGATGAGGCCGACAACAATCCCGCACGCGGCTTTGTTGGCGGGTATCATCTGGAAACGCTCTCGCTCGGCTTGCCCTTCATGGCCGCATTTCTCAACCCGGGCGCGTGGGGGCGTAGCTTTACCAGTGCACTGGATGACTATGCCCATATGGCAGGCATGTGGATTGTCGGAGAGGATATGCCGCAGGAGACCAATCGCGTCACGCTGGATCCCGAGGTGAAAGATCAATTCGGGCTGCCCGTTGCCCATGTGCATTTCGATGATCATCCGAACGATATCGCTATGCGCAATCACGGCTACCGGCAGGGGCAACTTGTCTATGAAGCCGTTGGCGCCACGCGGGTGTTGTTTGTGCCGCCCTATGCGAGCACGCACAATCTCGGCACCAATCGGATGAGCGAGCGGCCGCGCGACGGCGTCGTGAACCGATACGGGCAAACGCACGACATTCCGAACCTCTTCGTTTCAGACGGAAGCCAGTTCACTACGGGGGCCGGCTGCAACCCGACGCTGACAATCGTTGCGCTTGCCATCCGTCAAGCGGAATATATCGCGGACCAAATGGGCAAGAACGAAATTTGACGCCGAAACCGGCAACGTTGCCGTTGCAAGACCTTACTGTCGGGTTCCCGCAAAAGCCTTGAACTTTTGCGGGAACCCGGATTTGCAGCAGCTTTATTCTTGGAAATTCCGGGCCGTCAAGTTCGGGTTAACGGGTCGGTTTTGGCGGAGTGTGGCTGTAGTCGTAAAAACCCCGGCCTGTTTTGCGCCCCAGCCAACCTGCCTCCACATACTTCACCAAGAGCGGGCAAGGTCGGTACTTGCTATCGGCGAGCCCTTCGTAGAGCACCTGCATGATGGAAAGGCAGGTATCGAGCCCGATAAAATCGGCAAGCTCCAATGGCCCCATCCGATGATTGGCGCCTAGTTTCATTGCCGTATCGATTGAGGCCACCGAGGCCACGCCCTCATACAGCGCATACACCGCCTCGTTAATCATCGGCACCAAAATGCGGTTAACGATAAAAGCAGGGAAATCCTCCGCCACGACAACGGTTTTGTTCAGCCGCTCGGCCAGAGAAACCGCGGCGGCAAAGGTTGGTTCATCGGTCGCGATGCCGCGAATGATTTCCACCAGCTTCATGACCGGTACCGGGTTCATGAAATGCATGCCGATGAACTTCTCCGGCCGGTCGGTGCTTGCGCCGAGCCGTGTGATCGAAATCGAAGAGGTATTGGACGCAAGCAGGCAGGAAGGTTTCAGATGCGGAATCAGCGCCTTGTAAACCTGGCGTTTGACCTCCTCTTTCTCGGTCACTGCCTCGATCACCATATCGGCCGGCGCCATCGCGGCAAGCTCGGTTGAGGTGGTAATCCGCGCCAAGGCCGGCGCTTTTTCCTCTTGGGTGATCGTGCCGACCTTGATCTGGCGATCCATGTTCCGGCTGATGGTTTCCATCGCCTTGGCCAGCGCCTCGGGCTTTATATCCTGCAGCACCACCGAGAGCCCCGCCAAAGCACAGACATGCGCAATGCCGTTGCCCATCAGCCCCGCGCCGATCACCCCAACGTGGGAAATGGCAGGGGCCGCGGCCAGCGCCTCGGGCGAAAGCGTCACGGTGGCGGAGGATGTCATTTCATCACCTTATCAAGCTCGGCCTCTAACTCGGGAAGCGCTTTGAACAAGTCGGCGACCAGGCCGTAATCGGCCACCTGAAAGATGGGCGCCTCTTCGTCCTTGTTGATGGCGACAATCACTTTGCTGTCTTTCATACCGGCCAGATGCTGAATCGCCCCCGAGATGCCCACCGCGATATAGAGATCCGGGGCAACGATTTTCCCGGTTTGGCCCACTTGCATGTCATTGGGCACAAAGCCGGCATCCACCGCCGCGCGGGAGGCGCCGATCGCGGCGTGCAGCTTATCTGCGATCCGCTCCAGGAGGCGGAAATTCTCGCCGCTTTGCATACCGCGCCCACCGGAGATCACCACCCGCGCCGAAGTGAGATCAGGCCGCTCGCTCTTGGTCAGCTCGGCGGAAACGAAACGCGAACGCGCCTCCACACCCACGGGGTTCACCGGCTCGACCGCAGCATTGCCGCCTTCCGCGGGCACCGGGTCGAAGCTTGCGGCGCGAACGGTGATAACCTTTTTGGCATCCTCCGAGCGAACGGTCGCCAACGCGTTGCCGGCGTAAATCGGGCGAACGAAGGTTTCCGCATCGACCACTTCCGCAATGTCGCTGATCGGCTGGCAATCGAGCAAAGCCGCCAGTCGCGGCATGATGTTCTTGCCGACCGAAGTCGCTGCGGCAAACACATGCGTATAGCCGGGTGCAAGCGCAGCAAGCAGCGCGGCCAACGGCTCGGCCAGCATGTGCGCATAGGCGGGATGTTCCGCAACCAATACCTTGCTCACCCCCGGAAGCTTGGCTGCCGCCGCTGCCACGGAAGCGAGATTCTCCCCCGCGATCAGCCCGTGCACCTCGTCCTTCAGCTGCGTTGCGGCGGCAATCGCGCTGCGGGAGGGCTGCTTAATGGCCGCCCCATCGTGCTCCAACAATACCAATACGGCCATGGCTCAAATCACCTTTGCTTCAAAGCGCAGTTTCTCCACGAGTTCCGCAACCGAAGCCACTTTCTTGCCGGCCTGGCGTTTCGGCGGCTCGGAGACCTTCAGCACGCGAAGCCGCGGTTGAGGATCGACGCCCAACTCCTCCGGCCGCAAGGTCTCAATCGGCTTTTTGCGGGCCTTCATGATATTCGGCAAGCTGGCATAGCGCGGTTCATTTAACCGCAAATCGGTGGTGATGACGGCCGGCAGGCTCAGCGCGAGCGTTTCCAGACCGCCGTCCACCTCGCGCGTGACCTGAAGATTGTTGCCCTCAAGCACCACTTTGGACGCGAACGTCGCTTGCGGCCAGTCCAGCAGCCCGGCCAGCATCTGCCCGGTGGCGTTCATATCATCGTCGATCGCCTGCTTGCCCAAAATAATCAGCTCCGGGTGCTCGCGTTCGACAATGGCGCGCAAAAGCTTCGCCACCGCCAGCGGTTGAAGCTCCGCATCCGTTTCCACCAAAATGCCGCGATCGGCGCCCATTGCGAGCGCGGTGCGAATGGTTTCGGTGCATGCCTGGGGCCCGAGCGAGACCGCAATCACTTCGCTTGCCTGGCCGCGTTCCTTGATGCGGATGGCTTCCTCAACCGCGATTTCATCGAACGGGTTCATCGACATTTTCACGCCTGCGGTCTCCACCCCCGAGCCGTCGGCGCGCACGCGTACCTTTACGTTGTAGTCGACGACTCGCTTCACGGGCACCAGAATTTTCATACGCGTTCCATCTCCATCTTTTCTGCCGCTTGCGGGCAAAAGCTTAGTGATGGGCAAGCCCCGCTGTCAAACCACACGGGCGAATAGAAGCCTTACGAACGCCAGAGCTCCAGCAAGACCAAAAGCAACAGCAACGCGACCCCTTGCAAGATCACCCGCCATCGCATCAGCCGATTGGAACGGCGCGGATCCTCCCCGCGCGCCAGCCCCACAACCCCCGCCAGCAAGACCCCCAAAACCGCAATCATGACCAAAGCGAGAAGAACTGATAAACCTTGCCGCATCTGCGCCTCACTTTCAGTGTTGATGTAAGACGTCGCTTCGAAAAGGCACCCTTGCGCGTCCGAATTTTTGCCAAAGCCTGCCGCAAGGATGAAAGTGCCGTATATCAGCCCGGAGTTGCCATGATCCGTCCGCTTTTGCTGTTTCTGGTCCTAGCGGTTGCTCCCATAGGCCCGCTTTATGCGCAGACACCTGCGACAGATCCTGCTCCGCCTCAGTCTCAGCCGCAGCCCGCGCTTTCCCGCGCCGAGATCGAACAGGTTTTACACGTGCTGCAGGATCCCGCCGAACGCGCGAAATTGATTGCCGCTTTGCAGGTGCTGGCAAAAACCCCGGTTGTCGCCGGCCCTCCCGCACCGGGCCCTGCACCGGCACATCCGGCAGAAGCACCGAAACTTCCCATCCCGCTCACCCCACATTCTCTTGGCGCAGATTTGCTCCAAACTCTTGCCCAGCGAACTGCCGGAACCTTCACCGCGGCTATCCGGGCAGCGCAGTCTCTCACTAATTTTTCGGCTTTCTGGCAGTTTCTGCGCGAGACCGCCGAGCAGCCCCTGGCGCGAGAACGCGTTCTGAGGGTGAGTGCGCGGCTTCTCTTGATCGCCGGCTTGGGCCTTGCTTTGGAGGCCGTGGTGCGGCGCAGCGTGCGGCAGGCGCGCGCAAGGATCGTCGCGATGGCCCCGCCTATACCGGAAGAAGCAAAAGAAGAAGAGGAAGAGGAGAAAGAAGAAAAAGAAGAAACCGAAGAAACAGTAGGGAAAACGGAAGAACAGGCGAAAGAGAGAGCGACATCTCAATTCACCCGCGGGGAAACACCTGAGGCGAGTGAGGTTGAATCACATCGGCGCTTGCTAAGGCTTAGGATTTTAGTCCAACGCTTGCCGTTTGCGCTGGCCTATTTCGTGCTGGAACTTATCCCCATCGCAGCGTTTGCTGCGGTCGGATATGGCGCCCTCAGCGCGATGGATTTCGGCTTCACCACGCAATCGGCAATTCTGGCTGCGGTAAATGCCTATGTCTCTTGCCGCGTTGTGCTGAGCTTGTCGCGAACGCTGCTTGCCCCGACCCTGCCGCAGCTCCGGCTGCTTTGGATTTCCGATGCCACCGCGAGCTATCTCATGCGGTGGATGCGGCGGGCAACCTTGGTGGGTATCCCGGGCTACGCACTTACCGAAACATTGCTGCTGCTCGGCCTGCCCTACACGGCGCACGAAGCGCTTCTCAAGCTCGTCGTCTTGGTGCTTCACCTTTTTGCCATCACCATGGTGTTCCAAAAGCGGCGGCGCATCGCGGCATGGCTGCGCGGCCGTGAAGCCGATCAAGGGCCGCTTGGCGTGCTCCGCTCACGCCTTGCTTCCGTCTGGCACCTGATTGCAACCGTCGGCATTTTTTCGCTGTGGCTGGTTTGGGCCCTCGCGGTGCCCAACGGCTATATGCGGCTTTTACGTGTGTTCGCAGGCACCTTGGTCGTTTTGCTCGGAGGTCGAATCTTGACCTCTATGGTCGTAACGGCAGTTGAGCAGCGTATTCAACTGCAGGAAGACATGGCCCAGCGCCTGCCTTGGCTTGCTGAACGGATTCCCCATTACAGGCGTCCGGTGCGCTTTCTGATCTCTCTGGTCATTTCCGCTTTGGCCCTCTTCGTGTTGCTGGAAAGCTGGGGATTTGACGTCCTGGCCTGGTTCCAACGCGACACGCTCGGCGTGCGGCTGCTTTCCGCAGTGCAGACGATCATCCTGATATCCTTAAGCGCTTGGGTAATCTGGGAGGGAGTGAATCTTCTCATTTATCGCCGCCTGCACATGCTGACCCGGCAGGGTTATGCCGCGCGGGCAGCGCGCGTGCGTACGCTGATGCCGATGATCCGTTTTGCTTTGCTCGGCGTCTTGCTCTTGTTTGCCGGGCCGACGGCGCTTTCGGAAATCGGGGTCAATATTGCTCCGCTTTTGGCCGGCGCCGGAATCGTCGGCGTCGCGGTGGGTTTCGGCTCACAAAAACTGGTGCAGGACTTCATCACCGGCATCTTCCTCTTGCTGGAAAACGCCATGCAGGTGGGAGATTGGGTAACGGTTGCCGGCGTTTCAGGAACAGTGGAAGCGCTTTCCGTCCGCACCATTCGGCTGCGCGCCGCCGACGGCTCGGTGCACATCATACCTTTCAGCGCGGTCACGACGGTCAACAACGTCAATCGCGGCCTTGGCAATGCTCAGGTCAGCGTCACCGTCAGCGCGCGCGAGGATACCGACCGCGTGAGCGAAGCATTGCGCGAGATTGCCGCGGAACTTCGCCGGGATCCCAACTTCAGAAGCGGCATTTTGAGCGATTTGCAGCTTTGGGGCGTGGATAGCGTGACGGCATCGACAGTGACCATTGCCGGTCAAATCGTCTGTACCGATGCCTCGCGTTGGGCGGTGCAACGCGAGTTCAACCGCCGCCTCAAAAAGCGGTTCGAGGAATTGGGTATCGCGCTTGCCAATCCGACCCAAACCGTGCGGGTCGAAGTCGGCCCCGGGATTCCTTTGTTGGGTACAGACCAAGAGCCGCCGGTAGCCGGCACGCCCACTTCCGCTCGTGGCGCTGCCTCTCGGCCGCCGCGCCCGACGCCCGAAGAGATCGGAAGCGGAAATCGTCGGACAGCGTGACAGTCGCCGGCTACTCTTTTCAGGACTCTTCGGAAGCCAGGCTTTTGAGGAGCTCGAACACCCGTTTGCGCACCGTCGGATCGCCGATGCGATAGTAGGCGCGAACCAATTCCAAGGTTTCGCGCCGGCCCATCAGGTCTTCGCCGAAGGCCTCCTGGGTTTCCGCGAATCCGCCCGCGCGCCTGGCGGATGGCGCCCCATATTCCTTTGCCAAGGGTTCCGGCATGTCATCGAAGAAAAAACTCACGGGGACATCCAAAACCCGCGCAAGATCAAACAAGCGCGAGGCACCGACCCGGTTCACGCCGCGTTCATATTTTTGAATCTGCTGAAAGGTCAGCCCCAGCGCATCACCCAATTTTTCCTGTGACATCCCGAGCAAAGTTCGTCGCAGGCGGATGCGTGAGCCGACGTGCACGTCAATAGGGCTCGGCCGACTCTCTTTTTCACCTCGCTCATCGTTTTCCGGCATGACCTTTACGCCCTTCACGGCTTCCTCCACGAGCATTTCGGCCTCCTTCGCCTGACACGGAATGGGCTCTGCGGGAACACCGCAGCCACTGATATTACAACGTGAACACCACAACCTGCAATCGTTAATTCATGAAGCAAAATTCACATCGATTTTACGAAAAAAGAGGCACCCCGTCGCTCAAATTTGGTTTTTATACACCCTCGATCCGATAATGCCCAGGGCAAGCACAAAGCCTGCGAGCAGCCCGGGTATCCAGAGGCCGAAACGCGCGAAAAGCGGCGGCGGTAGCGACCCCGGCAGCGGCACGACAAGACTGCCTTCCCGGTTCAGCGCGATCCGAGCGATCTCATGCCCATGGGCATCAAACACCGCGGAAATGCCGGTATTGGCCGCCCGCACCAGCGGCAACCCTTCTTCCACTGCGCGCATGCGCGCGGCCGCCAGATGTTGCCGAGGCCCCGAGGAATTTCCGAACCACGCATCATTGGTCACATTCACCATCCATTGCGGGCGGTGAGCCTCGTCGATCACGGCATGAGGGAATATTGCCTCATAGCAAATGAACGGACCAACCGGGGCAAGCCCATCCCCATAAAGCGTTTGCGGACCAGATCCGGGAACGAACCCGCCCCCCGGCACAATTTGCACCGGCAGCGGCAACCAGCTGGGCTGATACTCGCCGCCCGGGACGAGATGCCATTTGTCATACACGCTGCCCACCGCGCCGCTTGGCGTAAGGGCAAACAGGCTATTACGCGGCCGTTTGTCGGCCCCAAACCGAACGGAACCGACCAGCGCCCAGGCAGATGCGGCGCGGCCCGCCGGATTGGCGGAAGCGGCAATGATGGAGCGCAACATGGCCGCCCCCTCCAAGGGATAAGGGCTTGCGGTCTCCGGCCAAACGACAACTGCTTTGCCAGACCCGACCTTGGCAATGGCCTCGGCGGTCAGAAGAATGTAACGGTCGAGAATTTGCTCAGCCCGCTCGGCGCTCCATTTCTCGCCTTCCGGAATATCGCCCTGCACCACCACCACGTTGAGCTTCGGTGCCGGCTGCGGGCGCTCGGAAAGCCGCAAGGCGCCCAAGCCGGCCCAGAGCGGTAGCGCGGCGGCCAGTGCCATCCAACCCGGTCTGCCGAGGCCGGGCAGGCCTGCCAGGAAAACGGTCACCAAGGTCAACCCCGGCGTGCCGATCCAGGCCAGCGGCTGCAACATGATATCGCCAAGCAAACCGGGGATAGCCCATACGCTTGCCCATGGGTTCCACGGAAAGCCCGAGGCGACGAACTGGCGCGCGAGATCGCCCAATGTCCAAAGCCCGGCCAGCACCAGAAGGCGCGGCAGACCGGCCCGGCTCAAGCGCGCCAAAGCGCACGGAACCGCGATGAAAACCGCGAGCAAGGCGGAAAGTCCGGGCACTGCCAGCGGCACAAACCACCAGAAGCGCGCGGTTTCGAACAGAATCGCATCGGTAATCCAGTAAAGGCCCAGCAAATGATGGCCGAAGCCGAACCAGAAGCCGAACCGGAACGCCGTTGCCGGCCGCGGCGCCTGATCGATCAACGTCAGCAAAGCCGGCACCGTGAAGAGCAAAAGCGGAATAATATGAAACGGCGGCAACGCACCGGCCGAAAACGCGCCCAGCGCGCCGGCGGCGACATCCGCCCGCCAGCCCGCCTCGGCCAGCGAAACCAAGCGGGTATTGCGAGGATAAACCGAGGCAAGGCCGAAAGCCATATTTCTACTCAAAGCGCTCGTTTGGCTTATTCAGAGCGAAGCCGCGGAAGAGCAGGGCTCAATCCAGTGCGTTGCGCAATTGCCGTTCATAATGTCGGTAGTATTTGTCGGTGACGAGATCGGTCTTGACCACGATGGCAACATCGATGGTGTTGAAGGCAGAATCGATCACGGCCCCGCTGCCGACAAAGCCGCCAAGCCGCAGATAGCCTTTGATCAAGGGCGGCAGTTGCGCCTGCACCCGGCGGGGGTCGAACGCTGCGGGGTCAAGCCGGCGCATCTCTACGTAACGATGCGGCAGAGCCCGCGGGCGGAGCGCGGGGGGAGCCAGGTGGTTATAAAAAAGATAGGTCAGCTCCGCGGCCAAGGCATCGGGATCGGTCCCCGGCAGGCTTGCGCAGCCGAACATCAAGTCAATCTGATGAAGAAAGACATATGCCGCTATCCCTCGCCAGAGCAGTTGCATTGCGGCGCTGTTGCGGTAAGCGGCATCCACACACGAGCGGCCGAGCTCCAAAAGCCGCCCGGGAAAGCGCAGAAGCGGCGAAATATCGTATTCGCTGGCCGAATAAAACCGGCCGACCTTCGCCGCCCCCTGCGTCCGAATCAGCCGGTAAGTCCCCACGACCCCCTCGGGCCCCGAGCCGAGCGCATGGTCCACAACTAAGAGATGATCGGCTACAGCGTCGAAAATGTCGCGGTCACGCCGACACTGAGCGGCCTCGGGCGAAGGGATTGCTCCCATTTCCTCGTAAAAGACGCGGTAACGCAGCGCCTGCACCGCATCAATCTCGGCTTGGTTGACGGCCAGGCGCACCCCCAGGTTTCCGGCGCGCAATTCCCCGAAGCCGGGGCCTATCATCGTGCCTCGCTGCAGCGGTTTTTCAGCGGTCATCGGCTTGTCCCGGCTCACTCTCATTCCACAACGGAGGCAGGCTCGCTTGCCGTGCGGAGGCGGCCGCGCGCCTTGCTGCGCGTTTGCTCCGATTTGGCCGCAGCGGATTTCGCCGCGTTCTCGCGCCGTCTTCCGAACAATTCAAGCCGCGTGGAAACAAGCTCAAAACCCAGCCGCGCCGCAATTTCGTGAATCAGGCGTTCGTGCTCGGGGTCGGCGAATTCAATCACCTTGCCGCTTTCCACATCGATCAGATGATAGTGATGGCCGTGCTCGGTCGGCTCATAGCGCGCGCGGCCGCCGCCGAAATCCCGCCGTTCCAAAATGCCTTTTTCTTCCAAAAGCCGCACGGTGCGATACACGGTTGCGATCGAGATATGGGCATCCAGGGCCAACGCACGGCGATAAAGCTCTTCCACATCCGGATGGTCCGAGGCCTCGGAGAGCACCCGGGCAATAAGCCGGCGCTGGCCGGTCATCTTCAATCCCCGCTCGATGCAAAGGCGTTCAATCCGTGATTCCATCCGGTTTCTTTCTCGCTTCCCCGGGGCAGAGCCCACCGGGCGAACATTTCAGTTAGGCACGATGCCCGCACGATAGAAGCTTGCACGCCCTCGTGCAAACCGAAGAACACATAAGGGCGCGAAGCAACGGGTTACTTGGCGCGGGCGTTTTCCCCGGCGCGCTTGCCCAATCCGATCTTTTTGGCCAGCGAAGAACGATGCTTGGCATAATTCGGCGCCACCATAGGATAATCCGCCGGCAGCCCCCAGCGTTCGCGATACTGCTCGGGGGTCATGTTATAGGCGGTTTTCAAATGGCGCTTCAACATCTTGAGTTTCTTCCCGTCTTCCAGGCATATGATGTAATCGGGGAAGACGGAGCGCCGAATCGGCACGGCCGGCTGCGGGCGATCCGGGACACTCGGTTGTTCTTTGCCTATATTTGCCAAGGTTTTGTATACTTCTTGAATAAGCGTGGGCAACGCATCAAGGGGAACGGAGTTATTCGCCAGATGCGCCGCTACGATCTGCGCGGTAAGTCCCAAGATATTCGAGTCAGCGCCAGGATTGGCCATTACTTTCCTCTGTTGCTTTAATACAAGTATCGGTTCAGCCATAACATGTAAAAGCCAAATGTGCTTCCCTGCAATGGACATTTCACAATAACATGGTACCCATGACGAACTCCGATGTTGCAGACCGGGTATTGGATATCACCGGCGAACGTTGCCCGATGACCTTTGTGCGCACCCGGCTTGCCCTAGACCGGCTTGCCCCGGGAGAAACCCTCCTCGTGCTCCTTAAAGGGGACGAGCCGCGCCGAAACGTGCCGCTTTCCGCCAAAGCGCTTGGCCATGAAGTCTTGGCCGAAGAACAGGATGCTGCGGGAATTACTCGGCTTTTGTTGCGCAAACGGGCGCCGAGGTGAGGGCAACGCGCATCACCCAAGCATCCGAGCCGTCCGCGTAGTAGCGCAAACGCTGCCCGACCGGAACAAAACCCAAAGCGCGATAAAGCGCATTGGCCCTCTCGTTCGTCTTGGCCACTTCCAGCGCCATACTTTTTGCCCCGCGGCGCGCCGCTTCCGCCATTGCTGCACAGAGCAGAGCCCGCCCCAAATTCTTGCCGCGTGCTTTCGGCGCAACAGCAAGTGTTAAAATCTCCGCTTCATCCGCAACGACCCGCGCCAATATCATGCCGCCCTCTTCCGCAAGAAAGCCGAACGTGCCCGGCAGGCGAAGTTGCGCGGTGATCGCCTCTGAGCTCCATGCCTCGGAACCGGCAAACACCGCGGCGTGAATCGCCGCCAGGAGCGGCGCGTGCACGAGCGAGACGGGGATCATCGCGGCGAAGAAATGATCACGCCACGGGCGCCGGCCTTGGCGGGCTTGCGGGGGCCCGAGTTGCCGGCGGGTCAAGATAAAGCGGCTCGGCGGCAAGCGGCGGAAGTTCGCCGCGGCTGCGTCGGGCCACGACAGAGGCGACAAAGCGCGCTTTCGGTGCGCGGAGATCGGTCAACATCACGTCGGCGCCACGGGCGGCAAGCCGGGCGGCAACCGCAATAGCCGCATCTCCGGCAATCGCAACAGGGCCGGCGGGCTCCGCAAGTTGCTCGAGCGCCACCGATTCCCGCTTTCCCGGCCGTTCCAAAAACACATGTCCACGATACGAATCGATTGCCACCCACAATTCTCGCCCGACAAGCGGTCGCGCCCCGCGGGCCAGTTCTTCGGCCAAAGCCTCCGCGACGGAAACGCCCATCACCGGGCAGCCCAGCGCCTCGCTCAGCCCGTACGCCAATGCAAGCCCCGCTCGAATCCCCGTAAACCGGCCGGGGCCGACGGTGACGCCGATGAGATGGATCTCTCCCGCACCCACCTCGGCAAGCACCCTCTCGACAAGCGGCGGCAGAGTCGCTGCATGGCCATTGCCGGAGGGGGGTACGATCTGTTCCGTAAGCACCTCTTCCTCCTGCAAAACCGCAACCGAGGCTGTGGCAAGCGCCGAGTCCAGAGCCAGCACGCGCATGCGCACTCCTTTCCAATCCATCCTTACCGCGGCAAGGCGGCGAGGGCTTTCGCCACTTCCGCCACCACGGGCGCCCAGGCACCGGGACGCGGCTGCCGAAAAAGGCGCATAGTGGGATACCACGGGCTATCGGTTCGGTTGAGCATCCAGCGCCAATCGGCGGGCTCCGACAACATCACCCAAACCGGCTTGCCCAGCGCCCCGGCAAGATGCGCCACGGCCGTATCGACCGTGAGCACCAAATCAAGATTGGCAATCAGCGCCGCGGTCTGGGCAAAATCCGTCAGATGCTGCGTCAGGTCGATCAGCTCGGGAAGCGTGCCCTTCAGGGCCGGGCGATCCTGCGTGGGAATAACTTTTTGAAGCGATACGAAACTCAGACGTTCCAGCCCGGCAAGCGGCGCCAGTTCGGCAAGCGGGAGGGATCGGCGCCGATCGTTCGGATGTTGTGGCCGCCCCGCCCAGGCAAGGCCGATGCGCAGGCCGCGCCCGTTCGGCTCTCGGGCAAGGCGGGCTGCCCAAAGCTCTTGGTCGGCGGGGTCCGGGGAAAGATAGGGAATGCGAGCGGTAATGCTGTCTTCCTGGACGTCAAACAGCCCGGGCAGGCTGGAGAGCAGACAATAGACGGCGTGCGGGGGGATTTCGCCCCACGTGCTATGACAGCTTGCCACTCCCGGAATGTTCCGAAGCAGCGGCAGAAGCTCCGGGCTGCAGCCCAAAACCACCTCTTGGCAACGCTCCGCGGCAAGAGGGATGAAACGGCAAAATTGTAAGGTATCGCCGTAGCCTTGATCGCCCACCAGCAAAAGCCGCCCCGTCGGCAAGCGCATGCCGTTCCAGGCGGGCGCCGTCATCGGCGGCAACATGCCTTTGGCCTGCTCAAGGTGATTTCGCCATTCGTATTCAAGCCAACCCGGCCGCCATTCCCCTCGCGCCAGAAGGATTTGCCCAATGGCCAGATGCGCCTCGGCATTCGCGGGCTCACGCGCGAGCGCCAGCAAAAAAGCGACAATCGCTTCATCGCGATTGCCTTGGTCGATCAATGCCTTGCCCAGGGTGATCAAGTAGCGGGCAGAGTGCGGAGCAAGCCGAACCGCTTCTCGTGCCGCAAGCACCGCCTCTTCGATGCGATATTGCATGCGGTAGAGCCCGCTCAGGTTGCTGAACCATGCCGCAACGTTGCGGTCTTTTCGTATCGCCCGCTCAATAAGGCCAATCCCCCGTGCGAGATCGCCGCGATGGCCGATAATGCCGCCCAGCAGCGCCAGAGCGGGAGGATAGTCTCGCTCCACCTCCAGCACGTCTTGGCAGATGCCGGCGGCTTCGTGAAAGCGCTTCGCAGAGACCGCAGCTTCCGCACGCTCAATCTGTTCGCGCAGAAACTGATCGCGGCTGCCCTGAGCCTCCGGCCTGCTTGGCCGGAACGGGGGCGATTGAGGCAAAGGCGGCGGCGATGACGATGACGACATGCTCACGAAGACAACTCCGCAACCACAGATAGCGCGTTTGGGAGGGAAACACAGCTACCATATCTGTTGACGGAAAAGAGGCGGCGGATGCTTAGATGAAGCATGATCGATCACATTTCCATCGGGGTGCGGGATTTGGAACGGGCCAAGCGCTTTTACGACGCCGTGCTCGGTGCGCTCGGCTACCGGCTCTTACGAACGGGGCAAGGCACGCTCGGTTACGGCGATGATGATGCCACCTTCTGGGTGGTGGAAGCACCCCGCCCGATCCCTCCGGATAAGGATTCCGGGTTGCACATCTGTTTTACCGCTCCCAGCAAAGCCGCCGTTGCCGCTTTTCACCGTTCGGCAATCGCCGCCGGTGGAGAGGATAACGGCCCGCCGGGTTATCGGCCGGAATACGGGCCGGATTATTATGCGGCCTTCGTAATCGACCCGGACGGATACCGGCTGGAAGCCTATTTCGGTCCACGCGGTTGACCGGAACCGGACGAGGAAGCCATGGCCCGCGCGGTGATTATCGACTGCGATCCCGGAACCGATGACGCCATTGCGCTTTGGCTTGCGCTCGCTTCCCGAGAACTGGATGTTCAGGCGGTTACGGTGGTGGGCGGCAATGTGCCGCTCACACGCACCTTGCCCAATGCCCTCGCAATTGTGGCGCTGGCCGGGCGCGCCGAGGTGCCGGTTTACGCCGGGGCTGCGAGGCCGTTGCTTGGTCGATTTACCGAAGCCGCAAGAGTGCATGGGGCGGATGGGCTTGCCGGGGTTGCTCTGCCGCCAGGCAAAGCGGCAGCGCCCGGAATTGCGGCAGATGCATTGCGCACGCAACTCCGCGCCGCCACGCAGCCGCTAACCCTTATCGGCATCGGCCCGGCCACCAATTTGGCGCTTGCGCTCGCCACCGAGCCCGCACTCTGCGAAAAGATCGAAGAAGTAGTGTTGATGAGCGGCGCCTGGGGCGAAGGCAACTTTACGCCCGCCGCCGAATTCAATGCGTTCAGCGATCCCGAGGCATTGGCCATCGTGCTCGCCGCGGCCCCGCGTGTTACTTTGGCGACACTCGACCTCACCGGCCAGGTTCTGGTCACTCCGGAACGCATCGCGCGGCTCCGCGCCATGGGAAGCGGGAATTGTCTTTCGGCTGCCTCAGCGATTTTGGAAGCGGTTGCCCCCTCGCCGCGCTTTCATGGCAAGCCGTTGCATGATCCTTGCGCGGTCGCTTGGCTGCTATGGCCGGAGCTCTTCACAACGCGCGAGGCCTTGGTCGCTGTCGAATGTGGAACCGGTCCGGGGCAAGGGCGAACGCATATCGACCGGTTTGGACGGTGTTCGGCCGATAGCATGTACCGTCCGGTGCGGTTGTTGGAAACATTGGATATCGAAACGTTCTTTGCGCGTCTCGGCGAAAGGCTTGCATATCTGCGTTAAGCGGCGGCGCTGCCGCAGACCTTGTCGAACGTTTACCTTGCGCTAAATCAACGTCAGAACGACCTGCCGGAAATACCCTTCAATCGTTCTTCCGTAATCAAGCGAAAAGCGAAGGAGGTGCGAACATGGCAAACGTAGCGATTGAAAAACAGAAAGAAACCGCTCCCGCTCGGCGATACACGGATCCTTGGGCGTCGTTGCGCACCGAAGTTGATCGGCTCTTCGATCAGTTCGCCCGCGGCTTCGGCTTCCCCTCTCTGCCGCGTATGTTCGATATGCCCCAGGTATTCCGCAGTGAGGCCGCCGGCGCCGAATGGCTTCCGGCTGTCGATGTGGTCGAAGATGAACATTCCTATAAGGTGACGGCGGAACTGCCGGGGCTTACGGAAAAAGACGTGCAGGTGACACTGAGCGGAGATGTGCTGACCATTCAGGGCGAGAAACGCTCTTCCTATGAAGAAACAAAAGGCAATGTTCACTTTGCCGAGCGGAGTTATGGGTCTTTCCGCCGCAGCTTTGCGCTGCCCGACGGAATTGATCGGGAGAAAATTTCCGCCGAGTTCAGCAACGGCGTGCTCAGCCTCACCTTGCCTAAGACTCCGGAAGCAAAGGCCGGGCAACGGACGATTGAAGTGAAGCCCGCACAACCGCAGGTGCAAAGCACATAAAAGCGGAACGAGGCGGAAGGAGTTTTCTCCCTCCGCCTCGCATCGCAGCGCCTTTTGCACGCGGTTCGCTAATTGCTCAGCACTTGCTGAACAGTGTTGAGGTTTGTGCTCATCGGGCCGAGTTGGAGCTGCACGGCACCGTTTTGCGTTGCCACGCCGCTGACCGTTCCTTCCACGGTGAACGGAAGCGCAACGGGCGTACCGCCGCTTGACATTCCATAGACCGCAACCGAATAGACGCCATCGGGCATTTGCGTGCCGGCATCGTTGGTGCCGTCCCACGTCCACGTATTGGCTCCCGCGTCGGATTGCAAAGTAACCGTGCGCACCTCTTGGCCTTGCGCGTTATAAATTGCAATGGCGACAGGTTGCGCCGAAGACGTGCTGAATTGCAAGGTGGCGCTGCCGTTTTGCAGCGGCAATTGATTGGATTGCACCAGCACTTGCTTGCCGACAAGCGAGGAAGCTTGAAGCATCTCGCTTCCCTGAGTCAGTTGAATCAGCTGCGAAAGGCTGTTGTTCGTATTGATTTGTTGCTGCACGGAAGCAAATTGCACCAATTCGCTCGTAAACTGATTGGTATCCATAGGACTGGTCGGGTCCTGATTTTGCAGCTGCGTCATGAGCAGTTGCAAAAATGAATTGAAGTTGTTGGTCAGAGAAGCAAGTGCCGCATTTCCTGTGGCGCTACTGCTTGCGCCGGATGTTCCGGATCCGCCGGCTGTAGAATTGCTGGCCGTATTTGCGCTTTGGGCGGCGGAAGCCGCGGCGGCATCAGCGGCGGCGGCAAGTTGGCTTTGTTGAGCGGCAACGGAAGCAAGGCTCATGGCTGGCATCCTTCTTGAAAAGATTTTCGGCAAAAGAAGAGTTCGTGCTCATGCGGTGATATCCACCCAATTTCGAAGCCTACGCGGTGCGGCGCTCCGGGCAGCCGTTAATTTTGAAGATTGGGTGGGTGCTGCGCGCGAAAGGCCCTCCGGCGTCCTTTGCCCCTCCCGAGCGGTTTCGTTGGCCGAACCGCCATGGCCGCGAGATCCTTGGGAAAACGCACCAAAGTCGCCGAACGAAGCCTCGGCGCTCGAGCGCTGCGGATGCCCCTGTCCCTGCCCGCCGGAACTCGTCGAGGCGGCAAAGTTTCCGGCTTGCCCCGCTGCCTGGGTCGGGCCGGCTTCGGCAAGGTGGAAAGAAAGGCTCCGACCCGCCTCGGGCAGGCCGGCCTGCGTAAGCGCTTGATGCAGCGCGGTTTGGTCTTGCAGGAGCAGGCGCAATGTCGCGGGCTCGCTCGCTGCAAGTTCAACCGTGATCGCGCCGTGGACGGTTTGCGTCAGATGAACCGAGAGATATCCAAGCTCGGGCGGAGAGAGAGCGAGCGTGAAGCCTTGTGCTCCGTTCGGGCCTGCCGCGAAGGACACCAGCGCTTCCGCAAGCTGCGCAACGGGCGTCGGAGGGCTTGCGCTCGTCGGCGGCGTTGCGGGTGCCGCCGGCGTCGGCGCGGCAGTCGGTGCGCTCGCCGTTGCTGCACTATTTGGTGGATTTGGAGGCGAGACGAAAATCGGCACCGAAGCGCCGGATGGCGGTGTCGCCTGGGGCTGGTTGAGCAGCGTCGGCGAATTTGCCTCCTGTCGCGCAGCCGCCGGCTGGGTGGCGGAGGAGCCGGGCAAAGCCGGCCCGGCTTGCGCAATCGCGCCGAAAGCAGGGGCTTTCGCGGGAGAAGCAGGAGAAGCAGAAGTAGATAAAACACCGTCCGTGCCGGAGGCCGAACGGGAAGCCGGAGCTGCCTCGCCAGCCGGGGCACGGGCCGATGCGTCTGCCGATGGTGCTCTTATAGCCGAAGAAGAGACCGGGTTCGTGGGCGCGCCGGCTCGCGGTGGTTGGGCGCCCGCTTGCGGGTTGGCAGCGTCCGCCGGGTTTGCCGCGCCAGCCGCAGCCCCGAGCGGGACGGCTGTGGGTGTGGGTGTGGGCAGAGCCGGCGCAGTCTCCGAAGTCGGACCGAGTGTGTGGGGAATCGCTGGTTCCGGGTTGGCAACGGGAGCGCTCGCGGGCGCAGAGGAGGAGGAAGAAGAAGAGGACGAAGGACCTTCTGCACCGGAGGGCAAAGGGGCTGGCGGAGCACTTTCGCCGGGAGAAGAAGGGATGGCCGACGCACCCATCGGCTCGGCTGCGATTGCCGAAAAAGCGACCAAATTCGTCCCTGCCCCATTGCCCGGTCGCGAAGTGACTGCTTGCGGCGGCGCAACGCTCGCTCCCGGAGGAACCGCGGCCGCATTGGAAGATGAAGGGTCCGGGAGCGCGCCGGATGCGTGCGAAGCAAGCGTGGAGGGCAAAGGAGATGGAGGCGGCGAAGGGAGCAAGACAGGCAAGGCTGAGATAGCCGAAGTCAAAGCGGGCTCGCCTTCCGCCTGCTTCTTTATCTCCTTTGGCAAAATCTCTTTTGGCAGAGCAAGTTCCGTCGGTGCGGTATTGTTGGCCTCTTTCAACGGATTTTGCTGGGACGGCCCCGCCTTCTCCGCGGCCGATGCCGGCACATCCGCCGGCTGCAAAAAGGTAAACGGATCCGAAGCGGAAGCGGAAGAAACCGCAGCATCGCCTTTGCTCGCCGCACTGATATGCAAGCCCGGCGTCGAGAGTGCTTGGCCAAGCGCGGAAGCGAAGTTTCCATCTCCGCTAAAGTTGGCATTGACCGCAAACACGTCCGCCTCGCCTCCGGCAAGAACAGGAGTCAACGCGGCAGGCGCAGCGCCCACGGAAAGCAGCGCCGATATCGGCTTTGCCGATGGCGAAAGTCCTGAAGAAACCGGAACAACGTTTTCGGGCATAAGTCTTCTTCCCCCGCCACTGGCGAATGCAAGCCGCGGGCCAATGATCGGCGCATGCATTCCGCCTCTCCGCGCCTTTCCGGGGTCTCTTCCCGATGCAATTTTTGCCGAACAAAACAGGGTGGGCGCGGCAATTTTTGCCGTGCCCTCCCCGGCTTGCGGCCGGCGAAACCGTGCGTTTACCACGGTCTGGTATTGGCATGATTTCTGCTTCCTTCGATGGATGCCACCGCGCCGGCCTATCTGTCGGCGCGGGATGATCAAGAGGAGGTTTGCATGTCTCTCTTTGGCGCGATGGACACGGCGGTCAGCGGCTTGTCTGCGCAATCCAGCGCGATTACCAATATTTCAAACAATGTCGCGAACGCGCAGACGGTGGGATACAAAAGTGTGGGAACGGCCTTTGTAGACTATCTGACCGTCAGCACGCCCACCGAGAACGGACCCGATTCCGTCGTTGCGAATCCCGAATATAACAACACGGTTCAGGGCACCATTACGCAGAGCACGGATCCGCTGGCGCTTGCCATAAACGGGGCGGGATTTTTTGCCGTGGCGGAAAGTGACGGCACCACCACCAGCGGCCAGCCCGTCTTCTCACAGCAACCCTATTACACGCGCGCCGGCGACTTTACCATGAACGCCAACGGCTATTTGGTAAACAGCGCGGGCGAATATCTCGAAGCATGGCCGGTGGATTCCACAACCGGAGCTGTGAATGAAACCGCGCTTGCGCCGGTGCAAGTCAGCCAAACCGCCTTTGCCCCGATCCCGACGGCGAATGTCACGCTGGCTGCGAATTTGCCGCTCAACGCGCCGGCCGGAACCCCTATGGCAACCCAGATCACCGTCTATGACGCGGCGGGAGCGACGCATACGCTCACTTTCAATTGGACGCAACCCTCAAGCCCCGGCAATCCATGGACACTGAGCGTGAGTGCCGACGGCAACCCGCCTTTCGCCACCGCGACGGTCGGCTTTAATAGCAACGGCACCATTGCGTCCATCAACGGCGCCGGCACGGCAGGGCAACCGGCGAACCTTACGCTGACCCCCAACCTCGGCACCGGTCCGCAGCCGATTACGCTCAATCTGGGAACCTTCGGCCAATCCAACGGCGTCACCCAGTTTGCCGGCACCAGCTACAATCTGGTCAGCGTCACCCAAGACGGCGTGCCGCCTGGAAGCTTCACCAGCGTTTCCATCAATACGGCAGGGCAAATCATCACCAATTACAGCAACGGCCAAACTCGCGTGATTGCACAAATCCCGCTGGTCACCTTTAACAATCCGAACGCTTTGCAAAGGCAAAACGGCCAAGCCTATCTGGATACCGCGCAAGCGGGCGCGGCGAAGTTTTCCAACCCGAATGCCAACGGCGCCGGCGGGCTGGTCACCGGAGCGGTGGAAAGCTCGAATGTCGATATCGCCACCGAGTTTACCAATTTGATTATCGCCCAACAGGCCTACAGCGCCAATGCGAAAACGATTACCGCCACCGATTCTCTGATGCAAACCACCATCAACCTCATTCAATAAAAAGCAGGAGCGAGTCGGACGCAACGCTTTCTTAAACAAGCGCGTATAACGATGATCGATTATGGGATTAGATAGCGCACTTGCCATCGCCTCGGGCGGTCTTGCCAACGTCGCCGCGCAGTTGGCGCTGGTTTCGCACAATGTCGCCAACGCTTCCACCGCCGATTTCGCGCCGGAGACGCTGCCGCAGTGGAGCCTCTCTGCCGGCGGGATGGGTATGGGCGTATTCACCGGCGAGGCGCAACGCACGATCAACTTGGCGCTTCAAGCAGAAACCTTCAGCCAAAACGGCGTTGTTTCAGCCTTGCAAACGCGAAGCAATGCGTTGCAGCAAATCGATGCGGTCCTGGGTAGCCCGGGCCAAAGCAACGATTTGCAAAGCCTGCTCACAAACTTGCAAAACCAATTCACCGCTTTGGCCGCCAATCCTGCAAGCGCGACGGGGCAAGCCCAGGTTGTAGCGTCTGCACAAGCCCTTGCGCAAGGGATCAACGCCTTGGCAAACGCCTACAATACCGGCCGGCAAAACGCCGAAAACGATTTGGTAAACGCGATCGGCCGGTTGAATGCGTCACTTGCCACGATCGGGTCTTTAAACCAGCAAATCGTAGCCGCACAAGCACAGGGGCTCAGCACGGCGGATCTCCAAAACCAGCGCGATCAAGCGATGCATACCGTTTCGCAATTGATCGGCGCCAAGTTCATTCCGCAATCGAACGGCGCGGTTTTGGTTGCCACGCAAAGCGGATTGGTATTGCCGACGGACGGCAGCGCCACTCTGAGCACCACGCCCGCGACAATCGGCCCCGCTTCCGCACCCGGCAGCGGTATTCCGCCGATTTTGCTCGGCGGGATCGATGTCACCCAGCAGCTCACCGGGGGTGAGATCGGCGCCGATATCACGCTGCGCGATTCCACCCTTCCCACCTATCAGGCCGAGCTTGACGAATTTGCCCAAAACCTTGCCGGCCGCTTCAACGCGGAAGGCCTACCGCTGTTTACCGATGCCGGCGGCAACATTCCCGCGGGCGGAGGCTCTCCGGTGCAAGCCGGCTATGTGGGCTTTGCCCAGGAAATCACGGTCAACCCGGCGGTTCTGGCCAACCCTGCCGCGGTGCGCGACGGCATTCCTTCGCAAAACACCACCGGGCAAGCCGGTTTCAGCACCTTAATCAACAATATTCTTACCAACACCTTCGGCGCCGGCACCCCGCCTGCCACAAATGTCAGCGGCCTCGGCCCGCTCGGCACCCTTTCCGCCCCGTTTGCGCAGCCCGCAACGCTTGGGGAATTTGCAACCGATATCGTTTCCTCACAATCGGCCGATGCAGCGTCAGCACAAAACTCCTTGACAACCGAGCAGGCCGTGCAAACGCATCTGCAATCGAATATGCCAAGCGTCAATATCGATAGCGAAATGTCGCAGCTTGTGGAGTTGCAAAACGCTTACGCCGCTAATGCCCGCATCATCGCTGCCACGCAGCAAATGTGGAACACTCTGCAAAATGCAGTCCCGTGATGAAGCAAGGTGATCATGGAAAGGAAATTTGTAACCTTGTGCCAAAAAACGGCGTCTTTTGGAGATACGGTTTGGCATTGATCGCGAAGCCGATTTTTGGCGCCGGCAAACGGAACGCAAGCGAGCCTAAGCAATGAGCGAAAGCAGCCTTTCCCCCCTTGGTCCCAGCAATTACGGCCTGCTCGGCCAGTTGATCGCAGATAACCAAACCATCCAGAACCGCTTGAATACGCTTTCGGAACAGGCCTCCAGCGGCTATATCGCAAATGACTTCGGCGGGCTTGGCAGCGGTGCCGCAATCGCGCTCGCGCTGACTTCGGAAACATCACAAAACACCGCCATCATCAACAGCCTGAACGCGGCAAGCACAACACTCAACGTAACGCAAACTGTATTGAAACAAATCAGCTCCATTGCGTCCAATTTCTCTTCTCAAATTTTGAGCGCAAGTACGGTGAACGCGAACCTGACCGTGCTCGCAACCTCGGCAGCGGCTGCTTTGCAGCAACTCGCTGGGCTTTTGAATACGCAAAACGGCACCAACTACGTTTTTGCCGGCACCGATTCATCCAATCCGCCGGTGCCGAATGCGCAAAATATCGCGTCCTCCGGCTTCGCCACGCAAATCGCAGCAGCCGTGGCGGGGCTAGGAACCAACGGCGCAGCGGCGACCATGGCAAGCATCCAGGCCATTGCAAGTTCCAACGCGGCCGGAACCTCGCCGTTTTCCACCAGCCTCTCGCAAGGCACGGCGCTGTTGCAAACCGTGCCCACCGGTTCCGGCGAAAGCATGGCCATCGGCGTTCTCGCCAATGTCAATGCGTCTCAGCCTTCCTCCGCTCCCTACTCGAGCGGCTCTTACATGCGAGACTTGATGGCAAGCCTCGCCACCATTGCCGCATTTGCGCAGCCTTCGGTGCAGGCCCAGGCAAACACGCCGGCGTTTCAAAGCCTGTTGAGCAGCGTTCAAACCCTTCTGAACGGGGCGATCTCCGGGCTTGCGACGGATGAAGGCGTGCTCGGCGTGGAGCAAAATCGGATTTCCTCTACGCAAAGCCTGCTTTCCGATACCAACACGGCATTGCAGACGCAGATTTCCAACGTGGAAGACGTGAACATGGCGGCCACGCTCTCCAATCTCTCCGCCACGCAGACGCAGCTTGAAGCTTCTTATAAGTTGATCGCCAGCACCGCCACGCTTTCGCTTGCGAATTACCTCTAAAACCGGTCGGTCATTTGCTTTGCCCAACTCGGCCTGCTGCGCAATTTGCGTAGGAAGAACGCGCGAAATCGCATAGCATCGCATTTACGGCTGATACGGATGCGCTCGTACCTGCTTACCGCTCCGGAAAAGGCCGCAAGCTTATCCTTTCAACCTCTGCGCACTTGCGCTTTACGGCTCGTGCAAAGCGAAAAAGCCGCTGCGGAAACTGATCCAATTGCTCCGGATTAACGCGTAACAGCCAAGCCAAATCACCGCAGCTACCAACGTCGTGGCAAGCAGCTTACGCCCGAGCAAAGGGCGTTTGGGCGCCCCACGCCAGCCGCTCGCGGCATCGGGCTCGGCTTCCGGCTCCGTGCCGAAGGGGAGTACCGCAAACAGCACCACCCACCAAATCAGCGCATAAAGCACGACGCCGGTAAACCAATCCATGGCCTTGTGCCCTCATATGCGAAGGATATGCACATCCACGAGCGGCCGCTTCGTCAAATGCCGGGAAAGAACGCGGCGCAGCGCGGTTTTGGCAGCCTCGGCAAAGCTTCTATGGTCGCTCCGCACGGCAAGCGGAAGTTCGGCCAGTGCATCGGTAAATTCTGAAAGCACGCGCTCGCCTTCAGGATCGCCGAGCTCGAACAATCCCGGCGCGGAAAGCTGCGGCTCGCCGCGCAACCGGCCGGCGGCGTCAACGGCAAGGCTTGCCACCACCGCTCCGTGAAACAGCATCCGGCGCCGGGCCGACATCACCTCGCCCCCCAAGGGCAGCAAGCGATCGCCGTCCCGGACCAATCGCCCGACCGGTGCGCTATCCACCACTTGCGGCGTGCCGGGCGCAAGCCGGAGGATATCGCCATCTTCCAACATAATCGGCGCCACTCCAAGCTCTTTGGCAAGTTCGGCATGCGCGGCCAAATGCCGCCATTCGCCATGCACCGGCACGCTCCAGCCCGGACGCACCAAGCGGTAAAGCCGCCGCAGTTCATCGCGCGCGGGGTGGCCCGAGACATGCACCATGTGGTCACGATCCGTCATCAGCCGCACTCCGCGGCGCACCAGCGCTTCTTGCACCGCGATAATCGCCTGTTCGTTGCCCGGAATGATGCGGCTGGAAAACACCACGGTATCGCCTTCACTCAGCGCAATACGCCGATGCGTATCGGCGGCAATCCGCGCCAAGGCCGAATTCGGCTCACCCTGGCTGCCGGTCACCAACAGCAAAGCTTTTTCATCGGGCACGGAACCCGCATCGTCTTCGGTCAGGAATTCCGGGATGCCTTTCAAATAGCCCGAGGCGCGCGCCGCCGCTTCCAGCTTGCGCAGGCTGCGTCCGACCAAAATCACCGAACGGCCGGAAGCCTGGGCGGCCAAAGCGATGCTCTCAATCCGCGCCACATTGCTGGCAAAGCAGGTGACAACCACACGTCCACGTAAATTGCGCACCAACGCGGTAAGGCTGCGCCTGACATCCGCCTCCGACCCGGAATGCCCCTCCACCACCGCATTGGTGGAATCGCAAACCATGGCCAGAACCCCTGCTTCGCCCAGCTTGGCGAAAGCTTCTTCATCCGTCGGCGGGCCGATCAGAGGCTGCGGGTCGAGCTTCCAATCCCCGGTATGCAACACCGTGCCATGCCGCGTGGTGATGGCAAGAGCCTGCGCTTCCGGGGTGGAGTGGGTGACCGGAAGGAACCGCACCACAAACGGGGGCAAGTTAAGCACGCCGCCCGGCTGCACCACAATCAGCGGGACTTCCTTCTCCAGTTTTTCCTCGGCAAGTTTTGCTTGCAGCACGGCAGCGGCAAACGGCGTGGCGTAAACCGGGCAACGCAAAAAGCGCCAAAGCCAAGGAACGGCACCCAAATGGTCCTCATGCGCATGCGTCAGCACCAGCCCGACCAAATCCTCATGCCGTTCGGCAATGAAGGCGGGATCCGGCATCATAATCTCGACTTCGGGCAGCGCGCTGCCGCCGAAGCCGATGCCGCAATCCACGGCAAGCCAGCGGCCATCACAGCGGTAAAGGTTAAAATTCATGCCGATCTCGCCGGTTCCGCCCAAAGGCAGAAAGGCAAGGTCTTCCGAGTCCAGGTTCATCATCAAAATTCGTCAGTGGCGTTTAAGCCGTCGTCAGGCTTGCTCATGCTCGCTTGCGCGGCTGCGCTCATGGGAGAAAACCGGGCACGGGTTCCGTTCCACCAGCAGGCGCAGCCCATCCAGGGTTAAATCGGCATCGGTATATTGAATGGCCATGGTGGCCCCGGCAAACAAGGGCGCCAAGCCGCCGGTCGCCACCACCTTGAGCGGTGCGCCGTACTCCGCTTGAATCCGTGTCACCAAGCCCTCGATCAACCCGACATATCCCCAATAGATGCCCGACTGCATGGCCGGCACCGTATCGCGCCCGATCACCGACTGCGGACGGCCGATGCCGATACGCGGAAGCCGTGCGGCCGCCTGGTGCAGCGCCTCGATGGAAAGATTGATACCCGGTGCAATCGCCCCTCCCAGATAGGCGCCGTCGGCATCCACCACGTCAAAGGTCGTGGCCGTGCCGAAATCGATCACAATCAGCGGGCCGTGATAACGCTGATGCGCGGCAAGCGCATTCAGCAGACGGTCGGCGCCGACCTCGTCCGGTCGGTCCACCCGTATCTCAAAACCCCAGTTGAGGCTTGCGCGCACCACCAGCGGCTCAACCGTGAACCACTCCCGGCACAGCCGACGCAAATGGTAAAGCGCGGCGGGAACCACGGTCCCGATCACGGCTTTGTCGATATCCGACGGTCGAAGCCCGGCGTGTTGCAACAGCGCCAGCAACCAAACACCGTATTCATCCGAGGTGCGCTGTGACTGCGTGGCCACCCGCCAATTACCGCGCCAGGCGTGCCCGTCATGAACCGCAAAGACGATATTGGTATTGCCGGCATCAATAGCGAGCAGCATTGTTTTCCTTCTCTCGGGTTGCGGGGGCAGAGAATGCAGGGGCGGCTCTAGGCTCTCCAAAGAGAATTTCCCCGGTTGCCAAGCTCCGGATGCCTGCCTCCGTCTTGAGGACCAGGGCAAAGCCTTCGGTGAGACCGGCAAATTCTCCGGCTACAATTTCATCTCCGACACGAACGGTAAGCCGGCTTCGCAGCGGGTGCGCGTGCGCGAGCCAGGCCGCGCGGATCGCGCTCCAGCCTTCGTGCTCTCTTCGCGACCGCCAATACCCAAGCTGTGCCAGCACCGCATGCGCAACCGCCTCAGGCGCGGGCGGCGCAATGAGCTCGGCGAGTGCGGCCGTCGGCCGATCCGGCAAGGAAGGGGCAATCGCCAAATTGGCGCCGAACCCGATGACCAGAAACGCCAGCCTGTCGGATTCACCTGCTCCGGTATTGATCAATACGCCGCCAAGTTTTCGGCCTTCGAGCAGCACGTCATTGGGCCATTTCAGTTGCAGCTTCGCCCCCTCGGCGGGGATAAAGCGCTCCAGCGCCTCGAGCAAAGCAAGCCCGGCAAGCAAAGCAAAACCTCCCGCCTCCTGCAACGGCAACGATTCGCGCAAAAGGACGGAAAGGTGCAAATTGCCGCGCAAAGATTGCCAATTTCGCCCGCGGCTTCCGCGCCCCTCGGTTTGCTCGCGCGCGAGCACCGCAAACTCTTCCGTGGCGCTCTCTTGCGCTTTGTTCAGACAGTAATCCTGAGTAGAACCCACGCTTTCGAAAACGCGGAGCGGCGGCAAGAAGAACCGTCCCGATTGCGTGGAAGACCTCACCCGAAGAGCGCCTTTGCCGCGAGGTCAGCCGCGGAGATGAACGGGCCGGCAATGGCCAGAAAAAGCACGGTGAACAATGCCGTAGCTCCACCCGCGATCGAGATTGCAGGATGACGCACATCGAAGCGTGCCGCCGGCTCATCAAAATACATCACTTTGACGATGCGAATATAGTAATACGCTCCAACCACGCTGGTGAGCACGCCGATAATGGCCAGCGTCCATTGTCCGGCTTGCACGGCGGCCAAGAACACATAGAATTTTCCGAAAAAGCCGGAAAGCGGCGGAATACCGGCAAGGCTGAACATGAAAATCGTCATGAGAAGCGCAAGCGCCGGATCGGTGCTGGAAAGCCCGGCCAAATCGGCAATCGCCTCCACGGCCATTCCGCGCCGCCGCATCGCCAAAATCACGGCAAACGCCCCGGCGCTCATCACCATATAGACCAAGAGGTAAATCAACACGCCGCGCACGCCGGCCTCGGTTCCCGCGGCAAGCCCGATCAGCGCATATCCCATGTGGCCGATGGCGGAATAAGCCATCAGGCGTTTGATGTTGACCTGTCCGATGGCTCCTAATGCTCCAAGCACCATCGAGGCGATCGAAACCAGCACCACCAACTGCTGCCATTGCGCCAGCAAGTGCCCGAAAGGAACGATCATGGTTCTGAGCAGCAGGCCCATCGCAGCAACTTTTGGAGCTGTTGCGATAAACGTCGTTACCGGCGTCGGCGCGCCTTCATAAACATCGGGCGTCCACATATGAAACGGCACGACCGAAACCTTAAACGCAAGTCCCGCCAAGACGAACACCACGCCGACGACAAGACCCGCCGATACACTCGCCGGAGTAGCGAACGCGCGCGAGAGCCGGGCAAAATCCATGCTGCCGGAAAAGCCGTAGACGAGCGAAATGCCGTAAAGCAGCAGGCCGGAAGCCAGACACCCCAGCACGAAATACTTAAGCCCCGCCTCCGCCGATCGCAGATCATCGCGCGCGAATGCGGCGAGCACGTAAATTGCCAATGATTGCAGCTCTAGGCCGAGATAGAGCGACATGAGATTGGTGGCTTTCACCATCACCATCATGCCGACGGCTGCGAACACGATTAATACGGGAAATTCGAAACGGTAAATGCGTTGCAGCTGGTTGTATTCCAGAGACAGCATAATCGCGAGCGCGGCGCCGACGAGAATCAGCACCGCAAGAAACGTGCTGAAAGCGTCGGAAATCAATTGGCCCTCATAACCCTGGCCGCGACTTCCGGAAACAACCAAAACGCCCGCAAGAACCAACGCGCCGATGGAAAGCATACTCGCAAGCAAGGGGTTTTCCCGCTTCTGCGCCACGCCCAAAAGCAGGATTGCCATGCCGCACACCGCGAGCACAAGCTCGGGAAGCGCAACGATCCAATTCATCACAACGGCACTCATTCGTGTACGCTCTCGTCTTTCGCAATGGCGGCAAGCCGTGCGGCCGCCGGCAATTTCACGCCGCTCGCGGTGCGGCTTCGCACTTCCGGGGCAATCAGCGCCGCACGGTGGCTTTCCACGAGAAGTCCGGCGGAAGCATCGAAGAACCGGGTAAAGCTTGAGGGATACACGCCCATCCAGAGAGTAAGCACAACCAGCGGCGCGAAGACAAAAACCTCGCGGGGCGAAAGATCCGCGATATTGCGGAGATCCAACTTCGTCAGCCGGCCGAAGATCACCCGCCGATAAAGATAAAGCATATAGGCGATTCCCAATATCATTCCTGTGCTGGAAAGAAGTGCCAGCCAGAAATTCACGCGTAGCGCGCCGACGGCAACCAAAAGCTCGCCGACAAAACCCGAGGTTCCCGGAAGGCCGGAACTTGCCAACATAAATATCATAAAAACCAAAGCGTAGCGCGGCATCCGGTCTGCCAAACCGCCATAGCGGGCAATTTCGCGGCTGTGGATGCGATCATAAACGACGCCGACAACGAGGAACAACGCCGCCGAGACCACACCGTGCGAAAGCATTTGCACCAATGCGCCGGTGATTCCCTCGATGTTGAATGAAAAAATGCCGATGGTGACCAAGCCCATGTGCGCAACGGAAGAATAAGCAATAAGCTTTTTCATATCCGTTTGCGCCAAGGCAACAAGGGAAGTGTAAATTACGGCCACAACCGAAAGCGCGTAAATCAGCGGCGCGAAATAGGCCGAAGCTTGAGGAAGCATCGGCACGGAGAACCGCAAGAAGCCGTAGGCCCCCATTTTCAGAAGCACTCCCGCGAGAATGACCGAGCCCGCGGTAGGTGCCTCTACGTGCGCGTCGGGCAGCCAGGTGTGCACCGGCCACATCGGAACCTTGACGGCAAAAGAGGCAAGAAACGCCAGAAACAGCCAATATTGCATATGTGCGGGGAAGGATGCGTGCAGCAGCTCGGTAATATCGGTCGTGCCCGCCGTGTACCACATGGCCAAAAGCGCCAGCATCATCAGCACGGAGCCGGTCAGCGTAAAAAGAAAGAACTTGAACGCGGCGTAGACGCGACGCGGGCCGCCCCAAACCCCGATGATGAGATACATCGGAATGAGCACGCCTTCGTAAAAGATGTAAAAAATAATGAAATCCGTCGCGGCGAACATGCCGACCATCATGGTTTCCATAACCAAAAAGGTCAGCATGTATTCGCGAACATGGGTTTTGACCGATTCCCAACTCGCCAAAATGCAAATCGGGGTAAGGAAAGTCGAAAGCAGCACGAATAGGATACTGATCCCATCCACGCCCATGCGGTACTTCACGCCGAGCGAAGGCAGCCAATCCACCGTTTCGACGAATTGAAAACCGGGTTGCGCCGGGTCGAAATCCCACCACAGAATCAAGGACAGCGCCAGCACGATAAGGCTTGTCCAGAGCGCCGACCAGCGCGCATTCGCCGCAACGGTGGCTTCATCCCCGCGCACCAGCAACATAATGGCCGCACCGGCAAGCGGCAGAAATGTAATCAGAGACAGAATAGGAAATCCGGCGGCATTCATTGTTTCACCGTAGCAACAGGAAAATGCTCAGGAGCGCAACAAGGCCGATCAACATGGTGAAGGCATAGACGGCAATAGAGCCGGTTTGCAGTTTCACCGCCTGCGCGGAGGATTCGGTTGCCAAGCTCGCCACACCGTTGGGCACGCCGTCGATGATCGTGGCATCGGCAACTTGCCAGAGCATCCGGGCAAGCGCGAAACCCGGACGGACGAAGATGGCATCGTAGAGCTCATCAAAATACCATTTGTTCAAAAGGAAAAGGTAAACCGGACGGAAGGTGCGGGCCAAGATATTGGGCAAAAGCGGCATTGCGATATACATCGCATAGGCCAGCACAATCCCTAAAAGCCCCATGACCACCGGAAGTGTCCCGATTGTCGCGGGGACCTTTTCCATCGCTTCCAGAACGTTGTTCCCGGCTGCGTTGACGATGGAACCTCGCCAGAAGTGCGGCCAACCGGATCCGATGAACAAATCGCGAAAACCCATGCCGGAAAAAATCGCCCCAAGCGAAAGCACGCCTAGAGGAACCGTCATCACCGGCGGGCTTTCATGCACGTGCGCAAGAACATGCGCCTCAGCGCGAGACTCTCCATGGAAGGTCATGAACAGCAGCCGCCAGGAGTAGAAGGCGGTAAGAAACGCCGCCGCCACGCCGCAGACAAAGCCATAGCGCGCGGCCGCGCTTCCGGCGCTAAACGCGGCTTCCAGAATCGCATCTTTGGAATAATAACCGGCAAAAATCGGAAGGCCGGCCAAGGCGAGGCTGCCCACCCACATCACTGCATAGGTATAAGGAATTTTCCTCCACAACCCGCCCATTTTGCGCATGTCTTGCTCGCCGCTCATGGCATGAATCACCGAGCCCGAGCCCAAGAACAAAAGCGCTTTGAAAAAGGCGTGCGTAATCAGATGAAAGATCGCGACCTGATACGCCCCAACCCCGGCCGCGATAAACATGTAACCCAATTGCGAGCAGGTGGAATAAGCGATCACGCGCTTGATGTCGTTCTGCGTGCAGCCGACGGTTGCGGCAAAGAGCGCTGTGCTCGCTCCCACCACGACCACAATCTCTTTTGCTATAGGCGCGGCTTCCATCACGGGCGACATGCGCGCCATCAAAAACACGCCGGCCGTGACCATGGTCGCTGCATGAATCAAAGCCGAGACCGGGGTGGGGCCTTCCATCGCATCGGGGAGCCAGGTGTGCAGCCCGATCTGCGCGGACTTGCCCATCGCGCCGATGAACAGCAAAACCCCGATCACCTCGAGAGAGCGATAGTTGTGCCCGAAGAGCACGTAAGAATCCGACATGTGGCTCGGAACCGCGGCAAAGATCGTGGAAAGTTCAATCGAGCCGAAACGGAAAAAGGTCAGCGCAATTCCGATCACAAAAAACAAATCGGCGATGCGGTTTACGACGAATGCTTTAATGGCCGCCGCGCATGCGCTCGGACGATCATACCAGTAGCCGATCAATAAGTAGCTGGCCAAACCGACGCCTTCCCAGCCGAAGAAGAGCTGGGCGAGGTTGTCGGCCGTCACCAACATCAACATCGCAAAACTGAACAACGAAAGATAGCTGAAGAAGCGATAGGTCGGGTATTCGTCATGCGCCATATAGCCCACGCTGTAGATGTGGATCAGCGTGGAGACCAGCGTAACCATCGCCACCATCACCGCGGCCAAGGTGTCGTAGCGAAGCGCCCAAGGCGCGCGAAAACCGCCGACATCGAACCAGCTTGCGATCGGAACAACCCCCGGAGTCGCGCCCCCCCAAACCAAATCGGCAAACGCCACCGCCCCGCAAACTGCCGCGAGCACCATGCAGAGAATGGACGTCAACTCCGCCGCGCGATCGCCGATCGCGCGTCCGAATAAACCGGAGATCACCGAGCCCACGAGAGGCGCAAAAACCGCAACGGCGTAGATCATCTCAGCCCTTCATGAGGTTGACGTCTTCGACTTCGATAGAGCCGCGACCGCGGAAGTAAACCACCACGATGGCAAGCCCGATCGCGGCTTCCGCCGCCGCGACGGTCAACACGAACATCGCCAATACTTGCCCGACAAGATCGCCGAGAGAGGCGGAAAAGGCGACGAGGTTCAGATTTACCGCAAGCAGGATCAGCTCGATCGACATCAAGATAACAATGATGTTTTTTCGGTTAAGGAATATCCCGAATACCCCAAGCACCAACAAAATCGCGCTGACGGTAAGATAATGCCCGATCCCCACTGCCAACATGATCAATGCCCTTCGGTTTCCGATTGCGCATGCGAAGCGGCAAGCATCGGTGATTCCGCCCCCTCATGTGCGGCTTCTCCGCGATCCTCGCTGATCGCTTTGCTCATTCTGATACCGATCTCGTCCGTTCCGGCGAATATCGGCACCTGCAGGATTTCCAAGGTATCGCGGACTTCTCGCTCAAGCTGCACGCGGATAATCTGTCTCCGCGGCATGCGGCGCTCGCGCAGCGTCAGCACGATCGCGCCGATCATTGCCACCAAAAGCAAGAGGCCGGCTAACTGAAACAGCAGGATATTGTGGGTATAAAGCTGCTCGGCCAAGGCGGCGGTGTTGGAAATATTTGCCGGAATCGGCGCGCTACGCCACTGCGGCGCTTCCGGAAGAAAGCGCCAGCCAGTCAGCACCATGGTGAGCTCGATCAAAAGCACGGCGCCGACCGTGGCGCCGATCGGCGCATAGCGCTGGAACCCCTCGCGAAATTGCACAAAATTGATATCCAGCATCATCACGACGAAAAGAAAAAGAACCGCAACCGCGCCCACGTAAACAATCACCAAGATCATGGCGAGGAACTCGGCGCCCGCCAACAAAAACAAGGCCGCGGCGTTAAAGAACGCAAGAATGAGAAACAACACCGAATGCACGGGGTTTCTCGCGGTTACCACCATCGTGGCCGCAGCCAACATAATCGCTGAAAACACATAGAAAGCCGCCGCCGCGATCATCCCTCAACCCCGTTGCCGATCACTGCTTTTCCCGCACCGCACGTTTTCTTCGCTATCCGTTGAACTCTGCTCACCGCCATGGCTCTGCCGCCTCTTTCATCGATACGGGGCATCGAGTTCGAGCCGCTTTGCGATTTCCGCCTCCCATCGCTCGCCATTCGCCAAAAGACGTTCCTTGTTGTACATCAGTTCCTCGCGCGTTTCCGTGGCGAATTCGAAATTCGGCCCTTCCACGATCGCATCCACGGGGCAGGCCTCTTCGCAAAGGCCGCAATAGATGCATTTCGTCATGTCGATATCATACCGCGTCGTGCGCCGCGAACCGTCCGCGCGCGGCTCGGCCTCAATGGTGATGGCCTGCGCCGGGCAAATCGCCTCGCATAATTTGCATGCGATGCATCGCTCTTCCCCGTTCGGATAGCGGCGCAGCGCGTGCTCTCCTTTAAACCGCGGGCTGATGGGGTTTTTCTCGTAAGGATAGTTGATGGTCGCCTTCGGCTTGAACAGGTAGCGCAGCGTCAGCAGCAACCCGGCCCAGATCTCGCCGAGCAAAACCGTGCGTGCGGTGCGGTCTAGCGTCGCCATGTGTCGGGTTCTCTCGATTGCACTATGCTCCATGCGGCGCCCACCCGGTTGCCAGCAACACCGCCGCGGTCAGAACCAGCCAACCGAGCGAAGCCGGTAGAAATACCTTCCAGCCGAGCCGCATGAGCTGGTCGTAACGATAGCGCGGAAATGTCGCGCGCGCCCAGAAGAACACAAACAAGCAAGCGAACAGTTTCAGGATAAACCAAAGCGGGCCGGGCAGCCAAGTAAACGGCGCAATGTTCAGCGGCGGCAACCATCCTCCCAAAAACAGGATGGTCGTCATCGCGCTCATCAGCAGCATATTGGCATATTCCCCAAGAAAGAACAGCGCAAAGGCGAGCGCACTATATTCCACGAAAAACCCGGCTACGATTTCGCTTTCCCCTTCCGGCAAATCGAAGGGCGAGCGATTGGTCTCGGCAAGGCCGGAAATGAAGAAAATAACGAACATCGGCAGCAGCGGCACACAAAACCAAATGTGTTTCTGCGCAAGCACGATGTCGTTCAGATTAAGACTGCCGGCACACAACAGAACGGTCACGATCACAAAGCCGATCGCCACCTCATAACTCACCATTTGGGCAGCGCTGCGCAGCGCTCCCAAAAACGCGTATTTGGAATTGCTTGCCCATCCGGCTATAATAATTCCATAAACGCCAAGCGAGCTGATGGCGAACAGATACAAAATCCCGACATTGATGTTCGCCACCGCCCAGCCGTCATTCACCGGCACCACCGCCCAGGCCATCAGCGCCAAGGTCAGCGATACGATCGGCGCCAGAAGAAACAAAACCCGGTTTGCGCCCGCCGGGATGATCGTCTCCTTCATCAACATTTTTAGCGCATCCGCAAAGGGCTGCAGCAAACCGAACGCGCCCACAACATTGGGCCCTTTGCGAAGTTGAATGGCCGCAAGCACCTTGCGTTCCGCCCATGTCGCGTAAGCGACCGCCAGCAAAAGCGGCACCAGAATCGCCAGCGTTTGCAAAACAATGCGAACAAGCTCGCCGAGCGGGGTTTGAAAAAATGCAGCCACGTCTTTACTCCGCTGCGATAGGCATGTTGGCGCGCAGTGCTTCTTGGCACAAGGCCATGGTGGGGCTGGCCCGGCTGATCGGATCCGTGCGGTAATAATCGGAAATAGGCGATACAAACGGCGCATCCGTCAGCGCCTGTGCATCGCCTTTCGGCCCGGAGAGATCCGCGCAGCCCCGGCGCGGGCATTCATCAATACGCCCGAAGATCGGGTTCTCCGCTTCAAGCTTGGCCCGCAAGCTTTCCAGATCATCATACGGCAACGGCTTGCCCATCACCGCGCTGAAGGCGCGCAAAATTTTCCAATCCTCGCGCGCATCGCCGGGCGGGTAAACGGCAAGCGCGCCGCGTTGCACCCGGCCTTCGGTGTTCACATAAGTGCCGTGCTTTTCGGTATACGCGGCCCCGGGCAAAATCACATCCGCCCGGCTTGCCCCGCGATCGCCGTGATGGCCTTGATAAATCACGAATGTCCGAGGGCCGATCCGCTCGATCGGAAACTCATCCGCCCCCAGCAGCCAAAGCGCATCCACCCCATCATCCAGCATCGCGTCCAGCGACTTGCCGCCCTCCCCAGGCAGGAAGCCGAGATCAAGTGCCCCCACACGGGCGGCGGCGGCGTGCAAAACATTGAACCCGTGCCACTCCGGTCGCAACAGGCCGGCTTTGCGGGCAAGCTCCCAGGCAGCGGCCAACATGGCTGCGCCGTCCGCCCGCGCCAACGCCCCTTGCCCCAGAATCAGCATCGGTCGCTCCGCCGCTTGCAGCCGTTTCAGGAACGGATGCGCTTCGGCCAGCAATTGCGCCAAAACTTGCGGAGAGTTTCCAAGCCATTCCACGGCGTAAGTCAGCTCCGCCGGCTCCCCGATTGCCGCAACCGGGAAATTCCCAGCAAGCCAGCGTTTGCGGATGCGGGCATTCAGCACGGGCGCTTCGCGGCGCGGGTTGGTGCCGATCAAGAGCAGAGCATCGGCGTCTTCGATCCCCGCAATCGTGGTGTTAAAGAGGTAAAAATCCCGCCGGCTTGCATCGAATTTCTCGCCGAGCTGGCGGCAATCAAGATTGTTGGAGCCAAGCTGCTGCATGAGATGTTTCAACGCCAGCATGCTTTCGGCATCGGCCAGATCTCCCGCCACCGCACCAATCCGCGCGCCGTTCAACCGGCCGAGCCGATCGGCAATTGCCGTAAAGGCTTCTTGCCAACTCGCCTCCTCAAGCTTGCCGCCGCGCTTCACCCACGGACGATCAAGCCGCCTGCGGCGCAAGCCGTCCAATGCAAAACGCGATTTATCGCCAAGCCACTCCTCGTTCACATCCTCATGCAACCTCGGCACGATGCGAAGCACTTCAGGGCCGCGGGAATCGATACGGATATTGCAGCCAACCGCATCGAGAACATCGATGCTGTCGGTCTTCACAAGCTCCCAGGAACGCGCGACAAACGCATAAGGTTTGGACGTCAGCGCACCCACCGGACAAAGATCTATAATATTGCCTGAAAGTTCCGAAGTCAGCATGCGTTCGATGTAATTGGTAACTTCCATGTTCTCGCCGCGGCCGGTCGCGCCAAGCTCCGGCACGCCCGCAATCTCTTGCGCGAAACGAATGCAGCGCGTGCAATGAATGCAACGCGTCATCACCGTTTTGATCAGCGGGCCGAAATATTTGTCGCGCACCGCGCGCTTTTGCTCGCGAAAGCGGGACCGATCAAGCCCGTAGGCCATGGATTCGTCCTGCAGATCGCACTCCCCGCCTTGGTCGCAAATCGGGCAATCGAGCGGGTGGTTGATCAGTAGAAATTCCAGCGCGCCGCGCCGCCCGCGCCGCACCATCGGGCTATCGGTCCAGACCACCATGCCGTCGGCAACGGGAAAGGCACAGGAAGCCACGGGTTTGGGATTCTTTTCCACCTCTACAAGGCACATGCGGCAATTGCCGGCAACGGAAAGGCGATCATGATAACAAAAACGCGGGATTTCTTTGCCGGCGAGTTCGCAGGCTTGCAAAACCGAACTGCCCGCCGGCACCTCAACCACCGTCCCGTCGATCGTGACTTTTGGCATCGCGCTACTCCGCAGCCCGCGGCATCGCCGCTCGTTTGTATTGCGCAATCCGCTCTTCCAGCAGCGGCCGAAAATGCCGAATGAGCCCTTGCACCGGCCAGGCTGCGGCATCGCCCAAGGCGCAGATGGTGTGGCCTTCAATCAACCGGCTGACATCCTCAAGAGCGTCGATCTCTTCCACCTCGGCATCGCCGACCACAAAACGGTCCATCATGCGCATCAACCAGCCGGTTCCCTCTCGGCACGGCGTGCACTGCCCGCAACTCTCATGTTTGTAGAATCGCGAGAGGCGGGCAATCGCACGAATAAGATCCGTCGATTTGTCCATCACAATCACGGCCGCGGTGCCAAGCCCGCTTTTCACTTCGCGGAGGCTGTCGAAATCCATCAGCACGGTGTCGCAAATCTCACGCGGAATCAGCGGCACCGATGAGCCGCCCGGAATGACCGCAAGCAAATTATCCCACCCGCCGCGCACGCCTCCGGCATAGCGCTCGATCAGCTCGCGCAAGGGAATGCCCAACTCTTCTTCCACGTTGCAGGGCTTATTCACATGGCCGGAGATGCAGAAAATCTTCGTGCCCGTGTTGTTCGGCCGCCCCAAAGAAGAAAACCACGCCGCCCCCCTTCGCAAAATGGTGGGCACCACCGCGATGCTTTCCACGTTATTGACGGTGGTCGGGCAGCCATAAAGCCCGACGGCGGCAGGAAAGGGCGGCTTAAGCCGCGGCATGCCTTTTTTGCCTTCCAGACTTTCCAAAAGCCCGGTTTCTTCGCCGCAAATATACGCGCCGGCACCGCGATGGACATAAAGATCGAAATCCCAGCCGGAGCCGCAGGCATTGCGCCCGATCAAGCCCGCCTCATAAGCTTCCGCAATCGCCGCTTCCAGCCGTTGCGCCTCGTTGTAAAACTCGCCGCGCACGTAAATGTAGGCGACATGCGCCCCCATGGCGAAGGAGGCAATCAAGCAACCTTCGATCAGCTTATGGGGATCATGGCGCAGAATATCGCGGTCTTTACACGTGCCCGGTTCGCTCTCATCGGCGTTCACCACAAGATAGTGCGGCCTTCCGTCCGAAGTCTTGGGCATGAACGACCATTTTACCCCGGTTGGAAAACCGGCCCCGCCACGGCCTCGAAGGCCGGAGGCTTTGACCTCGGCGATAATGGCATCCCGCCCGCGGGCGAGAATGGCGGCGGTTCCATCCCAATCCCCCCGCGCCCGCGCGCCTTTCAGGCGCCAGTCCTGAAGGCCGTAGAGATTGGTGAAAATCCGGTCTTTATCGCTCAACATCGGCTCACTCTGCGCATGCGCTTATTCCGCCCCCGGGGCAGGCGGCGGCTCGATTTCGGAAATCAGCGTCATCGGCCCGCCTTCCGGTGCCGAACCAATCCGGCCGATGGTGGAACCCGGCGGCGGGGGCTCTCCGCGGCGAAATGCCTGCAAAAGGGCAATCGTGCGTTCCGCGTCGAGGTCTTCATAAAGATCGTTGTTGATCTGTAACACCGGCGCATTGACGCACGCGCCCAGACATTCCACCTCGGAAAGGGTAAAAAGCCCATCGGCGCTCGTTTCGCCGAAGCCGCGAATGCCGGCCTCCTGCTTGCAGGCGGCCACCACCTGGTCCGAGCCGCGCAGCCAACACGGCGTGGTCGTGCAGACCTGTAGGTGAAAACGCCCCACCGGGCGCAATTGAAACATGGTATAGAAGGTCGCCACCTCGTAAACCCGTATCGGCGGCATCTCCAATCGTTTTGCTACCGCATCCATCGCCGCGCGCGGCACCCAACCGCTGCCCGTTTGCCGCATCATTTGGTTCTGCACCAAATACAGCAACGGCAAAACCGCGCTCGCCTGCCGGCCGGGAGGATATTTGCGGAGAATCTTTTCAATCTCCGCCTCGCTCTGCTCGTCAAAGGCAAAGGTTTCCGGTTGAAATGCCTCAAACCCGGTGCGTACGTCCTCACTCATCGCCTAGCGATCCACTTCGCCGAAAACCAAATCGAGCGAGCCGATAATAGCCACCACATCGGCCAGCATATGCCCTTTGCCCATCACTTCGATCGCTTGCAAATGCGAAAAGCCGGTCGGGCGGATTTTGCACCGATAAGGCCGGTTGCTGCCGTCGGCGACAAGATACACGCCGAACTCGCCTTTCGGGCTTTCCACAACCGTATAAGTCGCCCCCGGCGGGACATGATAGCCTTCCGTATAGAGCTTGAAATGATGAATCAACGCTTCCATCGAGCGTTTCATTT